>JAEEGH010006572.1_pt1 | contig 28377 bp, 22 predicted proteins | sample 9134181 | NCBI WGS metagenome assembly JAEEGH01 (sample SAMN16246544, study PRJNA631951) | gut metagenome | biome: gut microbiome; feature: rumen; material: DP-attached | host: Bos | place: Iran: Karaj | collected 2018-10 | reverse complement strand
ATGCCACTTTCGGAGGCGGTGGCCACACTGCCGAACTTCTTTCACGCTTACACGATGGCGCGCGCGTCATCGCCTTCGATCGTGACAGGGACGCCGTGCTGAACGCACCGGACGACAAGCGCCTGACGATGGTGCACAACAACTTCCGTTTCATCGAGAACTACGCCCGTCACTACGGTGTCCGTTTCGACGGTATCCTCGCGGACCTGGGCGTATCCTCGCATCAGTTCGACACGGCGGACCGCGGCTTCTCGTTCCGCTTCGAGGAAGCCCCGCTGGACATGCGGATGAACGCGGAAGGGAAAATGACTGCCGCGGACATCGTAAACACGTATGAAACCGAAGACCTGGAACGGATCCTCCGGCTCTACGGCGAAGTGGACGGCGCTCGCAAGGCGGCCCAGTTGATCGTGGCGGCCCGCGGGAAAGATGAGATCCGGACGACCGGCGACCTGGACCGCGCCATCGCCCGCATCCTCCCCAAGGGGGCGGAGCACAAGGTCCTTGCCAAGGTATATCAAGCCCTCCGTATCGAGGTGAACCAGGAAATGCGTTCCCTGGAAAAGTTCCTCGAGGGGGCGGCGGCCTCCCTGAAAGAAGGCGGCCGGCTCGTCGTCATCACCTACCACAGCCTGGAGGACCGGATGGTCAAGAACTACATCAAGACCGGCAACGTGGAAGGCCGGGAAGAGAAAGACCTGTACGGACGTACCGTCACGCCGCTCGTCGCCGTGAACCGGAAACCCGTCCTGCCGCAGGAAAGTGAAATCGCCGGAAACACCCGCGCCCGCAGCGCGAAACTCCGCATAGCCGAAAGGAGGACCGCACAATGAGCTGGAAAGAAATCGGCCGCAACATCCGGAATTTCGGACGGGCCCTGGGCAAGGGGGACCTTCTCCTGTCCATCGGCGCCCACAAATACTACATGCACATCCTCTATGTCTTCGTCCTCGCCTGGATTTCCATCCTGCTGAGCCTCAAGGTGGACGGGACCCTGACCAAAGTGGAGGAAAACAAGGTGGCTCTCCGCGACCTGGAGATCTACCATGCCGAAAAGGAAGCCGAGCTCGTGCGCCTGCACAGCGCTTCCACCGCGGCGAAGAGGCTCAAGCAACTGGGATCCGACGTAGCACTGCCGGAGAAGCCGGCCATCAAGATCGACAAACGATGAGCGCGAGAAAGAAACAGAACTCCGAGATCCGGGACACCTTCGAGAACCGGGACCGCATCCACATGGTGATGGTCTTCCTCACCGTGCTGTTCATCGCCCTGTCCGTCGGCATCCTCATCTGCATCGGCCACATCCAGGCGACCTATTCCGTGGACCGGAAGGTCATCAACCTGTTCCGTCCCCGCCCGGACCGCTACGTGGAAGTGCCCAAGCGCGGCCGCATCCTCGCCGAGGACGGCCGGCCGCTCGCCATCACCGCCCCGCTGTACGACATCTACATGGACTGCACCGTCCGGAAATCCGAGTTCGAGGAGATGGACAACAAGGAACGGCGCCGGCTGAATAAACTGCAGGCGGACGGGAAAGAAGTCCCCGCCGCCAAGTACCCCGGCACGGCAGCCGAGAAGGCCTGGCAGTCGAAGGCGGATTCCCTCTCCCGCGAACTCGCCCGCCTGTTCCCCGCCAAGTCTGCCGGCCAGTATCTCAGTGACATCCTGGCCGGACGCGAGAACGGCAAGAAGCACGTCCTCATCCGGAAGAACGTGAACCATGCCACCCTGAATGTCCTGAAGACGCTTCCCTTGTTCCGGGAAGGTGCCTACAAGGGCGGCCTGATCGCCGAGGAGCACGATGAGCGCATCTATCCGTACGACACCCTCGCCCGCCGTGTCATCGGCTATGTCCGCGAGCTGGGCCGCATCGGCATCGAGGGCACCTACGATTATGAACTCCACGGTACGGAAGGCGTCGAATGGCGCCGCGTCACCGACGACCGCAAATACATCCGCGATTTCGACAGCACCGTCGTGAAAGCGGTGGACGGCAACGACGTCCGCACCACCCTGAACATCGACTTCCAGGACATCGCCGACCGGGCGCTCCGCCGCCAGATCGCCGACGACCCGCAGATCCGCGCCGGCATCGCCGTCCTGATGGAAGCGGAGACGGGCGCCATCCGGGCGATGGTGAACCTTTCCCGCGACACCATCCCGGGCTCCAGGCTCTGGGAACGGGACAACCTCGTCCTCAAGGAAGTCGGCGAGCAGGGTTCCGTCATGAAGACAGTCACGCTCCTGTCCCTGGTCGAGGACGGGCACGTACATAGCCTTGAAGAAACTATTCCGACCAACCACGGCGCCGTCCCGGGCTACAACCAGGATTCCCATATCCTGGACTACGAACGGCAGACCGGCCGCAACGAGATCACGGTGAAGCACGGTTTCGAGATTTCCTCGAACTACGTGTTCACCTGGCTGCCGGAGCGCTACTACGGGGACAACCCGCAGGAATTCTTCGACCACATCTATGCCTACCGCCTGGGCGAGAAGTTCGACTTCGACCTGGACGGACTGGGCACGCCGGTCGTCAACCGCCCGGGCACGGCAGGGTGGAGCCGCACCACCCTGGGCACCACGGCCTACGGCTACGGCATGTCCGTTACACCGCTCCATGTGGTGACCTTCTACAATGCGATCGCCAACAAGGGCAAAATGATGAAGCCCTACCTGGTGGAGAGCATCGAGAAAGACGGCAAGGTAATCAAGCAGTACGGCCCGTCGGTGCTGAATAACATCTGCACCCGGGCCACTGCCGATACCGTCACAAGGGCCCTCATGGCCGTCGTGAACGACGGTACCGCCAAAAGGCTGAAGGACGCGAAACTGTCCGTGGCCGGAAAGACGGGCACCGCCCAGATTGTCCTGACGCCGAAGGAGCGCAAAGGAAACCTCGATCCGTACCACGATCCCTGGGGCCGCAAGAAGAACCAGGGCACCTTCGTGGGCTTCTTCCCCGCCGAAAATCCGAAATATACGATTCTCGTCACGGTTTACTCTTACCTGTCCGGAATGAGTTTCTACGGCGGCACCAAGCCGGCGATGGCCGTGCGCGAGATCGTGGACAACATTTACGCCATCGATGACACCTGGTCGGGTCGGATCGCACCCACCGGCGCCCTCCCCAGGATGGAGGAACGGCAGGCCGAGGTCACGGAAGGGAAAGCGCCCGACCTGAAAGGTTTCGGCCTGATGGACGCGCTGTACGCCGTGGAGAACGCGGGCCTCAAATGCGTCTATGAAGGATCCGGCCACGTGACGGCCCAGAGCCCGGCACCCGGCACCGCCATCAAGAAAGGCGGAACCATCAAACTGACTTTGAAATGAAACTGAACGAACTCATACAGGAAATCGGCGCCGTGGAAACCCGCGGACGGCTGGATATCGACATCACGGCCATCACCAGTGATTCCCGCGCGGTGACGCCCGGTTCCCTGTTCATCGCCGTCAAGGGCTTCGCCTCCGACGGACACCAATATATCGGCCAGGCCCTGCAAAAGGGAGCCGCCGCCGTTGTCTATGAGACTGAAGGGGCGGAAGGGACTATTTCCTCCGCGTCGCTTCGCGACCCTATCCGGGCAAATGCTCCGGAAATAGTCCCTTCCGTCCCTGCCGCAACTCTTATCCGGGTAGGAAACAGCCGCCATGCCGTGGCGATGGCTGCCGACGCATTCTACGGACATCCGTCGCGGAAGCTGTCGCTCGTGGGCATTACCGGCACCAACGGGAAGACCACGACCGTCACCCTGCTGTACCACCTGTTCAAGAACATGGGCCATCCCTGCGGCCTGCTTTCCACGATCGCCAACTACGTGGATGACAAGCGTCTGGAGACCGCCAATACGACGGCCGATCCGATTACCATCAACCGTCTCCTCAACGAAATGGTGGAAGCCGGATGCAGTTACTGCTTCATGGAAGTGAGTTCCATCGGCGTGGAACAGGAACGGGTGGCCGGGCTCCGGTTCGCCGCGGGTATCTTCTCCAACCTTACCCACGACCATCTGGATTACCACAAGACCTTCGCGGAGTATCTCCGCTGCAAGAAACTGTTCTTCGACAATTTACCGAAGACTGCCTACGCCATCATCAACGTCGATGACAAGAACGGTCCCGTGATGGTGCAGAACACCGCGGCGAAGGTAGTCACCTACGCCTGCAAGCGCCCGGCCGACCACACCGCCCGCATCCTCGAGCAGAGCTTCGAGGGCATGTTGCTCAAGATTGACGGGAAGGAGACCTGGAGCCGCCTTGTGGGTGCGCACAATGCCTATAACCTGCTGGCCATCTATACGACCGCCGTGTGCCTGGGTGCCGACCCGGACGAGGTCCTGGTCGCCCTGTCCGACCTCCGCTCCGCCCCCGGCCGCCTGGAGAATCTCCGCGGCCCGCGCGACCTGGCCGTCATCATCGACTATGCCCATACCCCGGACGCCCTGGAGAACGTGCTCGCCACCCTCCGCGACGTCGCCCCCGAGCGCCAGCTGATCTGCCTGTTCGGCTGCGGCGGCGACCGGGACAAATCCAAGCGTCCCGAGATGGCGCAGGTCGCCGCCCGGATGGCCGACCGGCTGGTCGTCACTTCCGACAACTGCCGGACCGAGGACCCGGAAGCGATCCTCGCCGACATCAAGGCCGGGCTCGACTGGGAAGGCATCGCCAAGTCCCTGTTCATCACGGACCGCCGCGAGGCCATCCGCACCGCCATCCTCACCGCTCCCGAAGGCGCCACCATCCTCCTGGCCGGCAAAGGACATGAGGACTACCAGATCATCGGGCACGAAAAACACCATTTTGACGAAAAAGAAATCGTTGCTGAAACCTTCAAACTGATCCTGAAATGATTTACCACCTGTTCCAGTATCTCGAGCGCATCGGGACGGACATTCCCGGCATGGGGCTGATGCATTATCTGTCCTTCCGGGCCATGATGGCCACCGTGACGGCCGTTCTGTTCTCGCTGCTCGCCGGCAAACGGATCATCCGCGCCCTGCAGCGGCACCAGATCGGCGAGACGGTCCGCGACCTCGGCCTCCAGGGCCAGATCGAAAAGAAGGGTACTCCGACGATGGGTGGCGTCATCATCATCCTGGCCGTCCTGACGGGCGTCCTGCTGTTCTGCGACCTGACGAACATCTATGTGATCCTCCTCATCTTCAGCACCGTCTGGTGCGGCGCCCTGGGCTTCACGGACGACTATATCAAGGTGTTCAAGAAACGGAAGGAAGGCCTTTCCGAGAAAGCGAAGCTCCTGGGACAGGTCATCCTCGGCTTCATCGTGGGCCTTACCGTCTGGATGAGCCCGGACATCGTGGTTCGTGAAAAAGTGGTCGACCCGGCCATCGAGGTCATCTCCGAACGGTCCGACCGGGACGTTAACACCGAGACGCAGGTCACCTCCGGCCGCTACCAGGAAGAAGACGTCGTGAAGTCCACCAAGACCACGATTCCCTTCGTCAAGCGGCATGAGTTCGACTACCGCTGGCTGTCCCCGTTCAAGGGGGCCTGGGGCTGGTATGCGAAATGGGCCATCTACGTGCTCATGATCGTCCTCGTCATCACCGCCTGTTCCAACGGGACGAACCTGACCGACGGCCTGGACGGCCTCGCGGCAGGCACGTCGGCCATCGTCGGCGTGGTGCTGGGCATCCTGGCCTGGCTGAGCGGCAACCTCATCGACTCGAACTATCTCAACATCATGTATATCCCCGGTACCGGAGAAGTCGCCATCTTCATGTCCGCCTTCGTGGGGGCACTGATCGGTTTCCTCTGGTACAATTCCTACCCGGCGCAGGTGTTCATGGGCGACACCGGGAGCCTTACCATCGGCGGAATCATCGGCGTTAGCGCCGTACTGATCCGCAAGGAACTCCTTCTCCCCCTCCTGTGCGGCATCTTCTTCATGGAGAGCCTGTCGGTCCTCCTCCAGCGGGCGTATTTCAAGGCCACCAAGCGCAAGTACGGCGAAGGCCGGCGCATCTGGTCCATGACCCCGCTCCACCATCATTACCAGGACAAGAAGCAGGTCCCCGGCGAAGTCATCTTCGCCAAGCCTGTCCCCCCGCACCACGAGGCGAAAATCACCGCCCGTTTCTGGATCGTGGGCATCATCCTGGCCGTATCCACCCTGGCATTGTTGAAAATCCGATAAGAAGCAAGAGAGAGTATGTCTAGAATCGTCGTTCTGGGCGGCGCCGAAAGCGGAGTGGGCGCAGCCGTTCTCGCAAAAGTCAAAGGTCACGACGTCTTCCTTTCCGATAAAGGGAAGATCAAGGAAGAATATGCCGAAACGCTCCGGAAATGGGACATTCCTTTCGAGGAAGGCCGCCACACGGAGGAACTGATCCTCAGCGCCGACGAGGTCGTCAAGTCCCCGGGCATCCCGGGAACGGTGCCGATGGTGCAGAAACTCCGGGCGATGGGGACGCACATCGTCTCCGAGATCGAATTCGCGAGCCGCTATGACACGGCCAAGAAGATCTGCATCACCGGATCCAACGGCAAGACCACGACCACCTCGCTGATCTACTACCTCCTGCAGAACGCCGGCCTGAACGTAGGCCTCGGCGGCAACATCGGCAAGTCCTACGCCTATCAGGTCGCGACGGAGCATTTCGATTATTACGTACTGGAAATCAGCAGTTTCCAGCTGGATGACGTGTACGAGTTCAAGCCGGACATCGCCATCATCACCAACATCACCCCGGACCACCTGGACCGCTATGACCACAAGATGGAGAACTATGTGGCCGCGAAGTTCAACATCACCAAGAACCTGACCCGCGACGACTGCTTCATCTTCGACAGCGACGACGACATCACCATCGGACACCTGGACAACATCATCCTGCGCTGCAAGATGCTGCCCTTCTCCCAGGAAAAGGAAGTGGAGCAGGGTGCGTTCCTGCGCGACGACAAGATCGTCCTCCGCTACGAGGAGGAAGAGACTGACCTGTACCTGCAGGAACTCGCCCTCGGCGGCAAGCACAACATCTACAACTCGATGGCCGCCGCCCTGGCCGCGAAAGTCTCCGGCATCGACAACGAGGTGATCCGCAATTCGCTGGCCACTTTCCAGCCCATCGAACATCGTCTGGAGCCAGTCCTTTCTATCAAGGACGTCCTCTATATCAACGACTCGAAGGCCACCAACATCGACTCCGCCTGGTACGCTCTCGAATGCCAGAAGCGTCCCGTCGTCTGGATCGTGGGCGGCACCGACAAGGGCAATGACTATTCGATCCTGAACGACCTCGTGCGCGAGAAGGTGAAAGCCATCGTGTGCCTGGGCGTTGACAACAAGAAGATCCATGCCGCCTTCGAATCCATGGGCAAACCCATGGCCGATGCGCTTTCGGCCGAAGAAGCGGTGCGCAAGTCGGCCGAATTCGCGGCGCCGGGAGACGTCGTCCTGCTCTCCCCCTGCTGCGCGAGTTTCGACCTGTTCAAGAATTATGAAGACCGCGGCGCCCAGTTCAAGGCGGCCGTGAGGGCGTTGTAACATGGCGAAGAAAAAGGAGAATAAAGGCAGGCGCCGGAACATCTGGAACTGGATGGACGGCTTCCGGGGGGACAAGGTGATCCTGATCATCGCCCTCCTGCTGATGCTCATATCCGTCATCTCGGTGTTCTCGTCCACGCCGCTGCTGGCCCTCGAAACCGGGGTCGGCCGCATCGACATCATGACGACCCAGCTGAAGGTGGTCGGCATCGGTGTCGTGGTCATTCTCCTGCTGTACATCTTCGGTCGGAGCGGCCTGTACCGTTGGTTCGGGAAGATTGGCTTCGCCCTTTCGCTCCTGATGCTCGTCATCCTGGTGTTCAACCTCAACCTGGGTATCGTCCAGGCCGGCGAAATCAATGGCGCACGCCGTATCATCAAGGTATTCGGGAAACAGCTTCACGTATACGAGTTCGTGAAAGTTTTCATGATCCTGTACCTCGCCTGGGCCCTGGACGCCTACAAGAAAGGCGAATTCAAGTTCAACAAGTTCCTCGCCACCCTGTCGCCGAAGCTGTTCACCTGGACGACCCGGCCGCTCGGCGAGAAAATCGTGTATATCTACCTTCCCGCCCTGCTTGCCATCGGGTTCGTCGCCTCCGGATCCAACTCGTCGGCCCTGTTCCTCGCCGCCGTGCTGATCCTCATCATCCTGATCGGCGGGGTCAATTTCAGGGAGATCGCCTTGTTCTTCGCCAGCCTGATCGTCCTCGGTGGCATCCTCGTCCTGGGCTACAAGACCGGACTCATCAAGAGCAACCGGATCGAGACGGCTTTCCACCGCATCACGAACGACGATGACGCAACCATGGAAATCCTCCTGGATTCCAAGATCGGTTCCCCGGAATATGAGGCGGCCCGTGACGAACTCCGTCAGCCGGTCGGCGCCATGCTGGCCATCAAGGAAGGCGGCCTGCTGGGCAAGGGCATCGGCAACAGCACGCAGAAATACGCGGTTCCGGTCATTTTCGGCGACTACATGTTCAGTTTCATCATCGAAGAAACCGGCTTTATCGGAGCGATCCTGATCATTCTGCTGTATTTCAGCCTCCTGGCCCGGAGTTCCACGATCGCCAAGGGATGTGACAATTATTTCGACAAGATCGTGGTGGCGGGCCTCGCCATCCTCGTGACCGGACAGGCCTTCATGCACATGATGGTCAACGTCCATTTCCCGATGATTCCCCAGACCGGCCAGACGCTGCCCCTGGTGAGTCACGGTACCACCTCGTTCCTGGTGTTCAGCGCCGTGTTCGGCATCCTGCTGTCCATCAGCCGCGAAACGTACCTCAAGATGAAGAAACGGGAGGAAGAAGCGTACAAGAGCATCCACGAGCGCGAACCCGCCGATGAAGTCGAGGCCGGCGTCCGGGATGTCGAAATCATGGATGAACACATCGAAAATGAAGAAGAATATGGAGTATAAGCCCATACGCGCCATCATCAGCGGCGGCGGGACGGGAGGACACATCTTCCCGGCCATCTCGATCGCGAACAAACTGAAGGAACTGAATCCGGAGACGGAAATCCTCTTCGTCGGCGCCGCCGGCAAGATGGAAATGGAAAAGGTTCCGGCCGCCGGCTACCGGATCGTCGGCCTTCCGATCGTCGGCATGCAGCGCCAGCTGAACCTGAAGAACATCGTCAACGACATCCAGGTTCCTTTCCGGGTGCTGAAAAGCGTGTCCATGGCCAAGAAGCTCATCCGCGAGTTCCGGCCGGACATCGTCATCGGCGTGGGCGGCTATGCCAGCGCTCCCCTGCTCTGGGCGGCGACGGGGATGAAGGTTCCCGCCCTCATCCAGGAACAGAACGGCTTCGCCGGGCTGACGAACAAACTGCTCGGGAAACGGGTGCAGAAGATCTGCGTCGCCTATGAGGGCATGGAGAAATTCTTCCCGGCCGACCGGATTGTCATGAGCGGCAACCCCATCCGGAAGGAAGTGTCCACTCCGCCGACGGCCGCCATGCGGGCGGAGGCGATGGAATACTACCATCTGGATCCGGCAAAGAAGCATCTCTTCATCGTGGGCGGAAGCCTGGGCAGCGGTACGCTGAACCGGTCCATGAAAAAATGGATCGGAGACGGATGCCCCGGCGGTGAAGACATCGAAGTCATCTGGCAGTGCGGGAAATACTACAAGAAGGGCGTGGACGAATTCATGGAGAAGCATCCCTGCCCGGGCGTACAGCACCATGACTTCATCGCACGGATGGACCTCGCCTATGCTGCGGCGGACGCCGTCGTGACACGCAGCGGCGCCAGCACCGTGTCCGAACTCTGTGCCATGCACAAGGCAGCGATCTTCGTCCCTTCCCCGAATGTGGCGGAGGATCACCAGACACACAATGCGATGGCGCTCGTGCGCCGCGACGCCGCCCTCATCGTGAAGGACGCCGAGGCACCGGAAAAACTGATGGCGACGGCCGTGGATCTGCTGAAGGATCCGGAGCGCATCGTCCGCCTGGAAGAAAATGCGGGGAAAATGGCCCTGACGGAAGCGGCGCAGGTCATCTGCGACGAAGCCTACAAGATTCTCCGTTAACGCACAGAATGAAGGAAAGTATGAAGAACGTCTATTTCATAGGTATCGGAGGCATCGGGATGAGCGCCCTGGCCCGGTATTACAACATCAAGGGATCCAAGGTATCCGGGTATGACAAGACGCCGTCCGACCTGACGGCGCAGCTGGAGAAGGAAGGGATTTCCGTCCATTACGAGGATCGTCCGGACCTGATTCCGGCATCCGTCGACGACACACTCGTCATCTGGACGCCGGCCATCCATGAACTCAAGGAACTGGATTTCGTACGGGAGAACGGTTACCGCGTGGTCAAGCGCTCCCGCGCCCTCGGCGAGGTTGCAAAAGGCCAGCGCTGTCTGGCCGTCTCCGGAACGCACGGGAAGACGACGACCTCGACGATGGTCGCCCATATCTTTACCGAAAGCGGCGAAGGCTGTTCCGCCTTCCTCGGCGGCATCTCCCGCAACTACGGGACGAATCTCCTGGTGAGTGACAACGACGTGGTGGTGGCCGAAGCCGACGAGTTCGACCGTTCCTTCCACTGTCTCTTCCCGGAAATCGCCGTCATCACCGCCATCGACGCGGACCATCTGGACATCTACGGGACCTATGAAAACGTCAAGGAATCCTTCCGGGTCTTCGCTTCCCAGGTCAGCGGCACCGTCATCGCCAAGAAAGGGATACCCATCTCGGAGAAAGACACCCCTGCGCAACTTCTAACCTACCATTATAACGATCCGGAGGCCGATTTCCATGCGGAGAACGCCCGTCCGGACGCCTGCGGCCACTTCATCTACGACCTCCGTTATCCGGGCGGCCTGCTGGAAGGGGTCCGCGTCGGCACGCCCGGCCGGGTCAATGCCGAAAACAGCATCGCCGCGGCGGCCATCGCCCTTACCTACGGGCTGGACCCGGAGGCCGTGAAACAGGCCATCGGCACGTTCGAGGGCGTCAAACGCCGCCTGGAGATCCATGTGAACAAGCCGGGCATCGCCTATGTCGATGACTACGCCCACCACCCGGCCGAACTCACGGCGGCCATCACCTCCCTCCGGGACATCTTCCCGGGCCGGAGGATCACGGCCATCTTCCAACCGCACCTCTACACGAGGACCCGGGATTTCGCACCGGAATTCGCGGAAGCCCTCAGTGCGGTGGACAAACTCATCCTCCTTCCCATCTATCCGGCCCGCGAGGAGCCTATCCCCGGCGTCACGTCCGACATCATCCTGAACGACGTGACCGCTCCGGAGAAAGTCCTCGTGGAGAAGGAAGAACTGATGGGATACCTGGAAAACGAAGCTGTCGATGTCCTGGTCACTTTCGGGGCCGGAAACATCGACCGCTTTATCGGTCCCATCACCAACCTGCTCGAAAAACGCTGATGAAACCCGTCGTCCGTTATATCATCGCCGCTTCGGCCGTCACCGCCTGCCTGTTTCTCTGGCTGGTGGGTGACCGTGTCGCCGCGGGCAACCGCCACGAAGTGACCTGTAACGGCATTGAAGGGATCATCGCCGACAGCGTCCAACGGAAATTCATCTCCCCGGAAGACATCAAGGACTGGATGGCGGATTACGGCACCTATCTCGGGCTCCGGCTGGACAGCGTGGACCTCAAGAAAGTGGAAGCCGTCATCGACGGGAAGAGCGCCGTCCGGAAGAGCCAGGCCTGGCTCACCGACGACGGTGTCCTCCACGTCAGCGTCACCCAGCGCGAACCGGTGGTCCGTTTCCAGGACGCTTCGGGTGGATTCTATGCCGATGCGGACGGTTACCTGTTCCCGCTGCAGCTGCGCCATACCGTCCGCGTCCCGGTCGTGGACGGCGCCCTGCCGCTCAAACTGGGGCCGGGATTCAAGGGCGAACCGCAGACGGACGCCGAAAAAAAGTGGGTCGGTTCCGTCCTGAACCTCGTCCGCTGGCTGGGCTCCCGGTCGGAATGGAACGACCTGGTGAGCCAGATTTCCGTGAGCAGGGACGGCAACCTGGTCCTCATCCCGCGGGAAGGACAGGAACGCTTCATCTTCGGTTCCGCGACCGACATCGACGCCAAGTTCGGCCGCATCCGGAAGTATTACGAGAATATCGCCCCGTTGGAGGACAAGACCTACCGGACGGTGGACGTACGCTACGACAGCCAGATAATCTGCAGAAACAAATAGTTATACGATATGGAAGAAAGGTACATTGCATCCATTGACCTGGGGACGTCGAAACTCGGGCTCTGCGTAGCCCGTGTCAAAGGGAATGACGTCCAGGTCGTCTATTACAAGGAGACCCCGTCCGAGGGCATCCGGGGCAGCGTGGTCGCGAACCCGATGAAAGCGTCCGTCCCCTTGCGCAAAGCCATCCAGGAAGCCGAGGACGAACTGATGATCAAGATCCTGCAGGTGGTCGTGGGCATGCCCCGCAGCGACGTGCGGCAGGAGACCGCCACGGGCGGCATCGACCGGACCGCTCCCGACGAGTACATTACCGAGGAAGAGGTCGAGAACCTGAAAGAGATGGCCCTGGAGTCCTATCCGCTCGATGACGAGACCAGCCAGATCATGTACGGCGCCGTGGCTCAGTCCTTCTCCATCGACGACCAGATCCAGCTCGTCGAGAATGACGTCGTGGGCACCCTCTCCAAGAAACTGGAGGGCAACTTCAAGGTGTTCATCGGCAGCCGCCGGGCCACCACCGCCGTGGACAAGATCTTCAACTCGATGGGCATCGCCATCGCCAACAAGTACTTCCTTCCGGACGTGGTCGCGAAAACCGTCCTGACCGAGGAGGACCGCCAGAGCGGCGTCGCCCTCGTGGACATCGGTGCCGGCGTCACCTCCGTCGCCATCTACCAGGGCGGTATCATGCGCTCCTACATGGCGATTCCTTTCGGCGGCAAGACCATCACCGGCGATATCCGCACCGAATGCTCCATCTCGGAGAATCTTGCCGAGAAGATCAAGCTCAAATTCGGCGCCTGCATGCCCGGAAAACTCGCATCCCTGAGCGAAAAGGTCCTGCAGATCCGCCTGACGGAACCCTACAAGGAAGTGACGGTCAAGTATATTTCCGAAATCATCGACGCACGCGCCCGGGAAATCATCAACGCCGTCCTCTATTACATCCAGGAAAGCGAACTGGAGAACCAGTTGCGCGGCGGCATCGTCCTCACCGGCGGCGGCGCTTCGCTCGTGAATTTCGCCAACCTGTTCAAGGAAATGTCCGGCTATGAGGTGCGGATCGGCTTCCCGAGGCATCTCTTCTCCGCATCCGTAGGCGCCAGCGTCTATGAACCGTCGGCGGCCGCGGCCATCGGCATGGTCCTCGCCGCCAAGGACGACCGGATGCCCGACTGCGTCACCCGTCCGGAACCGGCCTGGGCCGATGCGCCCGAAGCGGAAACGGTTGAAGAGGAGGAAACGGAGACGGAAGCGGAACCGGTCGGCTTCTTCGTCCCCGACCCCGTCTATCAGGAAGGGGAACAGGGAACGCTCATTCCGGAAGAAGAGTACGGTGCCGCTGAAGAGCCGGAGAAGGAGGCGAAACCGGAAAAACCCAAGAAGGTCAAGAAAGAGAAGGTCAAGAAACAGGCCGATCCCAACAAGCCGAAGATGCACTGGTTCAAAGGCCGGATCAAAGGCATCGGAGAGAAGTTCAAGAACGGCGTGCTGGATTTTTATGACGAAATGACCCGGGAAGAAGAGGACGGAAACTTGTCCGAAAACAAGCAAAACTAGGAGGAACAGGATATGGAATTCAATATGGACAATGACATCATGCCCCGCGACTGGTGCGAGGAGAACTCCATCATCAAGGTCATCGGCGTAGGCGGCGGAGGCTGCAATGCCGTCAACTACATGTACAAGCAGAAGATCAAGGGCTGCAACTTCATCGTGTGCAACACCGACTCCCAGGCCTTGTTCAAGAGCGAGGTTCCCACGAAGATCCAGATGGGCGCCAAGGGACTCGGCGCCGGCACGGACCCGGTCGAAGGCCGCAACGCCGCCCTCGAATCCCAGGATGAAATCGCCGAAAAGGTGCTGGACAACGGCACCGAGATGCTTTTCATCACGGCCGGTATGGGCGGCGGCACCGGAACGGGCGCTTCCCCGGTCATCGCCAAGATGGCCAAGGACCGCGGAATCCTCACCGTCGCCGTCGTCACCATCCCGTTCAAGAACGAAGGCAACGAATCCCAGTCCAAGGCCGTGGACGGCATCCACGAGCTGGAAAAGAACGTGGACAGCCTCCTCATCATCAACAACGAGAAACTCTATGAGTTCTTCGGGGACACCCTCGCCCACGAGGCTTTCCCTATGGCCGACGAGGTCCTGGCGACCGCCGTCCGGGGTATCATCGAGGTGATCACCCAGCCCGGCTACATCAACGTGGACTTCAAGGACGTCTCCAAGATGATGCGGAATTCCGGCATGGCGCTGATGGGCACGGGACTCGGCACGGGGAACAACCGGCTGGAAGACGCTGTCAAGGGCGCTTTCGAATCCCCGCTCCTGAACGATTTCGACCTCAAGACCGCCAAGAATGTCCTCATCAACATTACGTCAGGCAACAACGAGCGGGGCATCAAGATGAAGGAACTGGAAACCATCGACCAGATGATTACCCAGTACACCGGCAGTGCCAACCGTTTCAAGAAGGGCCTCATCTGGGACGATGATCCCGAAATCGGCGACAAGGTGCGCATCACCGCCATCGTCACCGGCTTCGACATGGGCAAACTGGGCGACATCACCGACGTGAACCTGGGGAACCTCGTCATCATCGACAAGGACTTCCAGTGGGAGACCACTTACAAGGGCCAGGAAGTGCACCTGCCCGACATGGCTCCGAGCATCAAGGTCGGTTTCAACACCGCCGAGACCACCCGCCGCTTCCATTTCACGGAGGATACCAAGCCCTGCCTGTGCGTCGAGCCCGGCGAGAACATCAGCGAACTGGAGGCCGTACCGGCCATCCGGCGCGCGCATGAAGCGAAAAAATAGAACAACCATGGAAAGAAGAACACGTGTCCGTTTCGCCCCGTCCCCGACCGGTCCGCTCCACATGGGCGGCGTCCGGACGGCCCTGTATAACTACCTGTATGCCAAGCAGCACGGAGGTGATTTCATCCTCCGCATCGAAGATACCGACTCCAACCGGTTCGTCCCGGGCGCGGAGGAATACATCATCGAAGCCCTGAGATGGTGCGGCATCGTGCCCGACGAGGGCGTGGATGCCGACGGCAAGGTTGTGGAGGCCCCGTCTGCAAAGCATCCGCATGCACCCTACCGCCAGAGCCAGCGGCGTCCCCTCTACCGCGACTATGCCGACCAGCTCGTAGAAGCCGGATGGGCCTATTACGCCTTCGATACGCCCGAAGAGCTGGACGCCTGCCGCAAAGCCGCCGAGGCCGAGGGCAAGACCTTTACCTACAATGCGGTCACGCGGATGTCCCTGCGCAATTCCCTCACCCTTTCCCCGGGCGAAGTGGAGCACCTGCTGGAAGAGACGACCAACTGGACCGTCCGCTTCAAGATGCCCCAGAACCGCGTGGTGGAAATGGACGACCTCATCCGCGGCCATATTTCCGTCAACACCGACACCCTGGACGACAAAGTCCTCTGGAAGCGGGCCGACGAGCTCCCGACCTATCACCTCGCCAACATCGTGGACGACCACCTGATGGAGATTTCCGAAGTCATCCGCGGCGAAGAGTGGTTGCCGTCCCTGCCGTTGCATTATCTGTTGTACGAGGCGTTCGGATGGACCGATACCATGCCCCGCTTCGCACACCTTTCCCTGCTGCTGAAGCCGGACGGGAAGGGAAAACTCTCCAAGCGCGACGGCGACCGCCTGGGATTCCCGGTATTCCCGCTCCGGTGGGTCAATGCCGAAGGCGAAGTCTCCCGCGGCTATCGCGAAGACGGTTATTTCCCGGAGGCCTTCGTGAACATGCTCGCCTTCCTGGGTTGGAACCCGGGTGACGACACGGAGCTTTACACGCTGGACGAGTTGATTCCGGTGTTCTCCCTGGAGCGCGTAATCAAGTCCGGCGCCCGTTTCAATGCCGACAAGGCCAAATGGTACAACAAGGAGTATCTCCGGGCCAAACCCGCTGAAGAACTGGCCGGCCTGTATGCCCCCATCCTGGAAAAGCACGGTATCAAGGTTGTGGACTGTCCCGCCTGCGCCCTGGTCGCCGGATCGGAACTCACCGCCGAAGGCTATGATTTCCAGAACCATATCTTCACGAGCTGCTATGTCGCCCGCGTCGTCGAAACGCTGCGCGACCGCGCCACCTTCGTCGCCGATTTCTGGGACAATGCCCCTTATCTGTTCGTCGCTCCGGAGGACTACGCGGTTTACGGCGTGAAGGCCGGTGCCGCCGTGGCGGAGAAGGTCGATCCCCGCGCCAAAGTGTACGATGACACGGCCACAGCCCCCTTCCTGGCGAAGGACGTGGACAAGTTCTGGAAGCCGGAATGGTATGAATACTGCTTCGAAGTTTGCCAGCACATAACGGGCCGCGAGTTCGGTTTCGACGACCTGGAGGTCTATCGCGGAACCCTGGAAGTTCCCGCCCTCGAAAAGGAAATCGAGGAGTATATCAAGATGCGCGGGTATCCGATGGGTAAAGTGATGAACAGCCTGCGCCTCGCCCTCACGGGCAGCGCTTCCGGTCTGGGCATCGCAGCGATCATCTCCATCATCGGCCGGAAGGAATTCGCCCGGCGGATGACTTTTGCCGCGAACAAGCTGGGGCGGATCTAATCGGCGGCCAGCAAGGCCAGCGCCTCATCGAGAGACAGGGCGTCTTCCAGTCGGAAGGCGCCCGTTTTCGTGCGCACCAGGCTGGACAGATGCGCACCGGAACCGACGGCTTCGCCGAGATCGCGGGCGAAGGCACGGATGTAGGTACCTTTCGAACAAGCAATGCGGATCTTCGCCTCGGGCAGGCCCAGCGAAGATGTGTCCGTTACATGAATGCGGGACGACGCCGTGTTTTGGGCATCCGCCGTACCTCCGCGGACTAAAACTTTTTCTCCCGAAAAAAGGTCGAAAAAGTTTTGTCCGACTCCGGAAGCGGATGCCCCGTGAGCGATGGCCTCCCTGTCGGTTGCAACCTTGAAGTCCAACAGCTCCAGTTCGGAAATGGTGATGGTACTGTGATGGAGCGTTTCCAGGGCAGCGGCGTCGAAATCGGGGTCCAGGATGCCTTTCTGGGCATTGCGATACAGTTTCCGGGCCATCTCATAGGCGCGGACGCCGTCGACGGACTTGGCGCTGAATAACGGAGCGACCTGCTCCTGGGTGCCCAGGAAAGACGGAAGGGCGGCGCGGACAGCCTCCTCGGTCACGTGTTCGTAAGGGAAAGTCCGGTCCACTTCCTTCTCCAGGTCATAGGAAGGCGTCGTGGCGCCGAAGCGGATACCGGCGACATATTCCTTGTCATGGTCCTGGAACTCCTGGGCGCGCTTGCAGGCCGGGCCGATGCACACCAGAAGCACGCCGGTCGCCAGCGGGTCCAGCGTTCCCGCATGACCCACCTTCAGGTTCTTCTTCCGGAAATGCTTGATGGCAGCGAACTTGACCTTCCGGATGACATCGGCCGAAGTCCATCGGTACGGTTTGTCAATGGGGAGGACGATTCCGTCAGGATAGTCGGCGATATCGTGGGTGAGAGTCCCCGCAAGTGCGCTCGGGATGACAGGGTTCATCGGCAGGGCATCTTGTCGATGCGGCGCTGATGGCGGCCTCCTTCGAAGTCGGTGTCCAGCCAGGTGCGGACGATATTGGAAGCGACGCGGTAGGTGATGAACCGGGCCGGGAGCACGAGAACGTTCGCATTGTTGTGGGCCTTCACGAGACGACCTACCTCGGAGCACCAGGCGAGACCGGCCCGGATGCCCTGATGCTTGTTCAGGGTGATGGCCATGCCGTTTCCGGTGCCGCAGAGGGCGATGCCCAGCTCCACTTCCCCACCCTCGACCGCCTGGGCGAGGCGATGGGCGAAGTCGGGATAGTCACAACTCACTTCGGTGTCGGTCCCGTAGTTGACGACCTCGATGCCGCGCTCCCGCAGCATCTTCATAAGTTTCTTCTTGTAGGCCACGCCGGCGTGGTCGTTGCAGATTCCGATTTTCATATCAAAGTCCAGTAGGATAAACAGCTGATTTGCATACCTTCACGGCCTCTTCGTCGGGGCGGCATCTGAGTTGGAAACAGGGAATGGTCATGGCCACCCGCTCGATCGTGGGGACGAGGAGGGACATGATGTCATGGTTCCAGCGGATGGTGGAAACGGCCGCGATGACGCTGGCGTAGGCCTGGAGAGGCTCCAGGCGGCTGATCCGGTTCTCGGGGAACTGTTCCAGCCGCACGAGTGCATTCACCGGAGCGACGACGTTGCGGTAGCAGATCGTCTTGCCACTCCAGGGAGACCCGTAAACCATACATTGGCCATGCTCGAAACGGATGACGGGATTGTCGTCGTTCATCAGGTCCGATCCGGGGACAAAGTCATGCCACAGGCGGCTGTGCGTGCTTTTTCCGGTGCCGCTGACGCCGAAAAACAGATTTCCGAGGCCCTGATACCGGGTGACCGAGGCGTGAAGCAGCAAGGTGGACAGGCCCGCCGTGGCGAACGTGTATTGGATCATCAGGGACGTATTGACCTGAAACAGCGTCGCACTGCCGCCGATACGGGGGCAAGGGTAATACTCCCCTTCCGTATAATCCCGGTTCATCACGAAATACCCGACCCGGATCTCCCGGGTCATCAGGTATTCATAGATAGTCTTGCCCTCGAAGGTATAGCCGTAGTAGTAAGGCGGAATCTCATCGACCGCCGTCGCCATCTTCCATCCCGGACGGGTTTCCTCCAGCCAGGACGGAACCTCTGCATGGACTGTGAAGGTAAAGGCGGGATCCCCTTCGGTCACTTCGAACGGTGCATATTGAAGGAAGTCCAGGGCATGCCGGTACTCCAGGCGCTCCGTCGCATCCAAGGTATCCCAGATTTCGCGGGTCATTCTTTCCTTGCCCATCAAATTGTCATTGATGGACACCTGTTCCTGCCGGTCCGCCGGAACCGATTCGATGCCGATGTCCTCCCCGCGGCGAAGCCGGTCCGTCAGTTCCGACTGCTGCTCCGTCAGGGCCTTGAAAGTCCACGGCTGTTCAAGCCGCACCCGCACCACGTGCCCGCCGATTCTGTAAAGTCTCGATTCCACATTCATAACATACAAAGATGGGCATAATCTTTGAAAAATGCTATCTTTGCAGATATGAAAAACGGCAAGGATTATCAGGTTCCGGCACTCCGTGTCATGGAGATCCGGTTCGAACAGGCCCTGCTCCAGGCATCCGGGGCGGACAGGGCTGACGAGGGTTACGATCCCGGCATCGACCTTGGAGACCTGGACTGATGATGAAAAAGATGCTTCTGGCCGCCGTCCTGGCGGTCCTCGCCCTAAGCGGCTGTAAAAAAAGCGTCGAGACCGTCGTGAGCGGCCTCACGTTCACATCCGAATCCCCCGCCACCCGTACCGGATGGACCGGAGAAACCATCGAATGGACGGCCGGCGACGCCATCAGCATGGCTTATACCGTGGACGGGAAATGGGTGGGACCGAACCTGTACCCTTCCGCGTCCCTTGCCGAAGGCGGCCCCACGGCACATTTCTCCGTGCCCGGGAACTTCAGTTCCTCTGCGACCGGCGTACATCGGTTCTATGCGGTCTATCCGGCCGTATCCTACACGGACTTCAGTGACGCACCGGACGTGCATACTTCGATACCTGAAATCCAAACGCCCACGGCCGCATCCTATGACCCGGCGGCCGATCTGATGGCCGGCCAGTCCGACCAGGATTACCGGAGCCTTCCCACCTCGCCCGTCCCGCTCAAATGGAAACGCCTGACCGCCCATGCCGACATCACCCTCAAGAACCTGGGCCTGGAGTCCGGCGAAACGGTGCAAAGCATCGTCCTGCAGGCACAGAATGGAGCAGAGCTGACCGGTGACGTCATCATCGACCTGGCCAATCCTGCCGAATTCACCACGGACGGCGCCCCTCGCGTGACGGTCAAAACGGACAACCTTGCCGTCGACAACGCCGGAAACCTCCGTTTTTGGATCAGCGTTTTTCCGGTCACCCTGACGGAACTTACCGTCACAGTCACGACCGACAAAGCCACTTACCGGAAAGTTTTCTCCAACATCTCGAAAACCTTCTCGCAGAATGCCCGGAATGTACTGGGAATCAGCATGCAAGGGGCATCGAAGACCCTGAATGAGAAGTTCTATGTGAAGGTGACGAAGGCATTAACGGACTGGACGGGAGACTATCTTATCGTGTATGAGCCCGACGCCCAGGTCCTGGATAGCGATGGTGATGCCAAGACACATGCATCCGTCAGCATCTCCGACGGAAAAATCGCCTATGAATCGGCCAAGGCCTACAATATCCGCATTGAAAAATCCGGTTCCGGCTATTCGATGAAAAGGAGCGGCCAATACTATGGCCTGGATGCGAGCAAGAACGCGCTGAACATGAGCTCGGCGGAGCCTTCCACGGATTACTACCGATGGACCTTCCAGACCGTGGACGGCGCTCTCCGTGCCTACAATCTGGGCTACAGTACCCGTTTCCTGCAGTACAATGCGGGTTCCTTCCAGTTCCGTTGTTATACCAGTGCCCAAAAAGAGGTCACGTTCTACCGACTGGACGGTGAAGCTTCAGGCGGCGGTATCGATCCCCAGCCGGGAACACCCACTGTAACGACGGGCGAGGCGACCAATATCACCCAGACGGAAGCGACACTCTCCGCCACCTATACCGGAACGCCGACCTACGGAGGTTTTGAATGGGGGCTTTCCGCCGATGACCTGTCCGAAGACTGGCAGGCGGCGTACCTGGACAATGGCACCTTCAAGGTCGATATCAACGGCCTGGGGGCCGGACATACCTACTATTACCGCGCCTACATCGGCGTGCTGGAAAACGGTGAATACGTCTTCTATTATGGCGAAACCCGCAGTTTCACCACGCCGGCCGGCGAAATCGTCATCGGGGGCGACCAGCCCGGCTGGTATGAGACTCCGGTGATGAACATCCAGCGGAGCGGCGGATACATGGTGAATGCTTCCGACGGCACCGAGTACTATGCCATCCACATGTGCGCCGGCGGTGAGAAAGGCCCCGGCGGCAAGACCGCCCGGAACTACGTGGTATGCTACAGTGGCAAGTATCACTGCCCGGTCTGGGTGGCGGCACCCAGGCACAGCATGTATGTTGGCAGCTCCGGACGCACGGATGCCTATCGCCAGGATCCGGACATTCCCGCTTCGATCCAGTACAATTCCAAGAGTACCGGCGGTGGCTGCAACAAGGGGCACATGCTGGGTTCCGCCGAACGGACTTCCTCCACGGCCACCAACCGCGATGTCTTCTACTACACGAACATCGCCCCGCAGCTCTCCTCCAACTTCAACACCGGCGGCGGCCGCTGGAACGTGCTGGAAGATTTCGTCGACACGCAGGTTTGCGCCGATACCCTTTACGAGGTCCTCGGCTGCTATTTCGACAAATACACCGACGCCTACGGAGAAACCCAGACACCGTCCGTCATCTCCTTCGGCGGCCGCGACGACGTAGCAATGCCCACCATGTTCTACTACGTCCTCCTCCGTACCAAGAAGGGAAACTCCGGCAAGGCGCTGAAGAATTGCAGCGCTTCCGAACTCCAGTGCGTCGCCTTCGTCCGCTCGCACGTGAATGTCCGCCAAGCCGTCTCCCGGAAGGAACTGATGTCCGTCTCCGACCTCGAAAAAATCACCGGCGTCACCTACTTCCCCAACGTTCCGAACGCCCCGAAGGATACCTTCTCGGCAGCGGACTGGGGGTTGTAGTTTGTTTTGGATAAACGAACGGGCCGGCTCGAAGGAGCCGGCCCGTTTTCGTATCCCGCAATCAGGCAGGATTACTGCTTGACATAGAAAGTGAAGGTCTGATCCTTGATATTATTGGCGACTCCGTCCTCAACGACCTTGTAACAACGCCAGTCTGTCGCAACGCCGGAAGCATAATAGACACCGAGATTACGGGCATTCTCTCCGTCATTCATCTCCAGATAGCCGATGGAGGAATTCCAGCTGATCAGCTTGTTCTCATTGTCACCGCAACGAAGACCGTTGTTATTATTGGTGACATACAGCCAGGATTCGGTATCAGAGCCCGGATGGAAGACATAGGAAGAGCCGCTCTTTTCCATGGTCCAGACCGCATTCTCAGGAACTGAAGCCAGTTTGGATCCAGAAACGGTAACCGGAATGACAACGGGCTGCTTGTAGTTACCGGCGCTGTCATTGCTCATGGCATAGGATGCTCCTTCCTTCGTGGAAACCAGCACGAATTGGGCACCGTCCTTGATACTGGTGATGGCGGTAGCGACCCAGTTCCCATCAACGGTTCCGGATTTGGGATTGACCGTCACATTGACCGTTTTCTCCGCTGCGGTGAATTGATCGCCCACCGCAGGGACACTAAGGGTAATGGTCGTCTCCCCGGCAGAAACACCCGTAACATTGCCTTCACTATCCACGGTAGCGATGGAAGTATCGGCGGAAACATAGGAAATAGCTGCCGTCGAGTTGGTGGAAGCACCGAGAGACTTCGTGTCACCTTCATAAAGGGAGACATTGGTTGTCGTGACATTGATTTTGGCCTCTTCCGGTCCGGAAGGAGTGGTGCCTTCAGCCTCCTTGACTTCGGTGGCGATCACATAGAAATACTTGCCGCTGGTTACATAAAGATAGTAACCTGTCACTTCGATACTCTTCTTATTCAACGCCTTCACCGCATCGACCTCTTCGGCTGCAGGAGCCAGGATGGAACCAATCCGGGACGTAATCTCCCCGACGTTGATATTATAATAATTCCCGCTGACACTGAGAACACCCGTGTAGGAAACATACTCCGCAACGGTAGCCGCATACGTCTCGAAACTGTCAGTGATATCCTTTGCCGTCGGATGCTTGACGGTATTGCCGGAGGAATTCACAGTCACCGTGGGAGTCGTGATCTGCCTGGCACCGTTATAAGTGGCCATCGTACCCTTGACGACAACCTTGTCACCGACCTTCGTATCCGCAAGGGCCGTCTTGTCATAAACGAGGATGTAATCATTCCCTTCCTTGACCAGGACACCGGTGGACGCCTTCGCGACGACAAGGACTTCGTTCGAGATGACGGCCTCGCCATCCTTCGTTTCAAGCATCTGGGCAATCGTGCTGCTGGTTACAGTCTCCGCCTTGTCGAAAGGAACGTTCAGGGTCTTGATATGGCCAGCCTGGAAAGAGGCGGCGGAAGAAAGAAACACGGACTTCTCCTGAGAGCCGGCATCCGTGGTCACCTTGACGGTCAGGTCCTTTGCCTGGAAGGGCTTCACGACCAGATAGAACTTGGCGGAAGCACCGTTGGCAAGGGCCGTTCCGTCGGTAACCGTCAGCTTGGCCGTGTTGGACTGGTAGGTATTATAGGGGGTAATGACGGGGTCGGCATCGAATGAGATGTTGTACTGGCCCACGATATCCACACCCTCCGGAGCAGAAAGGTCGACTCCGGTAATGGTGACAGCCTTGCCGCTCTTGTTCGTGACAACGATTTCCGCCACGGAAGCGATATGCTTCATCTGGATGACGGGATCGTTGGAGGATGAAACACCCTTCACAACGCCATAAACAGGGACATTCGATCCGGCGACATGATCCATGCTGTCATAACCGGCCTGGGTCTGGGCCCTGTCGGAACGACCGCCGATGTAGGTACGGGCAGGATTATCATTGTCGTTGGCGGGAGTCGTGAAATACGAGTTGTACGGATAGAACGCATACCAGTCATAGGAGCCGCTCGCAAGGGTTATGTCCGCACTGGCAACGCCGTCTTCCGGAGAAGAAAACTCGAACTTGTTATTCTCGGAATAATCCGTCGTACCGGCCTTGGCATAGAAAACGGTCAAAGCGTCTCCCTCGGCCCACTTGGTGGACAGACCGTCATTAGTGGTCTTCGTCTCGGGCGTGACGAAACGAATGGTGAACTTGCCGTCATTTCCGGCATAGTCGGCCTCCTGCTTGTTACAGCCGACAAAAGAAAGGGTAGCGGCAGCCAGACCCGCAAAGAGAAGTAACTTTTTCATCTTCAGTAATTTTACGGGTTTGACTAAAAATCGATTTCGTCTTCGTCCGTGGTCCAGTCATCGATGGTCCCAGTGGCAGACGTCAGCAGATTCCCTTCGAACCGCACGTCACAATACCGTACGGCAGGGGCAACATAAAGCTCTTTTTTCTCCATAGTTATGATAGTTTGTTTCAGTGCATTTTTTACCAGTCGCAAATGTACGGAATATCCGATAAACGGACAAGCCAAAAACCGAGAAGTTTTCGGCGTTTTTTGCACAGGTTAAACAAGAAGATACTGTTTCAGCCGCTTCTCGAGAACGTGGGTGTACGGGTACTGCGCCCGAGAGGCTTTGACCGCCGGGAGAAAGGTTTGGAAGGACTCTTCCTCGGAAGGACTGGAGAAATGGACGGCGAGAAGGCGTTCCAACTCATCATGGAATTTCGGGCCGTGATTGGGATGCTTCAGATGCGTGAGCTCATGCAGGAGAATGTAGTCCTGAAGGGGGCGCGCAACCCGCATCAAGTTCAGGTTCAGGTTGATATTTCCTTTCGTGGAACAGGATCCCCAGTTGGAGGTGTTATGCTTGATGGTCACACGGTTATATGTAAACCCGTAGCGGTCGGCGAGGGTCTTGAGGCGAGGCGGAAGGATGGCTTTGGCCTGAGCCCGAAGGGATTCGATGTCCTCCCCTGCCGGCAGGTCCGCGTTTCGGGTCTGATAGCGTTCCAAGACTTTTTTCACCCAGTCGCGCCGGGATTCCAGAAAGGAAACGCCCCGGGCGTACGGTGTAAGGAACGGAACCGTTACGACGACTCCGCGGACCGGATGGACCCGGATGGAAACCCGCCTCGCCCGGGAGCTTCTCCGAAGTGTCACCTCCCCCAGCACCGGGTCGATATGGATCTTCTCGCTCACGGTGCAAAGATAGGGTTTTATCCCGGTATTCCGGCACGCCAGTTCCCTCCATCCCCCTTAGGTCATTATGGACCTCGTTTTTCGGCCTTAAGCAAGGTCCGCATGCACCAGGGGTGAATCCGAACCTTGGTTTGGGCACATAATCGAGGGTTGAAGTTACCTGCACTAACCTGCCCCGGCTCACCGATTCCTTTTCGATCGGATCATCTGTCCGACCAGATACACCGGGAGCCCCAGGCACTCCGCCAGCGTGGCGGGCGGGATGCGGTACTGGTTCGCGAGCGTCTGGACCAGCTTTTCCTTTTCCCAGGCATGCAGGTACCGGAAGCGGTTCCCGCCATAGTTTTCACGGAGCTGGTCTTCGATCAGGGATGACACCTCCGCCGAGGAGACATGGAGCTCCTCCCCTGCCTGGTCTGCCAGATGCAGGAAGGTCTCGATCGCCTTTACGAAACGGGTCAGATAGAATGATGCGGTTCCGAACACCCGTTCAAAGAACGCTGTGTCCACATAAGATATGGGAAGGATCATTCCCAATTCCGTGTCCACGAGAAAGTCGCCTGGAACCTCTGTCTCTGAGTGGAGGATCCGGCGCAGATACGCTTTGGAGAGCGTATCGGCCCGGACCCCGCCTGGAGGAAGTTTCCTGAAACCAAGGCTTCCCGTTCCCCAAGGGTAGCCACCGGGAAGGACATTCAAGTCGGTTTCATAAGGGTTGCGGTCCACATAGAGGAGTGTATTGATCAGCTGCTCGTCGTTTTCGATGGGAATCAGTTTGAAATCCAAGTCCACGCCCAGGCGCTTCCGGATGTAGAAAAACACTTTCAAGCACGCGGCTCCCGTCCCTTCCAGAACAATGTGGATGTGATTGCCCATCAGTTCGAACCGGACAATACGAACCGGGTACAGCAGGGCGCAAAGGGCGATGGTGTTCATCCCGAACACGAACTCCGCCGGGGTATGGAACAGCCACTTGGTCTTGTCGGTCACGAGATGGTACCAACCGTGCGGGTAAGTCTTGTATTGGGCGTAACGTCTTTGTCTCTTGGTCATTTATAACCTCCATTTTTAACGGTTTTCGGGGTTCGCACATACCTGGGGTGAGTCTGAACCTTGATTTTGGTACATAATTGAGGGCATGAATAACCTCGTCGGTATATGGGAAGGTTCTGCATGGGCGACAGGGTGCCCTCCGGATGCGAACATACGTACTTTTGGGAAGCATCCGGGCAAGAAACATAAAAATGTGGCGAAATCTTTTTTATTTTTTTCCCCTGGCGAAAAACCGGCGGGGGGAAGAAACAAAAGTTTTGTTTTATCGGATTTTATGCCTAAATTTGCAGGCTTTTTTGCGGGAAGGCCCCGCGAAGTTTAACCAATCAATCAAAACTCATTGCATCATGGCAGAATATTTACAGCCTGAGAAGAAGCAAGAGATTTTCGCGAAGTACGGGAAGTCCAATAAGGACACCGGCTCTCCTGAGAGTCAGGTTGCTTTATTTTCCTACCGTATCGCTCACCTTACCGAGCACGTGAAGAAGAACAAGAAGGACGTGGTCACCCGTCGTTCCCTTCTCCGCCTGGTCAGTAAGCGTCGTCAGCTTCTGAACTACCTTCAGAAGGTCGACATCGAGAGATACAGGGCGCTTATCAAGGAGCTGGGTCTCCGTCGATAAGCTCGAAGATAGGAAAGCGCGGGGGCAGAGGTTCATGCAAGGCAGGATCTCTCCCCCTTTTTCATGAAAAGAGATTCCGGACCGAGTCCGGAAAGACGATACAAGACGTAAAGACGTAACAGAAGTAACAAATGAACATCATCAACAAGAAGATCGAATTGCCCGACGGTCGGGTGATCGAGATCGAGACCGGCAAACTGGCCAAGCAGGCCGCCGGCTCCGCCGTGGTGAAGATGGGTGGCACGATGCTGCTCGCCACCGTCACCTGCGCGAAGGAAGTCAAGGAGGGAACCGACTTCATGCCCCTCACCGTAGATTATCGTGAAAAGTATTATTCTGCCGGCCGTTTCCCCGGCGGTTTCCTCAAGCGCGAGAGCCGTCCCTCGGACTACGAAGTGCTCATCGCCCGCCTGGTGGACCGTCCGATCCGTCCCCTCTGGCCGGATGACTTCCATCTCGAGGTCTTCGTGAACATCATGCTGATCTCCGCCGAAAAGGACATCCAGCCCGACGCTCTCGCCGGTCTGGCCGCCTCCGCCGCCCTCGCCACCTCCGACCTGCCGTTCGGCGGTCCGGTTTCCGAGGTCCGCGTCGCCCGCATCGACGGACAGTTCGTCATCAACCCCGGTTTCGCCGACGGTTCCCGCGCCGACCTCGACCTGATGGTCGCCGCCACCGAGGAGAACATCATGATGGTCGAGGGTGAAATGAACGAAGTCTCCGAGCACGACATGCTCGAGGCTATCAAGTTCGCCCACGAGGAAATCAAGAAGCATTGCCGCGTGCAGAAGGAGCTCATGCACGAGCTCGGCACCGACGTGAACAAGCGCGACTACCCGCATGACGAGGAGGACGAAGCCCTCCGTACCGCCATCCGGGAGTTCTGCTATGACAAGTGCTACAAGCTGGCGAAGAGCGCCGCTCCCAAGCACGAACGCGAGGCCGGTTTCGAGGCCATCCAGGCCGAATTCCTGGCCACCCTGTCCGAAGAGGACCAGGAGGCCAAGGCCGCGATGGTCGCCCGCTACTACCACGACGTGGAGAAGGAAGCCATGCGCAACATGATCCTGGACGAAGGCTGCCGTCTGGACGGCCGCCGGACCGACGAGGTCCGTCCGATCTGGTGCGAGGTGGACTACCTCCCCTGCGCCCACGGCTCCGCCATCTTCACCCGCGGCGAGACCCAGTCCCTCGCGAGCGTGACCCTCGGCACCAAGCTGGACATGAAGGAGATGGACGAGGTCCTCATCCAGGACGACCAGCAGTTCGTGCTCCACTACAACTTCCCGCCGTTCGCCACCGGTGAGGCCAAGCCTCAGCGCAGCGTGGGCCGTCGCGAGATCGGCCACGGCAACCTGGCGATGCGCGCCCTCAAGCCCGTCATCCCCACCGCTCCGGAATTCCCGTACGCCGTGCGCGTCGTTTCCGATATCCTCGAGTCCAACGGCTCCTCCTCCATGGCTTCCGTCTGCGGCGGCTGCCTGGCCCTGATGGATGCCGGCGTGAAGATCAAGAAGCCGGTGGCCGGCGTGGCCATGGGCCTGATCACCGACGCCGAGCGCCCGAACGACCGCTACGCCA
>JAEEGH010006571.1_pt1 | contig 28378 bp, 14 predicted proteins | sample 9134181 | NCBI WGS metagenome assembly JAEEGH01 (sample SAMN16246544, study PRJNA631951) | gut metagenome | biome: gut microbiome; feature: rumen; material: DP-attached | host: Bos | place: Iran: Karaj | collected 2018-10 | reverse complement strand
TTTGAATTCGCTCTGCCATCCCTTCAGGGTGAAATGTTAGTGTTTGCGCTACCGGGGGTTACGCTACGCTCACCCCCGGCTAGAATCTGTGACCCGTTCCGGGTCAATAGAATGGATCCCTTCGGGATCGGATAACAATGAAGACGCAAAGACGCGAGAATTTCGCGTCTCTACAGTTCATCTTCTTGTTATTCAATATCTTATCTGTGTTTATCTGTGTGCATCTGTGGTTCTTTATGTCCTGAGGGGACGACAAACGATTTTTTTGTGTTCATTGGGGACACAGGCAACCACGTGACGCAAGAAAAAAAGAATTTTTATTTGCAAAAGAGAGTCTTATGAGATACATTGAAGACGTGCAGGGTGCTGATACACCCCGCACGTGTTGCGCGGATTATTTAATCCGTTTCATTATCAGTATGATACTGATAACAATGGTGATTATTGTTAGGGCTGTAAAATCTTCAATAATCATCTTTTTTATCACCACCTTTCCTACATTTACTCATTTTCCCCTTTCATTTTTGAAAGTATCAAATGAAATTCATAGGCAAGGAAGTGTGATGAAAACAAAAGACCTCAACCCAGAGCTTTCACCCACAACGAGTTGATATTATATCATTTGTTGGGGTGCATCAAATTTTTTTTGTGTTCATTGGAGGGGAAAAGAGATATACTCTGACCTGTTATGAAACGAGTCTTGAAACCGACAAGTCGGCGCAACTTTCTCAAAGAAATGCTGCTAGGCGGTACCGCGTGCGCGGTGCTTCCATCCTATGTACTGGGTCTGCATGGGGAGACCAGCCCCAACAGCAAGCTGGCGATCGCCTTTGTGGGGATCGGCGGCCGCGGCGGACATAATTTGAACGGTCTGTGCGGGGAAAAGGTAGTCGCCCTGTGCGATGTGGATGAAGCCCGCAGCGCGGATCAGAGGAAACGGTTTGAAAAGGTGCCGTTCTATCAGGATTACCGGGTGATGCTGGACAAGCATGAAAAGGAGATAGACGCGGTGGCAGTCTCGACCCCGGATCATACGCACGCGATCATCCTGAAAAACGCGATGCAGCGGGGCAAGCATGTGTTCAGCGAGAAGCCGCTGGCGCATTCCATCCATGAGGTGCGCGCACTGGATCGTTTGGCTCGCGAGAGCAAGGTCGTGACCCAGGCGGGCAATCAGGGACGCTCTTATGACAGCATCCGTGTCTTCAGAGAATGGCTGGAGGACGGAGTGATCGGTCAGGTGAAGGAAGCCCATCTAATGTGCAACAGCAGCTACTCCTTTATCTCCCGGCTGGGTGAGCTGAAAGAGAAGCATGAAGTGCCCAAGACCCTGAACTGGGATCTCTGGCTGGGCGGCGCGGCTGCCCGCGATTATCATCCGCTGTACGTTCCGGGCGTGTGGAGATTCTGGCGCGATTTCGGCTCAGGTGTTCTGGGTGACTGGATCTGCCATATCGCCGATCCGCTGTTCTACGCACTGGCTTTGGATTATCCCAGCACGATCACGGCGCATCCGGTGGATTATGATCCGAAGAAGTACGCGCAGGTCTTCCCGGTCTCCAGCGAGATCGAATTTGAGTTCAAGGTCGGCGGCCGCGAGAAGCCGCTCAAGGTGACCTGGTACGAAGGCAAGTGCCGTCCTCCGCGTCCGGCAGGATTCGAGGATCCCGACAAGAAGTTCCCCGGCATCGGCCCGGAATTTTTTGAGATGGGCGGCCACATCATTGGCGACAAAGGCGATATTCTTTACGGTTCCCATGGCGCGACCGGTGTGAAGGTGCTGGATGAAGAGAAGATGAAGAGTCTCTCCCAGGAGCCGACCCGCATCCCGAAATCTCCCGGCTATCACCAGGAGTGGATCAAGGCGTGCAAAGGCGAAGGTGTTGCCGAGTCTCCCTTCAGCTACTGCGGCAAGCTCACCGAAGTGGGACTGCTGGGCTGCATAGCGATGCTCTTCCCCGATGAGAAACTGGAATGGGACGGCAGAATGGGCAAATTCACTAATAATGAAAAAGCCAACGAATATCTGAATCCGCCTGCCCGCAAAGGTTGGGAAGTGTAAAACTCTATTAAAATATTTCCGAAAAACCTCACACGAAAACGGTGTGAGGTTTTTATGAGGTCAGATATGAAACAGGACAGGATGATCATGGGCATACGAAAGAGTATGCTTGCGTTAGCGGTGTTTTTCTGCTGGATGACGACCGCAGCTTACTCTTTTACCGTGACAGAAAAGCCGTGGACTTACTGGTGGTGGATGGGCAGTTCCGTCAAGGAAGCGGACATCACCGAACAGCTGGAGGGAATGAGTCGCGCCGGTCTGGGCGGCGTGCATATCATCCCGATCTATGGCGAGAAGGGGGACGAAGCCAACTACATCCCGTACCTGTCCGAACGCTGGATGGAAGTCCTGAGCCATACGATCCGGGAAGCCGACCGTCTGGGAATGGGTGTGGATATGACGATGGGAACGGGCTGGCCTTTTGGCGGTCCCGATATCCCGGAGGAATTCCGCGCGCAGCGGTTCAGGGTCGAGAAAGGTGAGTTCAAGATCACGTCCACCGGTCAGAAGGTCAAACGTGCGGCACCCGGCGGTGAGGGTTTTGTGCTGGATCCGTTCAGCCGACCCGCGATCGAGTTTTACGCCAAACGGTTCAGTGACGCGCTCGCGCCATTGGAAGAGAGACCCCGCGCTTTTTATGATGATTCCTACGAGGTCTATGGAGCCAACTGTACACGGGATCTGCCGGAGCGGTTCCGCGAGCTTCGGGGTTACGATCTCATGGACTATCTGGATTGTCTGAATCCGAAATCATCAAATCCGCTGGCTTCGCGTGTGGTGTGTGATTACTGCGAAACGGTTTCGGATCTGATCCGGGATCAGTTCGCCGCGCCTTGGGTAGAGCTGTGCCACAAGATGGGTGTCACCACGACACGCTATGAGGCTCACGGTTCGCCGGGGAATCTGCTGGACTTGTACGCGCTGGCCGATATCCCTGAGACGGAATCTTTCGGCGACAGCGGTTTCAAAATACCAGGTCTGCGCCATGACCCGAAGTATGAACCGGCGCGTTTTGGGCATCCGGATCCGCTGACGATGAAGTTTGCCTCGTCCGCGGCGCATATCACGGGCAAGCCGCTGGTTTCCAGCGAATCCACAACCTGGCTGGGGGATCATTTTTCCGTGTCGCTTTCCCAGATCAAGCCGCAGATAGACGAGCTTTTCACCGCAGGCATCAATCACATCTTTTTTCACGGGACGGCCTACTCGCCCTACTGGAAAGATTTTCCCGGACGGCTTTTTTACGCCTCCACGCATTACGGCCACACTTCGCATTTCTTTGAGGAGCTGCCGGCGCTGACGGCCTACATTGCCGAATGTCAGCATATCCTCCAGCATGCGGAGCCCGACAATGAAATTCTGATCTATTTCCCCATTTATGACATCTGGTCGCAGACCGGCCGCGCGGAAGTGATCAGGATGCTGGATGTGCATTATCTGACGCAGGGACTTTATACCATTCCGTTCGGAACGCTGGCGCGGTCGCTTTGGACGCGCGGCTATACGTTCGACTACATTTCCGACCAGATGCTGAAGGAACGCGCGCCGCGTCCGGGTCAGGTCGTTCTGGTGCCGCCGATGGTCCACATCCCGCACCAAACGATGGAAGTGCTGCTGGCGCTGGCACAGAAGGGGACACCCGTCATTTTCATGGATGATCTGCCGGGTGACGTTCCGGGATTGTTCCGGCACAAGGAACGCCGCCAGCGCTTGTTCCAGATCGAGGAAACCCTGCGCCCCATGAGTTACAGCTGCGGCGGTTCTTTGGAAACACTGGCTTACACACTGGAACGGCTGGGGATCTGTTCGGAACCGTTCAAGGCCGTAGGGATCGACTTCATCCGCAAAAAACAAGACGGCAAAACGATTTACTTCCTGGCAAACCTCTCGAATCGCTCCGACGACTGCTGGGTGCCGTGCCGGTCGAAAAAGATCACTTTGTTCGATCCATCAGCACGGAAAAAGGGCAGAGCTCTGACACGCCACGTCAACGGTCAGACGGAATTTTACTTGCAGCTGGCTCCCGGCCAAAGTCTCTTTGTCTTTTGCGGCGTGGATTCGGAAACGGATTATCCTGTCTATCAAACCCAAACTGATGCCGCTGTCACACTGGACGGCGACTGGCGGTTGAGCTGGAAAAGCGGTGTCCCGAAGATCGAGGAAGAACACCTTTTCCAGACAGGCAAGAGCTGGACGGAACTGGGAGAGCCTTACGATATCTTTAGCGGCAAGCTGACCTATTCGCGGAAGTTCTCACTCACATCGGAACAGCTCCGGGAACATTGGCGGCTGGACTTGGGCGATGTTCGTGAAACGGCCCGTGTGACCCTGAACGGGACCGCTCTGCCTCTGATGTGGCATATCCCGTTTGCTGTCACGCTGCCTGAGGGACTGCTCCGCGCGGAGAACACACTGGAAATCGAAGTGGGCAATCTTTCCTACAACCGGATCATTGACATGGACCGCCGGAAGGTGCCTTGGAAGAATTTCCACGAAATCAATTTTGTTAATATCCAGTACAAGGATTTTGACGCTTCGGGCGATAAGCCGCTGGATTCAGGTCTGCTTTCCGTGCCCAAACTGATCCCCCTCCGGCTCGAAAGCAGCCGGTAAAGTCAAAAAATATCAAGAGGATGTTTATTCCCCTTTTAGCGCAGCAGGACTGCGCGAATAGAGGTGGGTGGATTATTTTTTCATCAAACCCGCTCCGGCGTTCCAGGCTTTTCCAACCTTTTCACCCGAAACATAGTATCCATGCTGGAACTGATCAAAGATGAGGGCATTTAGTTTCGAGGGATCGATCTTGCCGTTCTCTGAGAGAACACTTTCCTCCGCACAAGTGTTGACGATTTTGCCAACGATGCAGTAGAAGCTTTCCGTTTCAGAGACTTCCGCCAGCTCACATTCCATTACGACCGGAAATTCATCAATGATTGGCGCGTTGACAAAAGCACTTTTAACCGCGTGATAGCCGGTGCGTTCAAATTTGTCAGGCATTTTATTGCCGGAAGCGATACCAAAGAAATCTGCGACATCGATATGGGCTTTGTCCGCCAGTGCGACTGTGAAAGCCTTTGTTTTAAGAATGTTCTGTGTGGTTTTATGATCTTCGTCAATGAACAGGGCGATCCTGTCGTTGTTGCAGATCATTCCCCAGGCCGCGTTCATGGCATTGACTTTGTTATTCTGGTCATACGCCGCCACGATCAGAACAGGCATGGGATAAACCGCTTGTATAACACCTAAATTCTTTTTCATCTGTGATCTCCTACTTCTTTACGGATTTCCACATCATAGTGGAAATAAAGCAAATACTTTAAAATACATTTTTGGAAAAGTCAATCACGGCTGGAAAATCACACCGGAGCCATGTCATTGAAAAAAATCTGAGTAAAATGTTTTTTTTTAGTTCCAAAGAGGGTACACTTACGGGCGGATGAGCAGCAGTGGCAACTCAGTTAAATTGACCCCCATGATGACGCAGTATCGGAGAATCAAATCCGAACTGCCAAAGGACGCTTTACTGATGTTCCGGCTGGGGGATTTTTATGAGATGTTTTTTGAGGACGCGCTGGAGGCTTCTCAGATCCTCAATATCGCCCTGACTAAGAGGGGAAATTATCCCATGTGCGGCATCCCGTACCACGCGGCGGAAGGGTATCTTTCCAAACTGCTGGAGGCCGGCCGCAAGGTGGCTATCTGCGACCAGATGGAAGATCCCAAACCGGGACACCTGGTCAAGCGGGAGGTCACGCAGATCCTCAGCCCCGGCACCCATTTTGATGAACGGGTCCTCAGCGCGGAGCGGAACAATTTTTTGGCTGCCATCTATCCCTGCAAGCAGTGTTTCGGTCTGGCGCTGGCTGACCTGACCACAGGCGATTTTTTTGTCACGGAAGTGCCGTCCATGCCCGTCCTGATGGCCGAGCTGGAGCGTCAGCGTCCCGCGGAGATCGTCATCCCCTCCGAAGAGGATGAACTGCGCCGTGCGTTGGTCCCGGCTTTTCCGCATCTGGCCTTGTATGAGGACTGGGTGTTCGCGCCCGAAACTAGTTTCTATACCCTGAAAGATCATTTCCATGTGGCTTCCCTGGATGGCTTCGGTCTGCGTGACCGTGTCGCCGCCACGGGTGCCGCCGGCGCGGTGATCCATTATCTGGAACAGCATCTACGCCGCAATGTGGGACAGCTCTCGCGCATCTGCTTTTACGAGCGGACCGACTATCTGGCGCTGGATGCCAATACGCTGAGGAATCTGGAGATCCTGGAGCCGCTGAACCGCAACACGCCGATGATCCATTCCCTGTTCGGTGTGATGAACAAGACCTGCACGCCGATGGGAGCCCGCAAACTGCGCGGATGGCTGTCGCAGCCGCTGGCCGATGTGGCATCCATTACGGAACGCCAGCAGGCAGTCCGCTGCTGGCTGGATCATACGGACGCGCTGGCGATGTTCCGTACCAAGCTGGCTGTGGTGCGGGATCTGGAACGTGTGCTGACTCGGCTGACGACTGTCTCTGGCAATGCTCGCGATATGCTGGCGCTGAGTCAGGCGCTGGAGCAGCTGCCGGCGATCAAAGAGATCATCACGGGATTAAAAGACGATTCTGCTTTATTCAGCAAACTTGCGGAAAAAATCGTGCTTCTGCCGGAACTGGTCCATTTGATCCAGAGTCAGATCGTGGATGAACCGCCCATCTCCACCAAAGAAGGCGGCATCATCCGTCCGGGCGCGGACGCGCAGCTGGATGAACTGCGGGAGATCATGCACGGCGGCAAGAACTGGATCGCGCGGATGCAGCAGGAAGAGATCGAGCGCACCGGCATCCCCAGCCTGAAAGTCCGCTTCAATTCTGTTTTCGGCTACTACATAGAGGTGACGAAAACACATCTGGATAAAGTGCCCGACACTTATATCCGCAAACAGACCATCGTCAACGGCGAGCGCTTCATCACGCCGGAATTGAAAGAGTGGGAGAGCAAGATTCTGGGCGCGGAGGAACGGGTCAAGCGCATCGAGTACGACCTGTTTGTAAAACTCCGCGAGCAGGTGACGGCACAGCTGACAGTCATCCAGCAGAACGCGCAGGCACTGGCCGAGCTGGACGTTCTGGCCTGTTTCGCGCAGCTGGCCCAGCTTTACGGCTACATCTGCCCGGTGGTCAAAGATGAAGGTATCCTTTTCATCAAGGACGGCCGTCATCCGGTGCTGGAACAGACACTCCCGGCCGGCCGGTTCGTTTCCAACGATACCGACCTGGATCCCGCGCGGAAACAGATCGGAATCATCACCGGTCCGAACATGGCCGGCAAAAGCACCTACATCCGCCAGACAGCCCTGCTCACACTGATGGCGCAAACGGGCTCATTCATCCCGGCAAAAGAGGCCCGTGTGGATATCGTGGACCGCATCTTCACCCGTATCGGCGCCAGTGACGATATCGCCCGCGGACAGTCCACCTTTATGGTAGAGATGAGCGAAACGGCATCTATTCTGAACAACGCCACTTCCCGCAGTCTGGTCATACTGGACGAGATCGGGCGTGGCACCAGCACCTTTGACGGATTGAGTCTGGCCTGGAGCATCGCGGAATATCTCCATAATCAATGCGGTGCCAAAACACTTTTCGCGACACATTATCATGAACTGACGGAACTCGCTTCACGGCTGGAGCGGGTCTATAATCTGAATGTAAGCGTTCGGGAATGGAACGATCAGATCGTTTTTATCCACAAGATCATTGCCGGCGCGGCGGATAAAAGCTACGGCATCCATGTCGCGCGCCTGGCCGGGATACCGGCATCTGTTTTGAACCGTGCGATGGAAGTGCTGAGCAATCTGGAGGAAACGGAACTGGATCCTCTGGGCGCGGAAGGAGCTTCCGGTGAAGGGGGAGATATTCCGGCTTCGACCGAAAAACAGGTGCGCACGACAGCCAAGCGACAGAAACTCCGCAATCTGCCCGATCCGAATCAGTTAGATCTTTTCTCCCAGCTGGGGCTTTAGAAAAACGGCCGTCAGCAGATAAAAAATTCCGTGATCATGTATGACCCGTTCTGGGGCAATATTAGAGACTCTGAAGGACCTCTTTGATTTTCGCCAGGGTGATGGGCTTGGCCAGACAGCCGTTGAAGCCTTCTTTTTTGTAGTGTTTCAGGAATTCCGTATCCGCCGTGATGAGATAGATCGGCAGGTCGGTGTCTTTCTTTTCGTTTCGGATGTATTTCGCGAAATCCACGCCGCTCATGCCGGGCATCCACATATCCGTCAGCACCGCACTGAAACGTCTTGTCTTCAGTATCTCCAATGCATCTTCCGCGGAGTGGGCCATGGCGATATCCTGCACGCCGGCCTTTCTGCAGAGCGCTTCCAGAACTTTGAGATTCATCTCCACGTCATCCAGCAGCAGCAGAGACAGGTTCGCCGGCAGGACCATTGCTTTTTCCCCGGTCTTTAGGATAGTTTCTTCCTTTGCGGTCAGCGGCATTGAATCCAGGTTGTTCAGTTTCACGGTAAAGACACTGCCTTTGCCCACTTCGCTGTCCACACCGATCGTGCCGCCCATTTGTTCGATCATAAGAGCGCAGATACTCAGGCCCAGTCCTGTTCCGCCGGTCTGGGTCATATTTTGTATCTGCTGAAAAGGTTTAAAAATGTCTTTGAAATGCGACTTATCAATACCGATCCCCGTATCGCGAACGGAGAACTCCAGGTTCATCCTGGTTGAGCCGTTCTCTACAGGTTTGCAGCCCACTTTGAGTGTTATCGAGCCCTGTTTAGTGAACTTTATCGCGTTACCGATCAGGTTGAACAAGATCTGATGGACGCGCTGACTATCCATTTTCAGTAACGGCATATAGTCAGGGCATTCCATCTTCAGCTGCAGATTTTCAATGTGCGCGCGATGGGTGAAAGCATTGAGTACCTTATTGCCCAGTTCTTTGAAATCGCAGAAATCATAAGTGTAAACCATGCTCTTGGCATCCAGCTTGGACAGATCCAGAATGTTGTTTACCAGTTCCATCAGTACATGGCTGCTGAAAACGATATTATTCAGATACTCGTCCGACACTTTCTTTTCTATATCTCCGCATTTCAGAAGTTCCGCGAATCCGATGATCGAGTTGAGCGGTGTGCGGATATCATGGCTGACACAAGCAAAGAAGAAGCTCTTGGATTTTTCCGCCTGGATAGCGCGGTCGCGTTCCAGGGTCAGATCCTCAATGAGTTTTCTGCGAACCATGGACGCTCTTACCATGTGCTGGAAATAGTTCAGCATGTATGTTTCTGTTGGACCCAGTTCAGGACGGATAGTGTCAAAGCCAACGGCAATGTTACCGCGGATTTTGCCACCTACTCTGATGACTGCCGCGAAAAGGGTCTTGATTTTTCTCTCGACCAAATAATCATCCCACGCTTTGACAGTGAATATGTTTGGAGTTTTTTCGTAGAAAACCCGCTGGATCTCTTTGTTTTCCTGACTGTCGATCCATGCCCGCAGCGTTTCTCCGGTGACAGAGCTCAAGCAGTCAGAACGGAAACTCTTTGGAAATCCTACCAACGCATCCACAGAGATACTTTCTTCATCATACCGTGCAAACCAGCCCAGCTGCGCATCGAAATACTTCACCAGCATCTCGATGATGGACTTGGCTGCTTCATTGAAATCCTGCTCTTCCAGAAAGAGAGATTCCAGACATTCCGATGTTGATTTTTGGATCGCCAGCTGTCTCTTCTGCACTATATTGCTGCGATGGAAAAATATCACTGCCGTCAGCAGGATACATGCGATCATGGCCGCTACCAGGATCACCAGCTGCATCGGAGTCAGCAAAGGTTTTTTGACACCGGTAAACGTAACAGCCTGCAGATAATTCTGTATCTGATCCTGAGTAAATGACTTTAAGGCTTTGTCTATGACATCTCTGATCGTTGCATCCAGCTGGATACTGTAGATGAATTTCAGGGGATCATCATACTCATTATGCAGTGTTTGTGAAAAGACCAGGTCTGAAAACCGGTAGTCTTTCCACAGCATATACTGCGCGGACTGCAGGGTGTCGAGCGTATAACTTGCCGCGCCCATCTGTACAGCACGATAGCATTCTTCCCGATTTGGATAAAAAATAACATTTTCCTTCAGTTCACCGCTGCTGAAATACGAGCACAATACAGAGTCCTCTACTGGAACGGCCGCTACATCGTTCTTGGAATTTATGTTTTTGTGTGTTTTATGAAAGACCTTTACCAAAGGAATGTAAATATTGTTCTTGCTGACAGCGGTTTTTCCTATAGGGCTGGTGTCACCGCCGAAGCCTATCCAGATATCGCTTTGTCCCTGAAGGATCCTGCTGCGGGCTTCCTTGGAGGTGGTTGGCGGCAGATACTCGAAAATCAATCCCGTATTTTTGCTGATTTCATCCAGCAGCTTTCTGACTAAGCCCGTCCCCTCTTTTTCCTCGGGGTCATATTGTTTCACAGGCGGGATCTCTGGAGAGATATCCACGCGAATGGGATGACTTTTGAATTTTTCAACGGCATCCATTTCGGCTTTGCTCAGCATAAGGATGTTAAAATCAGACGTGGGAAAATGCCGATCCATGAGTTCTGTCGTGAAATTCGGTTCATTGCGTTTGAGGTAGGACATCCCGCTGTCTATCTGCTCCTTCAGTTTGGGCTTATCTTTGTTGATACACAGATAAGTCAATTCTGTGGGGAACACGGCCAGTGGTTTGAGTCCCTGCGGAGTGCAGGTGAACACAGCGTCATTGAAACCATCCTGCACAGACTGTTCCGCTTCGGCCAAAGTTTCATAGTATTGGATACTGCAACTGACATTGTGCTGGTCAAAGAACTCTTTCAGTGTGTTGGCGGCTCTGCTTCCGTCCAGCACCGCGATACGGGCATCTGCCCAAGTGCTGGGCTGATTGAGCTGCATTTTCTTGTTTTTCTGGGGAGTCGCCAGAAAATAATAGATCACTTCAAAATCCAGATCGGAATAAAGACAGTTTTCAGATCGTTCCTTCGTATAAGCTAGGCTGGGGACGATATCCACTTTTTTCTCCATCAGGGATTGATAAGCCTGAGAATAGGTAGTGTTGATATACTCCACATCCCAGTTGTACATTTCCGCCAGACGGCCTATATATTCACCTATGTAACCGTGAAGCTTGTCCTCATAGAGGCAGACCCTTATCCGTTCTCGGGGCTTCTCCTTATGATCAGAGAGTCTGGCCTGTTCAGAGAGTCTGACCCGTTCTTTTTCGGACAGGGGCAGTTCCAGATACTGTGCCTCCAGTTCATCCAGGACCGGCTGTTCATAGATAAGGTAATACTCGATAGCCTGGTTCAATTCCTTAAAGACAGATGTTTTTCCATCGGGGACAGCAAAATAAATATCGCTTTCGCCGCAGATGGCTGCCACTTCTATTCCCGGCTGTTTTTCCGGCTGAGCGGCGAGCAGCAGATCTGTTTCCCCGTCTTTCAGAGCCTGGAGCAATTCCTGTTCGCTGGAATACGGCACTACCTGATACTTCAGCAGATATTGATTGGCAAATTGCTGCAATTTATTAGTGCATTCCAGAGTGCAGGGCGCGTATCCGATCTTGATGGGGGAGGTGTTCGGCCAGCCCTCCGGGCTGTGATTTAGAAAAGCGTCATTATCCTCTCTGGCCAGCAGTGTGATCTTGAATTTGCCTATTGACTGCAGAGGATAATCCAGCGTTTTTTTATATCTCTCACTCTTGATGATGCCGCAAATGACATCCATGGATCTTAAAAAATCTTCATTGACCGGAGGTCGTGTCGTATCCACGATCACATCCCAATTATTGATTTGGCTGATCCGGTGCAGATGCTCCTGGATGAATTGAGCCATGTTCAGGTTCTGTCCGGTGAACTCATCAGTGGAAATGGGGCAGTATGCGCGTATAGTCGGGACTTCATAATACTTGCGGAACAATTCCTTTAAGATATCGGGTTTGTCCGCTAGCAGACGATCCATAGCGTCATTCATCTCCGCCAGCAATTTCCGGTTTCCTTTTTTGACAACGAAAAAGAAGGGATGGATATCCATCTCTTCAAATACGGTCTCATTCTTGAGCTGACGCAGACTGCCGGTCACGATGGAATCTACTTCTCCTTTTTGAAGAGCTTCCTCCATCCGGGTCACACTGTCATAATAAACCGGGGTATAAGTGAATGCTTTTTCCTTCGTGAACTCGTGGAAAATATCATTTTTGCTGTTGTTGTTGAGCATTCCCACGCGCAGACCGTTCCATTTTTTGTAATCTTTGCGCTTATATTTAGTTTGCCCTGTCTTAAAGGTCATGATCGTGCTGCTCATGCCCAGCGGATGTTTTGAGAAATCAAAATGCGCCAGCTTCCACGGAGTTTTGATCGTACTGCTGAGCAGATCGATTTCACCGGAATCCAGCATGTTCAGCATCTGGGACCAGCCAGCCTCGTAACCTACATACTCATATTTCCAGTTGGTGTAGGGCTGCAGCTCCTGCAATACGTCGTAACCGAACCCGGAACGGTTCCCGTTCTTATCTATTTCGTGGTAGCCCGAAAATTCAAAAAAACCGACCCGGATGTTTCTTTCTTTGGAGGTATCGTCCGCTCCATATACGACGGATACGTCTTTTGCGCAAAAGATAAGTAAGAGCACAAAAGCAACGCTCCAAACAGAAAAGCGGAACTTTCTTAAAATAGAATTTGTTTTGATTATCGCAGTGGTACTCATTATTTATTCATTAGCTTATAATGGGCCTTAATGCGCATGGCAAAAAAACACCACACACCCGTTTACACCAAAATTGGAGAAAAATCAAGAAGATAAAGATTTACAAGATAATACGCGCATTGCCCCGCATAATCATAAATTAGAGATTGAATCTCCCTGCATTAGCGGATATACTGGATTGGTTCGGCGTTGAGCGCGTTTTAATGCGCGGAGAGTTGCCTTTGCTGATATAAATGGATACAAATATCGAAAATACAGATTCTAAAGATCGCCAGCCCGTTTCCGTGGTGACGGGTGGTGCCGGTTTCCTGGGAAGCCATCTGGTGGATTACCTGCTGGCTAAGGGACACAAAGTCATCGCCATTGACAATTTAGTGACGGGACGAGTGGAAAATATATCTCATTTATCTGGGAATGAGAATTTTAAGTTTATCAAACAAGACGTTACGCAATACCTGTTTCTGAGCGAAAAAATAGATTATGTGTGGCATTTTGCCTCTCCGGCCAGCCCGATCGATTACGCGGAACTGCCCATCCAGACCCTGAAAGTAGGCTCGCTGGGTACACATAAAGCCTTGGGACTGGCCATGCGCAACAAGGCCCGCTTTCTGCTGACTTCCACTTCCGAGATCTATGGTGATCCTCTTCAACATCCTCAAACAGAAGATTATTGGGGAAATGTGAACACAGTAGGTCCGCGCGGCTGCTATGATGAGGCCAAACGCTTTGCCGAGGCGATGACCATGGCCTACCACCGGGAACATCAGGTGGAGACCCGTATCGTCCGCATCTTTAATACTTACGGACCCCGGATGCGTCTGCGTGACGGTCGTGTTGTGCCGGCTTTTGTGGGACAGGCATTGAGGGGAGAACCCATTACTATTTACGGGACCGGCAGCCAGACACGCAGTTTTTGTTACTGCTCCGATTTGATCGAAGGGATTTATCGTCTGATGATGAGCGACTATTGTTATCCGGTCAATATCGGCAACCCGGCCGAGATGACGATCCTGGATTTCGCCAAGGAGATCGTCTCCCTGACAGGCGGACGCAGTCAGCTTATTTATAAGGACTTGCCTGTGGATGATCCCAAACGCCGCAAACCCGATATCACCAAGGCGCGGACTCTCCTGAACTGGGAGCCGAAAGTGGATCTGAAAGAGGGACTGAAAAGGACGATCGAATGGTTCTCAAAACAGCCGATTTAGAAGATTTTGGAAGTAATTCATTGTAAAAAACAGTGTTGAGTGAAAAAGAGATTTGACTAAAAGTCGATTAATTGTCATACTACGCACAGATTTTTCGCCCACAACGGGGATTGGAATTCATTGCTTGTGCTGTGGTTGCGATTTTATGATTTTGTAACATGTTGAGCGCAAAAACGTTTTTGAGCCTTGATTACGGGGCTGGAACACTCAAACTTGCGGAGTTTGAGGTAACAGAATCCGGCGGACTACGGTTAAAACAGTTTGGTTTTAGACCGTTGGGTTTGCTTGGTGCGCAGGACAGTGCCCGTGAAGGGCTGCTGAAAAAGGCATTCGGCGAACTAGTTGCTGAACGTCCGGTGGCTGCTAAACTGGCCAATGTTTGTGCGCCTGGTTATCAAGTATTTAACAAATTTATCAAACTGCCGCCAGTGGACAGCTCCAAGGCGGCGCAGATCATTCAGTATGAAGCGCAGCAGAATATTCCGTTTCCGCTGAATGAAGTCGTCTGGGATTACCAGAAGATCGGTACGGCCGCTGATGGATCCGTGGAAGTGCTCCTGGTCGCCATCAAGAGCGATTTGGTGGAAAGCCTTTTCCGTTCCACATCCGATTCCGGACGCAATCTGCAAGTGGTGGATGTTTCCGTGGCAGCGCTCTCCAACGCGTATCGTTACACCTACGGCCAAAGCGATGAATGCGTTATGCTGCTGGACATTGGTGCCAAGACCAGCAATGTGCTCTTCTTTGAAAAAGGACGTTTCTTCTGCCGTTCTCTGAATGTTGGAGCTAACGCCATCACACAGGAGTTTGGCGCTGAGGCTAAGATGCCTTTTGCGCAGGCGGAACAATTTAAGATCAATGAAGGTTTTGTCAGCCTGGGCGGTGCCTATGAGGAACCGGATAACCCGAAACAGGCCCAGGTCTCCAAGATCGCTCGTAACGTCCTGACACGCCTTCACATCCAGATCAACCAAACGATCCAGTTCTATCAAAAACAAAGCGCCGGCAGCGCTCCCAGCAAGATCTATCTCTGTGGTGGCGGCGTGACTCTGCCTTACACGGCGGAATTCTTCACCGAGAAATTCGGTGTTCAAGTGGAATACTTTAACCCGCTGAAAAACGTGGAGATCGCTCCCGAAGTCAACCTGGAAGAACTCCAAAAAGTAGGTCACTGCATGGGTGAACTGGTGGGTTTGGCTTTGCGCAATCTGGCCGAGTGCCCGGTGGAATTGAACCTCGTTCCGCTGCGCGTGCGCGAAAGCCAGAAACTGGAACAAAAGAAACCTTTCTTTATCGCTTCGGTAGCGGCGCTGGTCATCGGACTTTTCGCTCTGGGCTGGTACTACGGCAATAAGACCGTCAAGCCGACACGCGCCGAGCTGGAACAAGTCGAGCAGAAGATGGCTGTTCTGAGAGGACCTTCTTCGCAAGTCTCTGCCGAAAAGGAGCAAATCAACAAAGCACTGACCTCGCTCAATGAGATGTCCGGCTGGGTGAACGAACGTTTCCTCTGGTTCGACATTTTGAATAATCTTCATGAGGCCATGATTGAGACCGAAAAGGAAGTCAGTGCCAATTTGACAGCCGACATGGGCCGGGAAGTCAAAGCCGGTCTGTGGATCGATCAATTCCTGCCGGAACTGCCGGATATGGAAACCGGTCTGGAAGATCCCCTTTCCAATGAAGGCGGCGCCAGCTCGGCGAGCTTGATGCGCGCTTCCCGCGGCCGTCGTGTAGATCCCCGTATGTCAGGCCGTTACGCCAGGCTGATTGCCAGCGCAGCGGAGGTTGCCACGGATAATACCCCGGTCAATACGAACGAGATACGTGAGATCAAAGTGATCTGCAAAGGTGTGAATTTGAAGCAGCAGCGCATCACGGCCAATGATGAGCTGGCCTTCAAGTTTGAAGAAAAAGTCAAGGGAATGACAAACTTATTCGATCCGGCCGAGACCAGTCTCTCAGCCCAGTCTGAAATGACCAACGCATACGCTAACACGTTCTCTTTCACTGTGAAACTGAAACTTAAGACCCCTGTGAAGATATAGACTATGAATATCGACTTTAAAAAAATCCAAGAGTGGGTCAAAAACAATATGGTGCTGACGATCAGTGCCGTAGTCTCTTTGATACTGATCATCGCGGCTGTCTTCTATCTGCTCCAAGGTATGAACGCCAGTGCCGCGGCGAAAGAAGAATTAGCATCCGCCAAAAGTCAGCTGAACAGCTTGCAGACGGCGGAACCTTATCCGAACAAGGCAAATATCGAGATCCTCAAAGAACAAAACGCGGAACTCAAGCAGCTTCAGGAAGAATTCGGCAAGAAATTTGCTCCCGTGCCGATCCCTCCCGAAACCTATACGGCCAGCGGTTTTAAGTATAAACTGGAAGAAATGGTTTCCTCCCTGACAAAGAAGGCCAAGGAGTATTCCATCCAGCTGCCGACCAACCGTGTGAATTTCAGCTTTGGTTTCACGGCTCAGCGTTCCAACCTGAGAATGGACACCAACAGCTTGAAGATCCAGGCTGAACAGCTGGCTCATGTGGATTACCTCTGTTCCACGCTGCTGGATTCGGGCATCTCGGAGTTCATCCGTGTCCGTCGCGCGGCGGGCGCCACCAACGATCTCTTGCAGGTGGCTAATTACATCGCGGACTATCTGCCTGCGCGCAAGATTATTACCAATCAATACAGTTTTGTTTATCCGTATGAGATCGTCTTCAAGACCAGTCCGGGCGACCTGGGCAAGTATATCAATACGCTGGAGCAGAGTCCCTACGGTCTGACGATCAAGTGTGTAAAGGTCGAACGCGCTGAATCCATGATGACGGACGAACTGGCCGGATATCAGGAAACCGTCAACCCCATGATGATGATGCGTGGCGGACGCGGAATGAGAATGCCCGGCGGACGCATGATGGATCCCCGCATGCTGCAGCAGCAGGAACAGGAAGCTAAAAACGCTGAACAGGAAGAAGCTGAGAAAGCGCTCCCCAAAGTGACAACGACCGTTTTGAAGCCGACGGCTATTCGCGTGACAATGTACATTGATTTCATGCGCATGAAGACCGAAGAAGAAATGGCCAGCGCGGCCGCGGCTCCGCAGTCAGGTATCGATTTGGACGGTGACGGAACAATGGATGTCGCTGAAGACGGGATCACTCCGCTGCCGGGTGCCAGTGTGGATCCGAATGGTGTACCTATTGGGGAGAGCACTACGGCGAATTAAGGTCATTGAGGAGAAAGTAAGATGGAATTTTTAAAGAATCATTACGAAAAACTAATTCTGGGTGTGATCATTATCGGTCTTGTGGTCGCTGCGGTGCTCGTTTCCATGGGCGGTGAAAGCGACGACATGGGTGGCATTGATGCTCCGGTGTACGAGGCCAAGGCCAAACCTCTGGATCTGACAACAAACCTGGCTGCTTTGAGCCGCTTTACCGAATCCGAGTCGCTGGACTTTGAGGATGGACACTATATGTTCAATCCGGGAGTTTGGCAGCGCAAACCCGACGGTTCTTTTGTCACGGGTTCCCAGCTGGGTCCCAAAGGCTTGAAGATCAAAAAGATCGAACCTCTGAAATTTGCTGTGACCTTCGCGGATGTCAGCTCAGGTGCAACACCGCGCTGCTCCATGAGGATCAACCGGGTGAATCCTCCGGGCGAAAAAGGACTTCCCATGGCGATGAACTCTACATTGATGGCTGTGGGTGAGGAAAATGAATTTTTCAAATTCTTGGAGGCGCGTCCGGCTGACGCACCGACGGAAGTCGTATTGGAGATGAAAAAAGACGGTGAAGAGGTAACCCTTCCCAAGGGAAAGACTTATGAACGCGTCGAAGGCTATATGGCGGAACTCCGGTATGATGCTGAAAACAAGGATTTCAAAAACATAAGAGAAAAGTCTTCACTCGTTTTATCGGGTGAAACAAATAATGTCGTTGCCGTCACGGCGGAAGATATTGTACTATTGAACCCGGCAACGACGCTGAAAACGACTTTGAAATATAATGCTGCACCGTAAAACTCGTAGTATGAAAGTTCACAAGAACAGAAAAAACGTGTTGGCTAAAGCAGGTCTCCTCTTTTGCGGAGCCCTGTTGATGGCTCTCTGGGCGGAAATCGCCGTCCAGGCTCAAAATGCACCTGTTGTCAAAACTCCTGCGCAGGTCGCTGAAGAAGAAGCTGTCAGACGCCAGGAAGCTGTTGTACAGATAAAAACATATCTCAACCAGGCTGATAAGGCCCGCGCCGCAGGCGATTGGACTGAAGCCGCCCGCCTCTATGGCGATGCTTACAAGACGTTGAGTCAGGTAGGCCAAGCCAGCGCGACCGATGAATACCGTCGGATCGCGGACGGCATCACGGAAGTGAGCGTCTATGAGGCCGAACAGGCGGTCAAACGCGGGGACTATGAGTTGGCCATTGAGAAGCTGGACTACGCCCTGCGCGTGGATCCGACTAGTCTCAAGGCTCAGCGTGCCCGTGAGGCCGCCCTGCAGAAGAAAGCCCTGGTGAAGAATCGTGTTACCAGTAAAGAGGTGCGCGAGATCGGCGATGACGTGAAAGAAGCCGAAGCCGAGATCACGCAGATGGTTCACGATGCCAAGATGCTTTATGAAATGGGCGCCTACCAGAAGGCTCAGGAGAAACTGGAAGCCGTTCTGAAGGTCGCACCCGATAACAAACCGGCTCAGTATTATCAAAAACTCTTGGAAGAGAAGTACTCAGCCAATATCATGCGCCAGCGGAGCCTGGTCTCCGACTCAGCCATGACGGATGTGGCACGCGCCTGGACACTTACGACCAACGCGCAGAATCTGCCGGTGCCGAACATCATGGCCCGCACCAACCTGATCCATACGGGATTGGGCCGCCAGAAGATCCTCAACAAACTCGACCGCATTACCGTGGGCGAGGTGAAGTTTGACGGTATCCCTCTGGTGGAAGTCACTCGCTGGCTCCAGGAAGAGTCCATCAAGAATGATCCCGATGCCCAGGGCATCAACTTCATTGTCAACAATAGCATTGACAAGCCGGTGCAGGGGTTGGAAGCGATGTATGGCAATTACAATGAGATCGACCCGATGACCGGTATGCCTCGTATGGGCGCCGGTTCGATGCTTGCCCAGCAGGGCGGCATGGGCGGCGGCGGCATGGGCGGCGGCATGGGCGGCGGCCAGCAGGGTGTAAGCGCCTTCAATGCGATGTACATGGATATGGGTGATGTCCGGGAGTTTGTCATCCGTATTGATCCCCCGCTCAAACGGGTGCGTATGGCTGATGCGCTGGATGCCATCACCAAGGTATCCGATCGTCCTTTGAAGTATTCCATCGAAGACTACGCTGTGGTATTCACACAGCGTCTTCCGGAAAACGCGCAATTCTTTAACCGCACATTCCGTGTGGATCCGAACACCTTCTGGCAGGGCTTGGTCTCCGTCAGCTCGGAAGAGGTCGGTGTGGAAGGTTCCAACAGCTCCAGCAGCAATACCAGCGGCAGCAGCACGGGTGGTTATGTGGCACGTGTTTACACAGCCGGCAACAGCTCCGGCAGCGGCGGCATGAGCAATAACTCCGGTGGTTTGCCTTATGTGACCATGGAACTCGATAGCGGTATGGTGCAGGAACGTGTTCGTCTGTTCTTCCAGTCTGTGACGGGTGTCCAGTTCACCACGGGCAGCTACAGCTCTCAGGGTGTCGGCATCATGATGATGGCCGGCGGCGGTATGCAGTCTCTGAGCAGTATGATGGGTACCCAGGGCGGCATGGGCGGTATGCAGCAGATGAACTACAGCCAGCAGCAGCTGGGTTCACCGCAGCCGGGTCATACTCTGGTGTTCAATGACCGTTTAGGTCTGCTTTATGTTCGTTCCACGACAGAAGTCCTGGACGTGATCGAACAGGTCATCCAGACACTGAATGCTCCTCCTCCGCAGCTCTCTATCGAGGTCAAATTCGTGGAAGTCGAGCAGAACGATGCCAAGGCTTTAGGCTTTGACTGGTATTTGGGCAATTTCACTATTGATGGCGGCAAAGTGGGTGCCTCCGGCGGTTCAGCTCCGATCTATTCCGGAACTCCGACACCGGAAAATCCGACCGGCTACTTCCCGGCGTATTCTGACAACACCGCTCAGTCTCAGGGCAATATCACCAGCGGTCTGGCCGAGAATAACAGTGGTATCCCGACCATCGCGACGGTTACAGGCATCTTGACAGATCCTCAGTTCCGTGTTGTGATCCGCGCTCTGGAATCCCGCGACGGTGCCGAAGTCATGAGCGCTCCTCGTCTGGTGACCCTCAGCGGCCGTCAGGCTCAGATTCAATCTGCGGTTCTGCGTAACATCGCGACCGATGCGGATGTCAGCGCTTCTGAAGTCAGTTCTACCTCCGGCACAAGCGTTTCCGGTGGTACTTCCGCAACAGTCCAGGCTTTGGGTATGATCCAGCCGGAATCCGCGGCTGTGGCCACAGGTCCTACGCTGGACGTGATTCCTTATGTCTCCGCGGATGGTTATTCTGTCCAGATGACTTTGATTCCCTCTGTGGTGAACTTCCTGGGTTATGGCAACCCGGATGTTCCTGCCGCGGCGGAATTTGAAAATGCTTTGAAGGCGCAGGCCGGTAACCTGAGTTCACCGGTTCCTCTGCCTCGCTTCCAGGTTCGTCAGGTCACGACCTCTGTGATCGTGTGGGATGGCCAGACAGTGATGCTCGGCGGTTTGATCTCTGAGGAAGTTTCCCGTGTCCGCGACAAAGTTCCTGTTCTGGGTGACATCCCTCTGCTGGGCCGTCTGTTCCGCAGCGAGAGCAATAGCTCCGCCAAGAAGAATTTGATCATCTTCGTCACACCTCAGATCATTGATCCGGCCGGTAATCCGATCCATGACCTGAACGATGTGGAAAATCTGCCTTACAACCCGAATTCCGTGCCGGTTCAGTCCAACAAGGATGTCCGCGTGGCTCCGGGAACCGTACAGGCCAGTCTCTAATCGAGACTTACGAACGCTTTGGCTGTGGAAAACGCTGAAAATACACAGACTTCCGCAGTCAGAGTGTTGATCGTGGACGGGCATGCGCTGGCATACAGGATGTTCCACGCGCTGCCGGAGATGAGGTCTCCGGCGGGTGCCCCCGCGAATGCGATCTTTGGATTTATAAAAAATGTTCGCCGGGCGATTCAGGCGCTCCGGCCCACCCACGGAGCCGTGGTCTGGGACGGGGGATTGAACCGTGAACGCTTGGCGCTGTTGCCTGATTACAAGGGACAGAGGCCGCCGATGCCGGATGATCTCCGGTCGCAGCTGACTCCCATCCAGCAATGGGTGCCCCTGGCGGGGTGGAAGTGCCTGCGCGAGGATGGAGTGGAAGCCGATGACATCATCGGGACTCTGGCCCGGAAGTGCGAACGCGAAGGCGCTGAGGTGCTGGTGATGAGTCCGGACAAGGATTTCATGCAGCTGGTCTCGGAGCGTGTCCACCTCTGGCGGTTGTGCGGCGGCTCGGAAGAACGGGTCACGCCGGCGGCCGTCCAGCGCAAGACCGGTGTCCGGCCGGATCAGATCGTGGACTGGCTCAGCCTGATCGGCGACGCGAGCGACAATATCGCGGGCGCGCCGGGAGTAGGGCCGAAGACCGCCGCCAGACTGCTGGTTGACTATGGCACAATGTGTGCTATATTTGACAATATAGGGCAGGTGAAGCCGGAGCGGCTTCAGGCGGTTTTGCGCGACAGCCGGGAATTGCTGGAACGCAACCGGAAACTGGTGGAACTGACGATGCAGCCGCAATATGAGCTGCCCCTGGAAGAACTGCGGCTGAGGGCATCGGATACAGGCAACGAAGAAAAGTTTTTGGGTGAATGGGGCTTTAACAGTCTGCGGCGCAACGAACCGCAGGAGCCGCCGATGATACAGGCGGAGTTATTTTGATAGTTTTGTACAAGATTTTGGATAAAGCGAATATGTTGGCAATGAAACGAGCCGGTATGAATTGGGCGGTGCTGCTGAGCGGTATCGCTGTTTCTGGGTTTGTGTTTTCCGCTCAAGCGCAGGAAGATGGTGTGATTCTGAGTCAGGACGGCACAGAATATCTGATTACTTCCGCGGGGCGTCTGCCGGGTGAGCAGACAAACCCCTCGCTGGCACTGGGTCGGCAGGGCGGTTTCGTCGTCTGGCAGGATAATGTTTCCGACCTGGACGGCCTGGGCATTTCCGCGCAGGTTCTGGACGCGGCCTTCCAGCCGGTGGGCGGCGAGTTCTGCGTCAACGAGATACAGCAGGGGGATCAAGAGAATCCCCGCGCGGCCGTTTTTGCTGACGGCGCGGGCATCTTTGTTTGGCAGACCGGTGTGCGCGGCAGCCAAAAGATCGCTTATCGTGTTTTAGGCGCGAACGGACTCTGGGCTTCCGAGCAGTCTCTGGCGCAGAACGGTTTGAACCAGAAAGATCCGCAGGTCGCGGTTCTCAGCAACGGCACGGCGGTCATTACCTGGAGCGCGGTGGATGTCTCCGGCAAGCCGATGGGCGTTTTCATGCAGGCGGTTTCCTCCACGGGTGCCAAACTCGGCTCCATCCAGGCGGTCGCTGATGGTCAGGGCAAACGTTCTTCCGCTATTACCCCTTTGAAAGACGGCGGTTTTGCCGTGGCATGGCTGGAAGAGAATCTTTCCACAGCCGTTTCCAATTCTGATTATACGATGGCCACGATCACGACCTCCATCAAGGTGCAGTCCTTTACGGCTGACTTGACGGCGGCCAACGCGGCCCGGACAGTTTCTCCGGCCGGCGCGATCGTTTCCAATCCTGCGATTGCCGCGGGTCCTTATGGTATCGCGGTGGCGTGGAGCCTGTTGAACGCTTCCGGTTCCGCTTCCCAGACCTGGGATGTAGCGGGCGCGGTGCTCGACTTCTCCGGCAATGTGCAGAAGAACTACTCGCCGCTGAATGATTACACACTGGGCGATCAGTACATGCCTCAGCTGACCGCGGTGGAGGAGAATTACTTTGCCGTGTGGACCAGCCTTCGTCAGGATGGTTCCTTTGAAGGTGTTTTCGGCCGTCTGTTCAATGTCTCCGAGTTCACCAGCGATGAGACGCGTGTCAATACGACCACTTTGCTGAAGCAGCTGCAGCCGGCGGTAGCCTCCAGCGGTAACAAGCTATTAGTGACCTGGACCAGCTATCTGATGGGCGAGTACAGCTTCGACCTTCAGGCGCAGCGCTTTATCACGGATTCTGACGGCAACCTGCTGGCTCAGCCCGAAAAACCGTTCGCTTACGCGCTGACAGAGTACGAGATCTTCGTCTCATGGCCGGCGGTCACTGGCCGCGCGGTCAAGCAGTACGATCTGTTCATTGACGATCTGCCTGCTCTGGCGCTCAAGGATAATTTCTATACACTGGAAGATCTGGATATGTCCACGACTCACACCTTTAAGTACTGCATCACGCTGGAAAGCGGTGTGGTCTCTCCGGTCTCTGAACCGATCACGGTCAAGACCTGGGGCTCGGACAAGAGCCGTGATGGTCTGCCGGATGACTGGCAGTCGCTCTACTGGGGCTCCGACAAGAGCAAGTGGCCCGGTGCCAATGAAGACAGCGACGGCGACGGCGTGAGCAATCTGGATGAATTTTTAGCCGGTACCAATCCGATGGATAAAGAGAGCGCTCTGACGACTAAATTGAAGATGACCGCTCAGGGTGTTCGTCTGGAGTGGAATACCGTGGCCGGTTTTGTCTATCAGGTACAGTCCTCCGCTGATACAAAGAGCTGGACGAATCTGGGCGCGCCTCGCCGCGCGGCCGGTAAAGTGGATTCCATGGTACTGGATCCGGCACAAAAGAGTTTCTATCGCATCATTCGCATGGGCGGAGCTCAGTAAATAGAAGGGTAACGAAAGATCAGTAAATTATATGTTTGCTTCGATGAAAAAGTTAGGATTGATTGCCGCGTTAACGGGTTTGACATGCGCTGCCGCGCAGGCCTTCTCCCTGCTGGGACCCTGGGCCAACTGGCAGACCACAGACCTGGGTTATCAGATGGACACGGTTGTAACGAATGTTCCTCGTGACGCTGGCGGTCCGATGAATCTCAAGGAAGGCTACCGCTGGAATATCCCGGTGATGACCTACGCTTTCGATAAATCCTTCATGGACTACTATGGCGAGAGGGGTGTGGAAGAGGTGGAACGCGCGATGGCGACCATCAACGACACTTTCGCCAACATGTATAAGGACAATTATCTGGATACCATTCCCACCAGTGTGGCACGCTATAATTACCGTGCCGCGTCTCTGGGATTGATGGATGTCTATTCAGAAGTGCTGGCTCACATGACCGAGAAACTGGGAATTGGACCGGCTGAGCGTTACTGCTGGACTCTGCGCAATGCTACTCCTCCTACGGATGATTCTATCGGTATATATTACACGATCCGCCGTAACTTTGATCCGGAAACTTTGGAACCAACGCCTTATGTCAATGGTGTCCTTTATTCCTACCGCATCAGTTACTATGGTGATGCCGGGCAGTACGCGGAAGCTTTGGAAATCACTCCTGATCCGACTGCGATCGGCTATAACAGTGTGGCTGGCCGCTGGAATAATGCACACGAGATGATTTCTCTGGAAGGTCTTTATTATACAGGACTTTCCCGTGATGATGTGGGCGGTCTGCGCTGGCTCTACAGTGCCGATAATTACGCTTTTGAGGGGACAACCGTAACAGGGTCAGGCGGCAACGCCGGTATCCTGACTCCGAATTATACCACGCCTATCATCGTGACCAATCTGGATCTGGCTCAGTTCCTGATCGCTGTGGAGCGCACGACCAATACCGCGGCTCAGGTCCTGGCTCTTTATCCGGGTTTGAATATCACTTCGACCAACTGGGATTACGAGACCATCAAGACAACAAATTATGTCTATGCTCCAACCAGTCCCTGGATGCCTTATGGTCAAGTTCCCGTGCTGGTTCCGCAGGTGGAAAACCACTTCCGTCTGCTCTATACGTATGGCTATGACAATGTGATCACCAACTTTGGCGGCAATGTCACCAAGGACAAGATCCAGTATATCATCGTTTCCAGCGGTGCCCAGATGAGTCCGTGGCTGCCCTATGGTACAGGTACTGATGGTACGGCGGTGACTAATTATATCAATGTGACTACCAATCGTGTGACCGGCGGCATCATGATCCTGGGTGGTCTGGCTGCTAATGCAAACACTAACGATACCGGAACAAACGTAGCCAACAACGCGGGCGGCTATGAGTTCCTGGCAACCAATTTTGTCCGTCGTGTTTATGTGACGAATCTGATAGCTTCGGCGACTACCAATACAGCAACTGGCGGTAACGGTACAAATGATAACGGCGGAACGACTATCGGTATTGGTATAGGCGATGATCCCAATTTAGATCCCGGAACCGGAACAAATGCTGCTACCGTTTCCTTCAATCAGTACATGGTTACCTCTTACGATCTGTATGAATATTTGGCTTATCCTATTGTATGGAGTGACGATGGTAATGGCGGCGGTGATGATACCAATGCTGTGGTCGCTACTTCGGTACTTTACCGTCCGGGTCTGGCCGGCAACTTCCGACTGATGCGTGTCAATTTCGACAACCTGATCGGTTCGACCTTCACACCGACGAATATGTATTTCTCCAATGTGGTCTATATGAAGTTGAAAGACAATGTGACTGATCCGGTGACTGATCCTTATGGTCAGCTGGATGTGACCACGATCCGCAGACGGTTGACATGGCCGGATATCGTTTTCTCCGCGACAGACCAAGGCGCAGATGGTATACATGTTCTTGAGAATAACCAATGGGTTAGCTATGCCACGTTTAATAGCGCGGTGCAGAATGTGACCCCAAATACCGCATCGGGTCCCGGTGTTATCAGTGCTGTGGGTGGAATTGAGTTTAATACGACGGGAAATGATTTCTGGTTGAATGATACCCAGGGACCACTTTCACTCTTTGAACAGAATAACGGACGTACACATTTGTGGGCATCCTTTGACGGCTCAACGAACGCGCCCCATCTCTATTCGGGATCAAGTTCCTGGAAAACGATCCAGTGGGTGGAACAGCAGATAACGAACACGTTTAACTCGGTTCCGCTCAAGTAACAGAGGACCAGGTAAGTATGGAAACTGAAAAAATGTTTAGAGGATTTCAAAATATGAAGAAACTTTTACCAGGACTTATGGTATGCCTGATGGCGGCGGCAGCCGCGCAGGCCGCCCAGGATGAATGGATCAACCGCCAGGAGGTGAATAACCCTCAGGTGGATGCCAGGGTTATCCGCAACTATGGTATCATCAATATCTCGCCAACGGGTCTTCCGTTCACATTCGACAACAACCTGGAGTTTTACAATGACGCGGGTGGTATCCTGAAAATCGCTGATCCGGGTGTCATTTTTGATTACCATAATTCGGCGGTGCCCTTTGGCAAGACGAATTCCGTTCCCATGGATATCTATTTCAATGAGGGGACCCTGCAAGGCGGTTCTATCCGCATCAATGCCAAAGAAGTCATTGATTCCGGTATCACGATGGCCAGCGGCTACGGCGGCATCGATATCAAGGGCGACAGTCTGGATCTGTGGGGCGTTCAGTATCAGTCCAAACAGGGCAACTCCGCTTATCTGGATCCCGATGGACATCATAGAGGCGCTTTCTCCCGTCCGCCCTCTATTTACAGCTACGCCTGGGGACACGGTGTCAATAACTACCTGGAAGGCGGTCCGACCCAGAGTGTTTATCAGATGTCCAACGGTGCGCAGGCACAAGCCAATCTGCCCATAGGCGGTTCGGATATGATCACTGTTGCAGTCGGTCGTGCCGCGAACTGGTGGGATGAGAACAATTACAAGGCTTATATCAATTCGACCATGTATGACATGAACACGAACGATCCGAAGCCGTTCTATCAGGTCGTGTTCGTTCCGAATGACGTGATCGCTTATGAATATGCGGATCCACAGGATCCGTACAGTCCGATCACCGGCTGTAAAGCTTATAATCAGTTCCGTGTGGCTTTCGGTGCAACGCCTTATGATATGCCGTTCCAGCCTTATACACAGCATCCGGACTACGGCGCGCGTGCTGTGATCGTCTATCAATACGCCTATACGGCCGAAGATGCTCAGGGTGGTCCTTCTTATCCTCGTTATAACCAGGTCATTATGGAAGATCTGACCGGCTATTTCTATCAGGAAATGGCGGAAAACGGGTATGTGCAGGATTATGATGCCCGTGGAGCTATTCCGGATCGTTTCCGTGTGGACTGCCGCAACAGCGTGGTCTCTTATGAAAACTTTATCTACGCTCCGTGGCGTGGTATGCCGACAGGCTCGATGGCTTTGCCTCCGTGCTATAAAGTGGATCCGAATACCGGTGAGCCAGTGTTGGATGAACAGGGGCAAAGGATCCCGGCTTGGACACAGGATGAAGCTCCTTCTCAGACAGGTCCTTATCTGTTGAGTGTGGCGGCCTCCTGCCTGGCCGGTTCCGATACGGAAGAAAATCCTGATTTGAAATGGCTCCAACGGGGCCGTGAATATCGCCTGTTTGATCCGGAGTCACCGGATCCGGGCAAGGCGCTTGTGGATGTGGATTACAGCGTTTATTCCGTGAATGTAGGCGCGGACAACGCTTTCAATAAAAAAGCGCTCACGCAGCAATACGGTTTTCCTGTTGAATCACTTATTGATACATCCGCTTATCCGGGACATATCACCATCAGCGGTAATGACGTGGTGCTGGACAATATGTACGCGGAAGCTCAGGAATCCATTACGCTGAATGTAACGAATCTGGTCTCCGCGGAGAATGTTTCGCTGAACGCGAACTATATCAACGCTTTCTTCTCCAAGGTGAAAGAAGGTTTGCCCGAAGGTGCGACCCTGAAACTGGAAGAAGTGGTAAGCCCTCAGATGACCCGCTTCATGGGCGGTCTGGCTATGTACAGCTGTATCTATAAAGTGTCCTTTGAGATCTGTGAAGAACCTTATGACCGCGAAGCCGCTAAGAATGGTGATGAAGGCGGTGAAGTCACGCCCGCGGATGAAGGCGACGAAGGCGGCGGTGAAGGCGGAGAAGGTGACGAGGGCGGTGAAGGAGATGAACCTGAACCGGAAGAACCGGAATGGGAAGACACGGAATTCTACTTCCATGTGGTTTACATCAACAGCACAGCCGCACCCAGAACAGTGTATCCGAATGTGGATAACTTTGTTGTCCAAACGGAACTGCCTGTCGAAATGAATGACACCATCGCCCTGGGCGAAGATTTCAAATTCGATACCCCGGCTCTGACGCTGGACGGCGCGATGTCCTTC
>JAEEGH010006570.1_pt1 | contig 28379 bp, 25 predicted proteins | sample 9134181 | NCBI WGS metagenome assembly JAEEGH01 (sample SAMN16246544, study PRJNA631951) | gut metagenome | biome: gut microbiome; feature: rumen; material: DP-attached | host: Bos | place: Iran: Karaj | collected 2018-10 | reverse complement strand
CGGCAGAGAAGTTGGCCGAACCCCTGAAAGAGAACAAGAAACAGTTCTTTATCTTCAGCATGACAGGTAGTGAAGACATGGCCGAGAAGTCGCTCACGCCTCAGATAGAAGCCATGAAGCAACAGCCTGCCTTCGTTGTGAACGATGATTTCCGCAAGGGTAACCTCTATTATAGTGTGCTGGAGGGAGGCAAGCATGAGAGCAGCACTTTTGCTCCACACTACCTTTATACGGCGCTACCGGAATTCTTCGCACGCTGAGATTAATTATAAAGTCTTATAAGTTCTACATCCACCTGCTGCCTGATATGTTGGTAAACAGGCTCTGAGAGTTGGCGCATCTGCGTTTTCATCTGCGAAGAGAGCGGTAGAATGGTAGTGCCACTACCCTCTATCATGCGGATGCGTGAAGCTATGCGGGCATCGCTTTGCTGACGGGCATAGTCCTTGGCAATGGCAGCTGCTTCACGGATGATTTGCTTTTGACTGTCCGACAGGTGCGACATGAACTTCTCGCTGACAATAAGGGTTATGAGATGTGGCAGATGGTTGGTTTCTACCACATAGTGCTGCTGCTCGTAGAGCTTGTTGCTCACGATGACCTCATAGGGATTCTCCTGGGCATCGATGGTGCCCTGCTGCAAGCCGATATATACCTCTGAGAAGGTCATGGGTGTTGGATTGGCTCCCAGTTGCTTCCAGAACTGGAGGTGATAGGGATTCTCCATGGTGCGTATCTTCTGCCCCTTGAAATCATCCAATGTCTGCACCCGCTTATTGGTAGTCATCACACGAAAGCCCTGATCGGCAAACCCCAACAGTTCATATCCTGCCTGTTTATAGACTGTACTGATGCGCTGAAGAAAAGCAGCATCGTCCACAGTACGACGCACATGGGCAATGCTATCGAAAAGCATGGGCATGTCGAAGACAGCAATGTCGGGCATGAAGGTAACCTGAGGGGCTGTATTCTGCACCACGAAAGGGATATCGCCGTCCTTGCACGACTCCAACAATTCCCTGTCGCCCCCTACTACGCTGTTGGGATAGACCTGAATCTTCATCTGTCCATCGCTGAGACGGGCTACCTCCTCGGCAAACTTCTCGGCATAGAGCTGGGTCACGGTATCATCGGGACTACTGGTACCAAGGGGCCAGGCATAACGCTGTGTGCCCTCGGAGCAGCCCAGCAACAGCCACAATACGGAAATCAACAACAACCCCTTTTTCATAGCAACAACAGACTAATGGATGGAACAAATGAAATGAGCAACAGCGCCAATAAGAACATGCCAATCATTGGCGTTGCTTTTCTGGCTATATTCACTACGGGAATCTTGGTCAGCGAACTAGCTACAAAGAGATTCACCCCAATAGGTGGAGTGACGAAACCAATAGCAAGGTTCACCACCATCATCACACCGAAATGGATAGGATTCATGCCCACTGCCGTGACTATAGGCACCAGAATAGGAGCCAGGATGAGAATAGCAGGTGTGGTGTCCATCACCATACCCACCAAGAGTAAGAAGGCATTGATGACCAACAGCAGCACCACATAGTTGGTGAAACTGCCCAATATCCATGCGCTGAGCATCTGAGGCACCTGCATCAAAGTCAGCACACGCGAGAAGGCAATGGAGGCTGCCAAGATGAAGAGTATAGGGGCATACGTGCGCATGGCCTCACTAAGGATGCCCCAAAGCTCACGCAACTTGATGGTACGATAGACAAACAGACTGATGACCAAGGAGTAGAACACGGATATCACAGCTGCCTCGGTAGGTGAAGCCACTCCACTGTAAATGGCTCCCAACGTGATCACAGGACTCAGTATGGCCCAGAAGCTATCGAGAAACACCTTCCAGAACCCCCGTTGTCGCAGTTCCACCATCTTGCGCCCAATTTTCACCCGGTCCTCTCCGTGGCGTTTGCAGTATAGCCAAGCATAGCCAATGAGCAGCAATCCAATCATCAGTCCTGGCATAATCCCTGCAATAAACAACTGGCTCACCGACTGACCCGATGCCAAGCCATACATGATAAATGGAATACTGGGAGGAATTATCACGCCTAAACCACCTGCAATAGCCACCACCGCTGTAGAAAAATCTTTCTCATAGCCTAAGTCTATTAATAGTGGAATGGTCATACTACCCACGGCTGCGACAGTAGCAGGAGCGGAACCCGAGATGGCTCCATAGAACAGACAGGTGATAATCACCGCTGCAGGAATACCTGCCGTTCTTCGACCAAGGAAATAGGAGAAGACATCAAACAACTTTGAAGAAATCTTACCATGGGCCATCAGGATACCCGCCAAAACGAACATAGGTACAGCCAACAAAGGGAAACTGTCTATGCCACCGACCATGGATCGAATCACAAAACTGGCTGTGGCCGTAAACGATGGATCGGTCATGCCTGGCAATACTGACACAATGCCCAGAGACACAGCAATAGGGATGGCCAATGCGATAAACAGGAAAAAGAGGAGAAAGATAATCAAAGCTGACATACCTCATCCTCCTTTCCATCTATGGCAATCCCATCTACCACCCTCTTCATCTTGGCAGACTTTCCTACCTTCAATTCATCATAATCCCTATGCTCCTCGTTGTAGTAGAAGTTGTGCCATTGCAAGAACCATCGTTCAGCAATGCGAAGAAGGCAAAGGCCAAAGCATACCAGCGGCGCCGACTGTACCAGATACATTGGGATGCCACAAGCAGGGCTCACTTGTCCACTCTCTATCGTTGACATCAGGTAGCGGTAGGCATAGGGCATCATATACGCAAAGAAAGCAAACTCCACGGTGAGGTTGAATATCTTCACCAATGCCCTGCCACGCTTGGAAAACAAGCGGATGATCTGATCGATGCGGATATTGATGGTGAGCTTCGTACAAAGGCTGACGCTCATGAAAGCCGACCATACAAAAAGGTAACGGGTAATTTCTTCCGACCATGAAAGCGACATACCCAGAACGTAGCGACAGAAAACCTGCACAATCATGATGACTACCATGCCTATAAGCAAGGTCACCATCACTCCTTCTTCCAGATTCTTATATACCTTATACATTGAACATCTCTTTCCCTGTCCATAGCTTAAACGCTGCAGCCCCCTGAAAAAGCATCATGGGGTGACCGTTCATGTAACGGCAACCAGCCTCACACGCCATTTCCAGAAAGCGTGTCATAGGAGGCGCATATACCGTATCTGTCACAATGAGGTCAGGACGCAGGTAACTGACATCTGGCAGCCAAGTGATACCCTCGTAAGGTTTCATGCCAAGCTCCGTCGCATTGGCCAACACAGTACTTTCAGCTATCTCACGACGCAGAGCCTCATGATCGTTCAGATCGAAAATGGAAGCCTTGCAGGTTGTATGCTCTTGAATCTTCCTTACCGTTTCCTCTCCACGCGCATAGAACGCGTCCTTGACATTGAAGATGGAAATCTCCCCCACTCCGTCGAGTGCTGCCTGTATCTGCATGGCTGTAGCAGCACCTCCTGCTCCCACAATGGTGATTTTCTTTCCTTTCACATCGATGCCTTCATTCTTCAAAGCTGCCATGTAGCCGATACCATCTGTACAATAGCCAGTCAATACGCCATTATCATTCACAATGGTATTGACGGAGCCAATCAATGCTGCTTCGGGCGACAATTTATCCAGATATTGTCCCACCACCGTCTTATTAGGCATAGAGACATTTGCTCCACGCATCTTGAGTACGCGGATAGCCTTCACAGCATCCTCCAACGTAGTGTTGTCTACCTCGAAGGCCAACTGTATGCAGTCGATTCCAGCCCTGCGGAAAGCCTCCGTCTGCATAGCAGGTGAGTCCGAGTGACGAATGGGATATGCCATCAGCCCCACAAGTTCTGTATGTCCGGAAATAATCGCTTTTGCTTCCATTTTGACTGATCTATTGAATTATGTGTGCAAAAATAATAAAATATCTTCAGAACTGGGGAATTATGGTTTAAAAAGAAAAGAGATGGCACCCACGAAGATACCATCTCTATCCTATAACCATAGTGAAAACTTCATCAACCACGCTTACTGCCAACGGTTGTGATTTCTATCACACCATTGCCGCCACGAGCACCCCAGCCCGTGCCTTCCTTGTTAAGCTCCAGTCGTTCAATGTCCTCAACAGGCACCACGCGATCCACCTCCTCGAGAGAATCATAAATCATCCCATCTACCACGAAGAGAGGCTCATTACTTCCCATCACAGACGTAGGTCCACGCATGGTGACGTGACTACCCATCATGTGTTGCTCCACGCGCACACCTGTCATGAAGTTTTTAAGCAAATCGCTCACACGTTGCATGCCCGACGCTATAATCAAATCGTGTTCCACAACACTGCCACGATTAGCTATTTCAGCAGCTAACGCGGTGTATGGCAATCGCTGTTCCAATCTGCCGTTATTCAGCACAAAATCAGAAGTGGCGATGTAAACCTTAAGCAAACGTGCCTCTGAAAGTTCAATACGAGCAGCCTTACGTGAAGTCACATCCACTTGAAGTATATCACCAGGAGCTGCATTTTCGAAATGGAAACGTCCGTATTTGTCAGTGGTAGTTGTCTCATTCGTCCCAAGCAATTTCACCACCAAACCCTTCTTAGGTTTTCCCTTCTTGGTGATAATCCCAGAGAGCTCCTGCGCAGATAGCGTGAAGCCCGTCACTAATACCATCAATAATAAAACAATCCTTTTCATACCTCCTCCTATATTAATTCTGTGCTCCAAAGGTAATAAAAAACTTTTCAATACAATTCAATCATTTCTTAAAAAAGAATAATTTGGCATTTAGGGCGATTTTTAGACGTTGGTGAACAGCTTACCTTTCTCTAACGCTAATAACCAACCTTTTCTCTCTAATCCTGCAGCATAACCCGTAAGACTACCATCTGTCCCTATGACACGGTGACAAGGGATGATAAGGGAGATGGGATTGTGCCCTACCGCCCCACCAACTGCTTGGGCTGACATTGATTTCTGTCCCTTTTGCTGAGCTATGTAATGAGCTATTTCAGCGTAAGTAACTGTCTGAGCGTAAGGTATGGCCAACAAATACTGCCAAACAGACAAGCGAAACGGAGTACCTTTAGGGCGAAGCAATGGTGTAAAATCGGGTTCCTGTCCGCTAAAATAGACATCCAACCAGCGGGATGTTTCCTCGAATATGGGTAACATTCGTTGCTCTTGCACTCGTCCTAGTGTAGAGGCATAGAACTGCTGACCATCGAACCATAGGCCGATGAGTGCCTCGCCATCACTAGCCATCGTGATGCCACCTAGTGGGCTATCGTAATGGTAGATATAATCCATAGCTAAATAATTGTATCTAGCGACAAATATACATCATTTATCGCTATTATTAATAACTTTTCCCAATAATCCTTTGGCATGAGACACTCTTTGCATTACCTTTGTTCTCCATATAGGATGGAAGGAATCATGACAACTGCTAAAGAAATTATAACTCACATGGAATCGCTGAAGAATGAGAAACAGCGAGAGGTATTGATGGGCTTCTTCAAGACAGGTCCTGGAGAATATGGCGAAGGCGATGAGTTCTTAGGACTGAAGGTACCTCAGACGCGTGAGATTGTAAAACAGGTGTGGAAAGAGGTGTCACTTGATGAGGTTCCTGAACTGCTGCAAAATAAATGGCACGAAGTGCGTCTTTGCGGACTTTTGATACTTGTGGCTAAGTTCGAGGCATTGGCCAAGAAGTCACTCGAACTGGATATGACGTCTGTTCATGCGCGTGACGGGATCATTGAGATGTACCTGCATTATGCTGAGCAAGCTAACAACTGGGATCTGGTGGATCTCTCTGCTCCAAAGCTTTTAGGGCGATGGATTATGCTGCCAACTTTACTTGGAAATTCAGCCAACGATCATCCTTCACTTTACTCTAACTACAAAAGGCAAGTACTTGATAATTTAGCACATAGCAACAACCTATGGAGACAACGCATGAGTATGGTTTGTACGTGGGAAACCTCCCATCAAGGCGACCCCTCATGGTGCCTGCGCTATGCAGAGATGCATCTTAGACATCCGCATGACTTGATGCAGAAGGCCGTGGGATGGATGCTTCGTGAGATGGGGAAGCAGGTCAGCATGGACTTGCTACGCGGCTTTCTGGAACAGCACGTCGAAGAGATGCCCCGCACTACCCTACGCTATGCCATCGAAAAGATGGACGATAAAGAACGACGCTACTGGATGGGTTGAAATTATAATTAATATCTTATCGCTTATACCATGATGAATCATCAAATCAAGAATTATAACTATAGATTGCTCAGCCTGGCTTTAATGCTGCTCTGCTGTGTCGCCCAAGCCCAAGTTACCGATAAGTACCCTGCCGACTATGCAGGCGATCGTATTCGCTTCCACGCTCTGTTTATCTGGGATCCAAATGCAGAATCGGCCCATGTAGAGTTCGACCAACAAGCCTTGCATTTTTTCCATAAGCTCAGCTATGGGGAGGGATTCACGTATGATGTGCGCACAGAATGCCCCAATAGTCTGGATAGCCTTAAGCGCTATGATGTCGTGGTGATGCTCAATGCCTTACCTCACGATGCTGACCAACGCAAAGCTTTCGAGCAATACATGGAGCAAGGGGGTGGATGGATAGGCTTCCATGCTACGGGCTATAATGACAAAGACACGCACTGGCCTTGGTTTAATGAGTTTCTGGGATGTGGTACCTTCCTCTGCAATAATTGGCCTCCACAGCCTGCCTTAGTGGAGGTGGATACACAGCTCCATCCCATCACCCGCACGCTGCCCAAGGAATTTGTGGTACCAGCCAGCGAGTTCTATCAGTTCTCGCCCTCACCCCGTGACAATAAAGACGTGGAGGTGCTGGTAAGCATCTCACCCAAAAACTATCCTTTTGGCATCAAAGACATCGTGCTGTTTGGTGATTTCCCCATCGTTTGGACGAACAAGAACTACCGCATGGTCTATCTGAACATGGGACATGGCGATGAAGGATTCATCGATGCCACACAGAACCTCCTCTTCACCAATGCCTTCAGGTGGATTTCCCTCCCTTCCGTTTCTTCATCCGAAACTCCGAAGGAGTGAGTCCTGTGTGATTCTTGATAAAGCGTGTGAAGTGTGAGAGCGACTGGAAATTCACTTCATTACTTATCTCCGTCAGACTTTTGTCTGTGTCTGTGAGCAGTTCCAGCATGTGTGTCAAGGCAAACTGCGTAATCCAAAAAGAAGCATGATGGCCAGTGGACTGCTGACACACTCTAGAGAGGTATTTGGGGGTGACAAACAATTTGTCTGCATAGAACTCCACCGTGCGCTCTTTCATCACATGATCCTTGAGCAGATCTATGAACTGCTGCGTCACCAAAGCCTCCTGCCCACCCTTAGTTGCCTGCTCCTGATTGCAACGCGTATAGATATCGAAAATATCATAGGTGAAATTCTCTATGGAGCGTTTCAAGGTTTCCTGATGGTAGAGGTGCCCTTCTTGCTGTAGCCTATGCTTGATGTCTTCCATATCTCTTAGACACAACTCCATATCCTCTGCACTCATCTGCATGATGGGATTGTCATAATAGAATTTCAGTCCTCTCACATGATGCGTCATCCTCAAAGGATGGGCCTGATGGTAGTACTTGGATTTCAGAAAAACAACTGTTTTGGCATCAGCACTCACACGGAGATCTTGCAATGGTTTGCCTTCTATAAGGATGACTCCGCTACCAGCCTTAGCTTGGAACAGATTATTGTTCAATCTAAAACTCATGCTACCTTCTATAATGAAGATATGCAGCAAGTAGTCATTGTACTTGCCTCCACATGCCTCAAAGATATCCTCACAAAAGAAGATGTCTGGTTTCTGTATATGCTCTTTTTTAGAATCCATGTGCTAAAAATAGACATCTTTCTCCAAAGAGACAAGCATTTTGGGTAAATTATTCAATTTTTGTGGAAATTCGGGTAAATCTTCATTGGCAATAAAGCACTAATTTTGCAGACAATTAAAATACTAACAATCATAATCCGTAAAAGAAATGAAAAAGTTATTCTTAATGATGGCAGTCGCACTGACTGCATGTTTGATGTCTTGCACCCAGAAAGAGGCTCAGCCTCAAGCCGAGGCTGAAGCTCCTGCACAAGAAGACGCTTACACCTCTGCCACTCCTCAGGCCAATGATACCATGAGCCCAGAAGATTTCGTAGCTTATCTGGAAAGCTGTGGCCAGTATTTCCTTGCCACGATGGATGGTGACCAGCCTCGCGTTCGCCCCTTCAGTTTCTGCGATGTCATCAATGGAGAGGTTTATTTCATGACACGCAAGCCAAAGGATGTATACAAGCAGTTGGTTAAGAACCCTAAAGTACAGATAGCCGCCTTCCCTAAGGAGGGTCGTGGCTGGATGCGTATCACCTGTAAGCTTGTAGAAGCTGAGACGCCAGAGGTTCGTACTCATTTCCTTGACAAGTATCCAAGCATGAAAGAAGCTCACCCATTGGATGATCCTGACTATGCTTTCATGAAGCTGGTAGGCATCACAGCTGTGATGGGCCAGAAAGTATATCAGGTGAAGTAACAAGAATCATCTTCTAAGATGCCAAAGGAGGGGCAGCGTTTGGTGCAGCCCCTCCTTTTTATATATTCACTGGTGATGTTTAGCTTGGCATATCCACCAGTTTCCAGCCTTCACGGTAGTTATGGCAGATCAGTTCACGGGCAAACTCCTGAGCATCATGGAATGCTGTTTAGCAAATCCACCTTACCCTCATTGACCAACTTAAGTATCAGCTCTCCAAAAAGGGTATTGGCCCAAGCAAACCAAGAACGGGTGAACTTCGTGGTATCATCCTTATGGAACGACTCATGCATAAAGCCTGTGCCTGCCTCATTGTCCACAAGTAGCTTCACACAGGTCTTGATCTCCTGATTATCCGTACTGGTAAACGCACGCATCATTAGACTCATTGGCCAAGGCATGTCATAGCCAATGTGGGGACCACCAATGCCCTCTACAGCCTTGCCTCGGAAGAAGTAAGGATTATCCTCACTCCACACGAAGTGACGCGTATTCTGATAAATCGGGTCGCTGGCATTCACTAAGCCTAAGTATGGCATTGCCAGCAGACTTGGCACGTTGGCATCGTCCATCAACAGCTGATTGCCAAAGCCATCTACCTCGTAGGCGTAGATCTTGCCATACTTCGGATGGTCATAGATGGCATACTGCTTCAAAGCCGCTTCCACCTCATCTGCCAAGGCCTTGCACTGTGTAGCAAGGTCCGCACGATGATTCACTGCTGTGAGAATCTCCGCAGCCTTATTCAGCACATTCACAGCAAAGAAGTTGGATGGAACGAGGAACAGGAATGTCGTGGCATCGTCTGAGGGACGGAAAGCCGAAGCTATCAAGCCTACAGGTTTCACAGGTGCTCCCCAACCGTCGTTTGACATCGTATCAAGTTGGCGCTCCGTGCGACGTTGGAAACGATAGCTGCCCTTGCCATCCTTGCGCTGCTGATCGCGGAAAGTAGCCAAGATGGTTTGCACAGCTTTCAGCCACTCCTCACCAAAGACGCTAGTATCACCTGTAGTCTTCCAGTATTGATAAGCCAAGCGGATGGGATAGCAAAGCGAATCAATCTCCCACTTGCGCTCATGGAGCTCATCCTTCATAGCGGTATAGTCGCTCTTCCACTCACCTCCACCCTCTATCGGACCGTCATTGAATGCATTAGCGTATGGATCGATATTTATGCTGAGGAACTGACGATTGATCACGCCAGCAATCATCTCCTTCAGTTGGGTTTCTTGATTAGCCAACTGCACATATGGCCAAACTTGCGCTCCCGAGTCACGCAGCCACATGGCATGAATGTCGCCCGTATAGACAAAGGTGTCGGGCCTTCCTTGTGCATCATGACGGAAGTGCACCGTTGTGTCGATGGTATTTGGGAAGCAGTTGGTAAACATCCATGCCAACTTTTCGTTCTTCAACAAGCCCTGCACACGCTTGATCTGAGTCTCCACAGCATCAGAACGGAACAGGCGATCAGCAGGAGCAGGCCGATTGTCCTTATATATCGCATCTATTGCAGTTTTGCTATTCTGTCCCAAAAGACTGCTCGGAGCGATGCTAAATCCTGCGAATACCATACCAGTGGAGCGCAGGAAACTTCTTCTTGTGATTCTCATCATATTATTGTTGTTTGTCATTTTGCACTAAAGTTAGTACCGATAATTGAGATATCCTATTTTTTGTACAAAAATACGCAAATCTTTAGCAATTATAGTTGTTTATCTGTTTTTGAGGAAAAATTTCCTACTTTCAAAAATAAGTATTACATTCGAAGCTGTTAACCATTTAAACTCTAATACCATGACAACCAGAAGACGATTTTTAAAATCATCCGCCTTGGCAGCCACTGGTGCTTTCCTAGCGCCAAAGGGTATCTTTGCACAACCAAATGCCCGAACCCGATTCCATGCAGATAAAGTGAAGATAGCCTATATAGGCATAGGTAATCGAGGCAATCAGATAATAAAGGATTTTGCTGCCACTGATATGGTAGATGTGGTAGCCCTTTGCGATGTGGATATGGGCAATAAGCAGACGGAGGAAGTGATGAACATGTATCCACGTGCTAAGCGATTCAGGAACTTTAGGGAAATGTTCGAGAAATGCGGCAGTGAATTTGATGCAGTGGCAGCTGCTGTTCCAGACCATATTCACTTCCCTGTAGCCATGCTGGCACTATCAGAAGGTAAGCACATCTATCTGGAGAAGCCTATGTGTCGAACCTTCCATGAAGCAGAGTTGATGATCCAAGCTGCACTGAAGCATCCAAACCTTGCGACGCAGGTGGGCAATCAAGGACATTCAGAGGCCAACTACTTCCAATTCAAGACGTGGGTGGAGGCTGGTATCATCAAGGATGTGACTGCAGTAACAGCCCACATGAACGATGTGCGTCGTTGGCATCAATACGACTCCAATGAAGGTCGCCCTCCACACGCAGACCCTCTGCCTAAAGATATGGACTGGGACACCTGGCTAGGCGCTGCAGCATATCATGATTACAGTGAGAAGTATCATCAAGGTAACTGGCGCTGCTGGTACGACTTTGGTATGGGAGCGCTTGGTGATTGGGGTGCCCACATCCTTGACACTATTCATGAGTTCCTGAAACTGGGATTGCCCTACGAGGTAAGCATGAAGTATGCCAATGGGCATAATGACTACTTCTACCCTTATTCCTCTACCATTTTGTTCCGTTTTGGAGCCAGAGAAGGCATGCCTCCTGTGGATATCACCTGGTATGACGGAACAGACAACCTGCCTCCTCTGCCTGCTGGCTATGGCAGCGCTGCCGTCACTGAGGGAGTACCTACGACCAATCAGGGCAATACCACCAACCAGCGACTGACACCTGGCAAGATTATCTACTCACGCGACCTTATCTTCAAAGGTGGCAGCCACGGAAGTACGTTGACCATTATCCCCGAAGAGAAAGCACGTGAAATGGAAAGCCAGCTGCCCCCAGTTCCAGAAAGCCCTTCGAACCATTTCGAGAACTTCCTGCTGGCATGCCAAGGACTGGAGAAGACGCGTTCGCCATTCGAAATCAATGGGGTGCTGAGCCAAGTATTCTGTCTGGGAGTCATCGCCCAACGATTGAACGCACAGCTTTTCTTCGATCCTCGCACCAAGCAATTCACCAACAACCAGTTTGCCAATGCCTTGCTCGCTGGGCAACCACCACGTCGTGGCTGGGAAGATTTCTATAAACTCTAACCTCTAATACTATATCATCATGAAAATAATCAGATTATACTTTATTGCATTGTTAGGTTTTGCTGCCCTGCAGTCATGCCAGCAACCAAGCAACGAACCAGTAGTTGCTCAACCTGCTTCATACTGGCAGATAGAAATCAGTGATACCCCTAATACCCTCTCGCCTGCAGAGCTGGCCGATGGTTGGAAGTTACTTTGGGATGGACAGAGCACCGAAGGTTGGCGTGGAGCCCGCCTTGACGGATTTCCTTCCAGTGGCTGGACCATAGATGGTGGCATACTTAAAGTGAATCAAGGCGAAGGCAAAGAAGCCGCCAACGGTGGAGATATCATCACTACGCGCACTTATCGCAACTTTGTACTCAAAGTAGATTTTAAGATTACCGAAGGAGCCAATAGTGGTATCAAGTACTTCGTGCATCCAGATCTGAACCAAGGCGAAGGCTCTGCCATAGGCTGCGAATTCCAGGTACTGGATGACCTACGCCACCCAGATGCCAAGTTGGGTGTGAAAGGTAATCGCACGCTGGGTTCACTCTACGACCTGATTCCTGCTCCTGACAACAAACCTTTTGACATCAACAGCTTCAATACAGCTATGGTGTATGTCAAGGGCACTCATGTGGAGCATTGGCTCAATGGCGTAAAACTGCTGGAGTATGAACGCAACAATCAAGAATGGAATGCTCTGGTAGCTTATAGCAAGTATCGCGACTGGCCCAACTTCGGAAACTGGGAAGAAGGCAATATCCTGCTTCAAGACCATGGCGATGAGGTGTGGTACAGAAATGTGAAGATCAAAGAACTGGATTGAAACTGGAGATAAGGACTGATTCTTGACCTTTTGAATGAATCATAGAATCATTTTTCTAACTAGAAAAAATTTTTTTCCTAGTTAGGAAAATATTTTTCCTGTGCACAGGCGCAAATTATTATGAAGATTGGAGAGATAAGAGGTTGCTTACGGCAAAGGAAGAGTTTGGTTACGGCAACGGGGCAGTTTGCTTACGGATATTACCCCTACTCTCTGTTTTAGTCTTCACACTTCACATAGAGTGGATAAACGTATGATAATTAATAAGTAACTACTGTGAAGTGTGCCGTTCAACACTTCACAACACTTCACGTTTTGTCAAACTAAAATCCATATAGTGTGAAGTGTGGTGAAGTGTCTGTGGCCACACTTCACACCTACTACGTTCTGATATCCAAGCACTTAAGACCTCTTTGTGAAGTGTGAAGACTAAAAAAGAGAGATGGAAATAAAAAAGTACAGCAAGGTCATCGTGACGCTTGCTGCACTTTGCTATAGAGTTAAGAGAGAGATTCTACTTTTGACTTGCATTGCGTTCTGCTGCTTTTTGCTGCAAATACCCACTAGTCATTACCGTCAGAATACCATCATCTGTGACATAATACATTAAAGGACCATCTGCAGTATATGCTTGCAATTCTGTATCAGAAAGACGTTTTCCATCTACTTCAAAACCTTTTATTCTATTAACAGTCATCTCACCTGTCTGTAGATCTTCCGTCACTTTTGCTTTTGCTTTTTTCCAAGCATACTTATCTCCACCAAACAACACATCATTACCATCAGCATCAATCCAATGCTCTTTTACTTTAGGTGGATTAGCCTTACCATTTTCCTTAGTGTAAATATAAGCCGTAGCAATACCTGTTTCCTTATCTGTTCTACGTCCCACCTCTGCATATCCAGCAGCAAAAGCCTTGTCAAAAATTTCTTTAGAAACTTCTACATCATCAACAGTATAGCGTACCTGATCTTTGGCGCGATCTTTTGTGCTGACAATTATCACTCCATTCTTTCCCTCATCGCCATAAATAGTTATGGCGTCCTCATCTTTAAGTACCTGAAAGGACTTGATGATATTCGGGTCAATGTCATTGATATCTTCGACACGTTCACCATCTAGAATAATGAGCGGATTTACAACTTTAACAGTGCCGTCATTCACAATCCTTATCTTTACTTTACCATCATCATTGTCATAAGGATAAACACCAGCAGGTTTATCTGTCAACGTGTCTCTCACAACCATTGTTATCTTGCTTTTCTCTTTTTTCATTGTGTCTATCGGAGAACTAATTTCCTCTGATTCTTGCAAAATCTGAGAAACATTTGTATCTTTGACACTCGGAGAAGCAAGTTTCTCCACATAATCTACTTGTGTCCGTGCATTTAACGCCAGACACGCCCCTACGAGGGGCAAGAGGTAGAGCGCTCTGAGCACCCTGCCGCGACTTGATTTTTTACGACACATCATAGTGATTCTTGATTTTAGTTCCCTATGATTAAAGCTGTTGGCAACCGAGTAGCCGCTCATGCCAACGGCTTTTTTCACAAGGAGATATTGATATTGTTTTACGTTATAGCCTTCGTCAAGTACCTGTGCATCAGCCTCATACTCATGCACGGCACAAAGGTCGGCACGAAGCATCCAGATGGCAGGATTGAACCATTGGAGCAATGAGACTAAATCCACTAACAACAAATCCCAAGAATGGCAGAGACGGATATGGGCCTGCTCATGACTGATGATGGCAGCATGGTCGTCTTCATAGTCTTTTCTCGACAGCACGATGGTATGCATCCAACTAAAAGGAGACACATCCTTTTCTGTAATGACCAACCAAGTGCCATCTTCCAACTGCCTACGTTCTCCACCAGAGATAATCCGCAGCACCGTATATACAGAAATCAGAATCTGTATCAGCACGGCCAATGCTCCTAATATAAATAAGGTGGAAAGTAGAATCTGCCACCAAGGAGTGGTGACTACAGTCTGCTCTATCATTGGCAGCACGCCCTCTGGAATTTGCATGTTCAAAGGCGAAGCCTCCACCTCCACCGTCCGATGGATGGTAATGTGGAATAGTGGCAAAAGCAATGAACCAACAGCTGTGCAGAGCAACATCACTCTGTTCAGTCGATGAAAGGTCTCCTTACTCAGCAGTAACCTATAAAACATATAGAATACTGCCAAGATGACTGCTGCCTTCACATCATAGATGATAAAATCCATCATGGCTTAGCCCTCCTTTCCAGCCTCTATCTGTGCAATCAGGTCTTTCAGCTCCTCCACAGTAATCTTTTCTTCTTTTACCAACGCAGAGACAGCTTTCACATAAGAATTCTCGAAATAGTCGCTGATAAGACTAGTCAGACTGCGCTTCATGTATTCCTCACGCGTAAGCAATGGATAATACTGATGGGCAGTGCCGAAAGCCTTGTGCGCCATAAAGCCTTTTTGTTCTAATATACGCACCATAGTAGAGAGAGTGGTCAGCGCAGGTTTGGGATCTTCATAACAGTCCAGTAATTCACGCACGAACATAGGGCCTTTATCCCAAAACAACTCCATGATTTCCTGTTCTTTTTTAGTGAGTTTACGTTGCATAGTCCTTATCCTTTCCTTTGTTTATTGGCATTACTAACTAAATCACACCGCAAATATAACTAAAATATTTTTTAATGCAACTAAAATATTTAGTAAGTCCTACCAATTAACCTACTTTAACAAAAAAGCCCCAAAGTTCATGAGAACTATGAGGCTAAGACAAACAGAAGAAAAAGATTATTGCAAACGTTCTGTGGTACCGCTGCTGGTAACCATCAGTATAGAATTACCTTTACCTACAAAGAAAAACAAGTTTTTCGTTTCTAGTTCCATGCAACGAACTGAGTTCCACTCGTCCTTCTATAATAAGAATGCAATAAGATGGAAATACTGCATGAGAAACTGAAAAATGTTTGAGTAATCTAACTAAGACAAGTAGGGCTGATCTAAAAAGACCAGCCCTACTCTATCATTTAATGCAACATTGTGTGTTGCAACGATTTTTAGTTGAACCAACGAACGTAACAGAAGTCCTGACGGTGAGGCAGGTCTGCATTCTTTGGATACATGCGGAAAGCAGTCTTAAACATACCAGCATTCTCCATCTTGTGCTTCAGTTGGAAGGTAAAGATATTACCCTCACGTTTTACTACCTGGAACTGTTCAACAGAATAAATCTTCTGCTCATCGTTTTTGTTCTGACGAGTGGTTACTAACTCAATTCCAATAGCATCATCAAGTCCACGCTCGTCAACAACTACCTGAAGGGTGTATTCCTTACCACCATCAAGGATATGGTTAGGCTCATTCTCAGTCTGAACACTCAGCACCTGGATGTCGTTCCAACGCTCGGCTACAGTCTCTTTCCACAGTGCTATCTCTTTGGCCTTCTCAAAGTTATTGGCAGCCAAAGCCTTGAAGCGCTTAGCTTCCTTGCAATAGAACTTAGAATAGTAGTCATCAAGTTGTCGCTTCATGGTGAAGTGAGGAGCAATCTGAGCAATGGAGTTCTTTATCACCTTGATCCAACCCTTAGAGATGCCCTTCTTATCCGTATTATAATAAAGAGGGATAATTTCTTTCTCTAGCAAGCCATAGATGGTAGCAGCATCAAGCTGATCCTGATGGTCTTGATTCTGGTAGGTACGTTTCTCTGTAAGAGCCCAACCAGCACCCTCACGGTAGCCTTCAAGCCACCAACCATCTTTCACACTGAGATTGACCACACCATTCATCTCGGCTTTCTCGCCTGATGTTCCAGAGGCCTCCAGTGGACGTGTTGGTGTGTTCATCCAGATATCAACACCTGATACCAAGCGACGAGCCAACAAGAAATCGTAGTCTTCCAAGAAAATCACCTTTCCTAGGAATTCTGGACGCTGTGAAATCTCAAATATTTTCTTAATAAGCCCCTGACCTGCACCATCAGCAGGATGAGCCTTACCAGCAAAGAGGAACATCACAGGACGCTCTGGATTATTCACTATACGGCTCAAACGATCAAGATCAGTGAACAACAAGTGTGCACGTTTATATGTAGCAAAACGACGACAGAATCCGATGACAAGTGCATTAGGGTTAAAGCCCTCGACAAGTTTCACTACACGTGAAGGATCTCCCTGATTCTTCAACCATGTCTCGCGGAACTGCTCCTTAATATACTCGAAGAGCTTGTTCTTCAATGCTTTGCGAGTCTCCCAGATTTCTTCATCAGGACAATTGTAGATACCATGCCAGATTTCTTCATTAGACTGATCGCTCATATGGTTAGCGTCAAAATACTTAGCATAGACTTTGCGCCACTCACAAGCACACCATGTAGGGAAGTGAACACCATTGGTCACATAGCCCACATGATTTTCTTCTGGGAAGTAACCCCTCCAGATAGGAGCAAACATTTTCTTTGAAACCTCGCCATGCAACCAACTTACGCCGTTAACCTCCTGACAAGTGTTGCATGCAAATGTTGACATACAGAATCTCTCTCCATGATCATCAGGATTGGTGCGTCCCATACCAATGAACTCATCCCATGAGATTCCAAGTCTTTGTGTATAACTGCCCAAGTACTTGCTGAAAAGTCCTTCGTCAAAGTAATCGTGACCAGCAGGCACAGGTGTATGAACTGTATAAAGAGAAGAGGCACGCACCAATTCCAAAGCTTGGTTGAATGTCAGGTGATCTTCCTCAATATAGTCGCACAAACGCTGAAGGTTACAAAAAGCAGCATGTCCCTCGTTGCAATGATAAATGTCCTTCTTGATACCAAGTTTCTTAAGCAGCAACATGCCACCGATACCCAGAAGAATCTCCTGTTTCATACGGTTCTCCCAATCACCACCATAGAGTGCGTGTGTAATAGACTTGTCGAACTCTGAGTTCATCTCGTTGTCAGTATCCAACAGGTACAACTTCACACGACCCACATTGACACGCCAAACATAAGCATGAACCTGGTAGTTAGGATAAGGCACATCTATCACCATCGGATTGCCATCTTTATCAAGCTGACGTTCCACAGGCAGCGTAGCAAAGTTCTGACTCTCATAGTTTGCAATCTGCTGTCCGTCCATAGAGAGGCTTTGCTTGAAATAGCCAAAGCGATAGAGGAAACCTACAGCACACATGTCAACGTTGGAGTCTGATGCTTCTTTCACATAGTCGCCTGCCAACATACCCAAACCTCCAGAATAAATCTTGAGGGCTGAATGAATACCATATTCCATACAGAAATAAGCCACTGACGGACGGGTAGCATCAGGCTTCACGTCCATGTAAGCACGGAAGAGGCCATAAACCTCCTTGACGCGCTTCATAAGTGCTTTATCATTCAATATCTCATCCTTGCGCGTCTGACTCAGACGTTCGAGCAACATCACAGGGTTATGTTTCACTTCACTATAAATCTCAGGGGCAAGGTCACGGAACAAGTCACGTGCTTCATAATTCCATACCCACCACATATTGTGGGCAATCTCGTCCAAACATTTCAATTGCTCAGGAAGAATCGACTTCACGGTCTGTTCCTTCCACTGAGGAGCATTAGCGCAATTTGCTTTAATTTTCATTTATATAACTATTTAATTATAAGATTCCTAATTAATAAAACCTACATTACCTAACAAACGCTGATGAGCATTACGGAAAGCAATGTCGTAAGCTTCATAATAATAGACGATAAAGTGTTTCCACAAGGCTTGTTCTGCAATCTTAGAAGCCCCTCGTCTGCTATCTGCCACTTGTTTCTTTGTAAAAGTAGAGAATGCTGCAATGGTATCTTCTATTTCATCAGCTATCTCATGATAATTATAATCAGAACGATGCACTACCTTCACACCATTTAGCAAGGTGTTCGTTTTTTCCATACCCTTTACCCAGAGCCCAAAGCCAGTTAGGTCGGTAGTAATGGTAGGGACATGGAAAGCAACACTCTCCAATGGGGTATAACCCCATGGCTCATAATAGGATGGATAAACACTAAGATCCAATCCAATCATGGTATCGTAATAGGTCTTATTGACAATACCATCCTTCCCATCCAAATAGCATGGCACGAAGATTACCTTCACTTGGTCGCCTGGAGCATTCTGAATGCCTACATGCTGAAGCATATTTAGGAGCCAATCATGTTGCATATCCTTTAACCAATGCGTGATGAAAGGCATAGGAAGTGGAGATGTGTACTTATGATGATGATCTTCCAGACGCTCTTTGAGATCTTTCCTTGCCTCTCCTACCCAAGCAGGAACGGTAACAAAAGCCACTACCTTTTTCTGAAGGTCTCCTCCGGCCTTCAATCTTCTCATCGCTTCAAGGAATACATCAATGCCTTTATTCTTATACTCATATCGTCCGCCAATGCCTACCAGCATGGTTTCCTCATCTGAATAATCTTCTCCGAAAAGGTTCTGAGCAATGTGTAACATGACAGAACGTGCACGCTTACGCTTACCAGTGAAGGTACTTCCCTTAGGAACGAAATCATCTTCAAAACCATTCATCAGAACTACGTCTGCTGATTTATCCAACAATTCCTTACATTCATTATCCGTGAGGTCACTCACTGTGGTAAAGCAATCCACATGATGGGCAGTTTGCTTCTCTATAGAATGCTTTGACTGCATGTTCAACTCTTCTGCCATCTGATCTCCATTATAAGCGAAGAGGTAGTCATACAGTGGCTTATTGTTTCCTGCAATAGAGCGACCTATAGATGTAGCATGAGTAGTAAAGATTGTAGCAATCTCTGGAACTCTAATCTGTAAATAAAGTGCGGCCATGCCAGTCATCCACTCATGTGCCTGGAATATGACTTTATCTTGTAGAGTAAGATTGAAACGATAGAAACTTTCCACAACCTTACCAGCTGCGATAGCAAACATGGATGCTTCATCATAATCGCCATAGGCATGGAGTGAATCAACCTGATAGCGATTCCACATCTCTGTATAGATTTCGTTCTTATATTTATAAAAAGGAGTGAAATCAACTAATATAACAATAGGAGTTCCAGGGATATTCCAACGTCCCACACGAACCTTCAATCCGTCATTTTCCTGGGCATGTTCTCTCCATGTCTTGCAGAGTGTCTCAGATTCCTCAAACAATGGATTTTCTTTATCTTTCCAGAAATCAGGTCCAACGAAGAACAGATGGTCCCTATGCTTTTCTTGCAGTATTGCAGCCCTTGTAGATAATACGGTGTATATACCACCCACTTTATTACAAACTTCCCAGCTTGCTTCGAAGATGTAATCAGGTGTAATCAGTTCTTTATACATGCACTTTTTAATTTGGGTGCAAAATTACTCAAAAAAAACGAAAAAACCGCCCTAATTAGTAAAAATCGATTGTAAAACATTGAAAATAAAATCCCCTACCAGAAAGATGCTTCTGGCAGGGGAAGTTAAGAATTGGATAATGGATTTATTTATACCATCAATGCGGCAATCAAAGCAAGAATTGCATAGAATTCAGGAAGTGCGCAATAAATCATGGTATTTACCATTACATCATGCCCCTGTGCAATACCGTTGATACCATTGGCAGCAACCTGTCCCTGACGAATGGCAGAGAATAAGCAAATAAAACCTACTGCTGCACCAACACCCAACATAAGGAGACCCTGCTGAGAGAAATCACGACCGATTGACATCAAGAAAGCTACGAAACCATACAGACCTTGAGTAGAAGGAAGAGCTGAAAGAATCATAAAACTTGCTGACTTTGAAGGATCCTTCTTCAAACCTGCTTCTGCAGCATTACCTGCAATTGTTGTTCCATAGCAACTGCCAATACCTGACAAAGCCAACATAAGGCCAAGTCCGATGTAACCTAAAAGTACATTAACATCCATAATGATAAAAATTTATTTGTTATTAATTTATTTATTATTTATTCTTGTTCTCAACGGTTGTGAATGGATTATAGGTAACACCTGTTCCTTCATAACCGGAATTCTTGAAATATTCTACGAAGTTCAAACGCAATGGGTGAACGAAAGCACTGATACAAGACATAGCAATGTTGAATGCATGTCCAAGTACCAAAATAATACAGCAAACGAGCCATCCTGGAATACCACCCACAGAATCTTGAACCATCAATCCAAGTGAATTGAAAACTCCTCCCAACATACCGCCTGCCAAGCCAAGTGCATAGAGACGCATATAAGAAAGAATATCACCCATCAGACCTGTTGCCATATTATAGGTATCCCAAACGCCAGCACCAATGTTGACGAATACATTACGATGAAGGTCGTTCAACAGATAGATACCGATTGCTGCTACACCACCTATGACTATCAAAGCCCACTTGGAGATATTTTCAGGAATCAAATTGAGGAACATAAAGGTGGCTACGATAGTGCCAAAACCTACCAACAAGAACCATCCCCATGCACCCAGCGCATTCTTAAATCCAAAACGACCTGTCTGCACAAGAGCTTTGATGAGCATAGCCACAATGGTATGAAATACACCAATTCCTAAAGCAAGAATCATCTGCTTATCGTAGGTGCCACCAGCGATATTCACTTTACCAGATATCATAAATGATTTCAAGCCTTCTGGTACCCAAGTGGCCTCATAAATATTAATGCCAAAGAATGTACCAAGAATAGTTCCGAAGATTGCCGTAAAAATACCCAGCGAGATGACCAAATTCATCATACCTCGCATATTAGGCATTTTTTTCTTCAATATCATACCTAAGACTATCAGCACAAGACCATAGCCTGCATCACCTAGACAGAAAGCAAAGAACAAAGAGAAGAACGGAGCAATAAGCGGAGTAGGATCAAACTCCGTATACTCTGGCATACCATACATGCCAGTAAGCACCTCATACAACTTATTAAACCAATTGTTCTTCAGTTTGATTGGAGGATTGTCACCCTTGACTGTCTCACGAATCTCATAATAGACAGAACTTTCATCAAGAGTCTTTCGTACAGGCTCTTCACAATTTACAGGAATCCAACCTTCCATCAATAACACGGATCCTTCTGCTCGTGGTTCACCATCCAAACGGACCTTAATCAAATCAATATCGCCCTGCAGATACTTATCATAATGCTCTAATGTATTGGAGTATTTCCGACAAAAATCTTGCAATTCTTCTTTAGCGGATGCCTGATTTTCCAAAAGTTCGTTCTTTTTCTGCTGCAATTCAGAAAGAGACAATTTAGGCATAACCACAGGTTCGATATCCAGAGTCACCTGTTCCTTAGAAATGGTAATGAAGAAGACATGCCCAGCGGCCTTTGCAATCTGTACCACATCACATTTCTCTTCCCACTCTTTCTGATATTCACGCTCTGTGCAATTATAGAACTGAATGAAATAGCCTGCTTCCTCAATCTTTCTGAGGTCGTTCCAACTGAAATCACCCCAGATTCCCATCTCACCAATTTCTTTCTCCACCGCAGGAATGCGTTGGTTCAGTGTCTGGATCTTACCCACCAAATCATTATACTGACTTATCAATTCATCAGCCGACAAATCTGTATATACCTGTTCATCTGCCTTGTCCTTAAACTGGAAAGACATTTCTTTGAGTATATCCTTATATTGGTTATGAAGGGACAAGTTGCTCTGCAAGTCATCATTCATAACGCCAGCTTGGCGCTCTTGAACATGAATTACACCAAGTTCGCGGATCTTATCAAGAAAAGATTCATAATCCTTATGATATATAAGGAATGTGAGTTTCTTCATTTTTGTAATCATACGTCACTCTCCTCCTTTCTCTTCTCTTGATGTGCTTTCATGATTTTCTGTGAAGACTTGGAAAGATTCTCCTCATCTTCCATAAATCTCTTAATCTTACGAATCGCATCTTGATAGCCTGGTATCTGAACTTTCTCGAAAAGATTTACTTTCTGCGTTGTTTTCTTTCGGGCATGTTCCAACAAACCCAGTTTCGCATCGGTGAACTCTCTTTCGATAGCAATTTGTGCCAGACTTTTCAGCAGATTAATACCATCTGCATACCACTTGGGTGAATTGAACATACTATAAGGTTGCACCTCAAAATCCACATTATCTAATTGTGGGACACGCACACCTGCAATTTTCTTAATGGCAAGATGCACGTCAGTAACCTTAATCAAAGATGCATCAAATTCACTCCACAGGGCAAACATGGCTTCGTAAGCTTGAATTTCCTTTTCCAACTTCTCCTCCAAACGGACAGATTCATCCTTGCAGCGTTTAACTTCCATACGCAACGCACTCTCCTTGTTCTTAATAATAGGCAAGGTACGCTGACGCACTTTCAGTTGTTTTTCCAGCTGCTGAAGTGAAGTCTTATTATATTGAAACTTAATAGCCACTTTCTTGTCTGTTTAAAGGTTATTGTTCACTGTCCTTTGGCCAGTACTTTTCTACAAATTCCTTGCGGATGTTCACCTCTTCTGGGCGGAAGTATTTACCAAAGAGTTTCCAAGCAACATCCAACATTTCTGTTGTATCGAGGTTCACGTCAATTGCAAGCAAATCGTTAGAGTATTCTTTTGCAAATGCCAAAGTACGCTCATCATAGTTAGTCAGATCAAAACCATTCTCCAACTTAGTCTTTGCATTGGCTGCGTCTGCATACAAACGAACAGCTGCATTCATCACTTGTGGATGGTCTTTACGGGTCTTCTTACCTGTTACCAACTGTTTCAAACGAGACAAAGAGCGGAATGGATCGACAATAACCTTACCGATATCACTATCACGACGCAAGAAGAGCTGGCCTTCAGTAATGTAACCAGTATTATCAGGTACGGCATGTGTAATATCACCACCAGACAACGTGGTCACTGCGATGATGGTTATAGAACCACCTGTTGGGAACTGTACTGCCTTCTCATAAATCTTCGCCAAATCAGAATACAATGAGCCTGGCATTGAATCCTTTGATGGAATCTGATCCATACGGTTAGACACAATAGCGAGTGCATCTGAATAAGAAGTCATATCGGTCAGCAATACCAGCACTTTCTCATTCTTCTGAACAGCGAAATATTCTGCTGCTGTCAAAGCCATATCAGGAACCAACAGACGCTCTACAGGAGGATCCTCTGTAGTATTCATGAAACTGATAATACGGTTCAGTGCGCCTGCATTAGAGAATACATTCTTGAAATATAGATAATCATCGTTTGTCATACCCATACCACCAAGGATTATCTTATCAGTCTGAGCACGCATAGCCACCATTGCCATAACTTGGTTGAATGGTTGGTCCGGATCAGCAAAGAAAGGAATCTTCTGTCCTGAAACCAGTGTATTATTCAAGTCAATACCTGCAATACCTGTAGCTATCAACTCTGAAGGTTGTTTACGACGAACTGGATTCACAGAAGGACCGCCAATTTCCACTTCAATTCCTTCAATCTCAGGGCCACCATCGATAGGGTCACCGAAAGCATTGAAGAAACGGCCTGCCAACTGATCACTTACTTTGATTGTCGGAGCCTTCCCTAAGAAGACAACTTCAGCATTGGTTGGAATGCCTTGGGTACCCTCGAATACCTGCAAGGTCACTTCATCACCAGCAATCTTTACCACCTGAGCCAATTTCCCGTTCACGGTGGCCAACTCATCATAACCTACCCCCGTAGCTTTCAATGAAAGCGTGGCTTTGGTTATCTGAGTGATTTTTGTATATATTTTTTGAAAAGCTCTAGCTGCCATTGTATATTCGTTTTAAAAATTAAACTTTTCTTTCTGCAACCAGATCATGCAACTGTCTCTTGTAATCGTTGTACTGCTCTGATTTGAACTTAGAATAATTCATCTGCTTACCAATGTTGATCAACTTCTTGAAGAAATCCATTACTTCATTGAAATTATCAAACTGGAAGTCTGTATGACAAATGTCGATAACCAAGTTCATAATCTCCTCTTGACGATCGAGTGGAGTCACTGCATCTATTTCATCAAATGCATCTTGCTGCAAAATAATGAAATCAATCAATTCTGACTTCCAGAATGTCACGTGATAATCTACAGGAACACCATCATCACCCAAGATGTTAATCTGTTCAGAGATTTCCTTACCACGCTGCAATCTGGTTCTCAATTCATTTACCTTCTCTAGCCATTCATCATTGATTCGTTTTGAGATATACTCACCGAACTCTGGATATTCCACGTACTTGGAATAAGAGTCTATAGGATTAATTGCAGGATAACGCTTTCTATCAGCACGTGCCTGCTCCAATGCATAGAAACAACGTGCCACTTTCTTTGTATTTTCAGTAACAGGCTCTTTTAAGTTACCACCAGCAGGTGACACTGTTCCAATAAAGGTAATGGAACCTGTTTGCCCGTTATACAAATCTACATATCCAGCACGTCCATAGAAGTTAGAGATGATTGAAGACAAATCCATAGGGAATGCATCAGGACCAGGCAATTCTTCCATACGGTTGGACATCTCACGAAGAGCCTGAGCCCAACGAGAAGTAGAGTCTGCCATCATCAATACTCTAAGACCCATGCTACGATAATACTCTCCAAGAGTCATTGCCGTATATACAGAAGCTTCACGAGCAGCCACAGGCATGTTTGAAGTATTTGCAATGATAATAGTACGTTCCATCAACATTCTGCCAGTGTGTGGATCTACCAATTCAGGGAATTCGGTAAAGATTTCTACTACCTCATTAGCACGCTCACCACAAGCAGCAATGATAACGATATCTGCTTCTGCCTGTTTTGAAATGGCATGCTGCAACACAGTCTTACCAGTACCGAATGGACCTGGAATAAAGCCTGTACCACCTTCAGTGATAGGATTCAAAGTATCAATAGCTCGAACACCTGTTTCCAACAATTTGAAAGGACGTGGCTTTTCCACATAATTCGTCATAGCAACTTTCACTGGCCATTTCTGAATCATGGTGACGTTAATATCTTTGCCTTCCTCATCAGTCAAAACCGCGATAGTATCATCAATAGTGAAATCGCCTTCATCAACGATTGATTTAACCTTTGCTGTTCCTTCCAAACGGAATGGAGCCATAATCTTCAAAGGCTGATGATTCTCTTCCACCTCTCCTAACCAATAAGAAGCTTTAACTTCATCACCAACCTTTGCAAGAGGTACAAAATGCCATTTTCTCTCTCTATCCAACGGATAAGTATAATCTCCGCGTTTGAGGAAAACGCCGTCCATTTTATCCAAGTCGTTCTGCAAACCATCATAGTTCTTAGAAAGCATACCTGGACCCAAAGTCACTTCAAGCATATGGCCGGTAAATTCAGCTTCTGCTCCCACTTTCAGTCCACGTGTACTTTCAAATACTTGCACATAAACCTGAGAGCCTACCACCTTAATCACCTCTGCCATAAGTCTGTCACCTCCAGTTAAGATATAACATATCTCATTCTGTGCGACAGGACCATCTACGTTCAGGGTCACCATGTTGGCAATTACCCCACTAACAGTTCCTTTTGTTGCCATATATAGTCAATTTATTTTTATCAAAATTCTTCAGGTACTCTTACTTCATCCTTTAGAGATGAAATAATACTTCTGAACATCTGATTACCCTTTTCTTTATCAAGAGTCAACCAACGCTCTATAATATCTGACTGTAAGAGAAAAACATACAAGCGTTCCAAAGTGAAATAGTCGAAGAAAGTCTTATCTTCCATCCACTTCCAACGCATCTGGTCAAGTTTCTTCTCACGTTCAACCAGTTCTGTGATTTCTGAGATTTTAACCACCTGATCCATATAGTCCACTTCACTAGAAAGGCCGAAATCCCTAGCATTTGAAGTTCTTAATGCCTTACAAATTTCTGTATCTCCGACAATCAGAGGATTAACGTCCATTTTAAATTTTCTAGCAGTAAGCGCAACCAAAATATTGTTTACATTTAGATTATATTCAAACCAAGAAGAAACGAAAGCATCTCCACACTTCATGGCATGGTCATAATACATGGCAGCCAATCTATCTACAGCCAAGATTCTACTTTCGGCAAAAGAATCATCCGTAAGAAATAAAGTAATATATTGGTTGAGATATGCAGGAAGAACATTGGGGGTAAGTATCTTACCTTCTTCTTGAATCTGGTGGATTATCTCTAGTATGGTCTCAGCAGAAAAATTGCCACGTTCATCTATAGCAGCCTCCCTGTTCTTAAGAAGAGACAACACATTATCATTGTCGAATTTAAGATAGAATAAATCCACCAACTTTTTATCTTCTTCTGTAAGATATGGATAGAACTCTGTCTTAAAATCAGCAACAGAATACCTGAGTTTATTATCCTCTAAAGTTAATTCAGGCAAGCCAGTAACTAAGTAATAGTATTTACTCATAGTACTAGCATTTAAATTATTTAAATAACAAGTCTACTAACTGTGGACGTAAGAAATCCTTCAAATAGTTTACAAACTCCTCTTCACCAAAATTCACTTTATACGATCCATCAGCAGGAGACACTGAGAACAAAGTCTTCAAACCGTTAACTTGTTCTATTTTCACACTCTTATCCAGCAAATCTTTTGCTTGTGCAGAGAAAAATGATTTTAAACCTGCAGCATCTTTGGTAGAAATAACAAGAGGTTCTGTAGCAGACCATTTCTGAGCCAAAGAAACAATAAACTTGTTAAGGAAATCCTTATTCTCCGTGAAAGCTTTCACATCTGTATTTACAATCTTATCGGTGAGGAGATTCGTAACTTCAGATTTCAATGCATTCACAGCCTGACCTGTGTATAGTTTCAACTCAGATTTGGTATTCTCTGATAATTCATTCGCAGACTTCTTAGCTGCTTCTAAAATCAATTCAGCCTCATTTTTCGCTTCTGCAACAATCTTTGAAGCTTCCTCTTGAGCCTTGGTAATAAGTCTTTGGGCTTCCTCATTACCTTTTTCTACGCCTTCGCGATAGATCTTATCGGTCAATTCTTGAATTTTGTTTTCCATATCAATTTAAGGAATTTATTTATTATTTACTATTTTATTATTTCGCATGGATATATTAGACCGTGCTAAGTTAATAATTTTTTTTTTAAAAACATTACATGTGGAATAAAAGAATTTCAAAAAATCTTTTTTAAACCATTAATAAAGGAATATAGAGCAAATGATTTGTTTCTGTAAAATAGAACTTACAAAATGAGGTATTTGTTGCTAATCATGTTATAATTTAGCAACTATAATTGTTCTAAGACTAAGAAGTTAAATTTGAGATAATCTATAAAAAAGGCGGGTGGACTCCCATTGGAATCCACCCGCTCTAGCAAGACGGCAGCTACCTACTCTCCCACCCGTTAGGGCAGTACCATCGGCGTAGGCGGGCTTAACTTCTCTGTTCGGGATGGGAAGAGGTGGAACCCCGCCGCAATAGCCACCTCAATAATGGTGACACACTGACTAGAGTCAAAGCTATCATCTACGAAGCAAAGACTAGATTGAGTACGGGCGTGCGCCATGAGCACACAACCTTCATTATTAACTTTTCAATGTCATATAAAACGAAAGCCTCGGGCAATTAGTAGTGCTCGGCTGAAGGCATCGCTGCCCGTACACCTGCACCCTATCCACGTCCTCGTCTCGGACGACCCTCAGGGAGACCTAATCTTGCGGCCGGCTTCATGCTTAGATGCTTTCAGCATTTATCCGATCACGACGTGGATACCCGGCGGTGCGGCTGGCGCCACAACCGGTAA
>JAEEGH010006569.1_pt1 | contig 28379 bp, 30 predicted proteins | sample 9134181 | NCBI WGS metagenome assembly JAEEGH01 (sample SAMN16246544, study PRJNA631951) | gut metagenome | biome: gut microbiome; feature: rumen; material: DP-attached | host: Bos | place: Iran: Karaj | collected 2018-10 | reverse complement strand
AACTCAAGAAAGACAACGAAAACGGGTGGATTCACCTGCGTGTTCAGGAAGTGCCCATCATGCTGTCAGAACTAGGTCGAATCAGATCGTTGCACCTTGTGTTCACAGGGAGAGTCATGCTACCGGATTGGATGGACAAACTGACGATCGACAGACTCACCATCGAGGGGAATATGACCGACCCTGAGAAAGCCTACATCAAGGAACGCTTCCCGAATGTCAGACTGCTGGATCGCTTCCCGAATGTCAGACTGCTGGATATCAATCGTGCAGGATCATCGCCGTCTGAGGTGCGATGAGGGCACGACGTCCGAAGAGCTTGGAGGTGGAAGCCTCGTTGATCTCGCCATTCTGGCAGACGATGGTGTATACGGATATAGTGACAGGCCATCATCAGCTTGTCATCGTCTTCTATCAGTTCTGTAAAGGGTTTGCCTGTGGAGAGTGTATAGAGATTATCCCGCTCACCTATAGGCTCGTGCTTCAACTTGTAGATGGCGCGCACCATCCACTCCAAGGCCTTGCGACAGTTCCATCCGCAACTGTCATAATCCGTCTGTTGCACCTCCTCAGCTGCATTACAGAACCGATATAGGTCTCGCAGCGCCTCTATCTGCTTTAGGAAGTCGAAATTTCTCATTCAGTTGCAAATTTACAAATAAATCGTCCAATGTATATGGACTTAACATTATTTAATATGTCAATTCAAATAATTCTTGTGCCATATTATTGTAGGTTCTTTGTTTCTTTATCCCAGAGCAATTCCAATTGCTTTACGACATCTTCTGACAGCAGAACGCCAGAGTGGCCTTGTGCCCATTCCATAGAGGGGATGGCGGATTCCAGCTGTTGGAGAGAGAGGCGAGGTTTTATTCTTAGTTTGGAGGGGCTGAAGCAGACCATATCGACATACATTCTGCGCTTTGTGGAGCCAGCCCAGTCGTCAGCGGGATAAGGATCAGTGATAAGCATACCCATAAAAACGATGCCCGCCTTATCGTCGCCAACACGCATCATATAGATCATATCTCCGCGACGAGCCTCCTGCCAGTCATAGATGCTCCAGTTTAAGCGGAACATGCCATTTACCATATTGTCTAAGCAAGCCTTATAGTCTTTCTCAGTGAAAGAACTGATGGAAGGATTCCAGCGCATCAGATAGGTTCGATGATCTGCGAACAGAGGAATAAATTCGAACTGAACCTCCCAAATGCAGCTATCACCATTCTCATCTTCAACGGTAGGTTTGCCTTGGCCTTGGAAACGGAAACGGGTTCCAGGCTCAGTATTGACATCAATGATTCTCGCCACACAGAAGTCTTCATCGTTTTCTGTTCTTAGGAGCAGAAATAGAAGTGAATCCTTGATGGCGTAAGGGAACTCACCATTATTATAATAGTAGCAGCCATGAAACGTGTCTGGCAACTCATCGACTACCAGCACCAGGTTTCCGTCATTAATTTGAAGTACATCACGATAATTATCGTCGTTGATATCAAGGGATATATGCATAATCTCCCCTGAACGTACTTTATCAAGCACTTCTTGCTTCACTATAAAAGAGAGAGCTATTTTCGGTTGTTCTGATTTCTTTCCCATAAGCTTAATTAAAGTAATAATCCATTCTACTGTTAAACAACTCTTCTGATTCCTTTAGGCTCTGGCGAACCTTAGCCTTCATCTGCTCAATTGCCTCGATCTTTGCTACAAATTCTTGCTGGAGAGTGAGAGGAGGAAGAGGAAACTCTAATTCTTCTAACACAGATTTTGTAAGAATATGCTTCATACCATTAGTCGCATTATCTCTAATATAATCAGCCAAAGCATTAATTAGAGTATAGGCGAAAAACGGCTTTCTGGTTTTTTCCGTTGATTATATCACATATATCCCCTAACTTCTTATATATCCAACCTTCTTTCATACCTTCTTATCGCTTTTTAGACAATAAATTCCCAATAACCATTGCGTTTGCCATTTACTCTTTTTAGGATGTTTTTCTCTTGCAATGCGACTGTTATGGTCTTTACCGTTCGCTCCGACTTGCCTATTTCTGCGGCAATTTCTTTTTGAGTTGCATAGCGATTCTTGTGCACTACACGAAGCACAGCCACCTCCTCCAAAGTGCAATTTTTGCACTTTGGAGGTAGTTCATCGTTTGATTTTGCACTTTGGAGAGCCTTAGTTGCACTTTGGAGAGCAACTGATCCTTCTTTCTTATCCCAATCTATGTGCATGATTCTGTTTCTTAAATCATGCTCCTCACCGAGTAGCATACTGCGGAAGAAATGTTCCAGATAGACCGTATTCTCGGTGATGCCTTGACTCAAATCTACATAGTTGGCCCTTACCAGTGCATTACGGAAATACCATGAATTCTCCGCAAACACATCGTTCACCACGTTGAACCCCAGCTTGCGAAGGTATTTAATCATGAAGACAGCAGTGGTACGTGTATTCCCTTCGCAGAAGGCATGAATCTGCCAGAGATTGGCACAGAAACGGGTCAAATGGCGGATGGCATCGTCAATATTGATATTGGCATAGTCAAACTCTCTTTCCTGTCCCATATCGTAATCGAGCGTTTCGCTAATGGTGTCATAGCTGGCATAATAGACCGTTTTTCCACCAAGAACCCATTCGTTTTTAGTGATGTTATAGTCACGGATTCTGCCAGCCAACTTATAGATACCGTCGAATAGTCTTCGATGAATAGAGATCAGCTGTGCAGGTGTAAAAGTGAACGTCTTTTCTTCTATCAACTCCGTAATGCGGGCTGCCACCTTATCAGCCTCTTCCGTACGCTCATTCTCTGTTTCCTTACGTCCTGATGCAGATTTATAGTAGGAATCAATGAGTTCTTTAGCTTCACTTATGCTGATGTCGCCTTCAATATGACGTTTAGCGGTATCAAGCAAATAGTCAGACGTCTGAAGTCTGTCTACCTGTTGCAGACCGATAGCCACCTTCCACGCCTCACTACGTTCGCGTTGCTGAGGCTCTCCCTGGCGGATATATTCGTCAAGCCCTTGTATCATATATTTCTGCTCGTCGTCCATACTATTTCAAGTACTTGGTCTTAAACTCATTCATCGCAGCGATAATCTCGCTTTGGAGGGTTTCGTTACTCATTTCTTTTTTGTTTTGGAAAAATGTACTTGAAAGTATGGATGCAGTGATTGATGTCCTGATATTTAGAAGGGGATGCGGTCTTTGGATCTAATTCTAAGCCCGGTATCTCCTCTTCGATGATCTTGTCAAGGAAATCCTTAATTTCAGACAATTCAGGATTTTCTGCATGCCAATAACATTTCACAAAGATAAAGTCATAGTCTCCTAAAATGATTTCTAATATGGGTGGATCCATATAGATGGCATCAATATCATAGACATAGCCGAGGCGCCCAGTAAAAATATCAGTCTCGCTATCTTTATAATATTCTGTAGTGTAGCCTTTCGTAAAGACTCTCTTCAGAACATTATCATATTGCTCCGGGGTGATGATTATCTCATATGCCATAGCCTATTTCATGTATTTTGCTCTGAACTCCAGCAGGGCCTCCTGTGAGAGCTGCGCGTCGTCGACCATCTTCATGAAGAAGAGATAGGTCATCTGCTCCAGCACATCTATTGAATTCGTGATGCCACCCGTCCAGAAACTCATCCAGATGGCATCCACTTGGTTCTTTATTTTTCCTGTAATCATATCTATAGTTTATATCTCGCATGCAAAGATACGAATAAGTGATCAGAAAAGCAAATTATTTTGAGTTTTTTTCGAGCTGCATCTCGAAAATCCTCAAATAAATTTGGTATTTCATTCAATTTATACTATCTTTGTGCCAAGTTTAGAAAAGACACATTTGGACTTTACTTCACATATGTTATTTCTTTGTCATTGCTTGACTATTCTATCTTATCTTGGGCGGAAATATTAAAAAATCTCAAGTTTCCGCCCGGAATATTTTTGATTCCAATTATTATTTGTATCTTTGCAACAGCAAATTAGGCATGATGTGGATTATTCATCTAAATGTACCGAATTCGGTACAATTAAAATTGGGATTGTAGAGCATTTCCCATTCTCCAAGGTACTCTATCGTACTTTTCAGACTGAGCCAACGGAAGATAATGTGCTCTTGCAACTGACTACGAGCCATATCTGTCAATGATATGTAGTCATCGTCATTATGAGAAACGACGGTTATCTCTGTATTCTAGACATTAATCTTTGCCATAGTGATATATCTGTTATGAATTATGTGTGCAAAGGTAGTAAAAGAAAACGAAACACAAGAATAATCCGCATAAAAATCAGTAAAAGGACGTAGCCTAATACGCACTTTCCTGGCTGGTTCCACAAAAGATGCCACAATCAGTTCAAGAGCGTTGAAGAGCGATGAGCAAGCTCAGAAGAAAAAGATGTGAATAGATTTGGCTCTTTCAGAAGAATTGTTTATGCATAACGGCATAACAGGCATAACGGCATAACATTAGCATATTGCGAAAGGTTATAGTATCTATATATAATTTATATATATTATAATATATATAAATTTAATAAAATAGATATCCCCATTTTCATTTTACCTAATGTTATGCCGTTATGCCTGTTATGTCTGTTATGGCACTTAGCCACACACAGAAATAAGCGCCACCAGATTTTATTCTAATGGCGCTTATCTCTACGTAGAAAATCGAGTAATTAAAATTAAGAGGCTCTTTTTCAAGGCTCCCCTATTTCACTATATATGAGAGCAACCTGGGCGGGGGTGAAGGAGCGGGATTTAGAGGCGAGGAGGGGCTTCAGGCGGGGGTTGGTGAGGAGCCATCTGCGGAACTTGGCCCAGGCTGAGAGGGGAAGGAGATCAGGGAAGTAACGCTGAGCAAGTGCGGTACGGTTGAAAGATGTAGCGTGACTGTTTTGTTTGTAGTACATAAAGAAAATAGTTTTTAAAGAAACGAATATGAATAATATGGAGACTCGAGCTCTGCTCGCTTGCCTAAGCAAGAATTTAGTTCACGAATATGAATAATAAATTGGAGTTTTACAGTGCAAAGATAGTAAAAAAATGTGGAATGACCAAATTTATGCAGCTTTGGAGGCGTACAACTCGATAAAAGTTGATAAAACTCGATATAACTCGATAACAAGGCTTTCGGATGTTGTAACTTTGCAGAGTCAAAAGGATCCAGAGACAGAGTAACTGTTAAAGACAGACTAACAGACTAACAGATTTTTAAATTAACAAAAGTACTAACCATTTAAACAATTAACAAAAGTATGATTGAACTTTACATTTCTCAAAACAACAACAGTCAGAGTGAGGCGTATGGCAAGTACTACCCTCGCGTGAGTTACAAGCAGACCATGAACATCCATGACATGGCGGTTCACATGGCAGAGCACAACACACCGTTCTCCGAAGGTACTATCGAGGGTATCCTGAGGGACTTCGTGAAGTGCGTGCGTGAGCAGACACTGAATGGTAATACCGTGAAGGTGGACAACCTGGCGATCTTTAAGGTGAGTGTGATTGGTAACGGCTGCAAGGAGCTGTATGATGCAGATCTGGACAAGACCATCACTGCCAGCATCGGTACCATTGGTAAGAACGACAAGACGGGTCCCGCTGTAAACAGCCTGAAGCTGCTGGCGCAGGCAACTGGTGAGTACACCCGCGAGGAGCTGAACAAGGACGGTAAGCTGGGATGGACCGATAAGGCCGCTGCTGAAATCCTGGCTGTCAAGAATGCTGCTAATGGCGGTGGTTCGGGTGGTTCTTCGCAGGGCAGCGGGTCTGGTAGCGAGTCCGGGAACGGTGGTAATTCGCAGGGCGGCAATGGTGGCCAGAGCCAGGGTGCGCAGGGGTATGCGCTGACGATCAGTAAGAGTGGTAGTGGTACGGCCTCAGTTACCAAGGGCGGTAATGCCGTGACTTCGGGTGCAAGCCTCAACGAGGACGACGAGGTGGAGATCAGCATTACGCCTGCAGAGGGTCAAGTGCCCACGGCGAGTGTGAATGGCTCGGAGATTGAGCTGACCGAATCAGACGGGGTCTATTCTGGTAGCTTCGCAATGCCTGGACAGGCAAGCACGCTGGTGATTAATACCGGTAGTACCAGTGGCGGTGATAACCACAATCCGATTGACACAGGTAACTAATTCTCCCCCAAAGTAGGGGGAGCCAGAGGGGGTCTGAACGCATGCATAAACGCTTGCTAAAGCAAGGACGCAAGAACGACAGCAGAAGCAGAAGTTCGCGCGATCAGACCACCCCTGACCCCTCCTACTCAGGAGGGGAAAAAGAATGACCTGCAAGAGAATTAAGTAAATGATTTAAACTAAAACATTAGCGTATGAAGAAAAAGTTCATTGAGATTGCGGTGAAGGTAGTAGTAGCCGCGCTCACGGCCTTCCTGACAGCCATTACGACCACGAGCTGCATGGGCTACGGCCCACTCATCTTCTGAAATCTATCCATCAAAAAGGCCGACCTCCTCCCGAGGCCGGCCTCTCTCCCCGTAGCGTCCAAGTTCCGACACCAATCTGGGGGATTTCTAAGACGTTGTTCAGTCGGATTGTCTTCATTTCAGCACGGCCTTTACGTTCGTCACCATGTCCTTGTGCTTCTCGTCCTCCTTGGTAAGCGTCGAGGTAAGCTTGATGTCACCCGCCTTGTCCTTTGTGGAGAAGGTGCCTGAGTAGATGATGTCACTATCGAAGAACAAAGTGGCTTCGATCACGACTTTATAGGTGCCTTGCGGAACGGCCTTACCCTCCTGGTCGGTGAAGTCCCAAGTAAAGGACTGCGTTCCTCCGGCCTGCGGTGTAGCTCCCGTAACAGCATCCAGCTGCTGATCGGTCTTTTCATCGGCCTTGACGGTTTTCACCCATGTCGGCACACAAGCTGGGCGCACGATGTAACCACGTTTGGGCTGCTCACCACCACGAGCTCGGCCTTTCGTCGTGTACGAAGTGACGAAGAGCGTCTTAACTACGTCACCCTTCTCGTTCTCAATCCAGACAGCGTACTGGTTGGAACCTGGGCCAGCCTGACGCTGATAGTTGAACGACACTTCAAGGGTCTGAGCCTTGACCTTCGGTCGAGCGGCTTCACCCTTCTTACTTTGCGCTCGGACTTGTTCGCTTTGCTTGCAAAGAACCATTGCCGGAATCGCCAACAACATAGCGGCGAGAGCGGCGATAAATAACTTCTTTTGTCTCATAATCTCAGTCTTTTGTTGGGTATGATTATAAACTATCCTAAATATCGGCACAAATATAGCGAAAATTCTCGGATTTTGTGTAAATTTGCCATCAGTTTTAAATGTATTTAGGTATTATGATGAACTTTATCAGGTAAATGGATATCATACTGCATCAAAAAACATTTCAGGAACTGACTGCGGACGAGTTGTACGAACTCCTGAGAGTACGTAGCGAGGTGTTCGTGGTTGAGCAGAACTGCGTCTATCAGGACATGGACGGCGATGACCAGAAGTCCATCCACTTGTGGCTGACAGTAGCAAACAAGATTGTTGCGTTGGCTCGTGTCTGTCCTGCCGGTACTCACATGAAAGAAATCTCCATCGGCAGAGTCATCACTACTGAGCGTGGCAAAGGCTATGGCAAACAGATCATGCTTTATGCCATTGATGCTGCTGTAGAGCATTTCGGCGCGATACTCATAGATATTGAGGCTCAGCAGTATGCCAAAGGATTCTATGAAAGCGTAGGATTCAAGCAGTCATCCGACACCTTTATGCTCGACGGTATTCCTCACATTAAAATGACTTGGACTAAAGAATGAAGTGAATTGATATGATGATAATAGACGATAATTTAATGAACGGATTGGCCGAGGAAGCCAAGAAATCACCAAGGCTGAGAAAGAACTATAACTTCCATCAGAGCTCACTCGTTACGATGCCAAGTATTGGCAGCATATCCTTCTGCTTGCTCAGTTTCACGCCATCGTTCACCTGACGGTTGAAGTGAATAGCCAGATTGCTGATCTGAAGCAGAGGACGTTTGACATGAAGCAGCAGCGTCTTGGGATTGAGCGCATCCTCGCCACGGACTATCACTCGCCCTGCTATCGTCAGCGGACGGTCGAACCATGTTGACATGATAGGCCCACCATACACCTCTGTATTCAGTTTCACGATACCACCCTCACATAGCATTTCGGCATTAGGCTTAATGCGGAAAGTAGGCGAATCGCAATGGGCGCAAATCATCTTGAAACCAGCTTCGGCCATCGGCTTGTGTCCGATGTGGAAGGCATAGACGGAAGAGTCGTTCTTCGTCACATAGAGTTTGTCACCTGCTTTCACCTCGCCAAGAGCCTCACGCGGGTCAAAGCGTCGATAACCAGCCTGTTCCAGTTCGCTGGCTATATTCCTTGCTGCCAGAGAATTCACTGGCGAAGCATCTAAGAAATGAAATAATCGTTGTACCATATCATTCAATTACTGTCATTCTCATCTCAATATCATCAACGGGTCTGTCAGCGCGTCCTGTGGCTGTGCCTTGAATCATCTCAACCACATCAAGACCATCCTCGACCTCTCCGAATACGGTGTATTGCCCGTCAAGATGGGGCGTACCGCCAACAGTAGAGTAAATCTTCAGTTGTTCATCGGTCAGCCCAGACTTACCGACCTTGCACTCAGCTTCTGCAGCCAGTTTGTCTTGCAGTTCCTGAAGTCCCTCACGATTTCTGTCACGGCGCATCTGCATAATCTCAGCTCGATGCTCGGCAGCAAGCTTATTGAAGGCATCCTGCACCTTCTGCATCCTCAGTTGCTTGGAGAACTGACGAAGTTGGCCTTCGTTATACACATCTCCCCAAACGATATAGAACTGCGAACCGCTACTACGGCGCTCAGGATTTACCTCATCGCCCTGACGTGCAGCAGCCAGTGCGCCACGCTTATGGAACAAGCCACCCTTTATCTCGGCTTCAAGCGTGTAGTCAGGTCCACCGACACCAAGCATCTTACCAGCGGGAGCACCCTTCGAATCGGGGTCGCCTCCCTGAATCATAAAGTTCTTGATAACCCGATGGAATAATGTACCATCATAATATCCTTCCTTCGCTAATTTCAAGAAATTGTCGCGATGGATCGGAGTCTCGTCGTAAAGGCGAACTATGATGTCGCCCAGCATGGTTTGAATCTTTACTTTCATAAACTATCCTAATTATTTGTGCAAAAGTACAAATAATCATGGAATTATGAGTACCTTTGCCCTCTGATTTAATAAGATTTGTGAAATTTCGCCTCTGTAATCGATGATGTAAAAAGAATCATTGCTGAATATGATTTAAAGATACCGAATGAGTTGTAAAGGATTTGCTAACACGCAACTTTATACGCAACCAAAAGGCTGAAATCACATGATGTGTGGCTGAAAATGTGGCTAAAAGAAAAGAGCCTAACTGAAAATCAATCAGTTAGGTTCGTTTTCTGTCGGGATTACTGGACTCGAACCAGCGACCTCGCGCCCCCCAGACGTGTGCGCTACCAACTGCGCTAAATCCCGATCCAAAAAAAGCTTAGCATCTGACCTAAGTCGGAAATGCGGGTGCAAAAGTACACACATTTTTCCGTTTGACCAAATTTTCAGGCCACTTTTTTCGATTTTAAGTGATTTTTTTGTGTTTGATTTGCTTATAAGGATAAAAATTCGTACCTTTGCAGCTCGAAATCAAGACTACAACAGGAAAATGACTCAATACGAAATCGCGGCTTCCAAGCAGCAACATGTGATGGTAAGCCTGCCTGCCTCAAAGAGCATCTCGAACCGTGCTCTGATTATCTACGCGCTCAGCGGTGGGCGCCAGCTGCCACACAACCTCTCCGACTGCGACGACACGAAGGTGATACTCAACGCCCTGAAGTATATGCCCGAGGAGATCAACATCAAGGCAGCGGGTACGGCCATGCGCTTTATGACGGCCTATCTGAGTGTGATGCGAGGTACGCACGTGCTCACGGGTACGGAACGCATGAAACAGCGTCCCATCGGCATCCTGGTCGACGCCCTGCGCAAGTTGGGTGCCGACATCAGCTACGAGGGCAAAGAGGGCTTTCCCCCACTCCGCATCACAGGCCAGAGCATCGATGGTGGTGAGTTAGAGATAGAGGGCAACGTGAGTTCGCAGTATATCTCGGCATTGCTGATGATTGGTCCCGTGCTGAAGAAAGGTCTCGAACTGAAACTGACGGGCGACATCATCTCCCGACCCTATATCGACCTGACGCTGTGGATGATGCGCGAATACGGCGCCGATGCCGACTGGACCTCGGCCGACACCATCACCGTGAAGCCCAAGCCCTATGTGAACCGCGACTACGTGATAGAGAACGACTGGAGCGGTGCCAGCTACTGGTATGAGATACTGGCGCTGAGCAGCGACCGCGAGGCAGAGATACAGCTGAACGGTCTGATGGACGGCTCGAAGCAAGGCGACTCGGTGATCAAGTACATCTTCAGTCTGTTGGGCGTGAAGACGGTGTTCCAGTCGAAGACCTCCGGACAGCCGCAGAACGTGACACTGAAGCGCAACGGCCGCTGCGTGAAGAAGTTAGAGTATGACTTTGTGAACTCTCCCGATCTGGCACAGACGGTAATCGTAACCTGTGCCGCGTTGGATATTCCCTTCTATTTCAAGGGATTAGCTACGCTGAAAATCAAAGAGACCGACCGTATCGAGGCCATGAAGCGCGAGATGCGGAAGTTAGGCTACGTGCTGCACGACGTGAACGATTGTGAGCTCTACTGGGACGGGGAACGTTGCGAGCCCTCGATGGAAGAAGGAATCGACACTTACGACGACCACCGCATGGCGCTCTCGTTCGCACCCTTCGCCATGAAATCTGGCCGCCTGATCATCAATAATCCCAAGGTGGTAACGAAGTCGTATCCCAGTTTTTGGCAGAGCATGGTCGATGCTGGATTCAGCATTGAAGTGAAAAGTGAATAGTAGAGGTAAGAGGTAAGAGGTAAGAGAATAGTTGAGAGGAAATAATGGAGTTTGCAATTGTTTGTGTAGGGCTGATTGTGGGGGTTGGAGTGATTGCCTGGATAGCCAACCATTTCGACAAGGGTGACGACACCATCGAAGTGGGCCACGATTGCTCTACCTGCACCGCTGCACAGGAAGGTGACTGCAAAATTCACTGTCTTTTAGAAGAAAAACGGCAAAAAGACGCTGCCTCACACAATAAATCAACCTCTGACCTCGTTAGAGGTAAGAGGTGAAAATCAGAGGTAAGAGGTAAGAGGTGAGAGGTAAGAGATATGACAAGTAAAGAGATATGCTCAAAAGAAACATATTATTGAAGGGATTACTGAAGGGACTTTTGCGGTATCTTCGGTATTCTCTTACCTCTTACCTCTTACCTCTCACCTCTTTTCTCATCCCTCTCACCTCTATCATTATTATCTCATCCTGTTCTACGCAGAAAAACACAGCCGGCACCCGCTGGTGGCACAGTTTCAATGCCCGCTATAATATTTATTATAATGGTAAGGAGGCCTTCATCGATGGAAACTTAGAGAAGGAAAAGGGCAACCGCGACAACTTTACCGAGCAGATACCCCTCTACATGGTGGGCAACAAGGAGAGTCGTTCGTTGGGTAGCGGCCAGTATAACCGCGCCATCGAGAAAGCTGAGAAGGACATCCGCCGCCACAGCATCAAGGCCAAGCCCGAATGGAAGGGCGGCAAACGGAAGACCGACAAAGACAAGGAGTGGTTAGGCCGCAAGGAGTATAACCCCTTCTTGTGGAAGGCGTGGATGTTGTTAGGCAAGGCGCAGTTCCAGAAGGGCGACTTCGACGAGGCCGCCGCCACCTTCAGCTATATGACGCGACTCTATCAGACGCAGCCCTTGCAGAGCGGTCTGGCGAAGGCATGGCTTGCGAAATGCTATACCGAGCTCGACTGGCTCTACGATGCCGAGGACGTGATCCGCAACATGAGCCGCGACTCGATGCACTTCCGCGCCGTGAAGGACTGGGACTACACCTACGCCGACTATTATATCCACACGAAGGAATACGCGAAGGCTGTGCCCTATCTGCGCAAGGTGATCAAGCACGAACGGAGGCATCAGCAGAAGGCCCGCGAGTGGTTTCTATTAGGACAGATCCAGCAGGAGTTAGGCAACCGTGCCGAAGCCGAACGCGCCTTTGGCAAGGTGATTGGCTGTCACCCGTCGTACGAACTCGAATTCAATGCCCGCATCGCCCAGACGGAGGTGATGGCCAAGGGTAATGCCAAGGCGATGATCAGCAGGCTGAAACGCATGGCATCGAACGACAACAATAAGGACTACCTCGACCAAGTGTATTACGCTATGGGTAATATCCACATGATGCAGCGTGACACGCTGAAGGCCATCGCTGCCTACGAGAAGGGTAACGAGAAGGCCACCCGCAGCGGTATCGAGAAAGGTGTGCTGCTGCTAACGTTAGGTAATCTGTACTGGCAATTGGAGAAATACAACGATGCCCAGCGCTGCTATGGCGAGGCCATCGGACTTTTGGATAAAGACCGTAAGGACTACGAGGAGCTGTCGCACCGTTCGAAGGTGCTCGACGAGCTCGTGCCCCATACAGATGCCATCCATCTGCAGGACTCGCTGTTGGCATTGGCCGATATGCCCGAGAAAGAGCGTTTAGAGGCCATCGACCGTGTGATCAAGGAGCTGAAGCGCAAAGAGAAGGAAGCCCGCGATGCGGAGCAGATAGCCGAAGCCGAGCGTCAGCAGCAGAAGAACCAGGCAGTGGGTCAGCGGGGTAATATGCAGCAGAACCGGCCTGCCACCCAACAGCAATCCGGAGGCGCCTGGTATTTCTATAACCCCACCGCCGTGAGTCAGGGAAAGACCACTTTCCAGCGCCAATGGGGACAGCGACAGAATGCCGATAACTGGCAGCGACTGAACCAGACGGTGGTGAATATGGCCGTCAACCAGAGCGAAGAAACCGGAGATTCTGTGGAATCCGGATTATCCGGAAATTCCGGAGAGGCCAGCGATTCGCTGGCAGCTCAGGGCGCTGCTTCTGCCGACAGCACGCAGACCGCCGCACCCGCCGACACCCTCGCCAACGATCCCCATAACCGCGAGTTCTACTTAGCACAGATCCCCTTCACCGAAGAGCAGAAGGCGTCGAGCCACGTCATCATCCGGGAGGCGCTGCTGCAGTCGGGTATCATCTTCAAGGACAAGCTCGACAATCTGAAGCTCAGCGAGAAGCAGCTGGTCAGGCTGACCAATAATTATCCAGAATACGAACAACTCGACGATGCGTGGTATCACCTGTTCCTGCTCTACTCCAGATTAGGCCAGCACGATACGGCCGAGGCCTGTCTGAGTCATCTGAAGGCCGAGCATCCTGAGAGCGAGTGGACCACGTTGCTCTCCGACCCCTACTACGCTGACAATGCCCGCTTCGGCACCCATATCGAGGATTCGCTCTATGCCGCTACCTACGCCGCCTTCAAGGAGGATAAGTTCGACGAGGTGGCTGGTAATGCCCGCATCTCTGCCGACCGTTTCCCCATGGGCGAGCACCGTGCGAAGTTTATCTTCATCGACGGTCTGAGCCGTCTGAACAACGGTGATGCCAACGGCTGCTTGGAGCAGTTGAAGGAGGTGGTGGAAAAGCATCCTAAGAGCGAGGTGGCCGAGATGGCAGGAATGATTGTGAAGGGCGTACAGGAAGGTCGCCCACTGCACGGCGGAAAGTTTGACATCGGCGATGTATGGTCGCGAAGGGACATCACCCTTACGGCCGACTCCACAAAGGCCGACACGCTGAGTACCGACCCCTATCAGAAGTTCCTGTTTATCCTCGCCTACGAGCCCGACAGCGTCAACCAGAACCAGTTGCTGTTTGAGATGGCGCGCTATAACTTCACCAATTTCTTAGTGCGTAACTTCGAGATCAGCACTGACGAGGATCAGGGACTGCAGCGTATGCTCATCAGCGGATTCCTGAGCTACGACGAGGCGTTGCAGTATGCCCGTCAGTTGTATGCCAACGAGGTGATGGCGGAGAAGCTCGCAAAGTGTCGCAGTCTGATTATCAGCGAGGTGAACCTGCCGCTGTTGGGTGTACAGTTCAGCTACGACGACTACGAGCAGTTCTATGAGGATATCTTCGTGCCGATGAAGACCAGCGACGACAAGTTGCTCATCCGTCCTGAGGATCTCGAGATTCTCGACCCTGAGGATATCCCCACAGGAAAGAAAGTCAAGACGGACGATGATGAGGATGAGGACGACGACGAGCCTCAGCCCAAAAAGAAACAGAATAAGGCCAAGGACTTCGATTTCGACGAAGACTTTTGGTAAAGTGAATAGTGATTAGTGAATAGTGAATAGTGATGATCAACGGATATTTATTGTGGGTGGATGATGAGATAGAGCAGTTGCGGGCGCAGCGGCTCTTTCTGGAGAGCAAAGGCTATGACGTAGTGACAGTGAGCAACGGCACCGATGCCATCGACCTCTGCCGTGAGCGACATTTCGACCTGGTATTGCTCGACGAGCAGATGCCTGGCCTCAGTGGACTGGAAACGCTGCAGCGCATCAAGGAGCTGCACCCCGCCCTGCCCGTGGTGATGGTGACAAAGAGTGAGGAGGAGGACATCATGAACCAGGCCATCGGACAGAAGATTGCCGACTATCTGATCAAGCCCGTGAATCCCAACCAGATTCTGCTGACCCTGAAGAAGAACATCCACCGCGAGGAAATCGAAACGGAGGTGACGCAGACGCAGTATCAGCAGCAGTTCCAGCAGATAGCCATGCAGATTATGGACTGCAGAAGCTGGCAGGACTGGGTGGAGGTGTATAAGAAACTGGTACACTGGGAGCTGGAGCTGAGTTCGACAGACAGCTCGATGACCGATATGCTCCGCATGCAGAAGGAAGAGGCGAACATAGGTTTCGCAAAGTTCATCAAGAAGAACTATCTCGACTGGGTAAAACCCACCCCCTACCCCTCCCAAGGGGAGAGGCGTCTGGTTACCCCAAACTCAAACCAGTCTGCCCCTATCCTATCCCCCGACATTTTCAAGACCAAGGTGTTCCCCCTGCTCAGCGAGGGCGAAAAGGTGTATCTCGTGGTGCTCGACAACTTCCGCTACGACCAGTGGCGCATCTTAGCACAGGAACTCAACAAGCAGTTTGACATTGAGGAGGATCTCTATTTCAGCATCCTGCCCACTGCCACGCAATATGCCCGCAACGCCATCTTCTCAGGTCTCATGCCCAATAAGATAGCACAGATGTTTCCTGACCTCTGGGTGGACGAGGACGAGGAGGAAGGCAAGAACCTGAACGAGGCACCACTCATTCAGACGCAGTTAGACCGCTATCGCAAAAAGAACACCTTCTCGTATCACAAGGTAAACAACTCTGCCGATGCCGACAAGCTGATGCAGCAGATGTCGAACTTAGGGAAGAACGATCTGAACGTGGTGGTATTCAATTTCATCGATATGCTGAGTCACGCCCGTACAGAATCGAGGATGGTGCGCGAGCTGGCCAACAACGAGAGTGCCTACCGTTCGATTACCCTCAGCTGGTTCCGTCATTCGGTAATCGCCGATTTCTTCCGTCAGTTGGCACAGGAGGATTGCAAGGTGATTGTGACAACGGATCACGGCAGCATCCGCTGTACACAGCCCGTGAAGATTGTGGGCGACAGGAACACGAATACCAACCTGCGCTACAAATTAGGTAAGAATCTGAGCTACGACGATAAGAACCTCTTTACGATTCGTGAGCCGCAGAAGGCACAGTTGCCTGCGCCGAACCTCTCAACGACGTACGTGTTTGCAACGGGTGACGCTTTCTTGGCCTACCCCAACAATTACAACTACTATGTGAGCTACTATCGCGACACCTTCCAGCACGGAGGTATCTCGATGGAAGAGATGATTATACCACTCATTACGATGGAAGGAAGAGGTAAGAGGTGAGAGGTAAGAGGTAAGAGAATAGTGAATAGTGAAAAGTGAATAGTTATGGAGATAAAGATTCAAGATTTAGAGCATATCCGCGAGGCTGCGCGGGAGTTTATTGAGAATATTGGCGACCATACGGTGTTCGCCTTCTACGGCAAGATGGGTGCCGGAAAGACCACGTTTATCAAGGCCATCTGTGAGGAACTGGGTGTTGAGGATGTCATCACCTCGCCCACCTTCGCCATCGTCAACGAGTATTCTCCTGACTCCTGTCTCCTGTCTCCTGACTCCTCCATCTACCACTTCGATTTCTACCGCATCAAGAAGTTGGAAGAGGTCTACGACATGGGGTTCGAGGATTACTTCTACTCCGGATCGCTCTGTCTGATAGAGTGGCCTGAACTGATAGAAGAGGTACTGCCCGACGATGCTGTGAAAGTCAGCATCACCGAAAACCCCGACGGCTCAAGAACAGTTATTTTTTAAGACAACGGATTTCACGGATTACACGGATTCTGGCTGCGCACAAATTGTGCAACGCATGATAAAAATCCGTTAAATCCGTGTAATCCGTTGTTTATTATTTACAGGTTCTGCTCCTGAAAGTCGAGGTCAGCCTGTACGATGAAGAGCACATATTCGGGGTCGAGGTTGGTAGTACCTTCCTCCTTGGCTCTCTGGCAGACATAATCCGCCACTGCCTCCAAATCGATGTCAACCTCCTCCTCTTCGCTCTCCAAGATGCCACTCGTAGAGTAGTAGTCTACTATCAGGTCCATCAGGTACAGGATGGTCGAATCGCTGTAATGCTTCTTGCCATCAAACGGGATACGCTCGCGGATGAACGCCAATTCCCTTCTGTTCTCCTCCTCGTCGAGGCGGAGTTCTTCTTCGAGACTTGCCATCGTTTAGAGCATTGACTGGAACTTCTCGTCGATCTTGGCCTCTGACTGGGCACCAACAATCTTATCCGCAATCACACCGTTCTTGAAGAAAAGGATTGTGGGAATGTTGCGGATGCCGAACTCAGCAGCGAGGTCTTCGTTTTCCTCGACGTCGCACTTGCCGACAACAATCTGACCGTCGTACTTCTCAGCCAGCTTCTCAATAATAGGGGCTACCATACGGCAGGGGCCGCACCATGTTGCCCAGAAATCTACCACTAAAGGCTTATCGCCTTTTCTCAGATTCTCGAAATTCTCACTTGAAATTGTCACTTCCATAATTTACTCAATTTACAATTTTACAATATTCTCTATATTTCTCAATTAATGACCTGCAAATTCTGTGCCAAATCATTTCTCTTACCTCTTACTTCTTACCTCTTACTTCTTACCTCTCACCTCTTAATTAATCTTATAATTCATGACGTTCGGATGACTCTCGATGTAATCGATGAGCGTATGCCGCACATCAACGCCCTTGTTGGGTGAGCGCAGCAGCACATGGTTCTTGCCTAACGAGTCGCGCAGCTGGAAGAAGAGCTTGGTCTTGCCAGGATGCTCGACGATCAGTTCGTTGAGTTCTTCTACAATCTGCTCGTCAAGCTCGTCGGACACTAACGAGATAGTAATGCTGTCGATGGCCTTTTCCTTCACCGACTGGAGCAGCTCGACATTCTGGATCTTCAGTTCCTTCTGTTCTGAGTTGCGGAAACGCTGCATCATCTTGCCAGTGATATAGAGCGAGGCACCGATAAAGAACTTGCCGCTCAGATTAAACCAGTCGTCGCCAAAGATGGCCAGTTCGCCAGAGCCCTCAAAATCCTCAAGCGTCACCAAGCCCCACTGTTTATTGTCTCTGCCATATCGCGTCTGCACGGCAGTGACGATGCCGCCTAAGGTTACATCATCGCGGTCGCGGAGGGCGGCTCCCCTATCGGCCAGTTCCATACAACGGGCATTGCAGAGGTTATCGAGAATGATCTTGTATTCGTCCAAAGGATGGGCGGAGAGATAGATACCCACCAAATCGCGCTCCTTATTCAGGCGTTCGATATCGCTCCAGCGCTCCTCATTCTTCGGCACAGGCGGCTGGGCAATCTCCACACCCTCGCCAAATGCGCCGAACAGCGAGTTCTGCATCTGTGACATCTCCTGCTGATAGGTCTGTCCATAGCGCACGAGGGTATCGAGGAACATCTCGCCCTTGGCATTCGTAGCGAAGTAGTCCTCACGACGAATGCCGAAACTGTCGAAGCCGCCACTCAACGCGAGACTCTCGTAGGCCTTGCGGTTGACGGAAGAGAAACTCACACGCTGGGCGAAGTCGTAGATGCTCTTATAGGGGCCGTTCTTCTCACGTTCCTCGATGATGGCGAGGGCCGCAGAGTCACCCATTCCCTTGATGGCACCTAAGCCGAAGCGGATCTGGCCATGATGGTTCACACCAAACTTTTCATACGACTCGTTGACATCAGGCCCCAGCGTATCAATGTGCATCTGCTTGCACTCATCCATGAGTTTGGTGATTTCCGTAATCTGATCGCGGCGACGGCTCATAATAGCAGCCATGAACTCAGCGGGATAGTTGGCCTTGAGGTAAGCCGTCTGAAAGGCTACCCACGAATAGCAGGCAGCATGCGACTTGTTGAAAGCGTATGAAGCGAAGTCTTCCCAATCCGTCCATATTTTCTCAAGCACCTCAGGATCGTGACCGTTTTTCTTTCCTCCTTCAATGAATTTAGGCTTCATCGCATTAACGATGTCTATCTTCTTCTTACCCATCGCCTTACGCAAGGCATCGCTCTCACCACGTGTGAAGTCTGCCAACTGACGCGACAGCAACATCACCTGCTCCTGATAAACGGTAATGCCGTAGGTATCTTTCAGGTATTTCTCCATACAGGGGATTGGGTAAGTGATGGGTTCCTTGCCGTGTTTGCGATCAATAAACGAAGGGATATACTTCATAGGACCCGGACGGTAGAGGGCATTCATAGCGATGAGATCCTCGAAAACAGTGGGCTTCAGCTCACGCAGGTATTTCTGCATGCCCTGCGACTCAAACTGGAAGGTGCCCACGGTGCGTCCCTGCTGATAGAGCTCGTAGGTTTTGGGGTCGTCGATGGGGATAGTGTCGAGGTCGATGTCGATCCCGCGCGTACGTTTGATATTATCGCAGGCCTCCTTCAACTCCGAGAGGGTCTTCAGCCCCAAGAAGTCCATCTTGATCAAGCCCGTCGACTCAATCACGTGACCATCATACTGCGTACAGTTGGTTTTCGTTCCCTTGAAATCCGGGTCATCAGCCGTTGATACTGGCACATGGTCGGAAATCGGGTCACGACAGATGATGAAGCCACAGGCGTGGATACCTGTACCTCGCACCGTGCCTTCAAGCATCTTGGCATATTTGATGGTATTGGCGAGGGCGGTATCAGAGGAGGCCTCCGCATCGCGCAGCTCAGGCACATACTTGATGGCATTGGGCAGATTCATCTTCGTGGCCTTACCGTCAGGACCATCGGGCAGACGGTCTGGAATGGCCTTACAGAGGGCGTTGGAGATAGTGAGGGGCACTTTCTCGACACGGGCCACATCCTTGATAGAGTTCTTCGTGGCCATCGTGGCGTAGGTGATGATATGGGCGCAGTTCTCATGACCATACTTATCCTCCACCCATTTCAGCACCTTACCGCGTCCGTCATCGTCGAAGTCGGTATCGATATCAGGGAGTGAGATACGGTCGGGGTTGAGGAAACGCTCAAACAGCAGGTCGTATTTCAGGGGGTCGATCTTCGTGATGCCCAAGCAATAGGCCACCACACTACCGGCAGCGGAGCCTCGGCCAGGGCCTACCATCACGCCTAATTCGTCGCGGGCGGAGTTGATGAAGTCCTGCACAATGAGGAAGTAGCCCGGGAAACCCATCGTTTTCATGATGTGCAGTTCGAACTTCACACGCTCCAAGACCTCAGCAGGGAGCCTCTTAATCTTCTCGGAGTACTCGGAGTTTTCAGAGTACTCGGAGTCATCGGAATATCTCTTCACTGCGCCCTCGTATGCCAGCTTCGCCAAATAGTCGGCCTCGAACTTGATGCGATAGATCTTATCATAGCCACCGAGCTTCTTGATTTTCTTCTCGCCCTCTTCGGGAGATAGCTGGTTCTCGCCATTCTCATCGGAGGTGAACTCATCGTAAAGCTGCTGCTCGGTGAATTTCTGTCGCCATTCCTCTTCCGTACCAAAGTCCTCGGGAATGGGGAAGAAAGGCATAATGGGGTCGTTGTCGAGGCTGTAGACCTCCACCTTATCCAATATCTCAAGGGTATTCGACAGCGCCTCAGGCACATCGCTAAAGATATCGTTCATCTCCTGCTGCGTCTTAAACCACTCCTGCTTGGAGTAGAGCATACGCGTGGGGTCGTCGAGGTCCTTACCTGTAGAGAGACAAAGCAGATGGTCGTGGGCTTCGGCATTCTCCTTATCCACAAAGTGGGCATCGTTGGTACACACCAGTTTGATGCCGTATTCCTTGGCCAGTTCAATCAGCACCTTATTGGCCTGCTGCTGCATGGGGAAGGTTTCGCGATTCGCCTTTTGCAGGGGATCGGTCACCTCATGACGCTGCAACTCTAAATAGTAGTCGTCGCCCCAGAGCCGCTTGTGCCACTCGATAGCCTCGCGGGCACCGGCGATGTCGCCTTTCAGGATCTTTGCAGGCACCTCGCCAGCGATACAGGCGGAGCAGACAATCAGATCCTCGTGGTATTTCTCAAGTTCCATACGGTCTGTACGCGGACGGTTATAGAAGCCGTCGACCCAGGAATTGCTGACAAGCTTGATCAGGTTCTTATAGCCGTTGGCATTCTTCGCCAGCACGATGAGGTGATAGCCGCCCAAGTCCTCCTTGGTCTCACGCAGACTTTTATCACCGCGACGGGCTACATACATCTCACAACCGAAAATAGGCTTGAATGGTTCCAGACCCTCTTTCTTCCGGCTTTTGTTCACACTATTGCAAATGTCGTGAAATTCTTTAATACCGAACATGTCTCCGTGATCGGTGATGGCCATGCCTCGCATGCCGTCCTTAACAGCCTTATCTACAAGCCGTTGAATGCTCGACTGTCCATCGAGAATTGAATAATAGGTATGTACGTGCAGATGTATGAAATCTTCCATATTTCTTGAGAAAATGCCTTATTGGCTGATGGCAAAGTTACGGCTAATTATTGAGAATACCAAAAGAAATGGCAGAAAAATTTGTAACTTACGTTAAAAAGTTGTACCTTTGCACTCAAATTAATAACGACACCTAATTATATAATGGGAGAAAGAATCAAGAAACTGAAGAAAATCAGGATTCATCGTGAGGGAACTCACGAGCTTATTTGGAGTGCTTTGGCCATTATCAGCATCGCTTCTCTGCTCTGGTATTCATTCAGCACCACCATACCCTTCTGGGTCTTTATCGTCATCTTTGGCGCTGCCTGGCTAATGGCACTTAACTTCTACCGCTGTCCTATCCGCTATTACAATGGTGATACCGAAAAGTTAGTCGTAGCACCTGCTGACGGCAAGATCGTGGTGGTGGAAGAGGCTGAGGAAAACGAGTATTTCCACGACAAGCGACTGATGATCTCTATCTTCATGAGTCCGCTGAACGTGCATGCCAACTGGTTCCCCATCGACGGAAAGGTGAAGTTCGTACACCATCAGAACGGCAACTACCACAAAGCCTGGCTCCCTAAGGCCAGTGAGGAGAACGAGCATGCCGACATCATGATTACCACTCCCGACGGCGAGGATGTGCTGGTGCGCCAGATAGCTGGAGCCTTGGCCCGTCGTATTGTGACCTACGCCAAGGAGAATGAGGAATGTTATATCGACGAGCACTTAGGCTTTATCAAGCTCGGCTCGCGTGTGGATGTCTTCCTGCCGCTGACCGCCAAGGCCTGCGTCACTTTGGGACAGCCCACCACTGGCGACCAGACCGTCATAGCGAAGATGAAATAGAGGTAAGAGGTGAGAGGTAAGAGGTAAGAGATATGAAAAAGCATATACCAAATACGATTACCTGTTGCAACCTGATTTCAGGCTGCATTGCAACGTATTTTGCCTTCATGGGCGATGCCAAGCTGGCTTTGCTGTTCATCGTGATCGGCGCGGTATTCGATTTCTTCGACGGTATGGTGGCCCGTCTGCTACATGTATCCTCCCCCATCGGAAAGGAACTCGACTCGTTAGCCGACGACATTACTTTCGGTTTTGCCCCCTCTGCCATCGTGTTCAACTATCTCTGCACGTTCCATATTCATTGGCCCGCTATCCCCTTCCTCGCCTTCATCATGGCAGCCTTCTCTGCTTTACGATTAGCGAAATTCAACCTCGATGAGCGACAGGCTTTGGGATTCATCGGACTCCCCACTCCCGCCAATGCCCTCTTCTGGGGCTCCCTCATCGTCGGCCTGCAAGACTGGGGTGATAACTCTCAGCTCTCAACTCTCAACTCTCAACTTCCCTACATCATTCTCGTAGGAACCTTCATCAGCTGCTGGCTTCTCATAGCCGAAATACCCATGTTTGCCCTCAAGTTCAAGACCTGGGGCTGGAAGGGCAATGAAATCAAATACATTTTCATCCTCTCGTGCATACCCCTGCTGCTCTTCTTAGGCGTCAGCGGTCTTGCAGCCATCATTGCATGGTACATTATCCTTTCTATTATCACAACCAAGAAAAGTAAAACAAACTAATAACCTATTATGATTAAATTCATCATCGGCCTCATCATTTTCGGCTTGATAGCCCTCGCCATCATCATTCTGGTAGTCATCAATTTCTCCTACAAGAGTTTTCGTCAGTTACGTAAGGCTGCTGAAGACCAGTGGGAACTGAACCAGAAGCGCAAGGAGCAGAAGGAGAAAAACCCCTTTGGCGACGATTATTTCAAGAGCAGCGACAGCAGTTCCCATCAGACCCATCAAACCCATCAGACCCACCAGGCCCATCAACAATCCGAAAAAAAGACTGCCCGCAGAACAACTACGAGCAGTGGTGTAACGATTATCGACGAGCGTGAGGCTGACAAGAAGATCTTCAACCACGACGACGGCGAATACGTTGAGTTCGAAGAGGTTTAAAAGGTCTAAGGGTGTACCAGCGTGCCGATAGGCTCACCTTCCATCACCTTTTTCAGATTACCAACTACGTCCATATTGAACACGTAGATAGGCAGGTTGTTGTCCTGACACATACAGACAGCTGAGAGATCCATCACCTTCAGACCGCGGTTGAGCACCTCCTGATACGAGATATCCTCGAACTTCGTGGCTGTGGGATCCTTCTCGGGGTCAGCGGTATAGACACCGTCCACACGCGTTCCCTTCAGCATCACATCAGCCTCAATCTCCACACCACGCAGGCTCGAACCGGTGTCCGTGGTGAAATAAGGCTGACCCGTACCTGCTGAGAAGATGCACACATACCCAGCCTCCATAGCCTCGATGGCCTTCCACTTGCTGTAGAACTCACCGATAGGCTCCATACGGATAGCCGTCAGCACCTTGTTCTTCACACCTTCGGCATCGAGGGCACTGCTCAGCGCCAGCGAGTTGATCACCGTAGCACACATACCCATCTGGTCGCCCTTCACACGGTCGAAACCCTTCTTGGCACCACTCAGGCCGCGGAAGATGTTACCGCCACCGATCACAATACCGATCTGGACACCCATCTCCGACACTTCCTTAATCTGACGGGCATAATCACCCAGACGCTCAGGGTCGATACCGTGACCCTGCTTTCCCATCAGGCTCTCGCCCGACAGCTTCAATAGAATTCGCTTAAATCTCATGGTCATTTACAATTTTACTATTTACAATTAGACAATTTATTTTTCAATTTAATCATTTGGCGATTGTATCACGAACTGAACCTCCTTAAAAGCGTAAGTGCGCTCCTGACCAGTCTTATCCACAAGCAAAAGTCTTCCGTCTGGAAGGACATCCGTCAGCCTTGCGGTAAAACGACTTGTTTTATCCTCGTAGAGACTATCTTTTCCCTTCCTAAAGAGCCTTTTTCTGTAGTCAAAACGACTTGTTTTACTACAAGAAACCCGTTCGTATACTTCGAGGAATTGGTTCAGCAGCGCATCGCGATCCGTCTCTTGCCCCGTCAGCTGATATAGCGATACGGGATTAGGAGCGTCGCTCAGGAACACGCGCTGGTTCACATTCAGGCCGATGCCGATGATACTGTCCTTGATGGCGGAGCCCTGCAGACGATTCTCTATCAGCATGCCACAAATCTTCCGATCGCCCACATAGATATCATTCGGCCATTTGATTTCCACCTTATTATTAATATAGGACTCCAACGTCTCGCAGAGCGCCACCGACACCACTTCCGTGATATGAAACTGCTCATTTGCGGGTAGCCCTTCCGGATGAATCAGCATCGAGAACGTTAGGTTCTTCCCCCGTTCGCTCTCCCAACTATTTGTGCCACAACCCTTCCCCGCCGTCTGATACTCTGCCACGACTATTATTGCATCGGACGAGCTCGGACAAACTCGGACAGAAGAAGAAGTCCGCGCAAGTCCGTGTTTGTCCGATGCCAAATAATCCCGCAGCCAGCGGTTGGTGGAATCCGTTTCCTCGATATGAATAATCTTAAAATCCATAATCCGCTTGCAAAGATACGAAATAATTCATAATTCATAATTCATAATTCATAATTATTTTATAAATTTGCACCATGAATATGGAAGAGCAACAGAAAAAAGACGAATTCTACATGCAGCGGGCGCTCGACGAGGCCCGTCTGGCCTACAAGGCAGGTGAAATTCCCATCGGTGCCGTCGTGGTATGCAAGGACCGTATCATCGCCCGCAGTCATAACCTGACGGAGACCCTCTGCGACGTCACCGCCCATGCTGAGATGCAGGCCATCACCTCAGCCGCCAACCTCTTAGGTGGCAAATACCTCACCGACTGCACCCTCTACGTCACCGTCGAACCTTGTGTGATGTGTGCGGGAGCCATCGGCTGGGCACAGATTCCCCGCATTGTCTATGGCTGTCTCGATGAGAAACGGGGCTATCACGCCTTTGCGCCACAGGCCATGCATCCCAAGGCCACTATCGTAGGGGGCGTCTTGGAAGAAGAATGTCGTCAGCTGATGCAGGACTTTTTCAAGGCTCTACGGCATCCTGATGGAACTTCAGGGTGTCGAGGGTAATATATCGGTTATTGCCGATACCGATGGCTAAGTAGAAAAAGCCGTCACGGGGAATAGTGTCGGTATTGGGATGCACCCGCATCCAGTCCAGCTTTCCCCTGCCTTCCTTTTTCTCTTCTGCACGGGTATCGGTCTTCGTTGAGTCTTTCTTACGGGTATCCTCCAAGAATTCGAACAGGTGGCTCGACACATAGAGCTGCAGACTGTCGCTGGCATTTGTCCGGAAGTTCACCTCCATCATACCGCCTTCTGCCGGCAGGTTGAACTCCTCCCGATCCCACTCCGCATACTCGTCACGCTGTTTGACCTCCACCGTACGCAGCTCGCCGTCAGCCACTAAGGTAACAATTGCCGTACGCTCCTTTCCTGTGAGATTCTTCAGCGTGGTCATCACCTTCAGCGTGTCAGTACCGCCAGGACCCGACTCCTTCATCACCTGCAGCCAAGGTTCCGGACTGGTTGCCTTCCAGGGCCCGCTGGCATGAAACAGGAATAAGCCCGTCTGGTTCGGAACCGAATACAGTTCAGCATTCGTGTCAGAATAGATCCTGACACCTCCCACCTTATCCTGCAGACATCCCACCAACAGTAGCACCGTCGCCATTAGACACGTCCAAAATGTAAATTGTCGCTGTTTCATGCAAGCAAAATGTTAAATTATCGCTCAAATTCATTGCAAAAGTAGTAAATATCACCCGAAGGAGTCACATTCTGATGTAAAAAAAACACATTTTTATAAAATTATTTGTTTTTTAGGAACTTTTTAACTACCTTTGCACCCTATTGTGTATTAAACTTAACTTAATTAATAACCAAATTTATGATGAAAAGACTTAGTTTGATTCTCGCCAGCCTTTTCCTGTATGTGGGATTGGCATTGGCACAAACGAAGGTTACGGGAACCGTCATCTCTCAGGAAGACGGCGAGCCCATCATCGGAGCCTCGGTAGTTGTCCAAGGCTCTAAGACGGGTGTCGTGACCGACATGAACGGACAGTTCTCCCTTTCTGTACCCGAAGGGAAGAAGATCGTCATCAGTTACATTGGCATGAAGACCGAGACACTCAATGCCCAGAACGGCATGCGAGTTTCCCTGGCTCCCGACGGCCAGTCGCTTGACGAAGTGGTGGTAACGGGTATGCAGAAGACCGACCGTCGCTTGTTTACTGGTGCGACCACGAAGATTTCTGCTGAAGAAACAAAACTGAACGGTGTTGCCGATATCTCCCGCTCACTGGAAGGTCGTGCAGCCGGTGTATCTGTGCAGAACGTGTCAGGTACCTTTGGTACTGCTCCGAAGATCCGCGTGCGTGGTGCTACCTCTATCTATGGTTCGTCTAAGCCCCTCTGGGTGGTCGACGGTGTGATCATGGAGGATGTTACTGAGGTAAGTGCCGACGAGCTGTCGAGTGGTGATGCAGAGACCCTGATCTCCAGCGCCATTGCAGGTCTGAACTCCGACGATATCGAGTCGTTCCAGATCCTGAAGGACGGTAGTGCTACTTCTATCTACGGTGCCCGCGCTATGGCTGGTGTGATCGTTGTGACCACCAAGAAGGGACATGCAGGCTCTACCCGCATTAATTACACAGGTGAGTACACCATGCGTCTGAAGCCTTCGTACAGCCAGTTCAACATCATGAACTCACAGGAACAGATGAGTATTTATAAAGAAATGGCCAATAGTGGTCTCATTTCTTTCGGTAGAACTTATCGTTCTCAGAGTAGCGGTGTCTATGGCAAAATGTATCAGCTCATGAATCAATATGATCCCGCAACAGGTACTTACGCTCTAGCCAACACGCCAGAGGCTCAGGCTGCTTATTTACGTGAGGCCGAAATGCGTAACACTGACTGGTTCGACGAGTTGTTCTCAACAGCCATCCAGCATAACCACTCTATTTCTTTGTCAACAGGTACAGATAAGGCTCAGTACTACACCTCGTTCTCTATTATGGACGATCCAGGTTGGACAGAGCAGTCAAAAGTACAGCGTTATACGGCAAATATCAATGCACTTTACAATCTGTCAAAAAAGGTTTCTGTTAATTTCCTAAGTAATGCCGCTTACCGTAAACAACGTGCTCCTGGTGCTCTGAAGCAGAATGTAGATGCTGTTACCGGTGAAGTGAGCCGTGATTTTGACATCAACCCCTATTCTTACGCAATCAACACCTCTCGTGCTTTGGATCCCCAAGAATCTTACACACGTAATTTCTCGCCATTCAATATCCACAACGAGTTGGCAAACAACTACATGGACCTTGATGTTGTAGACCTGAAGTTCCAGGCAGAGTTGAAGTACAAGCCCATCCGTCAGTTGGAACTGTCGGCCATCGGTGCTTACAAGTTCTCGACCACCACTCAAGCACACAGGATCACCGAGCAGTCGAATATGGCTATGGCTTTCCGTGCTATGGACGATGCCACCATGCGTGACGATAACCCATGGCTCTACAAAGATCCAGATGATGCTAACTCACTGCCCATTTCAATTCTTCCTTCTGGAGGTTTCTACCGTGAGCGCAAATACAAGATGAACAGTTGGGACTTCCGCGCCACAGCGAACTATAGCGACGCTTTTGGCGGAGATACCCACATCGTGAATGTGTTCGGAGGTTTAGAAGTTAGCAACACTGACCGTAATCGTACCTATTTTAATGGTGTAGGAATGCAGTATGACATGGGTTACTTAGGCAGCTATGACTACCGCTATTTCAAGAAAGCCAGTGAAGACAATGAAATGTATTATGAACTGAAGAACTCTTATAACCGTAAGGCTGCTTTCTTCGGTACAGCAACTTATTCATACAAGAGACGCTACACCCTGAACGGAACCGTTCGTTACGAGGGTTCTAACCTGATGGGTAAGACCGACCAGAGCCGCTGGCTCCCCACCTGGAACATTTCGGCTGCATGGAACGTCTATGACGAGCCGTTCTTCCAGAACACTTCCCTCTATCAGAAGGGTATCCTTTCCTATGCTAAATTGCGTCTGAGTTACTCGCTGACTGGTGAGAGCGGCCCCGCTGGCTATGCCAACGCCGAGGCTCTGTATTATCCCACCCGTCCCTGGCGCCAGGAGACCAGCGCCTACGAGACCGGTCTGTATCTGGCAGGTCTGGGTAACAGCGAACTTGCCTACGAGAAGAAGCACGAGTTCGACCTCGGTGTTGACCTCGGTTTCATGTACAACCGCTTCAA
>JAEEGH010006567.1_pt1 | contig 28387 bp, 18 predicted proteins | sample 9134181 | NCBI WGS metagenome assembly JAEEGH01 (sample SAMN16246544, study PRJNA631951) | gut metagenome | biome: gut microbiome; feature: rumen; material: DP-attached | host: Bos | place: Iran: Karaj | collected 2018-10 | reverse complement strand
GAAATGCGCACCATAAGAAATGCTTACCCATGACATCGGCCTTTTTGATAAAAATAAATGTCATCAGGAATATCAGCGCAAGGCACGTGATGCCGATGCACCATGCCTTGTCATTTTCATAAACAAGATGAATGACATTCCAGAAGCTCGGATAATTCATCGTAATATATTTATATGTATCGGTCTGCTCAAGATAAATGTCAAAAATATCTTTGACAGGTCTGCCTGCGATGATATTGGGCAGAGCCGTCGCTACTACCGTAAGGGGTATGAGGGCAAAATGCCATAATCTGATATCCCTCTTTTTATTTTTAATACAAATAATATATGCATAAACATAAAAAGGAATGATAAAGACTGTCTGTAGCTTAAATGCAAAGGCTACACCAAGCAGGATAAACGAGCGCACCGGTCTGCCGGTATAAAGCATGTAGAGTGCCAGAATAATTAATGACACATATATGGCGTCGCACTGGCCCCACAGCGCAGAGTTTAGCCATACAGTAGGCAGAAAAAGCGTGATGGCATAGGCAACAAAAGCCTTTTTTTCTGAAATCTTTTTTACAAAGGCATATACTCCCGCTGCCAGGACGTAATCGAATATAACCGAAAAAATCTTGATCTTGTATATGGCTTCGCCCTTTATAAACGATAGGAGATATATGACAAGCTGATATAAAAGATTGTAATTGCCCACCTGGGTAGAGAGGGCAATCTTGGGATTCATGGACGAGAGTCTCTCATACCACGGCAGGAGAGCTCCTCTCATATCTCCGCACTGAAAATCACGAAACATATATCTCGGGATCAGGGCAAGGAGAGAAATTAGAAATATAAATATGTGTTCTTTTCTGATAAATTTCCTGTTGTTCATAACGCTTTGCATTCTGGCTTTTCCGACAGCCTTACCCCTTATACTCAAGTGCAAGCATTGTCAGATCGTCAAACTGCTCTGCATCTTTTACAAATCCATCAACAGCTTCTTTAATATTTCCAAGCATTTCCTTTGGAGATGCATTTACATTTTTATTTAATGCCGCAACGGTCCTGTCGGTGCCAAAGAGCTCCTCCTCGGCATTTGTTGCCTCTGCCACACCGTCGGTGTACACAAATAAACGGTCTCCGGGCTTTAGCTGAATCTCATATTCTCCGTATACACACTCTTCAAACCATCCTACAGACATATCATGCTTGTCTTTAAGCAGCACGAAATCTCCTCCGTTTTGACGGAGTATGGGATATTCATGACCTGCATTTGCACATGTCAGTCTGCCCGATGATATCTCAAGTATTCCAAGCCATACAGTCACAAACATTTCCTCTGTATTGTTTGCACATATGGCGGCATTGGCATCAGTCAGTGCTTTGGCCGGGGATTTACCCAGCATGACATTATTGGCGATGATATTTTTTGAAAACATCATAAACATCGCGGCCGGTATACCCTTGCCCGATACATCCGCGATCACAAGGGCGAGATGATCATCATCGATCATAAAGAAATCATAAAAATCACCGCCGACTTCCTTGGCCGGTGTCATGGAAGCATAGAGATCAAATTCCTTTCGGTCAGGAAATGCAGGGAAATAACTGGGCAGCATATCTGACTGGATCTTTGTGGCAAGGTCCAGCTCCGCACTGATCCTGGCTGTATTTTCCGTCAGGTCCTTATGCCTGCGGACCAGTTCCTGGCCGTGGGCCACCAGCCTGACACTGAGTACTGCCACGATGATCATCTGCATCAGCTTGACCAGAAAATTATTCAGCATTGTATTTAAGATCATGAGATCGGTATCGTACGGAATACCCGCAACCGCATTGTCCAGCCACATCTGGTCATCTGTAACGATCGTAGTACCCACAGGATACTGGACAAAGTTCATATCGAGCATACCATGATTTGCACCATACAGATATGCGATGAAGAATGCTATAACCGAAATGACTGTCACATACATGGTATATTTCTTTGAGAAATACCTGATGGACAAAACGACCGGAATGACCATAAGCAGTGAGACGTTGTATGTCAGCACTGATGTAGTCACGGCATAAACAATGGTAAGTGAAGCCATCAGGAGATATTTGACCCAGCGTTTTTCGTATTTAACAGCCTTTGATACTACAGCTGTAACCGCCATCAGAACAATATTAAATATCATAAGTCCGTCTACAGCTACACGGCTGTAGAAAACTCCCGTACTAAACAGAGCCCACGTGATCGCCACGATCACGACTGTCACGTTTATGATCAGCATCATCAGTCGATTGGCGCTTATTTCGTTTTCTTTTAATATCTGATTAGTATCCATTCTGTCTCACTTTCTCCCCCATTGTCATAATTTATCAGTAAAAATTATATCATACCAGGGGACTGTAATGTAATTCACTTAAAAGGTTTTCCTCGCAGTACGCAGAAACCCTTTTTTTCATTTTGTTAACGGTGTCTGAAGCCGTCGTCCTCCTCATCGATGAAGTCATCGTCAGTAAAGTTGTATTCTTTTTCGGGCTCTTCATAATCCTCAGGGGATGTTAAAGGTCCCGGATTTACTTCGGATCTGTAATCCTTTGTCTCTCCGCCTTCCACAGGCTCAAAGAGATCATCGTTTGATTCGGATGACGATACTCCGCCGGAGTCTTCCTCTTTCTTTTCTTTCTTTACAGGAATCGGGAAGATTGGTTTGCCCTGGCGTTTTCTCTCAATAATCCATGCGATTATCAGGATGATAAGCAGGATAAGGAGTATGAGACAAGCTACCTGGGCCGCCGTTAAGCCTGTGCCGTTTCCGGATCCCGTATCGGTTCCCGTATCATTTTGCGATGCGGTCCTGCCGCCATTACCGGATACTGAGTTGTCCGATGCGCTGTTGTCAGACACTCCGTTGCCGGATATGCTGCCGTCACCGTCACCGGTTCCGTCACCGTTACCATAAAGGGATGTGATTCTCGGCTGGTTAGAGTAAACTTCTCCGGTAAATCCGCCGTTGCCGTTACCACCGCCACCGTTAGCACTGCCTCCTCCACCGGGAGCAGGGTTGCCTCCGGGACCACCTGAAGGATATGGATTATCTCCACCACCTCCTCCACTGCCGGAAGGTGTAGGATTGCCTCCGCCACCTCCGCCTGAGGGATACGGGTTATCTCCACCGCCTCCGCCTGAGGGATACGGGTTATCTCCACCGCCTCCGCCTGAAGGATACGGGTTGTCTCCACCGCCTCCGCCTGAAGGATACGGGTTGTCTCCACCGCCTCCGCCTGAAGGATCTGTGCCGGGGCCTCCTGAAGGTGTAGGATCACCTCCGCCTCCTCCACCTGTTGGCGTAGGATTCGGATCGTCTCCGCTGCCGCCTCCGCCGGAGGGATCTGTGCCGGGGCCTCCTGAAGGATACGGGTCGTCTCCGCCGCTGCCTCCCGAAGGTGTAGGATTCGGATCGTCTCCGCTGCCGCCGCCACCTGAAGGATACGGATCATCTCCGCTGCCGGAAGGTGCCGGACTCGGATCGCCTCCGGGTACCGGATCGTCACTGTCATCATCAAGTGAATTATCAATTATAATCATTCCGTACTGGTTGAAATATGCAGTAGGAAGGTAATAAACCATGTTCTGGCTCACTACGGGAGTGAAATCCTTGTAGTAAACTGTATTACCACTCTCATCTGTAGTTGCGTATGCAACACCAAAGGGCACCATCTTGGCCTTGATCATCTCGACATTAGTATATGTCATACCCTTTCTGTCATATCCCATAAGGTAGTAGGGATAAACATCAGACTTGCTACCCTTGTTTTCATATATGCCGTATGCGGCTACATTTTCAAGAGATACTATCTCATCTGTAGAATTTGTCAGATCATAAGTCTTAACAGATACATTGTCTATGGTCTTGGTAGTAGTCGTGACATTGTGAACCTCATGACGCTGGAAGGTAGGTACGAAGTACTGACCGCTTCCGATATCATAAAATCCAAGACCGTATGCAGGTGTGGTGCTGACTATATATTTTTCCGATACACCATCGTTGTCAAAAGTACCTGTGATAAATCTCAGGCTGGATGCCTCATAATTTACAATAACACCTGTAAGATCAGCATCGGTAGCTGCCTGGCTGCCGGACTTACCCTGTAAACGGCTGCTCACATAGTTAATGAGTGATAACCATGTATAATCATCGATCACTACCGTACCGGACTGGCGATCCTGGGTAGAGAATGATTCTGCATCCTTTATACCGGTGTATGTATAAAGAGTGATATCTCCTGTATTCTCAACCTGTCTAATCTCAACGTTATATGTACCGTCACCGTTGTCGATCACAAACGTGCTGTATCTGTAGTGGAGATTCTGGAGTATTACATCTTTAATACTCTTAAACGACTCAGTATCACTGTTGGCCTGGGATACATCCCAGTTGTTGATAATGGTCGTATTGTTGTTTACGATACTGCCTATGGTCTTTGTACCGTTTAATACATCTATGATATCGCTGTAGGCAACATTTTCCGCAACAGGATTGCCCGAATTGTCATAGAAAGATACACCCTCGTTTTCATATCCGAAAACTATTGAGATATATTTTCTCGTCACACCATCAGCCGATGACTCGTAGTAAACCTGAGCTGTACCGCCGGCAGTACCGCCATTCTGGGCACTTGATGTAACATCATCCGGATCGATATTGGCACTGACACTGGATGTATATCCGGTCTTGAAATTGTCCTCTGCCGTATTGCCTGTAAACTGATATACGGATGAGGGACCGTCAAGGGCACCGGGGGCAAATTTATCTATATCAAGGACATAACATTCAAATCCGCCCAGGCTCACTCCGTTATAGTAGCCTGAGACAGTGCCGTATGTCCTGTTCCTGTCTGTATTATTTTTAAGACCTGTCTCATTCAGATTGTTTATGAGCAAGTCTATCCTGTCGATACCGATAGTCTCGGTATCTGCCGCAAGACCGGCGAGGCCGGAACTGTCGGGCTGGCACATGATGACCTTTTTGTCATATATGTAAAATACATAGAGTTTACCGTCATAAACTGCTGTTTCTATACCATGAAATGCTCCCGCATCATTCTCAAGAGCGATCTTGATAAGCTTCTCAGACAGCCACGAATAATCTGTCATAATATTCGTAATCTGTGTCAGTGGGATGACATATGGTGTCAGATACTGCTCCGGCTCCTTTTCTGCGTCATCAGTGGGTATGTTTCCTTTAAATACAGCCAGATCATCACAGAGATAGTACGGTTCAACAACTCCAGCCTCGGCTGTGGCGAATGCAGAGGCATCAAGATAGCCGTTGTATAGTTTAAACTTCATACCGTTTATGGCTGATCCCCATACATTGTAATGATTACCGTGGTAATCAATTCCATCTCCTATGGAGATTATACCCAGTAATGAAGAGTGGCGTACACCTACCTGAGTATCAAAAAAGTCCTGTAAGAGTGATGTATAATCACCTACGATTTCAAAATCTCCGGTCAGATTGATTGTATATTTATTCGCACCGTATCTCTGATAAAAAGACCAGTAAGCATCAGGGTTTGTTACGAGCTTATAACTTTTATCCTCATATTTGTAATCTCCGGAATCTCTCTTTCTTTTATCAATTTCTGCCTTTAATTTTTCTTCATCCACATAATTCCCCCAAAAGGAAATATCCCCTCCATACTTGGAGGCAAAACTAAAGAATCCGCTGCGTCCAATATCCAGGGCACCTCCACCATTAGTGGTTACAACATATGAATAAAATCCAAAATAAGGTGAAAACCAGTCGCTCGTACCGTAGACAGTGCTCGAAGCCTTATCAGCGTAATAAACACTGTCCACCGGGACAAGCTGGTAGTTAAACTCTCTTGCAACTGGATATAAAGTGCCAAGAAAACGTAGTTTCTCAGTCTTTGTCGGAGAATAAAGCTCCTGAAACTCAAGTCCCTCAGGGAGCTTCACATGGCAGATGGTACCGACGAAATCAAAGGCTGCGCCTTCCTCAACGTCGTCCTCCACGGTTTCATCCTGGTCGTCGCCTGTTGATATGGGATTGCCGTCTGCATCGACCACCTCCACCTCGATATCGGGGCCGGTGTATCCCTGCTTTGTAGCCGATACATCAAGGGTCACATAGAAATCCTCTTTATCCGTAAATACCGAATAATCATAGACATCTATATCGTAATTACCGTTTTTGAGTGTTTCATCATTTGACTTGAATGCATTGAATTCTGCCTGGATATCAAATACTTTCTCAAATCCTGTGGAAAGTACAGTACCAAAAGACGAATCCACAACTCCGGTATCTGTAATATTGCCCAGTCCCGATGATATCTCAGACTTGGCAGACAGTTTATTGGAATATACCTTTACGGCATCAGCATTGTAAACATATATCTTTTCCTTGCTGAGCACTGTGTAATATGAAATCTTTGGATCAACCAGATTGCTGCTCTCAGAAGCGTACACAGGCTTTGCGATCATTGAGCTGACTGCATCACCGTCAATCCTGGCGATCTCATGATAAGATGTCTCGCCCTCCTCGTATGCATATGTGGCAAGGACTGTCACATATGTATCTGACACAGGAAGTTCCTCTTCTGTGTAGACATCGGGGTAGAGTACATAATCACCTGTCTCCTGCTTGCGAACGAGCTCGCCGGTCCTCTTTCCTCCGTCTGCATACTGCTTGGTCTGATATATATATACGAACGCGGTATTGCCGCTCACATTGGTATATGTATCAAGGAGTTTAAAGTAGCTCACATCCAATATATCGTTGGAGAGGTCCTCTGCTATAAAGAAGGCATCCTTGTATGATGCGGAATACTTTTCTGCACCATAATCTCCTCCTGCGAGATAATTGAGTCTCGCATTTACACCTGTTCTGGTACTCTCCTTGAGCTGACCGTTCTCGTCGATCATACCTGAGCCTTCCTCAAGTATGCCGTAGTCAAATTCCTTTTCAGGCGTAGTACCACCGATAAGGTTGGTGCAGCCGGTCATAAACATGCTGATGATAAGCATGAATACAACTGCCCTGTATGCTTTTTTTGTTTTCCTTATCGTTTTGATCATAATTAAAAGCCTATGCCCTTGCTCTTGGATCTGCTCAGATTATCCATTACTTTTCCTTTTAACTTTGGATCTGTAGGGAGCATCTCGTCCTTGCCTTTAAGGGTTTTATCTTTATTTCTCTCCTGCATCATCTTTTCATGAGGCGAGAGAGTCTTCTTGGTAGGTATCGGTTTGCCGTGGAGAATCAGATCTTCTATCTGCTGCTCTTTGTTTAATTCTGTATAGTTTGTTTTTGCTTTTACACTCTTGCAGCGCTCCAGAGTATTTATCGCATTGTCTGAAATGTTTACATCCGCAGCCACATATTCAAATGCAGCCCTTGTAAATTCGTGGATATTCTCCGTTACATCCCTAAATAACTTTTCAACTTTCTTGTTTTTTTCGCACTGATCTTTTATACCAAAACATGCACCCTGGATCTTGGCCATACTATTAAAGAGTTCATTGACCTTCTTTGGATCAGAAACCTCTTCCGTATTTTGAAAATCTTTGACGAGGTTTTTTACCTTATCCATCTCTTCAATCAAAAGATTGTAATTGTTGTATAAACCGGCCATCGGATGATTCTTTGGAAAAGGATGCTCTTTATCTATCTTGTCTTTATATCCGATAGCATGAAGGAATGTCTTCATGGGAAAGATATACTTGGAGTATACGTTTGTATACTTATCAACTACCATTCGGAGGGTATCATCCCTTGCGATCAAAATGCCCTTAACGTCATTTTCGATATCTTTGATCTCTGCAGATCCTATATTGTCTTCCTTTTTTATGGTACCGTTGACCTTTTCAAAGAACTCCATTCTCTTTTCCTGGATTTCCTTAAGGTCATTTACTACGTCTTCACCGCCTTCTAAACCAACGCCTTTGTTCAGATTATCCACCTGTTCTTTAATCTGATTTTCTATTTCGCTTGTTTCTTTCTTTCCGCTTTCCTTTTCCTGATCTTTCTTTCCGGCATCCTTTTTCTGTTTCTGATATGCCTCATTCAGTTTCTGCATATCTTTTTCGGAATATGACATGGAAAGTTTTCTGCTGAACTTGTTTACGCTTAAAGCGATGGAGTTGCTCCTCAGGGCCATGCTTGAACGGCGTTTGCTCACATTCAGGATTTCATCCATACGCTCGGAAAACATGGTGATCTGCTTATACTTATCCTCTGGTACGTTATTTAATTGAAAAGCCTTTATAAGTTTTGTGAGGTTACTCTTTAATCTTGTATACTGCTCACTTGTAACTTCTTCTCTGGAATTTCTGATGTCATCTTTATCCGCGAGTTTTTTGAGGAGTTCATAGTCTTTGCCAAGTGCATTTACTCTCGCTCTGATCTCCGGAGTCAGGTATTTCTTATCAATCTTTATCTTAAATTTGGGTTTATGGGAGCCGTCTTTCATCTTGTCAAAAAGGATATTGTCCTGGCCCTGCTTTACATATCTGTCATAATCATCTCTGGCATCATTTTTTATGGTATACTTGGGGCTCTTTAAAATCCTCTCATAAACAGACTCATCAAAATGACCGGCGTCTTTGATATCCGGGTCATTTTCAAATTCCGGATCACTGATAAGATAGTCGCCGAATATGTCGCTGAAGATCTTATCGGTACTCTCTATATTCTTTGCTATCCTCTCCTGCATCTCCCGGATCTCCTCCTGGAAGAAGTCCCAGAGAATCGCCTTGAAGTAGTCATCCTTATCACTTTTCTTTGAGAAAAACTTTCCCGATACTTCATCGTAATACTTGTTAAACTGTTCCTGATCCATAAACTTTTACCTCTCTGAAAATCCCTCTTTAAACTTTAAAAATATAAGCAACTTATTATCTTTACAATTCTGATTGCTACCATAATAAAACATCAAGTGTCACAGAAGTGTCACACTTTATAATCCCCATGTCTGACAGATGCCATGTAAACCCCAACCATTCCTAAAAATACCAGGAGCAGTATGATCATGCCCTTGGAGAACAGTTTGTATCTCGCTTTTGTATAGAATGTATACTCTCTGACATTGCCTGCCTCATCACTGACCCTGAATGTATAACGACCGGAATTGTAGATCTCTGTATTTTCCGGCAGGGACATATTGGTACCGTCAACGATGAGAGTCACTGTTGCGCCGGGCTCACTGCATGTATATGTCACCGGAGCACTGGCATAGCCGTCCGCTATCTCCTGGTTAAACTCAAGGAAAGGCGCTACCGTATCTCTGTGAATATCTGCAGAAAATACGAGATTGATATCCATATCGGCAGCATATGTGACATAATAATCGCCATCCTCCCGCATAAAGTATGCATTGCTGTCAGGGATATTGCAGGGATTGCCGTCAAACCATATACCTGTAAAATGAAATCCCCTGGGAGCATTTACCACGCCGATACCGGAGGTCTCCTTACCTAGAATGCAGAATGTGAAATGGGTACATGCAGCGTAGGCTCCTGCGTCCTCATCGGTGCCGCTTGACCCTGCGTCAGTATAAATAAACGAAACTATATCATAATATCCCGGCTCCCTGTATGTATAGTCAGAGGGAGTCGCGATAATGTTACCGTCTTTATATGTAAACTGGGACATGGCTCCGGCAGATTTTGCATATACGCCGTTGTTGACCATGACATTGTTGGGTACACTGGCCTCAATGACATCCTTGCCAAGAGCCGTGTAGATGATATTTCCCGTTTCGGGTACAAAATAAAAATCCATCTCTACCGTATCAAGTTCATCCGAATCAAAAGATGAAAACATGGTAGAGAGACTGTTTAATGTATCAACACTGCTGTCGAGACTGCCGAGCTCGCTCTCTATCTCAGAGCTGTAGATATCCCCGATATCTGCAGACTGGGATGCATCTCCTCCTGATTCAGGCATACCGCCCATACCCGAAATTGTATTTGCTATTGTAAAAGTAAATGATGTGAACTCACCTGATGACAGGTCATAGATAAGGGCAACATAGCTGCCTGACTGGAAAACCGGATCGCCGTTTGAAATGCTGACGCTCTGGCCATCTCTCATTAAGAGGATATTTATATTTGAATCCCACGAAAAATAACCGATTTCGAAGGTTCCTCCATCGGTCATGTTGGTCTCAAAAGTACCGCTTCCGTACGTGTATGTATATGTACCCTCATCATCAGGGCCCGATACGACAAGGTCAGCGGCCCGGGTTTCAATACTGTATGAAAGCACTAAAAAAATTAAGATAATAAAAGATATAAGGAGCCCCTTTATCTGCGGGTGCAAAGGTCTTCTTCTCATCGCATTTCTCCTGTAGCTTATAGCCGGACGGTTACAGACTCATTGCCGGTGCAGACTTTGTCTTCTGCACATTCTTTTCAACGGCCTTGGTCAGGCCTGCCGACCTGCGTGCCTTTATCTCAGAAGTCTCCTCTGCGAGAAGTTCCTTGTAGCTTGTGCGGACACGATGCATATTGCGAAGATTTCTCATGCTCATATCCGGTTTTTCAGAAGCCTCGGCTGTCACTGCAGGTACTTTACCTGACTGACGGTCTTCCTTCATCTTTCTTAATGAAGCCAACTCTTTGTTCCAGAGTGCTCTGTTTTTGGGGCTGTCAAAATATGCCATAATAATCACCTCTCATACTTTTACTTATCTTTAGAATCCTTACCGGGATGATATAAACCTTACTGGGCGGGTGCTGCCTGCTCCTCGGCTACTTCAGGCTGGGGCATCCATGATGCTGCCTTCTTGCCCTCGAGGTACATTTTGATCAGGTTGTTTGAACCGCTGATCAGCTCTGTATTTGATGCCAGCGTACCTATTACAAACTCTTCCCTCTCAAGGTCCACGCAGCTCTGTACCTGAAATTCTCCTGTTGATATGAGATACTGGGCTTCTGACTGGTAGCAGACATATCCCTCTATCTCGTCATTTGTCAGGGCTGCGATAACGCTCTGGGAATTGTCATATATGAGGACTTCTGCGGCGCCGCAGTTGTATACGGGTCCGTATGCATTCTGGTCGATGAGGTTTGATACTCCGACCTTGTTGTCCTTGAATACTGTGAGGCTACCTACATATACCCCCTTGGGTGATACGACGTAGAGATTCTCACCTCCGTAGCTCAGGGTCTTGCCATAGTTCTGGAGAGACGATGAATTCTGATCAATATAGCCGATAGCCACATCAGCATTGCCGTTTGCTACTGCCAGCATGAGCTCTGCCTTTGGTACCTCTACATACTGAACAGGTACACCGAGGGACGAAGCGATGACATCGATGATCTCCGCCTCGGTACCTCTGAAGGCGCCAGCCTCGGTATCGTAGTAGAGGAGGGATGTATCATAATCGGGGATTGCTACCCTGAAAGAACCTCTCGCTATGATATCCGTAACTGATGTATCTGTCTGGGCATTGCCGCATCCTGCAACGGTAAAGGCTGTCAGGACGGCCATGCATGCTATTGTGATTTTCTTTATTAAACTCTTCATATTAACCTAAACCTCCGGTTATATCGTAAACAGACGCTCAACACCTTCGTCGGCAATGATGCTGACATTGGTACGCTCGGCAGGTGATGTCACCACGAAAGCACGGCCTCTACCGTTGTTGATGATGTCATCCTGCTCGCTCTCGTTGATAGCTCCGGCCTTTTCGTAAAGGGTACAGAGATCTGCCATATCGTTGGGTGCCAGCGGGAATATGAATGAATACTGGCTGGCATTGATGATGGCTGTAGACTTTCTTGCAAGCTCCTGAGTACCTACAAAGTCCTTTACATTCTGGGTGATGATGATCTGCATACCGCTGTACTTACGGATACGCTTTGCCAGCTGGAACATAAAGTCAAGGGCGATAGGATACTTGGCGTCGATGAATACGTGAGCCTCATCGATTACGACTATAATCTTTCTGTTTGCGCCATACTTAATATTGTAATCCCTGTTCTTGATAACCTCGTTGTCTATGTACTTAAGTACAAGGAGCATCTGGGCATTGGCAACAGTATTGTTCTTATTGGCCAGCAGTGACTGGAAGTTGAATACGATAAAGTTTTCGTCTGTGCTGACTGATGCAGGTCCGTTCCAGATAAGGGAGTTACGTCCTCCGGAAGCAAACTTCGATACATAGTTAAGAAGTGTACGGAGGTTCTGCTTTGAGTAATCACCCTGTGAGAACTGGTAGTCATTTAAGATCTTGTCATAGAGATCGTCAAATGTAGGATAATCCTCAGGCTTAAGCTTGCTTAAATCCGTATATTCGTCGATACCCTTGTCATCATACATACGCACGATGATGTTGTTTAAGTATTCCTTGGCATCCGCGTCCATACCGGGGAGGATCTGTGTAAAGAACTCCTCAAGGAACTGAAGATGTACATTGTAGCTTGATGAAGCAGTTGCCTCTCCGTCGCCATCCTCCTCGCTGTCATCGAGGGCAGCAATAATGTTAAACGGATTAAGTCGTCCCTGGGTCGCACTACCTACATCGATAATCTTACCGTCAAAGTTCTTGGCCATCTCGTAATACTCGTTCTCAGGGTCGAGAATGAATATCTTGGAGTTCTCAGCCGCAAGGTTTGCCAAAAGTGTTTTTGTCGCATACGATTTACCGGAACCTGACTTACCGATGATCACGACGTTGCTGTTGACACGGTCCTTGTCTCTCTTGAAGAAGTCGATAAATACAGGGAGTCCGTTGGATTCGCCGATGCAGATACCATTCTTGTCATTAAGAGTCTTAAATACATAAGGGAATACGGCCGCCACTGATGATGAGTGGATACCGCGGCTCTCACCCTTTAATGCATCATATGCGGATACACATGATGAAGCATATGCCTCAAACTGGAGCATGAGCATGTCAGTTGTCTTGAAGCTGCCTTCCGAGAGAGTACGCTTGATCTTTTTCTTAATGGGGATTCCGTAATATTCGTCATCCGCCTTGATACCCTTTTTGTAGTTCTCTTCTTTCTTGGTGAGATCCTTGTCATATATGGTCACATATATGTTGACATTAAAGAGGGTCTCATTATCTCCCTGGAGTCTCGAGAGCACCTCACTTAATGTATTGTAGTGAGTTTCGAGTTCCATGGATTTTGAAGCCTTGCCTGTCTCGCCGTACTGGCTCCTGACTTCCTCAAGGGCGTGGTCAATCTGTCTCACGGCCTTGTATCTGTCTACAGGCCTTATCTTCATGGTCACCTTGGTATTAGGCATGTTAAAGAGCTCTGCGCCCCATGCATTTGAAACTACCGTAGGGTAATCCTTGATCCTGAGTGTATGGGTGATGAGTCCGTCATACCTTACCTGGCGGGCTGTCATCTCGATAGTATTTGGCAGGATCCAGTCAAGATACTGATCCTTTGTGAGCTTGTATGCGTCACGCTCATCGAAATCCTTGCCGTAACCGTACTTAAGGAAGATTACGAGTTCTTTTTCTCCGAGGAGCTTGCAGTTTACATCAGCCTGTCTCATGACATTTATCATATCGAGGGCCTGGGCCTTTAATGCCTTTTTATCCTGACCGTAAAATACGATGTAATGGAAATCTGTATAAACCTTGTCCTTTTTGTTGAGATTCTTGATCTTTTCCTTACGGTCCTCGATGATGGCTACTCGTTTTGTCAGCTCATCGTCGTTGAGGAGTCCGTTAAGGTATGCTTCCTTGATCTCTACGAGCTTGTTGTCCTCTGATTTGATATATGAATCAAATATGATGGGACGCTCGATCTTGATAAGCTCTGCACTGTCATTGCCTGCGATGGTACGCAGAACAGAACCAAACATTCTGTCTATGGTCGCATCCTGGCGTCTCTCTGTATAAAACTTGAACTCAACGGGAGAAATCTCTACAGCACATCCGTAATACTCCTTGCCATATTCGATATAGCAGTCATCAACACCGGTGAAGGGAGTGATGTCATATATGGTCGGCTTTGATTTCTTAAAATCAAACATCTTCTGCATAACGCCGGCAAAGCCGGGGGAATATACTCTCTCCTTTCCGGCTTTTTCATCTTTCTCCTTGGTAAATACCTTGTACCTGGAGATATAAAGCAATGCGTTGTACAGCATCAGATATCCTCTGTCGTCATCGACAGGAAATACCAGGCCGATCACAATCACCGCAAGGATAATCGATATGACCAGGTGACCCGGCAGATCCGATACGAATACTGCCAGTGCCAGTCCTGCGCCGCACAGAGCGACTATCAGATCGACTACGCCGATTCCCTTGAAAAATTCAAGTCTTACTCTTGTTTTCTTAGGTATGATTCTCATACTATCCCACCCTCAAGTTTATTTATTGTTATTATTACCGATATCATTCTTCTGGCCTAAATCCTGCTTTCCGCCAAGATCATTCTTCTGGCCCAGATCCTGCTTACCGCCAAGGTCGTTATTATCTGCAGGAGCTGCCGGTTCTTCATCCTTCCATTTATGCTCCTTCTCGGTATCCATATCGTAGTTGGCATTTTCACCGCCACCGAATATGAAGTTGCCGATACGGCATCCGCTTACTTCATACTGGTCATTCTCGGCATTATATGCCATACCGAATTTCATGCCTGCGATAGAAGACATATGGAACTTGCCGTTCGGGTCCTCCTGAGCCTGATAAAGTCCGCCGAGAACACTGCTTGTATGAATCTGACCGTCGCTGCCTTCTGCCCTGTTGACAAGACCAAATCCGGCTCTTGATGTGAAGAATTCTCCGTTTGATCCCTCAACTCTGCGAAGTCCGATTGCAGGTATATCGGAAAGGCACATCTTTCCTGTCTGACCGGAACGCTTCATCTTAAAGAGGCCTGCTGCATTGACACTTGTAAGATGCGCTTTACCGTCCTTGCCATATTCAAAACTTGCACACGGAATCTTAAATCCTGTTCTGTTACCGTCCTTATCATAATTGACTCTGAATCCGAGGAATCCGAAGCTGTAGCTTCCGTCCTTATTCTGTTTATGAGGCAGGATACGATGAGCCGCATTCATAAACTTATCGAATCTGCTCTTTTCTTTAGCAGTGCCCTTGCCACCTGCAAACTTCATGCTGTTTGAACCATCCTTCGGAAGATCAGCTTTTGAAGCGGCATTTCTGTTTGGTGTCTTGGCATCCTTTTCATTGCCCTTAAGCTTTCTGTCAGCGCCAAGACCTGCTTTGCCACCGGCGCCTCCGCCGCCTTTACCTCCGGCGCCTCCGCCACCTCCGGGCTTAAGTCCGAATTCCTTAGCGATCTCATCCTTGAGCTCTCTGTTGGGATCGTTCTTCTTTTCCTGATCCTCTATTGAGTTAAGAGGTTTATCCTTAAATCCGGCCTGCTGATTCTTCTGGAGTTTATTCCACTTTTCATCAGCGACCTTCTTGTTTTCTCCGCCAAATCCCAGGGCGCCGATGGCTTTGCCTCCGGCAGCCTTGATTCCTTTACCCATATACTTGCCTGCAAAAGCAGCTGTCTTCATGACACCCTGCTTGATATAACCGCCGGCCTTTGCAGTAACCATTGCATTGGTACTGCTCTCTGACTGACCTGCCTGCCAGTTGATGAGTGTGGTAACCATCGGGCCTACCTTGATGAGTGCATATGCGCCACCCATAAGGAATATTATCTTTATAATGTATGTCGCTTCATCCGAGCTGGCTCCCCACTTGATCGTGTTGCCCATGATAAAGGGAATGAGGAGGAGATAAAGCTTCATCGAAAGTACCGAACCGTATCCTCCGAAAACTTTACCGAGGAAGAGGTCTTTCCACTTTTTGAATTTCTCTCCGTCATCAAGGGGCATCGTACATATAAAGAGTGGACTGACACAGTACAGTATCGCTATCTCAAAGAGCCTCTGGACAAAGACTATCGAAGCTATTGCCAATATGACTACCAGGAATATGACTACGACCGTTCCTGTCAGGAAGTCAAATTTGGCAAAATCGAAATATTTTTCAACCTCGTCATTATCCTGATAATCTATACCGTTCTTGTTATAGAGCAGGGCTCTGTTGCCCTTTGTAAAGAGATCCGAGCCGCCGGACGAAATATTGTCCGAAGCATTTTTTGATGCATCCAGGGATGCAACCGAGAGTACCACTCGTCCGAGGGTCGTATCCATGGCCTGGCCCTCACCGTTGGTGCCCATTATAGCCGAGCTGCCCTCCGTCATCGCCGTTAAGACGACACCTGATACAGCGAGGATGAAATATACAACCAGCTGGATGAGGAGGAAGTTGATGAAAGTCTTTAACAGTGCTCTCATGACAGCTCCCACAGGACGCTTATTCTCAAAGTCAAAGTCAAGTCCCGACTTGGCAACTGCGATGACTGCAAAGATGACTGCCAGGAACATGGCTACTATCACGATGAGTCCAAACATCATCTGAACCGATTTCATACTGATGACCGCATCGAGAAGTGTCATCTGCTGACCTTCGTATGTAACCTTGGCTGCACCGGAGAATATGTCAAACATCTCTCCTATATAGTCCAGTATCTTGCATATCAGGGCCAGTACCGTGTACAAAGCCTCCGACAATATTTCGACCAGGAGCTTTATCAGCCAGGGAAATACTGTCTTGAATACAAGAGTAAGTATGGGCATCAGGATATTATTAAATATGAACTCAAATACGACGCTTAAGATATTCGCAATGAATTTAATAATCGGTGCCAGTATTTTGTTGAATACCCAGTTAAAGATTGACGAAAACAATCCGAGGTATACCATTCTCATAACGCATCATCCTTTTATATCTTTTAAAAATTAAAACTGCTGTCTTTTTATATTTACGAACCTGTTGGGTTGCCGCCCTTGTAAGCGTTGCCGCTGTCAGAAGAGCCTCCCTCATCTTTCTTTTCCTTCAGTTCTTTAAGATCACCCTTGTCACCCTTTTTGCCCTTAATATTGTTGTAAGAGGCCTTGGCAAGGACTTTGGCTGCGCCCATTCCCATGCTCATGACTCCGACGCCTGCACCTGCAATATCCTGGGCCTGCATTGAAGCCTCGACTGAGAGGAGTCTGATGATCATTGTCTGAGACTTGTAAACCGCATACGCACCGCCGAGTACTATGAATATCTGGATCACAGACTTGAATGCCGCATATTCCTGACCTGTCGCCTGGGTAGCTGACTCAAATGATATGGAGCTGCCGCATATTACTGGGACGATGAGGAGATAAAGTCTCATTCCGAATACCATTGTGTATCCGGCAAAGAATTTTGCTATAAACATATCCTTCCACTGCTTGAACATCTCACCGCCGTCATTGGCTATGGACGCTGCAAAGATAGGGCCTACTATATAGAGGACCAGAAGTTCAAACAGTCTGGCGATAAATACCATGATCGATCCGGCCAGCATAAGTATGACGAGGATACTGCTGACATAACCCTGAATGTAATCAAACTTGCCGAGTTCAAAGTCATTCTCAGCCTCACCGTCTACGTACATATAGCTCTTGGTACCTGTGAGGTAAGGCTTTCTCACGGCGTCGTCACCGCGCATGATCTTTTCCCTGTTTTCATCAGATGCCTTTGAGACATTCCATGATTCGTTTTTGGCTGCATCCATTGAACAGTTGAGCCAGAGGATCTCATCGATATTGTCTGCATTGGTATTGGCTATTGCCTTGCTGCCTGAGTCAATGGCTGTGACGATTATCGTCGAGAGCTGCATTAAGAAGAGGCAGAGGATAGGTATGATTGCGAATGTGATGAAAGCCTTCATCGCATTTGTGATAACTTTGCTGATAGGGTTTTTATTGTCCAGTGTCATGTCTGACATGGATCTCATGGTTGCTATGATCGAGAACATCAGTGCCAGGAACATACCGATGACGGTAAAGAGTCCGAACATCTGCTTGACGGCATCGAACTCAAACAGTGCCTGGAGTACAGTGGTCTGCTGTCCCTCAACGATAACGTTACCTCTGGTAGTTCCGGCAAAGAATTCAAACAGATCCGACATAACCCTGATACATGAGAGAAGTGTCGTGAATCCGTAGTAGAACAGCCACGCAAATGCATCCTTGATGATGTCTATAACAGTATAGACAACAAACTTGAAGAACTCTGTCAGGAGTGGGCTTAATATATTTTCAAATATGGCTCCCAGTATGCCTGAGAGAAATTCTGCGAAAGAACTCATAAGCTTTTCCCTTTATACCTTGGAGGATCCTGCTATCTGATCCTCATACATGTTCTGTGATAACGAATAAATACAAATGCTGCACATCCTCCGATAAGGAGAAGTATTACAGTGAAAAATGTTCCGAAGTTAAAACTGTCTTTCAGTTCAAAGTCGGCTATCGTGGTATTGCCGGCGTAATCGGTTACCTCAATGTGGTACATACCTCTGCCCTCAATGGTCTTGCCATCGAAGTTTACCTGCTTGTTGTTTCTGAGTAAGAGTACATTTGCCACATCTTCGCATCCGAACTGGATCGTTACCTTGCTGTCGGTTCCTGATAAGAAGAACACAGGCCTTGTCAGATCTCTGTCGATCCTGACTTTATACTGATTACCTGTTGACATATCCTGAACGGTGAAGTTGTATACACCCTCATTTGTCATCCAGTAGTAATCGAGGAGGAGAGCGTCGCCGCCTTCCGAATTTCTGATAGCCATCTCATCTTTATCTGTTATACCGACGATCTTGAATCCCTCGGGCGCATTGAATATCTCCATATCGGCTGTGCCTCTGGTGATTATCCTGAAGGTTATGAACGGATATTTGTTCTCCTCCGGGAAGTATCTTGCAAAGCTGACTGATGATGCATTGAACCACACAGTATAGAAACCGTCCTCGGTAAAGTTGAGGGAAGGATTATCAATCTGCGCACCGTTTTTGTAGACTATGGTCTCAACTCCGGCAGGAACCGTGATGGCTACTCCGCTGTTTACGATGGCTCCGTTTGGTACGTTTGATGTAATGACCTCGCCTGACTGTAATGTGAGGTTGTACATACCTGTCTCAAAAACAAACTCTGTTTTGAAACCTGTATATTTGTTTACATCCTCACCTGTGAGTACGCTTGTATCAACCTCGTCGGCAAATGCCTCGCCGGATTCATTGATGATCCTGTCGATATCTTCATCAGTGACATCATCGTTAGGGTCGATCACCAGATCATCCGGTGTGATCTCACCGATCTGGGAGTCCTGGCCATCAACTGTTGTCGTCACATCAGTTGTTGTAGGATTAACGGCTTCTTTAATGGAGAATCTGAATGTTGATTCGTAATAATCTCCGTTATACTCAGCCTGAAGTCTCAGTACGTAGTTGCCCTGATCTGCTATGAGGTTCGGTGCTGTGTAAGCTATATCCGCTCCGTCTTTCTCCAGGGCGTATACAATATTCGCAGGTATGTCAAATGACACAGGCCCGGGAGTCATCGAACCGTTTGATACATTACAGTAAAAGAAGAATTTGTTGTCCATTGATTCTTCATAAAGCTCGTACTGGGCGTTGTATGACTCGTAGAGCGTTATCGTATATGTACTCGGTCCGTCATCGGTGTAATCCGTGTAATCCGGAGGGAGCTCAGTAGCATTTATCTGCTTTGCTGGTATGAATAATAGCATAAGAAGTGTTGCAGAAATGATGCACTTTATAGCTTTTTTCTTATAATTTTGAAATTTCTCAAAAAAACTATTCATTTTTTATTCCTCTGATTCAGCTGCAGCTTCTTCTACAGCTGCTTCCCCTTCATTCTCATCTGCCTCTTCATCGGCAAGTACGATTGCATTACGCTCTTCAATATCATAGAAGACTTCGTCTCCGAAGAATGCGTTTTCTGTAACGGCTGTCATATCCATGGTTGCAAACTCATAAAGCGGGCAGCGGTAGCTGGGTGTGAACTTGGTCTTGATCGGGTCATTACCGAAGGTAACTACGATGGCATTACCGGTGCTCTGCTTGTTATTAAGTTTCTGGAGCTCTGAAGGATAGATAAGGGGGCGAACCTGCATCTGTGTAGATACGTTAAAGTTGCCGTGTACATCCTGGAGCTGGCTGGATACGCTGTTTGTATTGACGGTAGTATTACCGCAGAGTTTCGAGAACTCTTCACATGTATTGATATCGTTAGATCCGATGAACATCTTGAAACCGCAGTTTGATTTAACGATATTTGCGATATTGTCACCGTACACGTTGTTGAGCTGGGTATATGACTGAAGGATCATATTGAACCAGATCTTACGGCTTCGACCTACGGTGATCATCTTGTCAAACTTGTCAATCTTGGGCATGTTACCAAACTCATCGAGAATGAAGTAAACATTTCTCGGAAGAGAGAGGTCTTCTCTTGCAGATGCAACCTTGATGAGAGCCTTGTAAATACAGAGGATGAATACGGCTGCAAGGGCATGTCTCGTATCCTTCTCATCAGGGATCTTAAGGAAGAGTGCTGTAGGCTCGTGTGCAAACTGAGCCGGGTCGATATCTGTATTACTTGTAAGGGAGCAGAGACCTTCATCGTTGAACATCGACAGCTTATCAAGGGCAATCGACATGTAAGAGTTAAGTGTATTCTCTGCTGCGGAGAGAACCTGTCTCGAAAGACCTACGGCTTTTGAAAGCTTTGAACGGCCTGCAAAGTAGTTCTTTAAGTTCTCATATTCATTCTCGGAGTTACCGATGATCTTGTTTACGTTGTAGAAGCAGTACTTGTCTCTGGTCATCTCGAGCTCAGGGAACTCGCTGTCCTCAAGCATGGCAATACATACAGCCATGATGATGGATCTCGCACCCTTCTCCCATACGGGATCTGACTGGGACTCGATAGGACAGATAACGGATACAAGGTCGTTTAAGTCCTCGTAAATCTCATCGTAAATCTTCTGCTTCTGGATCTTGATGGCTGTTAAGAGCTTCTTACGGATGGCATATGCCTTGCCCTCGTACTCATACCAGATGTCACCGTACTCTGAGACATCATCTACAAGTTCAAGACCACTTTCGGTAGGGTCGTCTGTTCTCTTATATATCTCTTCACCGACAGATAAGAATATCTGGTATCTGTCATAAAAGTCTGCGAGGGGATTCCATCTGAATGAGCTGTAGGGATCACGGAGGTCAAGTACCATACACTTGTAACCGTGGTCTGTCAGCATCTTTGAATGCATCTGGAAAAGCTCACCCTTAGGGTCAGTACAGATCATTGACGAACCTGCTGCCGAATGACCGAGGATCTGAACCATGGGGTTAACGAATGTGGTTGTCTTACCGGAACCGGTAGCACCGATGATGATTGAATGCATTCCGGAAGCAATATTTATATCAAGTTCTTTTTTCTTATTATTGTATACGGCGTAAAGGGGGATACCGTCTTTTTTGTTGTCACCGAGCTGGGTAAACTTTGAGGGAGGGAAGTTGTCATTTACTTCCTTCTGGCTCATCCAGTGTGAATTTTCAAGGGGCGAGTTGTCTACATCTCCCGCCTTGGAATTCATGATCCTCTTGCCCTTGGCTGCCGAAGGTCTGGCGTAAATCATATAGAGAACCACAATAACGGCCACTCCGACAAGACCAAAAAGGTACGTCTGGCCGTTTAAGAAAAGACCCGGTCTCCAGAATGCCTTTGCACCTTTTTCAGCATACTCAGGCATACCGGTAAGCAGTGCCATGAGCGCATATCCTATGATTACCATGGATACAATGCCTGCCACCACATAGATGATGATCTTTTTTACTAAGCTGTTTTCGTTTTCTTTACTCATTTGTCCCCACTCTCCGTTTATTTATTTTTTGGTCTTAACAGATTAAGTCCGAGATTTTCCGCCTTGTCATACCAGACTATGAGTCCGTATGATACCCCGGCAAATATGATTGCGTAACCGCATATAAGCAGCTTGTTTCCAAATAAAAGATTATTGGCTGTCTCACTGTTTGAAATGAGATAATTCAGTACCACCGGGAGGTTGAATCCCATATGGATCGCTATGGAGTACATGATATTGTCATGTCTCACTGATATCTTGGCGAGTACCCATCCAAGGGCTACACCGTATATGATCCAGAATATCGACAGATGACAGAGTGAAAATATGATCGTCACCGTCCAGATAGATGCTCTCTCCTTAAGTGTAGGCAGGAGCCTGTTTAACATATATCCCCTGAAGACTATCTCCTCGGCTATCGGATCAAGAAGTGCTACAGATATCAGGGCCATCGGTATGTCATAAGCATTTCTGACATCCATGGTAAAGGAATCATACCTCTGCATAAACATATCGGGGATAAGCGTAAGCAGTGCCGATATACATATGGACGATGCGATCCCAAAGAGAAACATCATCCCGATATACTTCCAGTTAAGATCCTTAAAGGATATGGTGATATCCTCGGCTACCGTGGAACCTCTCTTTTTGGCCGACCTGAATATAAATATCAGGGCGCATATAATACCCACAAATGTATAGAAATTCTGGGCTGAAATCGAGTATGATTCCGAGAGATTTTTAATCGAGCCTGTAAATATGGCTGTGCCTGCCGCTATAACTATGGCCGGCATAAACATATATATAAAAAAGGGCATCCCCGCATAAAAGATCAGCCTGATGACGACAAATACTATCTGCTGCCAGTTCATCTCCGAAAAGGATGCTTCCATAAGGAGCTTTTTCGTGTTGGTGTCCTTATTTTTCAGGATTTCCTGTTTTTCTAATCTCTTTTTTTCTTTCTCCTCGAGCTTTTTCTGCTTTCTGTTACGAATGTCATTGCCCATGGAGTCGAGTTTTTCCGACAGACGGTAGACCTTTTTCGCTCCGTCAAAGAGTTCGTCTTCTTTCATCAGTCACTCCACTGCACGCCGCCACCGGGTACATCTGTGGCTTCGGGATCGTCATAGAGCACTTTCTCTGCAAATTCTATGACACGCTTTAACTCATCCGGGTCCGATATACCCTCGATGGCAAGCTCGCCGTTTTTGTCATCAAATGCGTGAAAAATATTTATAAGTGCCTTGTCCTCGGCATTCATGGGATGGAGGAGTAAATATGTCCTGCCCTCCATATCAAGACGTCCGACTATCTCGTTAGGCACGGTATTTCCGTTTTCATCAATTAAATCAACCGTAAGATTTTTGACATACTCAGGATGATCGTTCTCCCCATATGTAAGGGCATCCTTGTCAAATTTCTCTTCCGGTTCATCACTAAAATAATCTGAAGTTGTAGTTTCGCCGTCTATTGACTCTCTGAGCTGTACATCCTTGTTTTCCTCATAGAATGTATCGATCTCGTCCCAGAGTTCGTCATCATCGTAATATTTTTTTCCCATTATTCTCTTTTATCCTTTTAAAAAGCGAAAAATATGCCTGCCCTGCCGGCTCTCCCGGCAGGTGGCATATATTTCATCGGATTTGATAATTACTGACCAAAACCTGTTACGTTTACTGACATTCCTGTCTGTCCGCCAACCCATGTAGCCATCTGAGGTACAAGTGTTACAAGGAGAACGATGAGGATGAAGATCAAAAGGAATCCGATGATCGCATTCTTAAGAGCTCCCTTAGCCTTCTCTCTCTCCTGAGGCTCCTCTGCCTTGGCAAGCTTTACACCAAGAAGGATGCAGTAGATGATTCCGAGTGCGGCAACGAGACCGATGATAGGACCTGCAAATGACTTGATGAGCTGTACGATAGGCGCTGTAGCCTTTGATACGTCAGGTGTTGATAAAAGCATTAATGTGTTCATAACTTTTCCTCCTCTTTATAAGAAAATTATTTGTTTTTTTTTGGCTTTCATTTCTGCCTTTGTTTTATGATAGTGCTATCTTACAACACACAGTGTTGCAAAAGTGTTGCACTTTTTAAAGATTTTTTTAAAATTATAAAAATTTCTCAAAAATCCCCCTAAAACCTGTTTTATTCAATGACGAAACCGCCTGCAAAACCGGTGATCTCAAGGACTTCAAGAACGGTAGGCTGAACGGAACGGAGCACAAACTCTCCTCCCTTGGCTCTCATCTGCTTGAATCCCTTTAATAATACACGCAGACATATTGATGAGATATACTGGGTATCGGCAAGGTCTACGACCAGTCTGTCACAGTCCCCGGATGCCGCCTCGGTGATATCCTTGTCAAATTCTGCATAAGTATTGCTGTCGAGTCTTTTGACTCCCTTAACTATTGTTTCCATAACCTTTTCTCCGTGAATATTATGTTAGTGTGCTGCTCCATAAATCATGGCAAATCGTACATAATATAAATCAATCTATTCTATCATATTTTTATGATTTATACCATTGCCGGTGATTTTCTGTCATTATCTGAACTCTTTTTGGATTATCAGGATATTTTTGTCATTTTCTCTCCTGTAATCAACAGTGTCCATGAGCTTTCTGACTATGAATATACCAAGACCTCCGATATTTCGCTCCATCAGATCCTCGAGTACATCGGGTTCGGGTTTACTGGTCGGATCAAACGGCAGTCCGTCATCGGTAAAATCAAGTTCGATCTTTTTCCCGTCAGCGATACACTTAATGGTACATGTTTTGGCCTCGCTGTAGTCCTTGATGTTGGCATAGATCTCGTCAACAGAAAGTAAGAGCTTGTTTATGGCTCCTATGCCAAACTCGGCCTCCGTCATACATTCTTCCACCATCTCCGAAACCTTCAGATAGTTTTCTGCGGTCACTTCACAGGTGAATTCTCTTTCTACGTGCATTTCCTTCCTCCTCTTTTTTATTTAAGGCCATTTCCTTTAAATGAACCTTTATTTGATTCCTTGTTGTGAATCATATTAACGGGCTTTACAGCCTCGTTTATATTATTATACTTTATTCCTTCCGGATTTTCCTCTTTTTGAAGGTCTTCAAGTTTTATCTCTACTCTGACCGGATTATTATCAGGACATACCCATGCCGTCCTTCTGCTTTTCTTTACTTTTATTCATGTTTACGGCTTTCGTCAGACTCTTTCTTGCTGATTTTTCCGGTTTTTCCTCTGCCTCGAGGTCATCAAGACTGATCTTTGTCCTGGCAGGTTTTACATCAAAATCGTCTTTTGATTTTTTTGCGCTCTCTGCTATTTTATCATTTTCTGCGGTCTTGTCAGGATTATTTTTGTCATACTCTTTGCCGGCCCGCATTGTCTCTATTGCTATTATATGCTGTTCCCTGTCCATCAGGGTATCCTGAAGATCGTTTATCACATCGGCGAGGGTCTGCGCTCCCTTTAATCTGGTTTCATTTTTCTCAGCCTTGCCAAACTCTCTGGTACTTTCTCCGAGCTTGTTTAACTTTTCCTGAGTCTCTGTTATGAGATCAAGTTTTTCCTCAGATGTCATGAAACGCTCATTGCCGTCTTCTCCGATAATTTTTCCGGATTTTAACTTGTCCAGATTCTCTTTGACGGATTCAAATCCCTCTCGAATCTGCGCATGGAGATCCGACTCCTTGGAGAATAATGAGAATGTCGGTTTTTTATTAAAATCTTCAAGACCTTTATTTAGTGTGTCAAGGATACTGTCAGGTATCTCGGTTTTTGCAAGCGACTCCTCAAGATCGGGGATAAGGGATCCGACACCTCTCACTCCGGCAAACTGATAATCTGCTACCAGATACTCTTTACTTCCGAAAAGACTCATTGCTGCTTCCGTTGGATTCTTTGTCTTCTCCTTTAAATCTTTAGAGAGTTCGAGCATATCCCGCTCTTTGTCCTCCATTTTTAACCGGATATTTTGCTTTTCGGCATCAGTCATGCCCGCGCCCCTCTGCGTAAGCTCATTTTGCATACGCTGCAGGTCAATACCCATCTCGACAAATTTATCAAGAGGGAATTCCTTTAAACCCGCCTCTATTAAATCGGCCTTCTCAGGATTTGTCAAATCGACCGTCAGCTGAGGCATCAGAGACTGGACAGACTTGAAAGAACGATTCAGGTTTTCGTTTTGAGTTTTGGATGCATTTATATGAATACCATCCCTTAACATCTCCGCCTCAAATTTGGCATATTCTGCAAGGATATCCTTAAACGCCTCTACTCCCGGATGGGCAATATCTCTGCTTTCCCTGTTTTTATACTCATCAAATTTGCCAATTACCTCTTTGGCGAGATCCTTTACTTCTTTATCGTATGAATCGACCAGATATCCTCTTTTCGGACCATCTTCCATATGTGTGTTACCCGCAGCCTTGGAAAACGTTTCAAGGAGTTTTCCCTGAATATTAATGGATTCATCCGTATTGCCCATAAATAATGAGGCTGTGTTCTGGATATTCATTATTTCCTCAAGATCGTCACTGAGGAGTGTAGGCGTCGTTACCAATTCTTTCTCATCGGCTGCAATCTCTCTGTTGTAATCAAGACGCATTTCATACTCTTTCATTGTATAATCCTGAAAAGCCGCATACTTTTCCTGATGAGCCTTAAAGAAATCATCTACCTGTTTTTCGACAGCGTTCATATCCTCTAATGAATCAACATGTCTGTCCCAAACTTCATCTTTTATTTTTTTGAATTCAGCCTTGTATTCTCCTAGGGATTTCTTTTTCTCCTGTATGTTTTCAATTTCTTCTTTACTGCCTGATTTTTCAACGAAATCGATCTCAGCCTCAAGTTTTTTAATAGCCTGTTCCTGCTGACCTATCATTCCGAGGATATAGAGATGTTTGCTGTCATATCCCATGTCGATGGCTCTGACTTCACCCCTGAGCATACCGACAGTACTGTTCATATCACGATGTTCACCCGGATCATTGCCTACCATACTAACAAGTGTATTGCCAAGAGCCGGATCATACTGTCCCTTGTTATCTACCTGCCAGAGTCTGTCAAAGGCCTCGACTATCTTCTGATGAGAGAGCCTGAGCTCATGTAAATATGTCCGCTCCTTATCACCGTCCCAGCCATCAAGCTCCATCTCCTGACGATGATACTGAATGAGTGTCTCGTTAAAGCCGGCTGATACCATGGTCATATAATCATCATAAATAGGCCCCATGGTATCAGCACAAGATTCAAATCCTTTTTCTTCAAATCTCGGCATACTTACCATGATATTATTCAGAGTCGCAAGCGTCGGACTGTCCATCTCAGCCTTCATCATATTGCCGCGCTCCGGATCAAGGGCTTCTCCAGCGAGTCTGATCATATCAGCGTATCTGTCTGCCTTTGCTTTTAAATCTCTTGACCGTGCATCAGTTTTGCCAATATATCTTGCGCTTATTTCATCCGCCGCTCTGTCATTAATTTTTTTTATATCATTGTAAATCTCATCCGCCTTATCAAACTGGTCATCAGTGAGAAAAAATGAGTAACTCTGAACCTTCATAACATTGATATCTGCAAGTCTGATCTGCGGATTGAGGCCTTTATAAACGACACCAAGAACCTTATCTGCCTCTTCCTTTTCGAATTCATTGTTGTCTACCAAATTATCGTTCAGTTCATTTGTCTGACTTGCAACGTATTTATGTTCATTCTCTCCAAGAATTCTCGCAGAAGCCTGCACAAAATTTATGAATAAATCCACCGATTTGTAAGCGGCAAAATCCTTGCCCTCGATCATCCACGGATAAATCTTTCCTGCTTTATTAGTTTTGTTTTGCATTATTTTCGGCTTTGGCATAACACTGTCCTCCTTTTATACTGTTTACATTATGCAAATACAGAATTTTCATTAATTGCTTCGATACATGCGTCAATATCCATGTCCCCATCGTTGTATCCCATGAGGATATCTACCCAGAGAGATACCTCTCCGAGAGCTCCGAGAAGCTGATCTACAGCCAGGTTAAGGGCTTCTTTGTTGTCAAGTTCCCTGGATAATATGATATTGTTCCTGTATGCCAGGATTTTCTCATCATCGGACAAAACAAATCTGCCGGTTACGAGACGGTTGTTTACCATATTGATGAGCTTGTACATATCATAGATACCGATCTCGTCTATCTCATCAGATACCACGATATTTGCTGTGAGGATCTCGGTAAGCTCATCGTCGTCAACAGGAAGGAAGTTAAAGATACCTGTAGCCTCGTAGCCGTTTTTACCTACCTCGGTGTACTCTGTGACCACAAGGTTTCCTGTTTCCTCTGCCAGATTTTTAATATCATCTATCACTTCATCATCATATGCACCCTTTACAACAAGGTGGGAAACAGCTGTCTCTCCATCCTCAATCTGTGAGAGTTTTTCCAGAATATAGTTCTTATCAAATCCGTTCATCATCTTGTACCTCCGTATCGTTTTACTGATTATTTCTTATGTCCTTTTAATTCGTTGCCGCTTTTTTTGTTCTCATTATTGCCTGCTTCTTTATTATTCTTTGAATGGAACATACGCTTTGCTTCATTTGCATTTTCAGGTACTTTAATTTTTACTCCCTCTGCCTCTAACAGGTCC
>JAEEGH010006565.1_pt1 | contig 28389 bp, 12 predicted proteins | sample 9134181 | NCBI WGS metagenome assembly JAEEGH01 (sample SAMN16246544, study PRJNA631951) | gut metagenome | biome: gut microbiome; feature: rumen; material: DP-attached | host: Bos | place: Iran: Karaj | collected 2018-10 | reverse complement strand
AAGGGAGCATAGCGGGCTATGTGACCGCAGAAGTTAACAGTTTGCACCGAAAGAAAACAAAAAGATGACATAATGATATTCATATAATTGACTAATTTAACTCGTGGGAATTTTTAGAACCCACCTATAAAAAACAAGTATCATTTTAATGCTTCACGCATTAATCTACATTATCCCCATTTACCATCCAGGGTTCTGCGAGAGACCAGGATTCTTCATACGCTCAGTCTGCGGTATTGGGAACAGATACATCTTGTCATCCCACTGGCGCGAAACTTTCACGCGCTCGTAGCCTATAGAGCCGTTGTCAGCCTTAGTAAGTTTCATCTCTGTCACCGATTTGAAATACTTGTCAGCCTCTTTCCATCGGCGAACATCCCAGAAGCGGTGACCCTCAAAAGCCAGTTCCACGAAACGCTCGTTGCACAGACGCTGCCAGAAGTCGCCCTCGCTGCTGATGCCTGGCATACCGGCACGCATACGCGTCTTATTGGCAGCCTCTCGTGCAGACATAGGCAACTCCTCTGTCGTGGCATCTGCACTACCCAGATACTTGAATACCGCCTCTGCATAGTTAAGGTAGAACTCGCCCATCCTGAACGTCAGCCATGTATGAAGTGATGACGTCAGTTTACCATTGCTGGCAAGAGATATCGCGCCATTACAGTATTTCTTAAGGTAATATCCCGTAGGCGTAGCTCCCGTCAGAGGTTCTGCATTCACTCCTCCCTGATAGGTCTGAAGCGGTGCTGCACCTGAATATGTAGGCCATTGATCGCCGTTTACCGCGATGGTAGCAGCCAGTCGCGGGTCACGCCCAGCATAAGGGTTGTTCTCATCGTAGCCAGAGCCTTCGTCGCCTATAGACAGTCCGGTAGCCTGCATGTCATAGGCATCCACAAGGTTCTGCGTAGGACAATTGCCTCCAGTACCACCTTCTATGCCCACAGGGTAGTTATTCTTCTCGACCAGGTTGTCGCCGGCAGAAGAAGAATAGTAACGACGACCGAAGATGATTTCCTTCATGATGGTAGGAGTGTTATAGCTTGCAGAAGCCCACAGGTCAGCATAGTTTGCCGTCAGTCCCTTGCCACGTGCCTCTGCGGCATCGAGCAACTGCTTGGTATAGACGGCGGCTGTGTGATAGCGCTCTGCGTCACCGCTCTCATTGAACAGCGGACTTGCCCAATAAAGCGCTGCCCTTGCCCTCAGTGCCATCACTGCGAGACGGTCGGCACGACCACTTTCCTCAGTACCCGTAGCAAACTGTCCGAGGTTACTGTAATCCTCGGTTATCTTACCTTCTATGTCGTTACACTCATCTATGATGAAACGAAACACCTCGTCTGACGTATTGCGTCTTACGGAATTGGCTTCCTCGGCAGATATCTCACTCGTCACCAACGGCACACCGCCATACTGCCTTACCAAGGCGAAATAGAAGTATGCACGCATGAACCTGCACTCATACTTATAGTTTTCATAACGATGCATCTGCGCACCATAGTCTGCATTGAGCTTCAATTCATCGAAGTCCAGGCCTTGCAGCTCGTTTATAACGTGGTTGCAGGTCTTTATGCCGGCATACATGCGAGTCCACACCTCACCCTTTGCATTAGATGGGCTCCATGCGCCATTGTAGAAATCCTCTATGCCGTTGCCCAGTTTGCTATATACGCTCTCGTCGGTGGCAGAGGCCTGCATGGCACCGCCGGAATAGTTACCGAAGTCATACTCCACAGTGTTGTATATATCAGTCATGAAACCGCCCACATTGCTGAAGTTCTTCGTTATGTAGTCCTTGTCGTATATGTTATACTCATGGTAGTCCATGTCACCACACGCAGTAAGCGTCAGCGCCGCCACCATGCCAATGAATATTTTATTCTTTTTCATAGATTCCTTTTTTAGGTGGGTTCTATTAATTCGCTTTGTTATATTTTCGAATTTATTTCGAGGGCAGAGTGTCAGTTGTTGAGGGAGCATAGCGGGCTATGTGACCGAAAGAACTGATAGTATGCACCGAAAGAAAACGAAAAGATGACAAAACGTCAACCCACGTTTAAAGTTTAAAATTACGGTGGGAATTAATAGAACCCACCTTTAACTATTATTCCATTTATTCCATCAGAACGTCACACTGAGTCCGAGAGCCACGCTTCTGTTCAGCGGATTGAAGCCGACAGCCTCAGGATCACTGTCACCAACCTTGCCTATGCAGAGGAGGTCCACACCGCGCACATAGAGCTTGGCATTGCTAATGTACTTCGTAGCTTGCAGCAGTGATGCCGGCAGATTATAGTACACCTCCAACGTACGCAGCTTCAGGAAGGAGCGATTTTCCACCCACAAGGTAGAAGTCTGATAGTTATTGGCATTAGCCTGCGAACTCAGTCGTGGCAACGCTGCATCAGGATTCTCTGGAGTCCAACGGTTGTCGTACGCATACTGAGATATGTTTGTATTGCCCACCAATGGCCAGTACATGCCCTTGGTGTTGAGCACAGCGCTGTAGTTGCCCGCACCTTGGAACATGGCATACAGTCCCAGTCCTTTCCATTCTGCGCCCAGGTGGAAGTTATAGTAAACCTCCGGACATGTCGCGTTTTGTCCTATCGCCATCTTGTCGTTAGCATCTATCATGCCGTCACCGTTCACGTCGCGATACTTCACGTCGCCAGGCTTAACCTGTGAGAATGTCTGTACGGGGCTGGCAGCTATCTCCTCTTCTGACTGGAACAATCCCTCTGCCACGAGGCCGTATATCTGTCCTACGCTGTTGCCTGTCTCTACAAGGTTAGAATACAGTCTTGGCTCTTCCAGCATTTCCTTTATCTCACTCTTGGTTACCATCAGGTTACCACCCACATTGAGCGTCACACCGCCAAGGTTCTTCGTATAGTCCAGTCCAAGTTCCATGCCGTGGCTGTCCACCTTACCCGCATTCTCATACGGTGCATCCATGCCAAGCACTGAAGAATACTTTCCTGCAGAACTTACCCAGATGTCAGAGCGGCGCTGTCTCCAAAGGTCAAGACTGAGGTTTAGGGCACCAAACAACTTTGCGTCAACACCTATATTATACTTATACGCCTTTTCGTGGCTTGGGTTGGCAGTAGCCATCTGTCCGAGATATGTACGTCCGAACTCAGAGTTCCATCCGCTGTCAAACGGATATGTACCACCACTTGTAGAGTATTGCTGGGCATAATATGTCCACACATTATCGCCTGGCAGGTAGTCGGCATTGATGATACCCACCGATGCACGCAGTTTCAGGAAGTCAACCCACGCAGCCTTCTGCATGAACTTCTCCTTTGAGATTACCCATGCGCCTGACAGGGTTGGCGAGAAAGCCCACTTGGAACCCGGTGCCAATCGGCTGCTGCCACTTACCACGAGGGCGAGGTCTGCATAGAGGCGGTTGTCATAACCGTAGTGAGTCCACCAACTGTAGTTGCGTCTGTATATGGTATTGTTGATACCTTCCGGGTCTTCATACTCATATTCATACTTCAACTGTGAATATAATCCATGCATGCCGAATGTATTCTCATAGGCAAAACCTCCGTCGAAGTGCAGTCTGCGACTGAAGGTATTGACTTTCGCATCTGTGCCCATGGTGGAATCGCTGCCATAGAGAGCACTGTTTACCGTAGGCTCCTCTTCTCCATCAGCCCATACAGGGGCGCTGACGCTATACATATAGCTTTTTGAATGGTTCTCGTACAGGTTAGAGGTATTGTCGTACCCTACGCGTATTGTTCCGCTAAGTCCCTTAAGCCATGAAGAAAGGTCTTGCTTCATGGTTACGTCGAAATAGAGCGAGCGACTATGATTCTTATAGTAAGCCGCACCTATGCTCTGCGCCACAGGGTTTGAAGTACCAGCCCACGTGTCGCTGCCACCCCACATACCATTCTCATCCCTTATAGGGAAGGCTGCAGACGGAACATTATATACCATGCTCCACAGGTCTGCCTGATCACCTGGGCGTGATGTCTCCTGCAATACACCGAGAAGGTTCACACGTACGTCAGTAAGCGGAGTCAGCTTAATGTCAAGATTCATGCGCAGATTACCCTTCACGTATTTGTCTTGCGTGGAGTAGCCTTCATTCTCACTGGGATTCTTAATGAAACCTTTGTCAGAAATCAGGTCTACCATGGTGTAGTAACGGAAATTCTTGGCACCACCACGAAATTCTATGTTATACTTATTCGTCATGGCACTGTTGCGGAATGTCTCATCCACCCAGTTCACGTTTGGATACAGGTAAGGCATGGAACCGTCACGAAGGGCATTCAGCTCCTGCTGACTGTAGCGTGGCGTGAGTCCGTCGTTTATACGTGCTTCATTAATGGCGAGGCCGTATGTGTATCCATCAACGAACTTAGGTTTCCTTACCAGTGAGTTAAAGAGGTGATCGTACGTAAACTTGATGCTACGGCTCTCATACTTTCCACGCTTCGTGGTCACCAGCACTGCACCGTTGGTGCCCTTATAGCCATACAGAGCCACGGCAGCCGCATCTTTCAGTATAGAGACGCTCTCTACCTCTTCAGGAGTGACGTATGTAATGTCACGCTCGATTCCATCAACAAGGATGAGCGGTGCATTGTTACCATTGAGCGTTTGCAAGCCACGCACGTAGAAGGTAGGATTCTGCGCAGCATAGCGTCCTCCGTTCTGCAGTGATATGAGTCCGTTACCTTCACCTATTATACTATTGCCGATGTTCTTTGCGCTGCGACGATCTGTCTTGTCAGAAGTGATTACCGACACCGCGGCGGTCGATTCCTCGCTATCCAGCACCTTGTATGCGCCTACATCTATAGGCTGACTCTTGGAGTTGCCTGTATCGGTGACGGATTCTTCCTGCGCCATTGCCGGCATAACCGTCGCTGCCAGCAAGGATAGCGCTATTATATATTTTCTGTTCATTGCTTTTCTCTTATTTTCTTCTTTTTTGTAAAAAAATATTACCAACCGACGTTCTGTATCAGTCCGTAGCCCTTATTAACCTCAGTAACGGGGAACGGCTGCAGATACCACTTAGGATCGAATCCGTTGGTCCACCAGTAACGGGCTCCCGTAGTTATCTGGAAACGCTCATAGTCAAAATGAGAAGGCTCGTAGAAGTTAGGGTCCGTTTCTGCAAGATTCTTGTTGAACGATTTATTGTACCACTGGCTTTCTTCACGTTTCCACTCACTGCCATTCTTCACCAATCGGTATATGCGCAGACCATGCAGTGGGCGTTCAAACAGGTCGGCACGCTTGTAGCGAATCATGTCGAAATAGCGCTCCAACTGGAAACCGAGGTCGCAGGCACGCTCACGCAGTATCTCGTTAAGCAACGCCTCCTTGTTGTTGAGCAGATCCTTGTCAGGATTACACTCCACGAGTCCTTTCAGTCCCACACGTGCCCTGACGGCATCCACATACTTTATTGCCTCTGCGGCATTGTTATCTGCCTGCAGCAATGCCTCTGCATAGGTAAGGTAGATGTCGCTAAGCATTATGGCATTCCACTGTGGATACTTTCTGCGATACACCTCGCCCACTATGTATTTCAGCATACGATAGCCTGTTCCGTATTTTCCAGAGTTCGTCTTTGATGACTGTCCGACCTGAGTGCCGCCAACCCACATTTCCCAGTTGGCACCGCTGGAACGACCGTCTCCCCAGTTGAGGGTCTGGCGTGCTCCGTTTACCATTACGGTTTCATACAGACGTGGGTCACGAGTGTATTGCAGGTTCTGCAGCAACTGCTGTCCTGGCACGGTGTCTCCCTTTACGAACATATAGTCAAGTTTGCCTTCTTGTTCTGCCTTGTCCCAGTCAAACGGTGTACCGTCTGCCCATGGGAACATCTCAACATATTCCTGGGTAGGACAATAGGCGAAGCGGTCGTTGCCGCCACTGCCGTCGGCCTTGCCACCCCATCCGAGGTTGTACCAGCCATAGTCATTGCCATGGGCATTTTTACTTCTGCGGACGCTATGCAGTATCTCCGGACTGCTCTCGAGAATGTATCCACTGCGGTAAGCATAGCGATAGTCCTCCTGAGTATTGCCGAGTGGCTGCACAAGGTGGTAGTGACCATTTGCTGCCATTTTGCTGAAGAAGTCTGCACAGGCTTCCTTCAATTGCTGCCACAACTCTGGTTTCTTACCTCCATACCATGCACACTCGTTTGCAGCAGAGGTATATTTGCCAGCATAGTATGGTTGGTCATCATTAAATAGAGGTGATGCAGCGAAGGCAAGTACCTTGCACTTCAATGCCATTGCACCAGCCATAGTCCAGTGTCCGGTTTCTGCAGCTGCATCAGAACCCGTATATGCCCATGGCAGGGCGTTGTTACTTATTACGGTGTTCAGCAGTTCAAGCATAAAGCCCACAGTCTGCTCCACGCTGGCGCGTGGCAGGTCATAGTTGCTCTCCGAACCAGTGAATGAGTTGCGTACTATAGGCAGACCACCATACCAGCGGAAGGCTATGAAGTATGTGTATGCCATAAGGCAGCGGGCCTCATCCTTTATACGTGCCTTCTCTTCGCTGCTCATGCCAGGCACTGCATCTATCTTTTCTATAATCACCCAGCAGTGGCGCACGTTTTCCCAGATATACTCGTTGGTATATGGATAGATGTTACCATTCTTATTTCCGTCAATGGTAGATGTCAACGAACCATTATAGTATGAGCCGAACACTATGGTGTTATTGAACAACAGATGGAAATCATCGCCCAAAGCGTCAGGCATACCCTTCCAATAGTTCTGGCACTGCGGTGGATTATTGGTTGAGTTGGTAGGCAGATTGTAATACTGTGTAGAATATACGCCTGCCAGGAAGTTGCGCGTGTACTCCGGATTGGAGAACACCGTATCGGCTGTCACCGTTCCGCCCGGAGCCTTCTCAAGAAAGGCATCGCCAAACTTAATGGTGTCGGTGCATGAGCCCAGCGCTAAAGACAGCAGGGCTGCACCTAATATATTTGTCTTGTTTAGTTTCATCTTTTAAAAGTTTATTTTCAGACTTGCAGTATATGTTCTCTGGAGCGGATACGAAGGCGACGTGCTGGCACGGGTCTCCGGATCTCCCCATATATACGGTGTGAATGTCAGCAGGTTATATCCGCTGAGCGCCACCTGTGCCTTACTGATGCCCAGTTTCTTAAGGAATGGGAAGTGCATGTTGTAGGCAATCATTAAGGTCTTCAGACGCAGGTATTTTGCATCTTTCTCATAGAGTTGGCAGTCCTGATAGTTGTTTACCTCTCCATGGCTCCATGATGCACGTGGATATTCATAGTCCTGACCTGGTGCATCAGCGCTCCATGTGTTGTCAAGGTGATATTTCAGCAGTCCGCCACGATCCTTAGTAGTGCGGTCAAGGAATGGATAGCGGAATACGTCGCTGATGACGCGCGATACGTTCCATGCGGCAGTCCACTGCATGTTGAACTCAAAGTTCTTCCATTCGAAACCTGCATTGAGGCCTGCCATATACTCTGGGTCGTCGGTATAGCCGAGGTTGCGTGTCTTATCGTTGCCGTCTATATAGCCATTATGGTCGAGGTCCACGAATACGGCATCACCATCTTGCAACTCCACAAGCTGCTGTGGGAATGGTTCTCCGAAGGTTTCCTCGTAGAGACGCGGTGTGTCTGCATCGTAGAAACGGAAGAACTGATACATATAGCGTGAGCCTATGCGGTGGCCCTTCTCATACTGGTATTCGTTATTGAGCGGTGCTTCCTTCTTCTCAATTATCTTATTCTGGTTGTGTGAGAGATTGAGTGTAGCCCAATAGCGGAAGTCCTTACCTATCTTGTCGTTCCACTTCAGCGAGAGTTCCCAACCCCAACTGTTTACCACGCCGAGGTTTGAGTAAGGTGGATCGAAGCCTGTGATTGACGGAGCGGTATAGTCTTTCAGCAGGATGTCGGTACGATGCTCATGATAGTAGTCGAAGGTTACTCGCAGTCGGTCGTTGAGGAAATTAACGTCCACGCCGTAGTCTTGCTTGAAGGCTTTCTCCCAAGTTACGTTAGGATTGTTCTTATTCTTTACATCCTCATAGTATGCAGCATAGAGGTTTGAGTTTTCTATACCGAAGTTGTATGCGTAGCCACCACGTGCCGCCATAGTTGTGTTGTATATGTATGGATCTGAGAGATACATGAAGCGGCTGCCGCCAATCTTGTCGTTACCCACAAGTCCCCATGAAGCGCGCAACTTCATGAATGTAACTACCTTCTTGAGTGGTTTGAAGAAAGGTTCCTCACTGGCTATCCATCCTATTGAACCTGCAGGGAAGGTACCGAAGCGGTGATCCGGGTGGAAGTTCTCCGAACCGTTGTAGCCTACGTTGAACTCTGCCATGTAGCGGTTGTTCCAATCGTAGGTGACACGACCTACCAGACCTACGTAGCCACGTGGTATGTCGGAATAGCTGGATGGGTAGTACTCTTTGCTCTGGTTGTAGAGCATCAGTGCGGTTACTGTATGCTTGCCAAAGGTGCGGTTGTAGTTGAATGACGTCTCGAAATACCAGTTACGTCCTTTGCCAGTATCTTCTGAGTAAGACACTGGTGTGTCCTCACCTGACTTGCGGTAGGCAATAGAACCGTCAGGCTGTATGACTGGCAAGTATGATGCACGACCTACGCTGCCGCCCTTTGTAACGGAGAACAGACTATTGTATGAGCCCTTGAGTTTGAAAAGCAAGCCAGGGGTGAGCATGTCGAGCTTCTGTTGCAGCTGCAGGTCCATCTGCAGTTTGTTGTTGTTGTAATGGTAGTAGCCACCACTGCCACCACTATTATAGTATGTCATGGCGTTGCCACCTATGAACGGCATGTTGATGCCGTCGGTATAGTCAGTGGAGGTGATGACCTGTCTGCCATCAACGATACCCGGACTTGAGAATGGTGTTGACTGTGTCATTGCCATTATCATGCCCGATGCGCCCTGACTGGTGTGTGGCTTCTGTGAATTATCCACTGTACCTGCCACATTGAAAGAGAGTGTGGTGGTTGACGTAACGTCAAGGTCGAGGTTAGTGCGATAGTTGAAGCGGTTATAGCGATAGTCGTAGTGGAAATCATCGCCGTCGAACTCCTCAAATAGTCCACCCTGGGTCATGAGTCCTGCCGATACGAAATAACGCACCGACTTTGTGCCACCGCTAATGTTGATGTTGTGCTTGCTCTGCGTGGTGAGGTTCTTCATGATGTAGTCGCTCCAACGCATGTTAGGGAAGCGTATAGGATCAGAGCCTGAACGGAACTTCTCAAGCAACTCGTCAGAAAACATTGGCGTGAATTCCTCGCCGGATGAGAAGTTGAAGTCGTTGCGCTGCATCTGGTTGAAGAACGTGCCATACTCGTATGAGTTTGCCAGTTCGAGCATCTTTGTAGGCGTAAGGATGGAGAATGATGTGTTGATATCTATCTTAGCCTTGCCTTCATGGCCTCGCTTCGTAGTGATGAGCACTACGCCGTTAGCGCCTCGCACACCAAATACTGCAGTTGCTGAAGCGTCCTTGAGCACTGTGATGCTTTCTATATCTTCAGGGTCGATGTCTGCCATGGAGCGCTCCACACCGTCAACCTGTATGAGCGGTGCTGAATCTGCCCACGTGCCTTGACCGCGCACGAAGACGGTTGCGGCATCTGAACCTGGCTCACCGGAATACTGCACGGTAGTGACGCCTGAGAGCTGACCCGCCAATATATTATTTACGCTTGATACGGGGGTGCGCGTAAGGTCGTCGGTCTTGACAGATGATACGGCACCGGTTACGGTCAGCTTCTTCTGCACACCGTAAGCCACCACCTCTACTCCGTTGAGCTGCGTAGAGTTTTCCTCAAGCGTTACGCGCATGCCATCCTTGGCTGGCACACTGACAGGCTCATAGCCAAGGTAGCTGACGCGGAGCATTGTGCCAGGAGATACACTAAGGCTGAAACGGCCTTCAATGTCGGTGACGGTGCCCGTGGCGGTCTTGGCATTCTCCACAAGCACACTGGCTCCGATTACGGGCTCACCACCCTGATCTACTACCATGCCATGCACTGCCGTCTGCGCTAACGCGGCGGCATGGAAAAGCAAGGGCAGTATCAAGGTCAGCGAGACTTTCAGTAGTTCTCTAATCATGATTTTTTCCTTTTTTTGTTTTGGTTCTTATTATTTAAATTAGTTGTAACTTCTCTTTTAAGTACGTGTGTTTTCCCTTATACAATCTTTCTTACCCCAAAATAAAAGCCTCTACCTTTTCGTCTTCAATCATAAACTATAAATCTTACTAACTAACATCTTTATCGGCTCAGACTTTCTTGCATGCCGATTGAAAATATGACTCATTGTGTTTCGGTGGCAAAATTAGTAAAGTATAGGGAAAATAGGGTCGGAAATTCGTACGAATTATGGGAGTTTTGTACGAAAACATTGTCCTTTCAGGCTATGGGAGAGTGATTTAACGGGTGTCGCAGTGGTTTATTCAGGATTTTTGTGTAATTTTGCATTCATGAATCTATAAGCATGTATTTTTCATGAATCCGTACCATAAAAAAATACTTATGTGCATAGCCGCACTGGCTTGCTCCGTGGCGGCGCTGTCGCTTACGGGTGGCAAGAGGGTGTGGGCTCCGCTGACGAGCCGTGCACTGACCACACAGGGCGGACTGCCGTCTAACAGGATGAACGACATGGTGCAGGACGCCACCGGATATATATGGTTGGGCACGGCCAACGGACTGTGCCGATACGACGGCTACGCCTTCGTGACGTTTCACGCACAAGATGCCGACACGCGCAGCATGACCGACAACGTGGGCACGTTGCACCTCGACACCCTGAACAGCCTGCTGTGGATCAGGTCGGCTACGTTTCACTATTCATGTCTTGACCTGAGGCAGGGACGCTACGTAGACTTTGCGCCGGGATGCGACACAAGGAATACATACGAGAGGTTTGCCACGGAGCCCGGCGGTATATGGATGTATGAAGCGAAGGCTGGCATACGCCACGTGACGTATGCCGACGGCGGCTTCAGTTGCAGGGACTATACTCCCGGAAACGGACTGCCCAAGGACTGCAAGGTTAAGCGCATAGTGGTAGGAAACGGCGGCAGCATATGGGTGCTTACCACCGACGGTTTGCTCAGGCTGAACGGTAAAGGAGCGTTTGAGAACCTTGCCCGGGGCAACGACTTCATGATGGCTAACTCATGGGGCGGTTTGACGTTCTTCCTTACGCGTAAGGGCAAGGTGATGGTCTTCGACAAGGACGGAAGAATGGTGCGCAGCGCAAACATGCCTCAGGAAATGAGCGAAATGGGAGCCGTAAACGGCAACATGATATGGCAGGGCCATTGGTTTATCATGAAACGCAATGCAGTGATATCCATGGATTGCCGCACCATGGAGTTCTCCATGCCTGCTGAGATGCAGATGGACTACGGCATAGTGCTCGACAACCTGGACGGCAACATGTGCGTGGCAGACAAACACGGTACGTTCTGGCTATTCACCAGCAGCGGCAAGATGAAGAGGATGCAACTGCTGCAGGAGAATGACATTAATATTACGAAGAAGAGGAACTACTCTACCATAATTGCCGATGACGGCAAGTTCTACATTGCCACATACGGCAGCGGACTCTATATCTACGACCCCGCAAGCGACAATCTTGAGCATTTCTCTGCAAAGGATCCCTACCCCATACTCGACACAGACTATCTTATCAACATACACAAGGACAGGGATGGCAACGTATGGATAGGACAAGAGGATGCCGGAGTGACCATGCTGAGGAGCAATCCGCTGAGCAACTATGGCATTATGATGCCCGACCCACTGCATCAGGGTGAGAAAACCAACTTCATAACCCGACTGAGGCATGCTGCCGACGGTAATATTCTCGTTACCACGCAGAGCCTGCGCAACTACCTACTGCGAAAGGACGGCACTTTCATGCCTGCCACCGTAAGTGCCACGCCTGACAGCCACACCGACAGTCTGACCGACAGGCAGGGACGCACGTGGATTGCCACATGGGAACAGGGACTGATAATGGCTGTGAAGGGCAAGGAAGGACAACGTAAGTTGACATACCTGCTTACGCGAAGCATAACGGAAAGCCGCATCAATGCCTTGACTACCGACAGGCAAGGCAACCTGTGGGTGGCTACATATAATGGTATCTACACCGCCGATATAAGCCACGGTAACATTTCCAACGCTTCGTTCCGACACATCGGCATCGGCGACGGACTGCCTACCAACGACATAACATGCCTGCTGAGCGCGAGCGACGGCAGCGTATGGGCTGGCGGTGCCGGTTCAGGGGCTATAAGGTGCGTGATGAAGAAAGGGAAGCCTGACATCAGCATCGTATCGACGATGCACGGACTGAGCAACAATAACATACACTCCATGACGGAAGACCGTTACGGCAACGTATGGGTGACTACCGACGAGGCTATCTCTACCATAAACCCTAAGACCATGAAGGCGGTGAACCACAACGTCAGCACCAGTCTGCTGAACAGACTCTACTCTGACAATTGCGCACTGACGCTTGGCGACGGCCGACTTCTCTTCGGCACTCACGACGGCATCACCGTGATTACCCCGCAGAGGACTACGACGCAGACGCCACGGCATACTACCGCACACATTACCGACATTCTGATAAACGGTGCGTCTATATATAATAATGAGAAGTATGCCAACCTGGTTGCCGCCAGCAGCATAGCACTGCCATACGACGAGAATACCATTCAGCTGTGCTTCTCTGACTTCTACTATGCCAATGCGGGACAGACGCTCTATCAATACTACCTGGAGGGCTACGACAAAACGTGGCGCACTCCTTCGGCACGTAACCACGTAGAGTACGGCAACCTGCCACCGGGCACCTACACCTTCCACCTGCGACTGGACAGTGGAGCTACTGAGACCGTATTGCAGATACGCATACGCCAACCTTGGTATAACACGTGGTGGGCATGGCTGCTGTATCTGACCATGGCAGGTGTCATAGCTACGGTGTTCTATCGTCACAAGCGACAGCAGATAATGCTGCGACAGCAGGTGAGGATGGAGAAGGAGGTGGCTGACATGCGCATAAACCTGTTTACGCAGATAGCACATGAGTTTCGTACGCCGCTCGCCATCATCAGCGGAGCCATTGACCGCATGAGCGACTCTGCCACGCATAAGAAACCGCTGCAGACGGCTAAGAGAGGCACGGTGAGAATGACGAGGTTGGTAAACCAACTGATGGAATTCCGCAAGATTGACACCGACAACCTGCGATTGCATGTGGAGCATGGTGACATCGTGAGGTTCATACGCGACATATCACACGACTTCTGGAACATTGCCAACCAAAAGGAAATCTCGCTGTCGTTCCAATCATCGGAGAAGGTGCTCACAATGCCGTTCGACCGTCATATAGTCGATGCCATAACATATAACATAATAAGCAATGCCGTAAAGTACACTCCAGCCAAAGGCTCCGTCAGCATACGTCTGAAAGCAGGCGAGAGGCAGCTCTGCATAATAGTTGACGACTCTGGTCCGGGCATAGATGACAGCCGCCTGCCTATGCTTTTCCAACCTTTTATGCACGGGTTTGCATCGCAAGGCGGCATGGGCATCGGACTTTATACTGCTCAGAAGATGGCTGTCACGCACAAGGGCTGCCTGACATATCTGCGCTCTGACTCTCTGGGAGGGGCATGCTTCACTCTCACCCTGCCGCTCAACGACGATGCTTACTCTGCAGAGGACTACGTCAGCGACAATTCTGCGACCACGACCACCACGACGAAATACCAGGAGGCCATAATACATGAGATGCTGCCACAGGCGCTTAATAACCTGCACATAGCCGTGATAGAGGATGACCCCGACATGCTCGAGCAGATAAAGTCGGAGATGGGAGTATACTTCCACGTGGATGCCTACACCACCGGCAAGGATGGATACGACAACGTATGCATGAACAAGCCGTCACTGCTTATATGCGACGTCACCCTGCCCGACATGAGCGGCTACGACATAGTAAGGCAGCTGCGCAGCCATGCCGACACCATGCTAATACCTGTGATAATGCTCACCGCACTCGATGATGACCACCATCGCATAAAGGGCTATGAGGCGGGGGCTGACGACTATATGGTGAAGCCTTGCAACTATCAGGTGCTCACCGTGAGGGCCACGCAGCTCATTAAATGGAGCCGCGAACGGAAAGCCACGACGGTTGCCACCCCACCTGCTGAAAACGCGGCACAGCCATCTGAAACCATGGAGGAGCCTATCATAACGAGTCGTGCCGACAAGCGGTTTGCCGAACAGGTGGATCGTATCATTGCGCTGCATCTTGGCGATCCGGACTTCTCTGTTGACCAGATGGCGGAGATGCTGCACATAGGTCGCACCAAACTCTTTGGCAAGATTAAGGAACTGAAAGGTATGTCGCCTAACAAACTGCTGGTTTCTGAGCGCATGAGACATGCCGCACAACTGCTTGAGGATGGTTCGCTTAACATCTCTGAGGTGAGCTACAAGGTGGGCATAAAGGATGCTTCTTACTTCAACCGCTGCTTCAAGCAGCACTATGGCATGTCGCCGAAACAGTACAGGGAGAAGGGATGACATGACGGTTTCACACAGACGACACTGATTTAAACAGATTAAAAAGCTGACATAATACGAGGCAGAATAGGCGCAATATCAATTTTGTCCTATTCAGCCCCTTGTAATAAGTCGAAATAGAGGGCTGTTTTTTGAAAAAGTTTACGTATGGTGGGTTTTACCGGCATTCTCAGCGAGTCGTAACTCATTGATATTCAGCAAAGGCTTCAAACAAAGCAGCGTAATATGATAGCTTTTACACCCTAAAAGCTATCATATTACGTTGTAAAAGATACCTAATTACAGTGTGAAAGCTATCATATTACGATGTAAAAGCTATGCTTTCACGTCAAAAAGCACGAAAAATGCCTTTTTTTTATCCAACTGAATGGTTATAGCATTGCATTTTTCCCTCTATTTTGAATTTTTCCATGAAATTTTTCGTGAACCTGAAATGTCTAAAATGTCCTATCCCGAGAGTTTCCGTTTTTCCTCAGGTGAGACTAATGTAAAAACCTGACACATAAAACAAAGTTCACATAGATAGCACGGATTCACACAGACGTCAAAAAAATCTGTGTGAATCCGTGCTATCTGTGGTCGTAATAATCGTGAAGTCTGCTCTAACCGCGCAATCACTCTTTGCACGATGAGATGAAGTCCACCTCCACTATGCGGAGCTCGCTCTTAGGAGCATCGCCTCCCTTGGCCTTGAACAGGTCGAGTTCGCCGGCAGCAGGCTCTGCCACCTCCACGATGCCGCTAAAGGCATCACTGTCCTTGCCGGCACCCTTCAGGCGAATGGTTATCTCGTTGGTCTTTACCGACTTTGTCGGTGTCAGGTGTATGTAGCCAAGGCTGCGAGGTGTCTCACCGCTCCATATCAGTTGCTTGCCGGCATACACCTCTATAGGATAGCTGCGCAGACGCCAGCCGGTGAGCTTCATGCAGATGTCGCTCAGCACCGCCTTCTCTGCCAGTTTGTAGGTTATCCATGCAGTGGACAGTCTGCCGTCGTTGCGCCACTCTGACAATTCATTATCGTCACAGCTGAGGAGGGCGTTGTCTGAGTCATAGCCAGCCTTGGCAGACTTTATCTCTATGTCGCGGGCCTTCTCGGTATATGACGGTGCCAGCGGTGTCTCGCCACGGTCGAGCCTTCCCTTCAGTGTCATGGCAGGCTGATAGCTTGCCGCATCGACAGCAGAGGTGGAGAGGTCTATGGTGGCAGGCTCCATGCCTTCTGCAGAGGCAGTGAGGCGTATGGTGCCTGGTGTGAGGGTGCTGCGCACTAACACGCGGTTAACGCCACACTCTACAGGCAGCAGTGTAGAACCTACATAGTTGTCTGATGTATTCTTCGTATCGGAGGAGTCGAGCAGTCCGTCTCGCTTTGTGCTGTCAGTCTGGTGCGTCTCCTTGTTGTTGCGTGTGCCTATGCCGCCAATCCATTGTCCCTCGCCGCTGATGGCAAACTGTATCATACGGTCATCGAGCGGACAACGGCGTCCTTTCTCGTCAACCACCTCTACCTGGAGCAGTGCCATGTCGGCACCATCAGCCTTCATGCCTTCGGGATTCTCAATGGCAGTGAGTTTGAGATGATGTGGCTTGCCTGCAGTCTCAAGGGTGTATTCCGATGTCTTCACACCGTTGGTATGGCCTACGGCAGTGAGTGTGCCCGGCTCATACTGTATGCTATCGAAGGTATGCAGGTAGTGATAGCTGCGCTGTCCCTTGCCGAGCGACTTACCGTTGAGGAACAGCTCCACCTCGTCGGCTGTGGAAATAACGTACTTCGTAAGTTTTGAGTTATGAGTGATGAGTTGTGAGTTGCCTTCATCCTTCAACCCTTCAACATTATTCCAATCATAGTTCCAGTGTCCAACGATATAGGTCTGTTCCTTCTCGTCGTCCACCCATCCACTCCACATCACCTGGTGTGCGAAGAAGGCATCCTTAGGTATGCGCATAGCATCGGTCACGCCGCTCATGCGGTAGTTTGACTCGCCGCGGTGGTGGGTGTTGGTGTCAGAGAACACTATCTTTACTCCGCCAGACGACACCCTGGTGCCTGTGCCCGGACGCTCCAACCAGTAGTCATACCAGCGGCGCACCATCTCCACGGCAAACACATCCATATTATGGTTGTAGTCTGTGGCAGGCTTGCCACGATACAACGGACCGTCACCCTCCTTGTGGAATGGATAGCTGTATTCATCCCAATACTTACGCAGTCCCTCGTCGCGACAATACTCCATAGCCCACATAGGGTGTTTCTTCGACTTATTGATGTAAAGCATCTCGCCACCATACTCTGCCTCGTTGATGTCAAGCATCTCGCGGCTGCCTATGGCGCGTCCGCCATGTGGGTCGTACTCATCGCGTATGGCCTTCATCTCAAGCATGTGCTCGCGGCTGATGCTCTCGTTGCCACACTCATAAAAGAGTATGCTGGGGTTGTTGCGGTTGTATATTATGGCATCGCGCATCAGTTCGGTGCGCTGTGCCCATCGTGGTCCTTCCACATCCTTCTCGGCATCGCCGGCAGGCATAGCTTGGATAAGACCTACACGGTCGCATGATTCTATATCCTGCTTCCATGGCGTAACGTGCATCCAGCGCACGAGGTTGCCGCCCGACTTTACCATAAGGTCGTTGCTGTAGTCGCTGAGCCATGCCGGCACGGAGATACCCACGCCGGGCCATTCGTTGCTGGTGCGCTGTGCATAGCCGTGCATCATCAGCACACGGTCGTTAAGCCATATCTTGCCCTCGCCGAACTTAGTCTTGCGGAAGCCTGTGCGGATAGCCACACAGTCGGTTTCCATACCATCGTCATACTTCAGGAATGTCTTTACCGTATATAGATAGCCATAGCCCCACGACCAGAAGTGAAGGCCTTCCACTGCCTTCTTGGCGCTCAGCGTGGTGGTCTCGCCGGCCTTGAGCGTCACCCCGTCGCCTGACGCCACGGCAACGACGTTGCCCTCGGCATCTATGACGTGCGCACACAACGACACGGTATGCTCCCGTGAGTCCTCGTTCCTTACCTGCGACTCTATGTTTACCACTGCCTTCCTGCCCGCCACGTCGTAGTCGGTGGCATAGACATAGGTGCCCGTAGTGCCGAGGTTGCTGTAAAGCGGTAATGTCTGATATAGTTTCTCTGTTATGTGCAGATATACATTCTTAGGTATGCCGCCATAGTTTGCGTTGAAGTTACGGTCATTCCACTGATAACGGCTTTCGTGTTTGCGTGAGCGATATGTCCAACTGTTGTCGCAGCGCACCGCAATGACGTTATCTCCTGCCTTGGCGTATGGCGTAAGGTCAAAGCCGCATGCCATGACACCGTTCTCGCTATAGCCCAGATGATAGCCGTTCAGGTAGAAGTCGGCACCTTGGCGAACTCCTTCAAACTCTATGAATATCTTACCATTCGCCAATGTCTGTTCGCTAACGTTGAAAGTCTTACGATACCATGATATGGTGTCGGTGAGGTCAACAATGTCCTTTCGGAAAGCCTCATCGCCATTAAAGGCATAAGGCAGGGTGACCTGCTTCCACTGGGTGTCATCATACTGCGCCTGACTGGCTTCGGCTACATCACCGACATGCAGTCGCCACGAAGAATTAAAGTTTAGTTTCTTTCTGTCCGTCGCGCCTGCAGCTATGCACAGTATTATGGCGAGCAGACTAGAGATAATTCTTATACTTTTCATTATATGCTAAATTATTTTGAACTTTCCGTATGCAAAGGTATTACTTTTTTTAATATTATGCCAATGAATTTTGTTCAAATAATGGAATTTCCGTTCAATAATCATACATCTACTGCGTTATCTATATATGGAAAGCAACGAAATTATAGGACGTATTCACTCGCTTGAAAGCTTCGGCACACTCGACGGACCCGGCATTCGCTTCATTGCATTCATGCAGGGATGTCCCATGCGCTGCGAGTTTTGTCATAATCCCGACACGTGGGATGCACATGCCAAGGCTCAGTATGAATGGACTCCGGAGCAACTGCTGCAGGAGGTGCTGAAATACCGCAATTTCATAAGGAAGGGCGGCGTGACCGTCAGCGGAGGCGAACCGCTGATGCAGCCCCGCTTTGTAAGAGAGTTCCTGCGCCTATGTAAGGAGGAAGGACTGCATACCGCCATCGATACCAGCGGAGCAATATATACCGACGAGGCACTGAGCGTGATGGATTACTGCGACCTCGTATTGCTCGACATTAAGACTGCCGATGACATCCTGCACAAGAGCTACACCGGCATCAGTCGAAACAACAACAGACAGTGGTTTGACCACCTGAAAGAGATCGGCAAGCCTATATGGGTGCGCCACGTATTAGTGCCTGGACGCACTGCCGACGATGAACACGTAAAAGGCGTGGCGCAGTTTCTTAGCGGCTACAAGGATATCATAGAGCGCATTGACCTGCTGCCATATCATACCATGGGGGTATATAAATATAAAGAGTTGGGCATCAGTTTTCCGTTGGAGGGAGTGCCGCCATTGGCACAGGAAGACCTTGAGAGGTTTACGGCAATGATAAACCTACCTGACGACAGGAGCATGTAGTTACTTGCAAGCCGCACTGCCACATCCTTTGGAATCATCTGCAAAAGTAAGAAACCTCCTTTGAACGTCTGGTAAAACAAAAAAAAGTATGATTACTATTGCGTAATCATACTTTTTTGGCATTATACCTTATACATTACTATTTACATTAAATCAAGTGTGCCTGACCTACGAAGTAAAGCAGTGCGTAACCCAGCAACATGGATATTATACCAATGATGATACCCATCTTAGCCATATCCTTCTGCTCTACGAGGTTTGTGGCATATGCCAATGCGTTTGGCGGTGTAGAGATTGGGAGCACCATGGCACTTGACGCTGCAACTGCCACGCCGATGAGCACCGTAGATGTGCCACCGATAGCATCGAGCTTGTCGCCCATTGCCGTACATACCACCACAAGGATCGGCATAAGCAGCGCTGCTGTTGCTGAGTTACTGATGAAGTTGCTCAGTGCATAGCAGATAATGCCTGAGAGCACGAGGATGAGGAGAGGAGAGAATTCTCCGAACGGTATGCTCTCCACCGCACGCTCCGCAAGCTTTGAAGCATTCAGACCGTAGCCCAATGCAAAGCCACCTGCCACCATCCAGATTACCGACCAGTTGATTTCCTCAAGGTCCTTACGTGTTATCACTCCCGTAAGGGCAAACACCACGAATGGTATCAGTGCCACGGTATAGCTGTTGATACCTGTCACGGTATCGAGCAGCCACAACAGTACGGTTACAAAGAATGTAGCTATGACTACGTATGTGTGCTTGTCGCGCTTCATGCCACCCTCGATCTTCAGTTCGATAGTCTTCTGAGAGAATGGGAAGAACTTGCGCAGCAACACCCAACCGAGGAACAGCAATACGGCTACGAGTGGTACCATGAAGAGCATCCACTGACCGAAGCCTATGCCGAGGTTAAGTCCTTCTGGGTCGTTGAGGTATTTCAGCGCTATTGTGTTAGGTGGCGTACCGATAGGAGTACCCATACCACCGAGGTTGGCTGCTATAGGTATAGACAGTGCCAGTGCAATGCGTCCCTTACCTTCTGGTGGCAACTGCTTGAACACCGGTGTAAGGAAGGTGAGCATCATGGCTGCAGTGGCTGTGTTGCTGACAAACATTGAGAACAAGCCGGTGATGAGCAGGAAGCCCAGCAACACGTTGTCGCTCTTCGTGCCGAAAGGCTTCAGCAACGTCTTTGCCAACTGAGCGTCCAGACCGGTCTTCGTTGCTGCTATGGCAAGGATAAAGCCACCGATGAACAGCATGATGACAGGATCTGCGAAACATGCCATTACGCTCTTGTATGACAGAAGTTCGCCTACCTCTTCAGGGTCGCACATCCACTTAATACCCGAATCACTGCAGAAAAGCAGCATGGCGCCGATGATGGCTACCGACGTAGCCCATGAAGGCACTACCTCCATAATCCACATCAACGTGGCAAAGGCAAAGATGGCTATGATGCGCTGCTGCACCACGTTGAGTCCCTCTATGCCGAAGGCCGTGGAAGGAAGATTCCACAGTATTAATGTTATGACAGCGACGATGACTGCCTCTAAGGTTTTTTTCATCACCCTCGCCGGATGACTCTTTTTCTCCTGGCGCATCTTGTGGTATGCATCAACAAGATGGATGCCGTTGAAATTCTTGAACATTTTTTCTTCGTTATTGTTGTTGTTTGGTTTGTTATTTATTTTTTTTGGAAATGCAAAATTACATTTTTTTTTCGAGAAACCGAAACAAAACTACAGAAAAAAGGGCAAGAAAGTGACAAAACGTAAAAAAGTGCTTTGTCGAAATTACAAAATCAAAAAAACTAAAAACGACAATTCTCACTTACAAGCAAGAATTGTCGTTACGATATCTATCTTTGCACTATCCTGATTTTATCTCTTATTTAATCTCTATATAGTGCATCTCCTGCGCTTTCTCTTCCTCTGTCATCTTTGGTATGTCGATAGTCAGCACGCCGTCGTTCATACCTGCAGAGATATTCTCGCGCTCTACATTGTCAGGCAGTGTCAGATGCTGCTCAAACTTGCTGTAGCTGAACTCGCGACGCAGGTATTTCTTATCCTTGTCCTCATCTTTAGAATCGCCCTTCTTCTCCATGGCTATCACAAGTTCATCGTTTGCCACGTTAATCTTGAAGTCATCCTTCGTCATGCCAGGTGCAGCAACCTCCACCTTATACTCCTTGTCGTCCTCACTGACGTTGATTGCCGGAGCTGTGCCTGCTATCTTTGACGGAACCCAAGGGTCAGCAAAGAAGTCGTTAAAGATTGAAGGAATCCAATTGTTGTTGTTTGAATACATTGTAGGTAACATAATAAAACCTCCTATAAATTTAGTTAGACATGTTACGGGCTACTTCATTGAGGCTCTTTCCATACGTTGCCTCTTTTCGTTTGCCTTTGCCTACATTATTGCAATCTCTGTGCCTATGTGCCAGGCTGTCAGCGATTTTAAACTCCCGTAAACTTCCTTAAACTTTCCGCCTGAGTTTTTAACCTTACGAATACTTTGTTAAACTTTCCGCCGGTCAAATTGGCAGTCACATGGCATCCGTTCCTCCTATACTGCTATGCCTTTTCCATATAAAAGCATAGGGTATTAAAAGTAAATTCACTGAAATTACTTTGCAAATTCACTGAAATTACTCTGCAAATTCACTGAAATCACTCTGCAAATTCAGTGAAATTACTCTACAAATTCAGTGAAATTACTCTACAAATTCAGTGAAATTACTCTGAGAAAGATATGCTTTTACATTGTATTTGGCATACCATGAGTATGGACTTGCATATACCTAACCATGAATACTGGCATGCACACAAACTAAAAACGATCGCTCGGCTTTTGCTGCTTGCAAAAGCCGAGCGGTCGTTTTTAGTAATATCAGCGATGCTTGCGCCTTACATCTGCGCTGCATGCTAATTTAGTGGCATCACTTTGTCGTGATTTCTATGCTTGACTCTATCTCATTGCTTACAAATGCCTGCTTCTTTGTCTTCTGCGACGTAGCAGGGCGGCGCACCTTCAGCGTCATCTTGCCCGACTTGGTGGTACTCTTTACTGTAACCACGAGCTGACCGTTGAAGAGTTTCATCGTAGGCTTTGTGAATGGTTCGAGCGACGTAGCATCGCCGTTGCAGACGCACTTGAATTCGCCTTCGCCCTCTACCTCGAAGGTCAGCTGGTCGTCTGCCAGCGGACAGAAGTTGCCGTCTTTGTCGGTCATGCTTACGGTAACATAGCACAAGTCCTCACCGTCAGCCTTGATTATAGGGCGGTCGCATGTCAGTGACAGTTCACTTGGCTCACCGGCTGTGCGCACAATCTTTGTCATAGCCTCTTCACCGTTCTTGTCGTAAGCCACCACCTTTATCTCACCTGGCTCATACTTCACGTTCATCCAGCGCAGACGGTAGCGGTCAAGATTTGGCGAATTACCCGTATTCTCCTTTGCGTCCCAGTTACCGCGGTTAGGGTTGGCAGCCTCGGTGCCGGTTATTTGATTGCCCTGTGCGTCGCGATTAACTTCCTTGTTTTTCTTGACGCGCCCCTGGCTCTTGCCGTTAACGAAAAGCTCAGCCTCATCATAGTCACTGAAGACCTGAACGGGCACTACCTTGCCAATCATGTCCTTGCCCCAGTTCCAGTGCGGAGCAACGTGCAGCGTATGTTCCTTCTTGTTCCATACAGAGCGGTAGAGGTAGTAGCGATCCTTTGGCAGTCCTGCAAGGTCGCAGATGCCGAAGTATGATGAGCGGCTTGGCCAGTATTCATCGTATGGAGTAGGTTCGCCAAGATAGTCTATGCCGGTCCATACGAACTGACCTATGGTATATGGCAGGTCGTCCATATCCTCGAAGTCCACCTCTGGAAGGTTACTCCATGGGCACCACTCCGTCTCGTAGGCCGAGCACTGTCCGTCTTTATATACGGCGCGGTTGCTCGCTACATACGGCAACTTATACGCGCCTCGCGAACTGACGGTACTTGCCGTCTCGCTGCCCAAGATAAATCCGTGACCAGTGGTACGGAAAGCCTTGTCGTACTTCTGCGTACGGTAATTGATGCCCGGTACGTCCATCAACCCCATCACGCCGCTGGCAATGGCATTGTCTGCACGGTCCAAGCCCTGAGTGACAGGGCGGGTCGGGTCGAGCTCATGACACAGGTTCTGCAGTCTTGTTGACCATTCCACACCGGCGTTCTTGTCGCCCTGCTCTGGTATCTCGTTGCCTATGCTCCACATCACGATTGACGGGTGGTTGCGGTGGTTGAGCACAAGGTTCGTAATGTCTTTCTCTGCCCACTCCTTGAAGAAACGTGCATAGCCGTTCTTACACTTAGGGTATATCCACATGTCGAAGCTCTCTGCCATGACCATCATGCCGAGCGAGTCGCAGACGTCCATCTGCCATGTAGAAGGCATATTGTGTGATGTACGTATAGCGTCGCATCCCATCTCCTTCATCAACTTCACCTGACGTATGAGTGCCGCCTTGTTGATGGCTGCACCGAGTGGACCGAGGTCGTGGTGCAGGCACACGCCCTGTATCTTGCGTGTCACTCCGTTAAGCTGGAAGCCTCCTTCCTTGCTTACGCTGACTGTGCGCACGCCGAGGTTGGTTATCGTTTCGTCTATAATCTTATGGTTGCGGAACAACCTTGTGCGTACCTTATATAAATAAGGTGACTCCGGCGACCACAGGTTTGGCTTGCTCAGTGTCAGTTCGGTCTTTATAACACCATCGGCAGGCAAGTCAAAGTGACTGCCAGCCTCCATGAATCCCTTGTCGTTGAGCACCTCCACTACGCAAGCCACGTCGCCTGCCGGTGCCACAATCTTTGTTTCGTATGCAACGGTAGCCTGTGGCTCAGTGCGACCGTGGTTGTCAACGCCCTCCTTGAGTCCCATGGTGCGTACCGACGTAGCCCAAGGGTCTATATGCGTCTTTGGCGTAAGTACCAGTTCAACGGGACGATACAGTCCGGCACCAGGATACCAGCGGCTGCTTTCCTCCAGGTTCTGCAGTTCCACCTCTATCAGGTTGTCGCCGCTCTTCAGCAAGTCGGTAACATCGAGGCGGAAGGCATTGTAGCCGTATGCCCAATAGCCAGCCTTTTTTCCGTTGACATATACGGTAGGCTCTGACATGGCACCGTCAAACTGCAGCATAGCCACAGCATCCTGCACCATGAACTGCGAACTACGGACTGTGCACTTATAGTATCCCTTGCCTATCCATGGCAGCGAACCCGAGCGGCCAGATTTTTCCGTGGCAACCTTCTCGCCGTTCTGTTCTATGCGCACGGTCTGCAGGTCCCACTTCTTATCGAATGGTCCGCTGATGGCCCAGTCGTGTGGTATCTGCACCTGCTCCCATGATTCCTTGTCGTGTGAGAACTCCCAATTCTTAAGGTTTATCACCTGTCTCTGCGCCGTTGCTGTCAACGAAAGCAGAAGGAACTGAGCAATTAAAACTGTAAAGAGAATCGCCATGTGGCGTTGCCTTGCACAAATTGCGAGGCATAGATTGTTTAGCGTTTTCATATCTTGTTTTGTTTTTTTCATTCCGCTTGCAAATTTACGCTTTTTTATTGGATTGTGCAAGTTATTCGTAAAAAAATACTTTGGGGCACGCCTATAATATAAGGTGTGCCCCAAAGCCAGCTATATATAATTATCGAATTATGATTACAGTCTGAACTTATAACCTACAGTAGCGAGGAATACGCTGTTCCTGTTGGTTACGTCTCCGTCCTTGTTGATATTTGTGATTCCGATGTTGTAACGGGCGTCAATCACGATGTGGTTGTCAAACTCGTAAGACACACCTACAGGAATAGAGAAGTCAAATGTGCTGAGTTGATCCTTTACATCCAGGCTTTCCTTGACCTCGTGACCACCTTCCTTCTCTGTAGCCTTCATTTTTGCATTTGTCAGGAATCCGAACTGTGCACCTGCCTTTACGGCAAAGCCCTTGAAGAGATAAAAGTTTGCCACGATAGGCACATTGACGTAACCCAATTCGAGTTTAAAGTCTTTAACCTCCTTAGGACCCACATTGAAGTCGTCCCACTGCTTACCCTGCATGATGTAGCCTACGCCTGCAGCAACGCTGAAGCGGTCATCTACCTGATACTCCACTTCACCACCGATGGTAGCCCCTACGTTGATCTGGCTTTCTTTCTTAGTACCGATGTATGAAGAAAACATATTCATATCATCCATGTTAGTGATAGATGTTATCGTCGCACCCAGCTTTGGCTGTATGCTCCATGTACCTGCCTTAACTTTTGACTGTGCGTTTGCTCCGATAGCTGCAATTGCCATTACGGCTACAATAAATAACTTTTTCATAATCTTTTTCCTTTTGTTATTAATTAATTTATTCCGTTATTCGGTTTTTATTTACGGATGCAAAGTTAGCACTTTTTTTAATACTCCAAAACTTTTTGTTTGTTTTTTTATTTATTTCGTTATGACAACATATAAAAATTGCGACAAATCACGGAATATGCCGTAGAATTTGTCGCAATCTGCAATTTACCTTGGTATTAAGCAGGTGTGCCTACTTATAGTATCAAAATCGTCACATGCCTTAAATCTTGTGGTTGATGGTGCGGCTCAGCACGTCGAGCTGCTGCTCGCGGGTAAGCTTCACGAAGTTTACGGCGTAGCCTGACACGCGGATGGTGAGCTGTGGATACTTCTCTGGGTGCTCCATGGCATCAACCAGCAGGTCGCGGTCAAAGACGTTGACGTTGAGGTGATGTCCGCCGTCTGGTGTGAAGTATCCGTCCATGAGGTTCACGAGGTTGTCAATCTGTGTGTCGCTGTCCTTGCCCAGTGTTGACGGTGAGATGGCGAAGGTATAGCTGATGCCGTCGTGCGAATGCTGGAAAGGCAGTTTTGCAACCGATGCCAGTGCTGCCACTGCACCGCGAGTGTCGCGGCCGTTCATTGGGTTGGCACCTGGTGCGAACGGTACCCATGCCTCACGTCCGTCAGGTGTGGCACCTGTGAACTTACCATACATTATATTAGATGTAATGGTGAGCAATGACTGCGTAGGCTTAGCATTGCGGTATGTCTGGTGCTGGCGCAGGTACTCCATGAACTTCTCTGTCACCATGAGTGCTATGCGGTCGGTGTTGTCGTCGTTATTACCGAAAGGTACATAGCCTGTGTTCTCGAAACCAACGGCGAGTCCGCGCTCATCGCGTATCACCTTCACCTTGCCATACTTGATGGCAGCGAGCGAGTCGGTGACTATTGAGAGGCCTGCTATACCCGTAGCACGGGTACGCTCAACGTCACCGTCGTGCAGAGCCATCTCAAATGCCTCATAGTCGTACTTGTCGTGCATGTAGTGTATTATCTGCAGTGCGTTGACATAGGTCTTGGCAAGCCAGCGCATCATCTGCTCGAACTTCTCCATCACCTCATCATAGTCAAGGTATTCGCTTGTGATAGGTGTGAAACCAGGAGCTACCTGCTCGCCGTTCTTCTCATCCCTACCGCCGTTGATGGCGTAGAGCAGACACTTGGCGAGGTTGGCACGCGCTCCAAAGAACTGCATCTGCTTGCCGATCTTCATAGGTGACACGCAGCATGCTATGCCGTAGTCGTCACCGTAGTCAGGGCGCATGAGGTCATCGTTCTCATACTGTATGGCAGAGGTCTTTACAGACATCTTGGCGCAGTAGCGCTTCCAAGGCTCTGGCAGGCGCTCGCTCCACAGCACGGTGAGGTTTGGTTCTGGTGCCGGACCGAGGTTCTCCAGTGTGTGGAGCATACGGAAACAGGTCTTTGTAACCAGTGTGCGTCCGTCAATGCCCATACCGCCCTCTGATGCAGTAACCCATACAGGGTCGCCAGAGAAGAGGTCGTTATATTCTGGTGTGCGCAGGAAACGTACTATGCGCAGCTTTATCACCATCTGGTCAATGAGTTCCTGTGCCTCCTGCTCGGTAAGAGTGCCGTTCTTGAGGTCGGTCTCAATGAATATGTCGAGGAATGTAGAGATACGTCCGATTGACATGGCAGCGCCGTCCTGGTCCTTCACTGCACCGAGGTAACCGAAGTAAACGAACTGCACGGCCTCGCGTGCGTTCTTTGCAGGCTTGCTTACGTCGAAACCGTATTCGGCACACATCTTCTTGAAATCGTTGAGAGCCTGTATCTGCTCAGCCACTTCCTCGCGCTGGCGGATTATCTCTTCTGAAAGTTCCTGAACGTCGAGGCGGTCCATGAAGCGGTTCTTCTCCTCTATCAGGTTGTCAATGCCATAGAGTGCAATGCGGCGGTAGTCGCCGATGATGCGTCCGCGAGCGTAGGCATCAGGCAGACCGGTGATGATGTGTGAGTGGCGAGCCGCACGTATCTCCTTGGTATATGCTGAGAACACACCTGCGTTGTGAGTCTTGCGGTGCTTGGTGTAAACCATCTTGGTCTCAGGGTCAAGGCTGAAACCGTATGACTGCAGTGCAGTCTCGACCATGCGTATGCCGCCCTTAGGGAATATGCCGCGCTTCAGCGGAGCGTCGGTCTGCAAACCAACAATCACCTCATCGTCCTTGCTGATATATCCAGGACCGTATGTGGTGAGCGTCTGAGGCTTCTTTGTCTCTGCGTCATACACGCCTTTCTCGCGCTCAGTCTTGAACATCTCAGTAAGGATGTTCCATATCTTCAGCGTGCGCTCCGTAGGTCCGGCAAGGAAAGACTCGTCGCCCTCGTAAGGAGTGTAGTTGTGCTGAATGAAGTCACGCACGTTAATTTCTCGCTTCCATATGAAGCCCTCGTAATGCTCAAGTTGGTTTGTAAGTTTCATGTTTATCTTGTTTTTATATCTCTGCTTAATTCTGCTGCAAAGGTACTCATATTATTCTGAACATACGCAAACAAATTAAGCAAAAAGATGGTAAATTTGGGAATACAGTGTTAAACATTCCCAAATCTACCATCTTTTATTCTCTTTTTACAATCCTATGTCGTAACTTTGCATCTATGGTGGGTTCTAATAATTCCCACTGTCAGATTTTTGAATTTGTTTCGAGGGCAAAATGTTAGCTGATAAGGGAGCATAGCGGGCTATGTGACCGCAGAAGCTAACAGTTTGC
>JAEEGH010006563.1_pt1 | contig 28399 bp, 25 predicted proteins | sample 9134181 | NCBI WGS metagenome assembly JAEEGH01 (sample SAMN16246544, study PRJNA631951) | gut metagenome | biome: gut microbiome; feature: rumen; material: DP-attached | host: Bos | place: Iran: Karaj | collected 2018-10 | reverse complement strand
CAAGCCTTGCATGCGGATAGGCCTTCGTCATCTCCGCCAGTTGGAATGAGTGTGGGTTGAAGCCTCCGCCGCCGAGGCGAAGCGCCGTGATTTTGTTTTCAATCATCAGTTGGCGAATCAAACCGCCTTCTACGCCGCAACGTTCGCGGTTGGTGAAATCCACGCCCCATAAATTTGTGGTGTTGTCGATCTTTCCCGCTCCATGGAAATTCATCCAGTAATCCGCCCAAAGATACGGCAGAAGAACCATGCCGAGTCGGCGTTTCAGCACGGGATCATGCTGATTGTCATACGCGGCTTGGAGGCGTGGCAGAACATCTTCCACGATATCCTGTTCCAGATAGTCTGGAACAAAATCGACCATCTTGCCTTGCGGCCGCCAGCCATCGGCATGGTGCTTTTCTGTTTGATGGATGGCGTAGAGCACATCATCGGCTGCATTTCCGTAATAGTTTTGGCAGAAGTCCTGTATCAAAGCTTCTACGTCCGAATCAGGCCGCCACATCATGCGGGTATAGAGCCATGAACGTAGATGCACGAATTCTCCACCGAAATTCGAAGAGTAGACTTCCTGATGGATTGATTTGATACCCAAGTCTTTGATTCGCTGGATGTTCCGTGCTTGGTTGTACAGACAGGCGGCGGGAAACCAGAAATCGTCTGTGGGATGCCCATAGAGATATGCTTCAAAATCGCCGCAGACCGCCTTCCAAGCTGTGACGTCGTTAATGAAATCCGTGGTGGAGGTGTCTTGGCCAAGCTCTGAAAACCAGCCGAATGTGGCGCAGAGCATGATGGTTATGTTGTCTCGCAATTTTATGTTCTGTGGTGGCGTGCGGCTCCATGCATAGGCAAGCGTCTTTACGCGCACATTTGGAAACTCAGCCGCGACAGCGTCCGCAATTTTGTTAATAACAAAGCAGATGATCGACGACGGCACGCCGCCATGTGCATCGTAAAAAGCCTTACAGGTTGGGCATGTGCAATAAGGCGATCCGTCGTTCTGCCCGAACCAGACATCCGTGGTGTCCGGATGCTTCCGTAGCCAATCCATCGTGCGGGCCACGATAAAACTCTGAAGGTCGGGATTGGTGAGACAGACTCCCCAGTGGTTGTTGGCGTGATTGATGATGCGTTCGCCATCAACCATGGCGGCCCATTCAGGATGCGTTTTGAATATTTCAGGGCTCATGAGACGCCATAGTGTGTGCATGTCCGGCCCTTGTTTGACGCCGCCGCCGAATTTCTCGCCTGGATGGCTCCATTCCAAGAGGGAGTTCATACGGTTTCGTGCGCTCCATTCGGCGGTCGCGCCATTGCCGGGCACGTTGGTGCGTGAACGGAACGGCGACGTGTAGCGTTGAGGCTTTATCTCCACAGTCAGATTTGGCTTTTGCGGGATAAATGTCTCCGTCGGTGTGTACCAACGGACACCAAGGCTTTCCAGAAATTCGTAAGTGGCGTAAAGAGCGCCGCGTGGGCGTCCGCCAGCCAATAGGATGGTGTCATTGTTTGAGTCGATAACCAATTCTTCTGGGCCAAGATTTGGATAATGTGCAGATGATAGTGTTTCTGGAAGGCCTTTCTGGAAACCGACTGCCATACGTGGTCCGCCGTTGAATTCCGAAGCCGTCACGATGGTAAAATCTGCACCGCTCATTTGTTTCAAATGCATCTGAAGTTCTTGCGCCGCAGTCTTTTCCGATGGAATAGCATCATCCGGTATGGTGATGGTATAGGCCGTTCGTCCATTTTGGGCCAGTGTGTGATTGGCCTTCGCTGTCTGCGGGATGACTTGCGCGGCGGCGACAAGAAATGCAAAGATGATTCGATTATTCATGGTGTGTGTAAATAGGCGTATTACTGTGCGGAAGGTATGGTGGATTCAGCCTTTGTGGGGGAGGAGCCACGTGTCAGAAGATAGAAAAATGGCGTGTCGAGCACGGCAAGCAGGAGTTTGAACAGGTATTGGCCGATGATGGTGGCGATGAGCGTAGGCCACATGTCGGGCTGCCAAAACCAACGGAAACCGATGCCGAACGCGATGCCGATGAACAGAACGGTATCGAATATCTGGCTAGTCATCGTGCTGGCGTTGTTCCATATCCATCGGGCGGCTGTGGAGCCGTGGCGTTTATGAAGATACCAGTCGCGGATTCTGTGGAAGAACCAGATATCCCACAATTGCGACACAAAATACGCCGTGAGGCTTGCGAAGACAAAAAGAAGATTCTGCCCGAGCAGTTTTGAGTAGGCTTCTTGCATCGCGGGATCCGCCGCTGGCATTTTTTCCGTGAAAAGGATGAGAATGGAAGCGAATATCTGCGAAGCGAAGCCATAAATGACGCTTTTGGAGGCTTCTGCGCGACCCCAGATTTCACCGATGACATCCGTGAACAGGAAAGTGCAGGCATAGCAGACCGCCGCTCCAGGCAGGACAAGGCTTGTTCCAAATAAGTTGATTCCTGTCTGGAACAGCTTGGCAGTCACTACGTTGGAGACGACGAGCGCTGTCGTGAAAAGTGTATTCAAAAGGATGAGATTTTCGGTTGTTTTTCGCATGGAATTTCTCCGGAAATCACTGGTGGAGAGCGGGATCGGGCATACCGTTGGCGGCGAAGGCGGCGGCGCGGTCACGGCAGGTGGCGCATTCGCCACATGGGCGTTCGCCGCCTTCATAGCAGCTCCATGTCAGATGATATGGAGCTTTCAGTTCCAGCCCGCGGGCGACGACCGTCGCCTTGTTGAGCTGTGCAAACGGCGCGACAAGATGGACATGGTCGTAGGTTCCGATGGAAATCGCCTGCCCGATGTGTTCCAAAAAAGGAACACTGCAATCCGCATAGGCGTTGCCTGCCGCATCGTCTGCATGAGCTCCAAGATAGAGGTCGCAATCGTCGTTTTCATAGATGCTTTGTGCAAGGCTTGCCGCTGTGGAGAGCATCAGGCCGTTGCGGAATGGAACGTATGTAGCGACTTTGCAACCATTTTCTGCAACCTGTTCACCATAGGTGGAATGACTGATTTCCTGCGTAGAACCGTCCAGCAACGCACAGTTGGAGAAACGGAGGATAGATGAGAGATCGAATTCGTATTGACGAATACCATAGTATTGCGCAACTGCATGGGCCGCATGCAGTTCCACACGATGCTTCTGGCCGTAGAAGATTGAAACAGAAGCGACGTTTTCCGCTCCGAGTTCCGCAACCGCCAGCGCCAGGCAGGTTGTGGAATCGATGCCGCCGCTCGACAAAACGAGTGCTTTGCGATTCATTGATTTACTTCCATTCACGGCGGTCGATGGCGGCGAAGAGGCGCGTCTTCGCATAGTCTTCAAAACCGAATCCAGGCTTGGCGTAGTTGGCGAACGGATAGATTGAAATGCCGCCGCGCGGCGTGAAGATTCCTGTCACTTCGATATAGCGCGGTTCCAAAAGGGCTGTCAAATCCTTACGGATGATGTTACAGCAGTCTTCATGGAAATCGCCGTGGTTGCGGAAACTGAACAAATACAGTTTCAACGACTTAGACTCAACAAGGTATTGGTCTGGAATATATGCGATGCGGATTTCCGCGAAATCTGGCTGGCCTGTTTTCGGGCAGAGCGACGTGAATTCGGGGCAGTTGAGCATCACCATGTAGTCGTCTGAAGGATGCTTGTTTGAAAAACGCTCCAACAAGCTTGGATCGTAGTCGTAAACATATCGCGTGGACTGACTTCCGAGCTGCGTTATCTGCGTCAGCTCTTTTTTGCTTCTACTCATGATGATGGTCTCCTAGTTTTGTTTATGCAGACGGATGGGCCGTCAAGACAGGATGGAATTTCGAACTGTCTGATTTTTGTTTGCTATTTAATTTAATACCTATCAACTGATTTTCAATAAGATAGAACATTGTATTATGATAACAGACAGATTTTGGGATGTTTGTGATAATAAAAACAACGGCTCTGCTTGATTTTGGTCTTGTATGGGTGATTGTATGGAAATGGAGGCAATAAAACGAACATGACATTCAATAAAGTCATCATGGTCATCATGTCTTTCTGCATCGTCATCGGTGCAGTGGACTATCTTCGCGGCAACCGCTGGGGCCTTGGCAAGCGGTTCACAGAAGGATTGGAGGCGTTCTGCCCGTTGATTCTCATGATGGGTGGTATATTGGCGTTAGTTCCTCTGGTGGAAGCATATGCGGCACCGTTTGTCGCGCCCTTGTTCCGATTCATCGGCGTAGATCCAGGCATGTTTCCAGGCATGCTGTTGGCGAATGACTGCGGGGCGTATTTTCTGTCGGAAAGTCTGGCGGATAATCATCTGGCAGGCGAATTTGGCGGGATGCTTGTAGGATCAGTCATGGGTGTCAATGTCATCTTCAACTTGCCTGTCGCGTTGGGCATGACTCCTGAAAAAGACAGAAACGACATGGCGTTGGGCTTCTTGTTCGGCTTTGTGACACTGCCCGTTGGCTGCTTGTTTGGCGGATTGACGCTTGGCATGCCTATCAGCTTACTACTGAGGCAGATGCTACCTGTGTTGATTGTGTCCGCCGTCATCGGCGTGATGTTGAAACTGTGCGCAAACACGCTCATCAAGGCGTTTGTCATCTTGGGGAAGGTCATGACATGGCTGGCGTTGTGCGGTATCATCGTCTCGATATTGGCCAAACTGCTTGATTTTGAAGGAAAAGTGAAACTGGCGACCGTAGAAAGCTGCTTGAATACGGTTGGTATCGTGGTCATTGTGTTGCCTGGAGCTTACGTGTTGGTGACGTTGTTGTCACGATTGTTCAAAGGCGCGTTCAGCAGATTTGGCGGATGGCTGGGCGTCAATGAAGCCTCCGTTCTTGGACTTCTGTCCACGCTTGCCAATACGATTCCGACCTTCGCTCTTGTAAAAAACATGGACAGGAGGGGAAAAGTGCTGAATTTCGCATTCATGACGTCGGCGTCGTTCGCATTCGCAGACCATCTGGCGTTCTGCACGGCAGTGGCTCCGAAACTGTTGCTGCCGATGCTTGTAACGAAGTTGACGGCCGCCGTGGCGGCCTTTTTGCTGGCGTGGTGTTTTATACAGAAAACTGAAAGTCTAAATCCTTAGGCTATCCCTTATGTTGCTTAAAACAAATATATAAGAATTAGGAGAAGACAATGAGCCAATACCATTTCATGACGAGCGTGATGTTGACGGCACTGGCCGTGTGCGCGGATAGCGTCTTGCCTATCGGACAGAATCGCGAATGCTTTTTTGACAACTACTTGCTGGACATGGGGCGGACGACGGCGGAACTGATGGTTCACCATCCGATTGTGAGAGAATCCGTCTTAAAGCATGACGAGCCGTGGGAAGGTTCCGGTTGCGACTACCATAATTTCTTCTTCGATGAAACATATGCAGGCTTCGATGGAAAGCATCCAAATGGCGTCTATAGAATGTATTATCTTGGCTGGCAGATGCCGAGCGCTGAACCGAATCCCAAGCCGCAATACGATATCGTGGCCTGCTATGCGGAAAGTGTCGATGGCATCCACTGGATCAAGCCGAAGCTTGGTGTCATCGATTGGCAAGGCAGCAAAGAGAACAATATCGTATTCGATAAAGCATTGAATACCAATGCCATCGATAATTTCATGGTGTTCCGCGACGACAATCCAGCCTGCCCGCCGGACATGCGCTATAAAGGCATTGGCGTCAGCAAAGGCGGCCTGCGTTGCTTCCCGAGTCCGGACGGTATCCATTTCCGTTTGGGCGATGTCATCACGAACAAAGGTGCATTCGATTCGCTGAACGTCGTCTTCTGGGATGCACAGGCGGAAATCTACCGCGGCTACATCCGCGGCTTTCACGATACCGCCAATCCGCGTATCAAGAATCCCGTACGTGATATTTCCTATATTGAATCAAAGGACTTCAAGACATGGACCGATCCGAAGCTACTGTCTTTCGACGACGGAGAAGATATCCCGCTTTACACGAACGTCGTGTCACCGTATTTCCGTGCGCCGCAGATATATATTGGCTTCCCGACACGTTACATTGAACGCTTCGGTTGGAATGGAAGTTTTGAGGAACTCGGCGGTGCGGAGAAACGTCGGACACGCATGAAGCTCCATCCGCGTTATGGCCTAACGATCACAGACTGCGTGTTTATCGTTTCGCGGGATGGACAGAATTTCCATCGTTACTGGGAGGCTTTCATGCGGCCTGAAATGGAAAATGGCATCAACTGGCTCTACGGTGACTGCTATCCCGCCCGTGGTTTCGCCATCACGCCGAATACCGTGCCAGACGCTCCCGATGAGTTGTCGATGTACTGCTACACGCATCATTGGATGCAGGAGCCAGCCGAAATGGTTCGCTATACGATTCGCATGGATGGATTTGCATCGTTGCATGCGGGCGGAAAGGAAGTTGTGGCCATGACGAAGCCGTTGACATACGACGGTGATGAATTGCGGCTGAACTTCGCGACATCCGCCATGGGTTATCTCTTTGTGACGCTGATAGATGCGGAAGGAAAACGCTTCGCTTCCTGCGAGACATTTGGTAACACGATCGACCGCAAGATCGTTTTCGATGATCCGCAAGCCGTCGCAGCGAACGCGGGTAAGCCAGTGACCATTGAATTTCGCATGAGAGACGCGGATGTCTATGCGATGCAGTTCAGACATGCGAAGTAATTGGAGAAAAAAGAAGAATAACTATATGAAGTGATTCATGTTTTGTTCTTTTTTGCACAATTTTTTCTGTTTATTTTATTACAATTTTTATTGTCTTGTTTGTTACTATACAAAATAGCACAATTTATAAACCATACATCCATAGGAACATAATCGTATGAGTTTTTTGGGAATTGACATCGGGACGTCCGGATGCAAATCCGTGGCATTTGACGAACGTGGGCGGATTATCGCGTCGCATTACCGTGAATACGACACGTTTCGCGATGCGACAGGGCGTTCGGAAATTGACGCTCGCGACGTGTGGAACAAGATTGCGGAGACAATCTGCGTCTGCGCGACGGCGACGAAAGACGATCCGATTCGTGGCATTTCCGTGACCTCCATGGGCGAATCAATGGTTCCGTTGGACGCGAATTTTCAGATTTGCGGCCCAAGTGTGCTTGGTTCTGATCTGCGTGGCGTGGAGGAGGCGATGGCGCGATTGGAGGCGGTTTTCACGCCAAAGGAATTATATCGAATTACGGCGGCACCATATTGCTCAGGTTATTCGTTTACAGCACTTTACTATTTGTCACATGCGAAGCCTGACTATTGGAAAAACATAAAATTGTTGTTGCCGTGGGCGGATTTCGCCATGTTTCAATTGACAGGTGTGGCGGCGGCGGATTATTCACTGGCGGAACGGACATATTGCTTTGACGCGACAAAAAAGACATGGTCACGCAAGATATTGTCGGCGTTGGATTTGACGGATGAGAAACTTCCAACGGCGAAGCCATGTGGAACGGTTATCGGCAAAGCGGACAGTGCAGTGGCGCGGTCGCTTGGATTACCGTCTGATGCCGTTGTGGCGTTGGGTTCCCATGACCAATGTGCGGGCATGCTCGGCGCGGGCATTGGACAACATGGCGGCGCGATGCTTGGTTTGGGCACATTCGCTTGCATGAGCATCGCCCATGGCGACGGCGCGACGGACGGCGCGTTCGGTCGCATCGGCCTGAATCTGGAAGACCATATCGTGCCTGGCCAATATGCGAGCTATGTCTATCACGGGACAGGTGGCTCGCTTGTGAAGTGGATGCGGAACCAGTTCTTCCGCGACTGCATCGGTGAAGACGCATATGTGAAGATGGACGCGGAAATTTCAGATGGATGCCGCGATGTGGTTGTCCTGCCGTATTTTGCGGAGACGGGACCATATCGCCATCAGTCGGCCAGCCGCGGGGCGATGGCCGATCTGTCGTTGGAGACGACGCGCGGCGACTTGCTGCGGGCCGCGATGGCGGGAGTCGTTTTCTACTTCCGTGACGCATTGGAGGAACTGCCCGACGCGGCAGCCCGCATCAAGGAGATCCGTATCACAGGCGGCGGGGCGCGTTCGCAAGTCTGGCGGCAACTGACGGCGGACATTCTGCAACGTCCTGTCGTGAAGACGGTTTGCCCCGAATGCGGCGCGATGGGCTGCGCCGTCAGCGCCGCCGTAGCATCCGGCCATTATCGTGATTTCGACGAAGCGATCGCGGCGATGGTGTCGATGGACACGGCCTGCGAACCGCAGGACAGCAAGAGGGCGGACGACTGGTTTGCACGGTACAAAGAGCGTCGTCAGAGCCTGCTGGAATAATAGAATCTGCTAAAAAGGCAAACGACCATCACACAACGGCGTTTGGTTGAAATGGGAAAAATGGAGGATGGTGGGTTCCCTGTCATGGGAATCCCACCGTCCTTCCGTGCATCGAGGCTAATCTCCTTGATGCTTGCATTCAAGTGACTTTCATCGAATGACGTTCATGGTCACAACAGGGAGACGATGCAGTCTTCGACATCCCCCATGTATGCAGTCGGTTCGAAGCGCGCCACGACATTGCCTTTGCGGTCGATGATGAATTTCGTGAAATTCCACTTGATGTCCGGCTTCTTGTCCCATTCGGGATCCTGCTTGGCGAATTCCTTTTCCAGCAAGTCCTTGAACGGGTGTTCGTTGAATCCCTCAAAGCCCTTCTGGGATTTCAGGTAGTCATACAACGGCAGGGCGTTTTCGCCGTTGACGTCCGACTTCTTCATCTGCTTGTAGGGCGTCTTGTAGTTCAGGGTGCAGAACGCGTGGATTTCCTCATCCGTTCCAGGTGCCTGACGGCCGAACTGGTTGCACGGGATGTCCACAATCTCAAGGCCCTTGTCGTGGTAGTCATTGTACCACTGGGCCAGTTCGGAATACTGCGACGTGAATCCGCAACCGGTCGCCGTGTTCACAATCAAGATAACCTTTCCCTTGTAGTCCGCGAGGTCGATGACATCGCCCGTGCCAGTGGTGAGTTTGTAATCATAGATCATTGTTTTACTCCTTTTTTCATTTCATTTTTTTCGTAACATCAGTTTATTTCGACTATTTTGTCACAGGGCTTTGGCAAAAGCCATGATTTCCTCAAGTTTCGATTCCGAGCCATTTTACTGTCCTGCCGCGGTGATGATACCAGTATTCTCAATCCCCATGTATGAAAGCATTGCCTCGTATGTTGCAATTGCGCCTTCATGCACATTGTCTGCGACAGAACCTTTCATGAATGACCAAGAGCTTCCAATGCAGGCTTCGCTTGTCAGTCGTTGGGATCGTCAACGTAGTCAAATTCGGAATATCCTGCAGACATCGTAATCTGGTGGGACACGCCAGCAGGAATGGTGTACGTGTCACCAGCTTTGTAGATCTCTGTCTTGCCGTTCATGGTGAAACGGCACTCTCCCGTGACGACGATTGTCCATTGTTCCGCATGGGCATGGACTGGAAAGGCAATCTCCTTTTTGGCTCTGACGAAATAGACGGTGCCTGTCGAAGTATGGTCGGCGTGAACCTCCAGTCCGTCTATGTTATAGTCGCGGACTGGAACCTTTGCTATGATGTCTGTAAAACCTTTTTGCATGTATCACCTCTATTTGGCGCGAAAGACCTTCTTGGGCATTCCGCAGACCGGGCAGACATACTCGTCAGGCTCGGCATCCAGATCGCCCACGTATTCATAGCCGCAGACACCGCAGACATAGACCTTTTTGCCTGTCGTGTCGATGTTCTTCTTGTATTTGTCCAGCAGTTCCTGCAGCAAGGCGCCATGATGCCCTTCCTGCTTCGCGAATACTTCCACTTCCGCCGCGGCATCGTCAAACCCTTCTTCGCGCAGGCGGGCGGCCTGTTTCATCAAAGAGGCCTCGCCTGCGGCCTCGGCCTTCTGGAGGCCGTTGACCAGCCCCCAGAAGTCCTTGGGGTACATGCCGTTGAGCACTGCGTAGAAGCCTGCGTGGTTGGCCTCCTGATTCGCCGCTTCAATGAATTTCTCCGCGACGTCATCCATGCCTTGTTCCCGCGCAAGACGTGCCAAGGCGTAGTACATCATCGTGCCCTTTGCTTCGCCAAGCGCCATCATTTCAGTTAACTTTTCCAGCGAAGTGCCTTTTGCAAGTCCATGAAGGCTTTTTTTCTCCATTGTTTAATAACTCCTTGTGTTTACGTTGGTTGGTTTCCATCTAGCCCAAGTGACAGAAGGGCGTTGCGTGTGACCGTCGCCTGCAAACGCCGCAGGAACGCGTAATCAATGCCGTCGCTCTTCCTGTAATGGACAAAATCGAATTCGGATGCCGCCAGTATTGCGCCAGGCGCCATGATGGCCATGGCCCATGTGGTGGCGGTTATCTGGTCATCGTTCCCCGTGATTTTCTTGTAGATGCGGCAGAAGGTTTCAAGTATCCGCCTTGTGACTGTTTCATGTCTGTCGCCTTCCCATTGCATGGTGATCATCCCACGAAGAAGAAAGCGGTTCACCCACTGCGGCTGGCTTTCATCGCAGAGGATGTCGAAGAAGAGGGCGATGGTGTTCGCTACCATCTGGCGGCATCCGTCTCGTGTGGTGAGAAGCGTCTCGTTTTGTTGGTAATATTTTTCAAGACGTTCCTCGTCCCATAGGCGCAGAGCATATTCACGGACGGCTTCCACCAGCCCTTCCTTGTCGCCGAAGTGGTAGCAGACGGCGTTTGGCACGGCTCCCGCACGGTCGGCGATCTCACGGAGCGTCACTGTGTTTGTGCCACGGAGGGAGAAAAGCTCCCCTGCCGCGTTGACAAGCTTGGCCTTGGTCTCCTCGGATACCTTGTATGTTCCATGTTCCATGTTCACCGTGTTTTTGGACAAAGTTGAACTTCTCCTTGGGCTGGTGGCCGCGCCATCAGGCGTCCATCCATCCAGTCAGTTGGTCCATGACGGCCTGCACAGGCTTGATAGTACGGATTTGCGTGATTCCAAGGCCGAAAGACGCATAGCCTTTCGAGAGGTCGCCGAAGAGCATGCCGTCGCGCATGCCGATGTAGGCGTGCTGCGCCTTGTAGATTTCCTCTTCGGTGGCGCCGGCCTTGCTCATTCGCACGAGTTCGTCTGGCAGCGGGCCGGACAGCGAACGGTACCACGCTGGCACGGTGCGGTACATGACGAGTTCATCCGCGGACGTGGCGGCGGCCATCCGCTTGATGTTATCCGCAAGCGGCGACTCTTCCGCCATCATGAAGGCGGTGCCCACGTAGAGCCCTTCGGCTCCGAGCGCAAACGCGGCCTTCGCGGTCCGTTCGTCCACAATCCCTCCGGCGGCCATGATAGGAATGCGTCCTTCGGCGGCATCCACCACGAGGGGAACAATGGAGAAGGTGCCGATCGCTTTCACAGGAAGAGTTCCGCCTTCGTCAAATCCCGTTGCGACAACAATTTGAGCTCCTGCGTCAATCGCTCCGCGCGTCGAGTTCGCGGACGGGTTGCCGTCACGGAAGACGACCGTAATCCCCCGTTCGCGGAATTTGGCGATCCATCCGGGATGCAGGTCACCGACTATCACGGCAACTGAAACATTTTCTTCTATCATGAGATCCAGCACGGGGCCTGTGAAACGGTCTTGCGCAGGATCGTCGGAAGACGGAGCGACGTTGATGCCGAACGGACGATTGGAAAGCGCTTTCACGGCCCGGATTTCTCGGCGCATGGCCTCGACCGTCTCGCTGACGGTGGTAACGGATTCCTTCAATCCGGCGTTGAAGCCGAGGACGCCGAGGCCTCCCGCATTGGAGACTGCCGCGACGTAGCGGGCGTTGGTGAGCCAGTTGAGGGGGCCTTGGACAACAGGCTTTTCAATGCAGAGGATTTCACAGATTCTGTTTTTCATAGGGGTTCCTTTTTGTGCTTTGGCGTAAGATCAGATTTCCCCGCGCAGGAACGGCTTGACACGGGCGGCGACTTCACGCGGACTCTCCTGAAGGATGGTGTGTGTCGTGCCGGGGAAGCCGGTTTCCAGGCGGAACAGATCGTGCAGCTTTTCGCGGTAGAAGGCGATTGTCTCGTCGCCGTACAGCGGCGTTTCCGGTTGGATGTATTGGAACGGCACGTTGATTTTGGAGATGGCGGACCGTTGGTCTGTCCGGAAGAGCGAATACCAGAAGGCGGCGAAAACGAATGGATCGACGCCGGATCCGAACGCGGTGCTCATGGTGCCGATGAGCGCGGACGGCGTCGCAACGGCGAGTGCGGGATTCATGAGACGCGACACGATCCGCCATGTGGCGTCACCGACATCGTCGAACATGCTGTCAAAGTCCTGGAAAAAGTCCTCGTCCGTCCAGGAGCCGCATCCAATGCCGCCGTGCCACACTCCATTGCGCATGTAGGGGGTCATGTCCACGGCGACGATTCTGTCGAATGGCTCGCATCCGAACTGGTTCACGTAGGAGAAGATTGTCGCGGCGCCCATTGAGTGTCCGATTACGGACGCCTTCGTCACATCGAGATAAGTGAGCAGTTCATGCAGATCGCGGCCGAGCGTCTTGACGTTGAGGTGACGGGTCGGTCTGTCGGAACAGGCATGGCCCCGCTGGTCGTAGCAGATACAGCGGTATTCATTGCGGAACTCGTCGATGAAATTCTTGATTGCGAGATGGGACGAGTTGAGGCCGTGGCAGAAGACAAGCGTCGGGCCTTTTCCCGTGTCTTCGTAATAGAGTTTCGTTCCGTCGGTAGTGGCGAACATTGGCATGTGGTGGATCTCCTTTCAGTTCATGGTATGAATCAGAATAACGCCGCGATTTCTGCGTCGGTATTTTGGGTGTCATGAGTGAAAATTATAACAGATGTCCTAATTTTGAGTTAATATAGTATTGCCATTTTAGATTTTCAATATGATTTCTGGCGTTTTCTGGTTCAGTCCTGTTTTACTCAACGACAACGTGATGGATTTCACCGAATTTCGCGCGGTTGTAGGCGGCGAGGCGGAGGGCGATTTCCTTCGAGGCGGGAATTGGCATTGTGAAATCAAAGACGGCATCAGCGAAACGCGGCGTGTCTTTCGACAGTTTCGCGACAGGGAGGCCGTTGGCTAGGAGGACGACATCACCTGTCTGCGGTGTGTCGGATTTTCCTGCAAGCCAAGTGGCTTCCGTCAGATTGCCGACGCTAGCTTTTACATGTAACTTGCCATCAATAACTTCTGTTTTTACCCAATTGAATTCCGCGTTCAGATATTTGGGCGGATTGGAGCCATTATAGGGGACGTTGCCGACGGCGGTTAGCGGGACGTTGGCAGAAGTTTTGCCAGTGGCTTCCGTACGAACGTCCAAATGTCGTTTTTGGGCGCGGGCAGCCTTATAGGCATCACGTCCCGCGTTGAAGGTGATATGCCAATAGCCGCCTGCATGGGCGTCGCGGTCATAAAGGAATGGGATGTCGCCTTTCGGAAAATGACGCGGTGTCTTGAGCTGCGGGCCATAGGTGAGCAACAGTTTCGCTTGTTGACGCGGCGTGCCGTCTGGATTGGCAATGCCGTAGTCGCTGCGTTCGTTGACGCGATACCAGCCTGGCCACCACCACGGCGCGGTGCCGTTCGCTCCTGAATCGACGGCCATGCGGTAGAACAGTTCATGGTATTTGACGCTGCTGTCCATGGCGGATGGCGAGACGTCCTGCGCACGAGGATTCCAGACGTGGCGGCCGAATTCCGCCCATATAATCGGCTTGCCGCCCATCGTGTAGTGGACGAAACGCGTCAGGAAGCCTGCCGCGTTGTAGCCGTCCTCCGAAAGCGGAATCGAATAGCCTTCCGGACAGATGAAATCCAAATGCTTCACGGGGCCTGTCAGCGCGAAATCATGTGGCAACGTGTTGCCTTGACGGAAGCTGAAGAGCTGTTTCGGAGCGTATGAGCGAAGCTTCTGGGAGGCGTCGTTCCAGATGCGCGACGTGACGTCGTCCATGAACCGCCTGTAGGCGGCGACATAAATGCGCCATGCGCCGTCGGTCTTCAACTGCGCGTCCGTTGGCGAAACGACATCGCCGTTGTTGTCACGATTGGGTGCGAATTTCCAGTCGGCGACGGCGTTTTCAATGGAGCCGTAGCGTTCGGCGATCCACGCCCTCCAGCGTTTGTCGAATTTCTTGCGGCCGTCCTGATTGAAAATGTAATTGCCTGGCTCCCAGCAGGTATCGTATGCGAAAATCGTCGGAATATGGATGAGTTCGCCGTCGATGATGAGGGATTTCACTCTCTCTTCGTCGAACATGAACGGATTGGCGGGCTTCAGGAAAGCGTTTACATAAATATTGTGGCGACGGCAGCGCGTCAGGAAATCCAGAAGATTGCGTTCGGTTTTCTCTTGGCCTGTGTCGCCCTTCAGCTGCGATGAGATCATGTTGATGCCGACGGATTCCATGGCGGCCAGATCCAATTCGATCTGTTCCGGATCGTAATAGCCCGGAGCGAGGAAGGCGCGGCGGAAATCGAGGGACTCCATCGCGCCGATGTTTGAACTCCAATAATTTACGCCGACGGGATACCACGGCTTGCCGTCAAGCATGAAATTGTCGCCTTCAACGGTGATGAATCCTTTTGTGTTGGAACGCAACGCTTCGCGGGGCGGCATGACATGGAATTCATGGGAAACGGAATCGATGACATTGTTGTCCATGAGCAGACGGACGGTGACGCGATAATCCGCGTCCGCCTGCGGCGGTTTCCATGAGAAAGACGGCGCGGAGAATTTGGGCCATTCGTCGCCCGTCAGCGGGCAGGCAAGGCGGCGGCTAGTCAATTCATGACCGGCGGCGTCTTCAATGACGATGTTGACGGAAAGCTTTTCATTGTCAGCAATCTCTTGGAACGAAACGACATCCGCTCCAAACGGCATCTCTTCGTCCAGAAACATGCCGAAGGATTCCGCACCGCCTGCAACGAGTTCGACTTGCCGTGAAAGGCGTTCCGCCAATTGCGTCACAATGGACATGGTGGTTGTGTCATTGTAATCAATTGGCGCAGCGATGGTTGCGATGCGGGAGTCTTTGAATTCACCGTCAAGAAAATGCGTCATCCAAATATAGGATGGATGATGCAAGTCCTCTTCTTGCACTAATTTGCCATTTTCGATTTTAAATGGACGCCAACGCCAGTGGGCTTCCTGCTGGAAGCCACGTCCACGGAAGCGGTTGGGTGTGCTGAAGAAGCTCGGGCGATTTGGCAGCGGGTATTGCTTGTAGGCGGGATAGAATGTCTCCAGTATCGGAAATTCTGGGGCTTGTTGGACGACTTGCGACCCGTCGTCCGGAGCGGTGCCCATGTCTTCGATGAAAAATTCCAAAGGCGAGCCGTCTAAAAACGGCGTGTGAGTGTCCGCGAGGCCGATGTTCATGCGGATGGCTTCGGCGGGACGGAAATGGTCGCCTTCGCCGCCGCGCGGGCGGGTGGGGCGGCAGTCATGCCAAAACTTGAAGTCCTTTGGTGAGAATGCGATACGACGCCATTCCGTGGTCACGTCCGTGACGGCGCACCAGCGGGAGTTGTCTTTTTCAACGAATTCGATGTAGAGGGCGGTTGTGTTGGCGTTGCCTTTTGCCCTAAAGCATAGAAGCTCATGGTCTTGCGGATAGATGCCTTTGCAGGGGGCGGCGTAGGTGTTCCAACCTTCGAGATGTTCGACGGTATAGTGGATAGAGTTTTCATGGACTTCCAGACTGCCTTTCAGATTGGAATTGCGGGAAGAACGGCCCCAGGCGGTTGTTGGCGGAAGCGATACAGGGGTGGACATGACATTCGCGCGTTTTTCACGGATTTCATTTTCCGTGAGCCAATCCTCTCCGTCGTTGTATTGCAATGTATTGAAGGGGCGAGGCCCCAACAGAAGGAGCGTCTTGCGGGCTTGCAGGAAGGAGCGGATCATGGGCAACGCGGGGGCGGGAATGACCTTGGCGTCTGGAATGATCACCAAATCCAATGCTTTCAGCTGATGTTCATCGCAGAGCTGTGGGGCATTCAATGTCATGACATCGTAATGCGCTGCCGTCAAGGCATTTTGGAGAGCGGCGGTCACTTCGGGTGATTTGTCATAGATACCTGCCTGCCGTGCATAGACGCTAGCGGCGAGGAATGTCATGGCGATGATTGTGTGTTTCATAAAGATTCTGGATTTACTGGATATTCTGGAGGTTCTGGATATACTGGATTATAGCAATGTATCTTTGGTTCCGGGGCGGAGAGAACGTCTTGTGCCGTCGGGAAGCCAGCCGATCCTGTTAAGTAAAAAGTCGAACCAAAGCATGGGGAATGGGGCGATCATTTTGGAGAGCAGTGTTGCATTGTTCTGTTGGAAAGAGAGATAGCAATTTTTCCATGATTCAAAATCTTCACGGTTGTCGCATTTGAAAGCCCAGTGGAGATGCTTGACGAGAATCGCCAATTGCAGATGGACGCGGATGCTGTCGATCCGTTCTCCTGAAAGGCCATAGAACATGAAGCTAAGTCCTTCCAGATCAATGATATTTTCTTTGGAAAGCTTTGTGAACATGACCTTTTCGAGCTTTTGGAAATAGGATCCGAAGGCTTGTGCGTCTTTGTCGTAATAACATTGGAGGAATTCCTTTTCAAGCTCTTTAAGATTGAGAGTCGGATTTGTCCAAAGATTTATCCAAGCCCAATGTTTCCAAGGAGATGGAAAAGCTAGACGATCGAATCCCGTGAAGGCGCCAAGGCCGTTCAGACCATCGCGAAGATAGAATTGGATATCTTGTTGCATGACATCCAACGGCCACATCAATGCACGGCCGCATGGGCCCGTGTTTGGATATTCGCAGAGATTGTAATATTCCATGAGCATTGTCTTGCCTTTGTAACCGATATCGCATAGGAATGTCCGCCAATTACTGTAAAGCTCGAATAGGGCGTCATTTGTGTGTTCTCTTTCTTCAAACGGCGTGAACAAATCGCGCGTTTGACCGAAACAGAAATTGACGAGCATGTTTTCGCCGTCGCGGAAAAGCTTCTGAATCGTTTGCGGCGGATTGTTCGTGCCTTGATAGACGATGAATTCAAACTTCGCGTTTGGAAGGACTTCCGCCACGACTTCTGCGGCTTCGTTCGCAAGCGTCAGATACCAGTCCGTCGTCGAGCGTTTGGAGCATTCGGGACATTGGCAGTATTGCATGTCCGGCAGATCCTCCGCCCAGAAGGCGAAAATGTCCCAATAGGGGTGGTCTTCAAGATAGGCGCGGAGATTGTCACGTAAGATTTCACGGACTTCTGGATTGGAGAAGCAGGCGGTGCGGCCGTTCGGCTGGCGGCGGCCATCCTTCATGGGAAAGTATTCCGGATGTTCTTTGAAGAGCAAGTTGCTGGGGACAAAGTGCTTCCAACTATGGCCTGGGCCGCGGACCTTCAGTCCGTAGGAATGGATGAGGCGAGCGTTTTCATAGCTGCAGTTTTCGGAACCGTCCTTCCATGGCCCGCATCCGAGAATCGTGTTGATGCGGTTTTTGACGGCGAAGGAAAGGACGTCCGGGCTGTTCGTCCTGTTGACGAAATCGCGGATTTCAAAGGCGGAGCCGAATTCCTCCTGAAAGCCATTCGGCAGGCTGAAGGCCACTGTCTGCGGAACGTATTCAAACGCTTCCCCAGCCGCGAAGAAACGGATGCCAAGGCATGATTTGAGAAAATCATAGACGGCATACAGGACGGAGATGGGATTTTCGCCGGCAAGCTCCAGCCAGTCGCCGCGGTCTTTTATCATCGTGCGGTCGAATAATTTGCCGTTGTCTGGAAAAGGACGTTGCACAAGATAAAAACAGCCTGCCGATGGAGCGCCGCGTTTGATGTCCGGTGCGCTGCCAAACGACTTTCGCAGATATTTCTGCAGTTCGGAGGCTGCGTATGCAGTCAATTCCGTAGCGTTTTCATCGATGACGATGGTTGACAGCGATTTGCCGTTGAGATAGAAATTGAGTTCAGGGGCCATGGTGAAGGATTGGAAATGGGGCGATAGGAACATCTTTACTAATACTATACTAATAATGTCAATATAATTCAATGGAACCATGTGGATGGAAGGCATGAAAGCGGAACATCGCCGTGTTATCCCATGCCTTTTGTTTTTGGAAAAAGAGGCGGGACAGGACAATCCTCCAGAAAAAAATAAAAAATTGGATTTTTTTGAATAAGATTCATTGAATATGATTCATCGAGTGATATATTAGACCTAAATCACCATAGGAGGCATGGCATGAAGCAAGAGTTGACCAATCGGCAAAAAGCGGCAATGGAGACGCGTAAACGTCTCCTCATCGCTGCGCGGAAGTTATTGTATGACAAGGACTTTTCTGAAATAACCGTGGCGGACATCGCGAAAGAGGCGGGTGTCGCGGTGGGCAGTTTCTACGTCTATTTCAAGCGGAAGGAGGATATCGTCGAAGGTCTTGAGGACTACGACTTCTACCATTTGGCGCAAATCGTGAACGGGATGACGGAAAAGGGTATTATGGATCGGCTGGCCTACTACTGCCATGAGTTCATGAAAGGCATTGAGGACTATGGTCTGGAGATCACGCGTCAGTGGATCCGCAACAATGTGGCGCCGCAGCGGATGTGCTATAGCAAGGAGGATGACACAAAATACACCTTCGACGTCCGCACGTTGCAATCCATCCTTCAAGAAGGCGTGACGTGCGGATTGCTCAAGGCGGAAACGCCAGTGGACGATCTGGCCCTTTTCATCAACGCCGAACTTTACGGGCTCATGCTGGCCTGGTGCATGTCGAACGGCGCGGTGGTCGGTTCGGAGCGGACGGAAACGCTTGTCCGGCAGGGATTGGCGAAGATATTTGAACCATACATCATTTGATAGACAATCCGACCAATTGATTAAGGAGAAAGACGATGCAGTATGTGAAATTTGGCAAAACAGGCATGGATGTTTCACGCATCTGTTTGGGCATGATGAGTTTCGGCAAGCCTGGCAGCGAGAACGGCGTGTTTCCGTGGGCACGGGACTTCGAGGATGCCAAGCCCATCTTCAAGAAGGCCATTGATTTGGGAATCAACTACTTCGATACAGCCAACGTCTATCAGATGGGCTCCAGCGAAGAGATTACGGGACGGCTTATCCGCGAGTACGGTCTGGATCGTGATGAAATCGTCGTAGCGACGAAAGTCCACTTCGATATGCGCCCCGGTCGTCCCAATGGTGGCGGTTCCTCCCGCAAGAACATCATGACGGAAATCGATCATTCGCTGAAGCGCCTTGGCATGGATTATGTTGACCTCTACCAGATCCACCGTCTGGACGCGAATACGCCGATGGAGGAAATCATGGAGGCGTTGCATGACGTGGTCAAGAGCGGAAAAGCGCGTTACATCGGAGCTTCCACCATCTTTGCGTGGCAGTTGGAGCGGATGCAGCAGATTGCCGAACACCATGGCTGGACGAAGTTCGTCTCCCTGCAGCCGCAGTACAACCTCATCTACCGCGAGGAGGAGCGCGAGATTCTGCCGCTGTGCCGCGACCGCGGGATGGCGGTGGTTCCATGGAGCCCGCTGGCCGGCGGACGCTGCGCCCATCCATGGGGCACGAAAACCGCCCGCAACGCCATTGACGCCGTTTCACCGATGGTTTGGAACGCCACCAACGACATCGACAAGCCTGTCGTGGACAATCTGGAGAAGATCGCCGCCGCCCATGGGCGCACGATGGCGCAGGAATCGCTGGCATGGATGCTTTCTAAGCCTGAAATCACCGCGCCTATCGTGGGTTGCACTGCCGTGAAGCATGTCGAAGAGGCGGTCTCCGCACTTGACATCATGTTGGATGAAGAAGAAGTCAAGGCTCTGGAAGCCCCATACAAGCCGCATATCAAAACAGGAGCCTATTGATGAAAGGACATGGTGTGACAGCATCCACATGGCTGGAGCTTGTCATTATACTGACTTTTTTCTTCGGCAAAGGAATCACAGCAATGGCAGATACACAAACAAGCCAACCGACATCATCTGATGACAGGCTGCTGTCAATCGCAGAAACGCGACGTTCGATCCGCCAATACACGGACGAACCGATAGCTCCTGAAATAATCAAAAAGATTCTTACAGTGGCGATGCTCGCGCCATCATCGTATGGTCAGAATCCTGTGGAGTTTGTGGTCGTCACAGGCAAGGAGAAACTTGCCGGGCTTGCCGCTTGCAAACGCATCGGCGCACCGTCTGTGAGGAAGTCTGCCGCGTCTGTCGTCGTGATGGTTGATACATCCAAAGGCGAATTGTGGGCTGAAGACGGCTCCGTCGCCGCGACATACTTGCTTTTGGCAGCGGAACACTACGGCATTGGCGCATGTTGGAACCAAATCCGTTTACGTGATGGCAGGGAGAAATCCGCCAGCAGGGAGATATGCGAGCTGCTTGGCGTGCCGTCCCGATATGAAGTCGTATGCGTTGTCGCGCTTGGGCATCCGAAAACACAATTGCCGCCGCATTCGAAAGAAAACCTTGATTTGAAAAGATTACATTTTGAACATTATTAACCCAAAAGGAGCATCTCATGAACAAACTTGCAAAACTGTTTTTAGGAGGAATTCTCATGCTGTCCATGTCGTCGATCAACGCCGCCGAGACGGCGAAATCCATTGTCATCTACTTCTCCCGCACAGGCGAGAACTACTCCGTCGGCGTCATCAAGGAAGGCAATACCGCCAAGGTCGCCAAAGTCGTCGCGGCCATGACGGGTTCCGACATCTTTGAGGTCAAGGAGGCTGACAAATATCCCGTCAACTACAATGAATGCATCGCCCGCGCGAAGAAGGAAGTGCAGACGAAGGCCCGCCCCGCCTTCCTGGGGACTGCCCCTGATTTGTCCAAATACGACACCATCTATCTTGGCTATCCGAACTGGTGGGGCGACGTTCCGATGGTCGTCTATACATTATTAGAAAAAGCGAAAGTTGACGGCAAGACCATCCTGCCGTTCTGCACCCACGAAGGCTCCGGCCTTGGCGCCACCGCCAAAAAACTTGCGAAAGTCTTCCCGAAGGCGAAAGTCGAACAGGACGGTCTGGCCATCTACGGCCATGTCGCCCAGAAGGATGCGGCCGCCGTCAAGACCGCCGTGGAAGGCTGGTTGAAGAAACTGGGCAAACTGAAATAGGGAGTCATCATGAAAGTTTTGATGCTCAACGGAAGCGGAAATACCAACGGCTCGACGCGGGCGGGGCTCGACATCATGGCGGATGTCTTCGCCACGGAAGGAATCGAGACGGAAATCGTTTGCGTCGGCGCGAAGCCTGTTCGGGATTGTCTCGGCTGCGGCAAATGCGCCGAAAAGGGAAAATGCGTCTTTCAGGACGACGGTGTGAACGATTTTGTCGAAAAGGCCGCGACTGCAGACGGTTTCATCTTCGGCACTCCTGTCTATTTCGCGCATCCGTCGGGCCGAATTCAGAGCTTTCTGGACCGTGTGTTTTTCAGCGACTTGTGGGGGACTGGCGCGGCCGCCTTCCGCCACAAGCCCGCCGCCGCGATCGTGGTTGCGCGGCGCGGCGGTGCAAGCACTGCCTACGATGTCATGAACAAGTACTTCGGAAACACGCAGATGATCAATGTGGGAAGCACCTATTGGAATGAATTCCATGCGCTTACAAAGGAGGATGTGCCGAAGGATCCCGAAGGCGTGCAGACCCTCCGCAATCTTGCACGGAATCTCTCATGGGTCATGAGATGCCTGAAGGCGGGGCGTGACGCTGGATTCCAGCCGCCCGTGGCCGAGGCGACCGCCATGACCAATTTCGTCCATTGAAGAAAAGATGTTGCAAATACGAGGATTCAGACAATGAACAAGACTGTTTTGATGGCATTGGCCGCGATGGCGGTCACTGCGTCGGTCCAGGCACAGGATGTCACCTATATCGACGCACCTGCGTTTCCGAATCAAATATACTTGTATGGTGAACCAAAGCAGGCTGATGTGGCCGCGGAGCAATGGTATGAAATCTCGGGACGCGGGCAGTTCGTGCGAAACGTGAAAGTCCCCACGCTCATCCCGTATCTGCCAGCTGCGGAAAAGGGCAATGGCGCGGCGATCATTATCGCGCCTGGCGGGGCGTTTCTCCATCATACTTTCGGCAGCGGTGGCTATGAAGCCGCGGAATGGTTCCGCAACCAGGGTTTTGCGACTTTCATCCTGAAATACCGCGTCGAGGAGACTCCTCGCGAAGAAGCGGACTATCAGGCGTACGTGCAGAAGAAGATGGCAGGCTACATCGCCGGCGGAAAGAGCGGCAACTATGCTCCGGCCACCCCGGACTACGCCATTGAAGACGCCAACGCCGCCGTTAAGCTCATCCGTGGCCGTGCGAATGAATTTGGTGTGAAAAAAGACCGCATCGGCATCGTCGGTTTCTCCGCCGGGGCCCTGATGGCGGTCTATAATGCGGAATGCGCACCCGCTGATTCCAAGGCGGATTTCATTGCATCCATCTACGGGCAGCTTGTGATGCGCGACATGCCGGATCGCTTGCCGCCGATGTTCGCGGCCATGTCGTCAGACGATCCTCTTTCCGGGCAGAGCGGCTTTGAAGTCGTCCAGGCCTGGCAGAAGCGCGGCGTGGCGGAGCTGCATCTATACGGGCTGGGCGGGCACAACTTCGGCATGGGGCATACGCCTTTCACCAGTGCGCTTTGGCCGGAACAGTTCATGGCGTTCCTGAAGATGCTTGACATCCTCAAGCCTGCGCCGGAAACAATCGTGCCCGGCCTCAAACTGAACAACGGCGCGGTCATGCCTCAGTTCGGCATCGGCACTTTCAACCAGGGCTCGGACGATATCTGCTATAATTCCGTTCTGGCGGCCCTCCGCGCGGGATATCGCCATATCGACACAGCGCATGCCTACATGGATGAACGCGGCGTCGGCCGTGCCGTCCGCCAGTTCTGCCAGGAAAGCGGCGTCCCGCGTTCGCAGATCTGGGTGACCAGCAAGCTGTGGCCCACCGAATACGGCGAAGGCGTCTCGCTGGCGGCGATCGACCGGATGCTGGAACGACTTCAACTGGACTACCTCGACCTCCTCTATCTCCATCAGCCGGCGGGCGACTATTTCGGCGCATGGAAGGACATGGAGAAGGCGGTCGCGCAAGGCAAGGTGCGCACGCTCGGCATCAGTGACTTCGACTACGATGACCATATGCTCGAAGACTTTGTGGCCGCCGTGAAAATCAAGCCTGCGATTCTGCAGATCGAATGCCATCCGCATGCGCAGCGTCTGGGCATCCGCGCACGGGCTGCGAAGCTCGGTCTCCAAATAGAGACATGGTTTCCGCTGGGCGGCAGCGGCAAGGGAAACAAGAGCCTGCTGAACAATCCTGTCATCACCGATATGGCCAAAATGCATGGAAAGAGCGCGGCCCAGATCATCCTTCGCTGGCATATACAGGAGGGCTTTGCGGTCATACCGGGCTCAAAAAATCCCGCGCATATCCAGGAGAACATCGATATCTTCGACTTCAGGCTGGACGACTATGAAATGGAGCGCATCCGTGCCCTCAACACCGAAAGCCGTTTCTACATTCCGCGGCCGGAAGATCTGCAGCGTTTCCTTCAGTTCAAACCGGCTGATTGACACACGTCGAACACAGCAGCAAACATTGGGAGATTGAGACTCAAAACGAAAATATTCATCTATTCTTTACACGCAGAATGGACATCCATTCGATTCCATGTCTGCGTTTTTTTCAAAAAAGATTTGACACAGTGTCAACAAGAATTAAATTATTCATGTGACACGATGTCAGATACCAGAGGATTGACCATGGCCATTTCAGAAAAAACAACGACAACCAGACGCGAGGAGATCGTCAATGCATGCGAGAAGCTGTACAAGACGATGTCCTTCCGAGAAATCACCCTGAAGGAGATCAGCGAGGAGACCTCCTTCTCGCGTCCGTCCATCTATAACTATTTCTCCACGAAGGAGGAGATATTCCTCGCGCTGTTCGAACGGGAGTACGATCGTTGGAATGATTCGCTTGAGGAAATCCACAGGGGGAAGCGGAGCCTTTCCGGCCATGCGTTGGCGGAGAAACTGGCGAAGTCCTTGGCGGAGCGTCCGCAACTGCTGAAGTTGCTGTCAATGAACCTTTACGACATGGAGGCCAACAGCCGTCTGGAATGCCTGACACGCTTCAAGCACTCCTATGGTAAGTCGATGGAGAACGTGAAACGGCTTCTGCTGAAGTTCTGCCCGGACATGACAGGCGGCCAGATACATGATTTCATCTACGCTTTCTTCCCGTTCATGTTCGGCATCTACCCCTATACGGAAGTAACCGAGAAACAGAAGAAGGCGATGGAACAGGCGGATGTGGATTTCAAACAGATGTCGGCAAAAGACATCATCTTTCGATTTATCATGAATTTTTTCAACAATTGATTAAGGAGACAAGCAGAAATGAAAAAGAACATCGGACCTTCGTTGGCTCTCTATCCCGTACCCGTCATCGTCGTCGGAGCAATGGTGGACGGCAAGCCCACTTGGACGCTGGTCGCCCATGCGGGAACTGTCGCGCACAGCCATCTGATGGTATCGCTTGTGCAGGCCCACTACATCAACAAGGGCATCCGCGAGACGAAGAAGCTTTCCGTCAACGTCGTGGACGAATCGTGGCTGAAGGAGGCCGACCGCATGGGATGTGTCAGCGGCCACAAGACCGACAAGTCGCAAGCGTTCGCCTACACGATGGGCGAGCATGGGACGCCGCTTATCGACGCGGCAAAGGTCTCCATCGAATGCGAAGTGGACGGCAACTATGAGCTGGAGAAATTCGACCATTTCATCTGCAAGATACTCGCCACCTACGCGGACGAAGGGATTCTGAACGAAAACGGCAAGATCAGCTACCATGTCTTCAAACCCGTGCTCTTTGAGTTCCAGACCTATTCCTATTTCGTCACGGGCGATAAGGTCGGAGACTGCCGGAAGATGAACCAATAAGGAGAGTTATGGATATGCGAACACTTCTGCTGACGATGAGCACTATGGCCGCCATTGCGTTGTCCGCCGCCGAGACATTGGTCGTGGACGTGCATAGCCATTTCACCACGGACGGCTATCTGGAGCTGGTGAAAAAGCACAATGCGCAGATGGACGAACTCTATCCGATTCCTGAATGGTCGCCCAAGGCGCTTCACGATTTCATGGGACAGGCCGGAATCGGAACAACCGTGTTGACATCGACGGCTCCGCAGCCGCATTTCGGCGACGATGCCGAAAGCGTGTCGATCTGCCGTGCGATGAACGATGAAATCGCCGCCCTGGCCGCGGCGTCCCAAGGGAGGATCCTGTGGTGCGCCACGTTGCCGTTGCCGTCTGTCACCGAGGCAATTGCGGAGGCAAAACGGGCGTTGGGAACACTGGGCGCGGCGGGTGTCAAGCTTCCTACCAACGCGCGTGGCCTTTATCTAGGCGCGCCTGAACTCGACCCGCTGATGGAGGCTTTGCACAAGCTGAAGGCGGTCGTGATCCTCCATCCGCATCGTCCGGAGCCGTTCAATTCGAAGTTGGCGGAAAGGCTGCCGTTGGCGATGTATGAATACACGGCGGAGACCACGCGCGCGTTGGCACGGCTCTTTGCGCGGAATGTGCCGGCCCGTTATCCGGACATCCGCTTTGTGGCCCCACATGCCGGGGCGTTTCTGTCACTGGCGTTGCCGAGAATGAAGGCCGTCCATCCCATCGTCCGCGCCAAGGGACTGGCGGATGAGATCGACTGGGATGCGAACATGAAGTCGCTGTGGTTCGATCTGGCAGGCTCCGCCAATGCCGAAAGCATCCGCAAGCTGCTTGAAATCACGACGGCGGACCACATCCTCTACGGCTCCGATTTCCCGTATGCGCCCGCAAACGCGCTGACGGCGAATCTTTCCCGCTTCCGTGCCGAACTGGAGGCGGATCCGCAGTTGCAGCCGATGGCGGAAGGCATTTTGGGCGGCAACGCCCTGCGTCTTTTCAACATTGAAAAAGAGCAGGCGGCCTCCAGCATGCAGAAGCCTGCGGGGGAGATGCTTACGCGCATCGCGGAACTTGAGATATTCCCCCAGTATCTGCAGGAATATCTTGCCGCCGCATCGACGGTGGGGGCTGAATCCGTCGCGAAGGAGCCCGGTGTCATCTGCATCTTCCCGATGCAACGCAAGGAGACGCCGAATCTGATCCGTATTGTCGAAATCTACCGCGACGAAGCCGCCTATAAATTCCACCTCAACACGCCTCATTTCAAAAAATACAAAGAGGGGACGCTGCACATGGTCAAGTCCTTGGATCTTGTGCCGATGAATCCCCTGGACGCCCCGAACATGAACAAAATCTTCAGGAAACAGCCATGAAAAAACTAATCACACTTGTCACCGTCATCTTGACTCTTCAAGGAGTATTCGCCATGGACAACACGCTTACCACAAAAGAACTCGCCATCGTCGATTTGTCCGCCGCCACGGCGCGCGGCGACCAGGCCGCCCTCGCCAATGCCCTGAACATGGGCTTCGACAACGGCCTTACGCTGAATGAAGCAAAGGAACTGGTTGGACAGCTTTACGCGTATTGCGGCTTTCCGCGCGCCTTGAACGCGGCGGCCACGCTGATGAAAGTCGCTGGAGAAAAGAAGCCTGCTCTCGGCGCGGCCCCGAATCCGCCGCCGCAGGGCAAATCCATCGATTTCGGCACCGCCAACCAGACGAAGCTCTGCGGCGCGCCCGTCAAAGGCACGTTGTTCGACTTCCACCCGCAGCTGGACGAATACCTCAAGGCGCATCTCTTCGGAGACATCTTCGCCCGTGACAACCTGGACTGGCGCACCCGTGAAATCGCCACCGTAGCCGCACTGGCGGCGCGTCCCGAGACGGAGCCGCAGATGAAGGCTCACATCGCCATCGCGAAAAACAACGGCGTCACCGACGCGCAGGCGGCGGAGATTGTCGCCCGCGTCCAGCGCCCCGCCGATCCGTCGCGTCTCCCCGCCGACTGGTCGCCGATTCCAGTCGGGCAGCCCAACGACGCATATGCGAAGTACTTCATTGGCAGAAGCTATCTTCATAAGCTCACTCTGGACCAGGTTCCCGCCTTCGGCGTCACGTTCGAACCAGGATGTCGCAACAACTGGCACATCCACCATGCAAAGACGGGCGGCGGGCAGATTCTCATCGTCACCGCTGGCGAGGGCTACTACCAGGAGTGGGGGAAGCCAGCGCGGCGCATCCGCAAGGGCGACACGGTGAACATCCCCGCAGGAATCAAGCACTGGCATGGTGCTGCTCCCGACTGCTGGTTTCAGCACATCGCACTGGAGGCGCCAGGTACGGAACAGACCAACGAATGGCTTGAAGCCGTCGATGACAAGGCCTATGCCGAGGCCACGAAATGAAATGGACAGATATTTGAGGCAATTCCAAAACTTTTTGCAATTGCCTCCTTTAAGAGCATAAAAAGAAACAACAAGGAGAACACACAATGCTGGGCAACTTCCAATATCACAATCCTACCAGGCTCCACTTCGGGGAGAACGCGCTTGACTTCCTCGCGGACGAGCTGAAGAACTATGGTCCGACCGTGCAACTTTCGTATGGCGGCGGCTCCGTCAAGAAGTACGGCATCTACGACAAGGTGATGGACATCCTCAAAAAAGCGGGCAAGACCGTCATCGACGACGGCGGCGTGATGCCGAACCCGACGCTCGACAGGATGCTTGAGGGCGCGGCGCGGGCGAAGGCCAACAACGTGGATCTCATTCTCGCCGTGGGCGGCGGCTCGACCATTGACTACGCGAAGGGCGTCAGCGTCTCGGCATGGTGCGACGAAGACCCGTGGGAGAAATACTACGTGCGCTTTGAAGAGCCGTCCTGCCGCATCATTCCCGTGGGAAGCGTCCTCACAATGGCGGGCACAGGCAGTGAGATGAACGGCGGCAGCGTCATTAGCAACCACAAGGCGAACCTCAAGGTTGGCAAGGTCTTCGGCCCAGCCGTCTATCCGAAGTTCACCGTCCTCAACCCGCGCTTCACCTTCACCGTGCCAAAGCGCCAGATGGTGGCGGGCATCTTCGACATCATGAGCCATATCCTCGAACAGTACTTCAGCGGCGAGGACGACAACACCAGCGACTACATCGCGGAGGGCCTGATGCGTTCGCTCATCCATTCGTCCCGCATCGCCGTGAAGAATCCGGAGGACTACGAGGCGCGAAGCAATATCATGTGGACGGCCACCTGGGCGCTCAACACCCTCATCGCCATGGGCAAGACGACCGACTGGGAGGTCCACATGCTCGGGCACGCCGGCGGCACGCTGACGGACGCGATGCACGGCATGACTCTTGCCGCCGTCTCCCTGCCCTACTACCCGCTCCTCCTGCCC
>JAEEGH010006560.1_pt1 | contig 28418 bp, 24 predicted proteins | sample 9134181 | NCBI WGS metagenome assembly JAEEGH01 (sample SAMN16246544, study PRJNA631951) | gut metagenome | biome: gut microbiome; feature: rumen; material: DP-attached | host: Bos | place: Iran: Karaj | collected 2018-10 | reverse complement strand
TGGCACTGCCGAGGTTTATATCGACAACAACAGCCGTTTTCTGATTCCGAAAGCATTGCTCGACTAAATTGGTGGCGAGAAGGAACTGGTTTTCGCAGGTCAGGAAGGCAAGGTCGAGATTTGGTCTAAGGCTGTTTACGAGCAGAAGTCGATGGGAAACGAAAGCTTTGCTGAACTTGCCGAAGATATACTTGGAGGCGACTTTATATTCTCGGAGGATTAGCGGATGAGTGAATATCATGTGCCGGTGTTGTTGAACGAGAGCGTTGATGGACTGAACATCAATCCCGATGGCATTTATGTTGATGCCACTTTCGGCGGAGGCGGACATTCTGCGGAAATTTTGTCGCGCTTGTCGGCAAAGGGAACTCTCGTGGCAATCGACCGTGACAGTGATGCTCACAATAACAAGATTGACGATTCAAGGCTGAAGCTGGTCTTTGGAAATTACCGTTATCTGCGCAATTATCTCGATTACTATGGCATAGAAAAGGTTGATGGCGTACTTGCCGACTTGGGCGTGTCGTCGCATCAGTTTGATGTTGCCGAAAGAGGTTTTTCGTTCCGTATGGGCGGAAAGCTCGACATGCGCATGTCGGAGCAGTCGTCGCGCACGGCTGCCGATGTGCTGAACAATGCCTCGGAGGACGACCTTTTCCGCATTTTCCGCAACTATTGCGATGTGCAGAATGTCGGCAAATTGGTAAAGTCGATTGTTGCCCGTCGCGAAAGCGAGCCATTTGGCGAAATTGACGATTTCGTAAATTTCCTTGAGCAATTTGCTCCGAAAAATCGTGAGATAAAATATTATGCGCAGATTTTCCAGGCCTTGCGCATAGAGGTAAACGACGAGATTGCTTCGCTTGGCGATTTCCTGACTGCCGCTCCGCAGGTGCTTGCAAAAGGAGGTCGTTTGTCGGTAATTTCGTATCATTCAATGGAGGACAGGCTGGTGAAGAACTTGATTCGCACCGGCAACATCGACGGTAACGACGAGCGTGATGTGTTTGGTCGTGCCGATTTGACATTGAAACCAGTAAACAGACAGGTAATAGTGCCCGATGACGATGAGATAGAAAGAAATCCGCGTGCAAAATCGGCAAAACTTAGAATAGCAGAAAGGGTGTAGGGCATGGATTTTATTAAAGGAGTACGCAGTGTTTTGTCGGGTGAGATAATAATGTCGAAGCTCACGAAGAGGAGAATCGCTATTATTGCCTTGGTGTTTGGACTAGCCGTGTTGTATGTGGTCAACCATTTTCATGGAATTTACATTTACCGCGAGATAAACAGGTCGGAGGAGCGTATTGAGAAACTTCGTGCCGAAGGTGTTGCCATACAGTCGGAACTGCTGAAAAAAACAAACCGCCGCAACAGCGTCATTTCGTTGCTCAAGGCAAAAGGCTCTACATTGGAAGAGTCGAAGCGTCCGCCTCATAAGATTATATATGACTCCAAGAAGTCTGGCCGTAGAAAAATGAAAAAATGAAAAACAAGAAGAGAAATATAACGGTTCGCAATTCGTATGTATTCCTTGTGCTGGCTATTATTGTGTCGCTGGTGGTGATAGGTCGTATTGTTTACCTGCAACTTAGTACGCCAAAAGAAGAAAAGGAGAGCGAATGTGTCAGAACTAATGTTATAAAGCCCAAGCGTGGAGACATATATTCGAGCGATGGCAAATTGTTGGCGACTTCGGTTTGCTACTACGATACCTATCTCGACTTGGCTTGCCAGGGCGTGAGGTCTATGTCGGATTCATTGTTCGATGCAGAAATCGACTCATTGAGCATCTGCCTTGCAAACCTGTTCGGCAACAAGACCAAGGATGCCTACAAGTCGGAAATAAGGGATGCAAAGAATAAGGGCAGCCGCAGCTATTGCATAAAGAGGCGTGTTACTTTCCTGCAATACGAGGAGATGAAGAAATTTCCTTTTTTGCGTAGGGGAAAATATCGCGCGGGTTTCTATTCAACCGAGATATTTGAGCGCGAAAAACCTTTCGGCAAGTTGGCGCGTCGTACTATTGGAGAATCGAGCGAAAAAGGACATTATGGACTTGAGTTCAGCTACGACAGTGTGCTGACAGGTGTCGAAGGTTATGCTGCATTCCAAAAGGTGTCGAAAGATGTGTGGATTCCGATTGAAAATTCAGCCGACTATGTAAAGCCAGTAGACGGAAAGGATCTTATAACTACAATTGACATAAGCTTGCAGGACATTGCCGAAACCGAACTCGAAAGCCAGATGCTTCAGCATTCGGCTCAGTATGGTACTGTGGTTGTAATGGAAGTGGCTACGGGCAAGGTTAGGGCAATTGCTAACCTCATGCGCGATACAACAAATACTTTCTACGAGAATTTCAATTATGCAGTAGGAAACTTGTCTACAGGTGGTCGTGCCGCTGATCCTGGTTCTACATTCAAGATTGCATCGGCAATAGTGGCTATGGAAGATGGGTACATAACGCCGGAAACTATGGTGAGGGTTGGCAATGGTGTTGATACATACTACACGAAGACAATAAAGGATTCGCATACTCCCGACAGTACATGGCTTTCGGTGCAGAAAATCATCGAAACCTCTTCGAATGTAGGTACGGCACGATTTGTTTACGACAACTACAAGCACCAGCAGCAGAAATTCGTTGACGGCATTAAGCGTCTGCATCTCAACGAGCCGCTAGGAATCGAACTTAAAGGCGAGGCAAAACCTGTAATACACGAACCGTCGGAGGGAACAAAGGGATGGTCTGGTATTTCGCTGCCACAAATGGCTTATGGATACGAGGTTACAATAACGCCATTGCAGATGCTTGCGTTCTACAATGCCATTGCAAACGATGGAAAGCTTGTCCGCCCGATGTTTGTAGAGGGACTTTCGTACCGAGGCGAAATGGTTGAGCAGTTCGAACCGTATGTAATCGATCCGCAGATATGTTCGCACAAGACAATTGAAGCCGTAAAGCGTATGCTCGAAGGCGTGGTTCAGAATGGTACTGCACGCAACTTGCGCAACGAAAATTATCCGATAGCCGGCAAGACTGGTACAGCTCAGATGAACTATGGAAAAGACGGGCAGAAAGTTACATATCACGCATCGTTTGTGGGTTATTTCCCGGCCGACAAGCCTGAATATTCCTGCATAGTCTCGATTTACAATCCGTCTGAGGGTAGCATTTATGGTAATGTCGTTGCGGGAAATGTGTTCCGTAAGATTGCCGACAAGATATATTCTATAGACACAAAGGCAGTCGCCGATGAGGTTAACGACGACCCAATATCGCATTTGCCACAGAGCAAATCGGGCAATCGCGAAAGAATACAAAGTGTCTGCGAAATCCTTGACATTCCTACAAACATCGATAATTTCTCAACAGTGAAGTGGATTCGTTTCCAGGATTTGTCGAGCGACAAGGAAAATTTTGCACCCTATTCTGTTGAAGCAGGGAACCTAATTCCTGATGTTAGAAATATGGGTGCATCCGATGCTATTGGCATTCTTGAAAAGAGTGGACTCAAGGTTATGATTTCTGGACGTGGACGAGTTGTTCAGCAGGTGCCCTCGCAAGGAACTGTGTTTGCAAAAGGTGATTCGATTTATTTGACTTTAAAATAAAAGGAAGATGGATATAAATGTTTCGTTGAACAAATTGAAAGTGGTAAACTCGGTTGTAAGGCAACCTAGTTTTGAGAAGATTGAATTTGATTCGCGTAAGGTCGGTGCTGGCGATATGTTCGTGGCAATAGTCGGAACTGCATCGGATGGACACGATTTCATTGAAACGGCAATTGCAAGTGGGGCAAAGATGATAGTTTGCGAAAAGATGCCCGAAAAACTTCACGATGAGGTAAGTTACATCCAGGTGGAATCGTCATCCGAAGCACTTGGAATTTTGGCATCCGACTACTACGGAAATCCTTCAACAAAACTGAAACTCGTTGGTGTTACCGGCACAAACGGCAAGACTACAATCGCAGGAACATTGTACAACTTAACCCGCAAGCTCGGCTACAAGGTCGGACTTTTCTCAACAGTAAAGGTTATTGTTGATACCGAAGTAATTCCCGCTACCCACACTACTCCCGATCCGCTTCAACTCAACGGATATTTGGCAAAGATGGTTGATTGTGGTTGCGACTACTGCTTCATGGAAGTAAGTTCGCATTCTGTAGTGCAGAATCGCATTGCAGGTTTGGTTTTCGCTGGTGGCATTTTTACTAACATTACTCACGACCATCTTGATTTCCACAAGACTTTTGCCGAATACATAAAGGCAAAGCAGGGATTTTTCAATTTGTTGCCTGCAAATGCTTTCGCAATCACCAACATTGATGACCGCAACGGCGAAATAATGTACCAGAACTCGAAGGCAAAGAAATACAAGTATTCGCTTCTGTCGGGTGCAGACTTCAAGGCAAGAATCGTTGAGGACGGTTTTGCTGGAATGCAACTCGATATCAACGGTAGCGAGGTTTGGGTGAACTTCATTGGAAAGTTCAACGCATACAATCTCCTGGCAGTTTACGGAACAGCAATTTTGCTTGGTTTCGACAAGATGGAAGTTTTGAAGGCAATGAGCGAACTGCATCCTGTTGATGGTCGTTTCGAAATCATTCGTTCCAAGGAAGGTGTTACCGCAATTGTAGATTATGCACACACCCCTGATGCCTTGCAGAATGTAATTTCTACAATCAACGAAATCCGTTGTGGCGAAGGCTCATTGATAACCGTAGTCGGTTGTGGTGGAAACCGCGACAAGACCAAGCGTCCCGAAATGGCTGCAATAGCATCTGAGATGAGCGACAAGGTTATCCTTACATCCGACAATCCGCGCAACGAGGAACCCGAAGATATCCTCGACGATATGCAGAAGGGCGTTGAACCGCAGTGGAAGAACAAGGTTCTCAGGATTACAAGCCGCGAAGAGGCAATACGCACAGCCTGTATGCTTGCCAAGAAGGACGACATAATTCTTGTGGCTGGCAAAGGTCACGAGACTTATCAGGAAATAAAAGGTGTTCGTCATCATTTCGACGACAAGGAAGTTTTAAGAAATGCATTTAACAACTAATAGATTATGTTTTACCATTTATTTCAGTATTTGCAGGATATAGGAATGCCGGGTGCTGGTGTTTTCCAGTACATTTCGTTTAGGTCTGGCATTTCGATGATAGCGTCGCTTATCATTGCAATATGGTTCGGAAAGTGGTTTATCCGTCGCATGAAGAAGTCGGGAAAGACCGAAATCGAGGAGACGCGCACCACTATGAACGATGCGCCAGTTGAGAATTCGCAGAACTGCGACACCTGCGTCAACAATGTCAAGAATTTCAAGAAGAACGTGCCTACAATGGGTGGTCTTATCATCATTGCGGCAATAGTGATTCCGACCTTGTTGTTTGCGCAGTTGAACAACGTCTATACAATTTTGATGCTTGTCACAACGCTGTGGCTCGGCTGTCTCGGTTTCCTCGACGACTACCTGAAGCAGAAGAAGCACAACAAGGACGGTCTTAATGGCAAGTTCAAGCTGTTGGGACAGATACTTCTCGGTTTTGCAGTTGGTGCAATCTTGTATTTCTCGCCCGATGCTGTAATAAGGGAAAAGGTTGTCGTTGACAATCCGCAGGGTTGCGAAGTTGTTGAAGTCGTTGGAAATTCCGACTGCACAGGCGTAACCGAGTACTCGGACTTGAAGTCAACCAAGACGACAATCCCGTTCTTCAAGAACAACGAGCTCGACTATCGCTGGTTCGTAGCTTGGGCAGGCGACTATGCCGATATGCTTGCATGGCTGGTGTTCATCATAATGACAATCCTTGTCGTGGCGGCGGTGTCGAACGGAGCAAACCTAACCGATGGCATGGACGGACTTGCGACAGGAACATCGGCTATTATCGGTGCAACGCTCGGTATTCTGGCATACGTTTCTGGTAACCGTGTCGCCGCCGAGTACCTTAATATATTGTATATCCCGAATACTGGTGAATTGATGGTATTCGCAGCAGCATTCATGGGTGCGACAATCGGTTTCTTGTGGTACAACACCTATCCGGCTCAGGTTTTCATGGGCGACACAGGAAGCCTTACGCTCGGTGGTATTATCGCTGTATTCGCAATAATCATTAAGAAGGAACTTATACTTCCGATACTTTGCGGAATATTCCTAGTAGAGAGCCTTTCTGTTATAATACAGAACCGCTATTGCAAGCATTACCGTAAAAAATATAAACTTCCCAAAGGTGTACCGGTGCCAGTGGAGAAGCGTCCGTTCAAGATGGCGCCATTGCATCACCATTATCAGAAGAAGGGAATGCCCGAATCCAAGATTGTAGCCAGATTCTGGATCGTGACTTTGTTGTTGGCTATCATTTCAATTGTAACTTTAAAATTAAGATAAGAAAGTGGAAAAGAGAATTGTTGTATTAGGAGCAGGAGAGAGTGGAACTGGTGCAGCTGTGCTGGCCGCAGTAAATGATTTTGATGTATTCGTTTCGGACAAGAGCGAAATAGCCGAAAAGTACAAGGAACTTTTGAAAGACTACAATGTACTTTACGAGGAAAAGCAACATACCGAGGAGTTGATTCTCAATGCCGACGAAATCATAAAGAGTCCTGGTATTCCCGAGACAGCACCTATGGTTGTGAAAGCTCGTCAGCTTGGTATTCCGGTTATTTCCGAAATAGAATTTGCAGCACGCTATACCAATGCTGTAAAGATTTGTATCACAGGTAGTAACGGAAAGACTACGACCACCATGCTTACCTACCATATCTTGAAAAAAGCTGGTCTAAATGTAGGTTTGGCAGGTAATGTAGGACAAAGCTTTGCATATCAGGTGGCAACCAAGGATTACGACTACTATGTAATCGAACTCAGCAGTTTCCAGCTCGACAACATGTACAAGTTCAAGAGTGACTTGTCGGTGCTCATGAACATTACACCCGACCATCTCGACCGCTACGACCACAAGTTCCAGAACTACATAGATGCAAAGTTCCGTATCTTGCAGAATACAACAGCAAAGGATTCCTTTATATATTGTTCTGATGATGAAGTTATTATAAACGAAATCTCTAAGCGCGAAATCCTTGCCACACAATTGGAATTCACCCAGAAGAAGAGAAAGGTGAAGAATGGTGCTGCACTTAGCGAGGACGAAAAATCAATCGAATATGTAAATAATAGTAGCAAGACCTTGACAATGCTCATCGACGACCTTTCGATAAAGGGCAAGCACAATGTATATAACTCGATGGCTGCAGGTATCGTTGCTCAGGTGCTTAACATTCGCAACGAAGTTATCCGCGAAAGCCTTATGGATTTCAAGAATGTGGAACACCGCATGGAACCAGTATTGACAATCAGAGGAATAAAATTCATTAACGATTCAAAGGCAACCAACATAAATTCGGTATGGTACGCACTCGAATCGATGACTACTCCTGTTATTTGGATAGTTGGAGGCAAGGATAAGGGTAATGATTATGAGGAGTTGCGCAAGCTTGTCGACGAAAAGGTAAAGGGCATTGTTTGTCTTGGTATCGACAATAGTCCTATCCACAAGGCATTCGACAATACAGGTCTTCCGATGGTTGATGTTACAAGCATGGATGATGCGGTTAACGAGGCCTACAAGATGGGAAAGCCTGGCGATACCGTACTGCTTTCGCCGGCATGTGCAAGTTTCGACTTGTTCGACAACTACGAAGACCGTGGCAATAAGTTCAAGATTGCAGTAAGAAACTTATAGTTTAACGACTATGGCATTTTCAAAAGTTAAATTGATATTTGGTGGAAACCGAGGAATATGGCTGATAATTGTCGCCCTGTTCATGTTTTCGGTTTTGTCGGTTTACAGCGCATCGGTGCAGTTGCCCGGTACTAATACCACTGGGCATCTGTTCAAGCATGTGTTCGGACTTTTGGTAGGTGCCGTATGCATATACATGATACATAAGATCCCGAGCAAGTATTTCCGTAAGGTATCGTTTCTCTTGTATTGGGCATCTGTAATCTTATTGATAGTCACGTGGCTTTGGGCTCCCGAGGTAAATGGTGCAAAGCGTTGGCTTTTCATTGGTCCTATTACTGTGCAGACGTCCGACTTTGCGAAGGTTGCTTTGCTGATGTATCTGGCAAACAAACTGTCGAAAAAGGAAGGAGAAATAACCAGTATCAAGGAATTTGCAAAGTCGATATTGCTACCTATATTTATAACCTGTTTCCTTATAATGCCATCAAACCTTTCTACTGCTTTGCTGGTTTTGCTTGAAGCAATGGTTCTTTTGTTCTTCAGCAGTGTAAAGAGGTCTTATTTCTGGGGGCTAACAGGTATTTTTTTAGTGGCAGGAGGTTTGCTGTTTGCGGTAATTCTTTACGGAAACATTCAGATATGGCGTTTCCCGACATGGAAGGCTAGGGTAGAGTCTTGGGTTGAAGGCAATCCGTCTAAGGAAGACCAGGTTCAGGTGAACAATGCTCGTATGGCTGTCGCTTCTGGTGGTATTCTCGGAAGAGGTCCTGGCAACGGTCATGCAAAGGTAAAACTTGCCAATGCACACTGCGACTACATTTTTGCCAACATAGCCGAAGAGACAGGATTGGCAGGTTCCATATTGCTTATCTGGCTCTACATAATGTTGTTCACAAGGGCTATATCGATTGTAAAGAAATTGAACAAACTTTCCAATGCCGATGGCGAACTTGAGCCTAAATATAAGTTCCGGCAATATCTGGTATTGGGACTTACTTCAATGATTGTTATTCAGGCGTTCTCCAATATGGCGGTTTCTACCGACTTGATGCCTGTTACCGGTCAGACGCTGCCGTTTGTAAGTTACGGAAACTCATCGCTGGTGTTCATGGGATTTGCTCTTGGCGTGATACTTAGTGTAAGCCGCGAAGTTGAGGACGAAAATGCTCCAATTGCCAAGGAAACCGAAGCCGATGGCGACATTAGCCTTGTTGAGGATGGAACAGCTACTAATGATGTTGATGCTTCTGCTGAGGCAACAGTTGATAACGCTGAAGTTACTGGCGAGGAAGTGCTTGAGATGATTGATGATAATGAATTAAATAACATAGAAGAAAATGAACGAAAATAAATTTAAGGTGCTGATTAGCGGTGGTGGAACAGGCGGACATATATTTCCAGCCGTTTCAATAGCAAATGCTTTGCGCGAAAAATATCCGCAGGTGGAAATTCAGTTCGTTGGAGCCGAAGGTCGTATGGAAATGGAAAAAGTTCCTGCTGCTGGTTACAATATAATTGGCTTGCCTATAATGGGTATGCCTCGCAAGTTGTCTCTGAAATGGTTTAAGTTCATTTCGAGCGTGATCAGGAGCAACAAAAAGGCAAGGAAGATAATTGCCGATTTCCGTCCCGACGTTGCAGTAGGTGTAGGAGGATATGCAAGTTATCCATCGCTGAATGCTGCATCAAGGGCAGGAGTGCCTTGTTTGCTTCAGGAGCAGAACTCATATCCCGGTGTGGTTAACAAGAAACTCGCTGGCAAGGTGCGCAAGATTTGCGTAGCTTACGACAAGATGGAACGCTTTTTCCCAGCCGAGAAAATTATGAAGACGGGAAATCCTGTTAGACAGGACATCAAGAATATAGATGCAAAGCGCAATGAAGCATTCGAGTTTTTCGGACTTGAACAAGGTAAGCCTGTTGTGCTAGTCGTGGGTGGTAGTCTTGGCGCAAAGACCATCAACGAAAGCATTGCTGGCGGACTGAAAAAGTTTGCCGATGCTGGCGTACAGCTTATATGGCAGACTGGTAAGGGCTACATTGAGACAGCAAGGGGAATTGTCGGTGCAGAACCTAATAAGGGTTTGTATGTCAACGATTTCATCTACAAGATGGACTTGGCGTTTGCTGCTGCCGATGTTATAGTTTCGAGGGCTGGTGCAAGTACGATTTCCGAGCTTTGTATTGTGGGCAAACCTGTGGTATTTGTGCCATCGCCAAATGTAGCCGAAGACCATCAGACCAAGAACGCAATGGCTCTCGTTGACAAGGATGCAGCACTTATGGTAAAGGATGTTGATGCTCGCAATGTTCTTGTTGACAAGGTAATGGAACTCGTTTCGGATATGCCTTTGCGTGAAAAGCTTTCGCAGAACATCAAGAAACTTGAATTACTAGATGCAGCAAATGTAATTGCCGAAGAAGTGTATAAACTGGCTTATGAAAAGTAAATTTGCAAACATATATTTTGTAGGTATCGGTGGAATAGGCATGAGTGCTATTGCCCGCTATTTCAACGCTTGCGGGTACAATGTCGCTGGTTACGACCGCACACGTAGCGATGTTTGCGACAACCTTGAAAAAGAGGGAATCCTGGTGCATTACGATGATAACCTCGACTTGGTTGGCTCGTGCTACAAGGATAAGGAAACGACACTTGTCATCTATACGCCTGCAATTCCTGTCGACCATACCGAACTTACATTTTTCAGGCAAAACGGCTTTCGCGTGATAAAGCGAGCCGAGGCCTTAGGCCATCTTTGTGAAGGCAAGAATTGTTTGGCTGTGGCTGGTACTCATGGTAAGACTTCCATTTCTACCATTACCTCGTGTATAATGGCTGGAACAAAGGATAAATGTTCGGCTTTCCTTGGCGGAATATCAAAGAATTTCAACTCAAACCTGCATCTTGAACCGCAAAGCAAAAATGTGGTTGTAGAGGCCGATGAATTTGACCGTTCTTTCCTGCATTTGACGCCATCAACTGCGCTTATAAGCCACATCGAAGCCGACCATCTTGACATTTACGGCACTTACGAAAACGTTGAAGCTGCTTTTGTGGAGTTTGCAAACGGGAGCATCCAAAACGGAAACCTTGTGCTTGGTCCCGATATTCCGCAGTCGGTTAAATCGCGTCTGCGTGGCGATTTGAATGTTTACACTTACGGAGTAGATAATTCTGGCTTTGATTTCTATGCTACAAACATTTCGTATGGAAATGGGCTTTGCATTTTCGACATCAAGACACCTTACGGAACAATAAGCGAGATAAAGTATAGGATTGGCGGACGACACAATATCGAAAACGCTGTTGGCGCAACTGCCGTTTCTTTGCTTAATGGTGCTTCTCAAGACGAGGTTCGCGTAGGACTGGAAAATTTTGTAGGTGTGCTTCGTCGTTTCGACATTCAGTTGCGCACCGAAAAATGCGTGTTTATTGACGATTATGCTCATCATCCTGGTGAAATTTCGGCTTTTCTTTCGGCAGTAAGGCAGATTTATCCGCACAAGAAGATAACTGGTATTTTCCAGCCGCATTTGTACACCAGAACGAGAGACTTATACAAGGACTTTGCCGAAAGCCTTTCGCTGTGTGATACGCTTATACTTCTGCCGATTTATCCCGCACGCGAACTGCCGATTGAAGGAGTGACTTCTTCGCTGATATACGACAACTGCAAGGCTCCGGTAAAGTATATTTGCGAAAAAGCAGACCTTATCGACCTTATTGGCAAACTTAAACCCGAACTTCTGCTCACAATGGGAGCAGGCGACATCGACAGGCTTGTGAAACCGATAAAAGAATTTTTGTCAGGCAATGAAAATTAGAAGGGCATATAAGATTATCGTAGGTATAGTGCTGTTGACTGCATATATTGTTTTTGCCAGCATATATGTAAAACGCCAGTACGAAGAGTTGCTATGCAATGGAGTAAGTATCGAGGTCGATAATTCGTATGCTTTTATAAACAATGATGTAGTGGCAAAAATGCTCAATGAAGGCGGTATGATTCTCGATTCTACAGTTAAATATTCGGAAATTGATTTCGCTGAAATCGAGAAACTTATAAACGAGAATGTATATGTGGAAGAAACTCAGGTTTACGGCGACTTTGACGGTAATGTTTTCGTTAAGGTAAAGCAGCGCGATCCTATGATTAGGGTGGTTACCGAAGATGCTGCATCGTTCTATCTTGACAGGGATAAGAAAGTAATGCCGTTGTGCGATTATTTTTCTGCCGATATGATTGTTTTGTCGGGACATTTGAGGTCGGATTGCTTTTATGCATCGGATTCTGTTGATAACTATAATGTAAACCATGATAAAAATTCATTAAATATTGATGATATTTGCAATTTCGTTAATTATTTGCAGTCCGATGAGCTGTGGCGCAACCAGATAACGCAGGTATATGTAAACGAGTCAAACGAACTTGAACTCGTACCTCGCGTTGGCAACCACATAATACTGCTTGGCGGACTCGATGATTACGAAAAAAAGATGGATAAGCTGGAGGCTATGTATAACGAAGGATTTGATATTACTGGCTGGAATGCTTATTCTGTTGTGAATTTGAAATTTAAGAATCAGGTAATTTGTAAAAGACGCAATAATGGATGACAGTAAAAAACTAATTGCGGCAATCGATATAGGTACTACCAAGATTGCAACCGTTGCTGCTGAGTGCAGTAATGGTAGAATTGATGTGCTGGGTTTTGGTGCATCACAGTCAAACGGAATAAAGCACGGTGTTGTGCGAAATGTTGACGATACTGTAAAGGCTATAACCGAATCGCTTAACAAGCTTGGCGAAAGTTACGATGCTAATTTCAGCGAAGTATATGTGGGAATTGCTGGCCAGTATGTAAAAACAGCCGACAATACTTGTCGTGTGCTTGTTAACGGAACAGTGACTCAAAGGCATCTTATCGAACTTAGGGACATGGCAATGAATGTAGTACGTCCTGGTTCGGAAACCATAGACGCAATATTACTGTCATATTCCATTGATGGTCACATTGTCGAAAATCCTATTGGCATGCAGTGCGAATACCTTATCGGCAATTTCCATGTCATTACAGGACAGACCATGATGGTAAACAACATCAAGAAGTGCGTTAATATGGCTGGTCTTGATGTGCGTACGGTTTTCCTTGAGCCGTTGGCTTCTGCCGAAGCGGTGCTTACCGAAGAAGAAAAACGCAAAGGTGTTGCATTGATAGATATTGGTGGTGGAACAAGCGACCTTGCTGTTTACAAGAATGGTGAAGTTGTACATACTGCCGTTATTCCTATCGGTGGCGCTACAGTTACTGGCGACATCCGCGATAAGTTCGGTATTACATACGAGCAGGCCGAAAGTATGAAATGCATGTACGGAAGTGCTGTGCATATTACATCGGCAGATGTCAGTATCGAGGTAAAGACTGCCCGTGTAAACAGCAACATTTATGTGTCGCGCAATGAAATGTCGGAGTTGATACAGGCACGCATGGAGGAAATCCTGAATGCAGTAAAGTTCCAGCTTGAGACGGTTTATGCCGACAATGTACCTGCAGGTATTGTGATTACTGGTGGCGGTTCGCTTGTTGCAAATCTCAGCCAGATTGCAAGTTTCATAATGAAGAACAATATCCGTCTGGCTTGTCCTACATCGAATATAGTGGGAGCTAACGCCGATTCGCTTAAGCGTCCGCAGTATTCCACAGTGGTAGGTCTTGTGATGAAGGGTTACGACTATGAGTTAGGTCTTAGGAAAAAGGAACTCGTGATGAATGAACCTAAACCAGCTCCGCAACCTGTTGAACCTAAGCCGGAACCAGAGCCTGTTCCCGAACCCAAGAAGCCAGAACCTAAGCCGCAGAAGCCTAAAAAATCTTTTGGCTCGGTGTTTAAGAGCTGGATGGACAAACTTGAGGATGACGAGTAGTATAACTTAAAGCATATAAATATGGACTATAAATATAACGATGAGTTTCAGTGCGTTTCGGCTACAGATGCCGCTGTCCACGCAACTTCTGCAAAGCAGGTGACTAATGTCGATGATGTTTCGGCAGGAGCAAATAATCTCGATGATGTTCATACTATAATAAAGGTAATCGGTGTAGGCGGTGGCGGTAGCAATGCCGTTAACCAACTTGCAAGGTCGGGCATCGTTGGTGTTGACCTTGTCGTATGCAATACCGATAAGCAGGCATTAAACGATAGCCTTGCGCCTATAAAGATACAGCTAGGCAAGAGATTGACTGGCGGTCTGGGCGCTGGCAACGATCCTAAGGTAGGCGAAGATGCCGCCAAGGAAGACTTGCCCGAAGTCGAGGAATTGTTTACCGAAACTACAAAGATGGTCTTTGTTACAGCAGGTATGGGCGGTGGAACAGGAACTGGAGCTGCTCCTGTAATTGCAAAGGCTGCCAAGGACAAAGGAATGCTTACAATTGGCGTAGTTACCGTGCCATTTTCTACCGAAGGTACACAACGTATAAATCAGGCTAACGAAGGCGTCATGAAGATGCGCCAGTCTGTTGATGCATTGCTCGTGATTAACGATGATAAGCTGATTGAATTTGATGACTGTTCGTTCTCAAATGCATTCCAGAAAGCTGATGAAGTTGTCGTTACGGCAACAAAGGGTATTGCCGAGATTATTACAAGGCATGGACATGTAAATGTTGACTTCCGCGATGTAAATTCTGTAATGAAGGATAGCGGTGTCGCTCTTCTCGGTTCGGCTGAAGCATCTGGCGAAGACAGGGACATTAAGGCAATTTCCGAAGCTCTCGACTCTCCGTTGTTGCACGATAACGACATAAAGGGTGCTAAAAACATATTGCTCAACATAACTACTCCTAAGGGACAAAATGAGTTGACAATGAGGGAATTTGGTCGTATTACCAAGCATCTGCAAAAGGTGGCAGGACAGGGTACCAATGTTATTTGGGGTACTTGTTACGATGAGACTCTCAGTGATTGCATTCGTACAACTGTAATTGCAACTGGATTCAGTTACGAGGAAAAACCAATGGAGACACCTCCAGAGGTTACATCGATAGAGTTTGGCAAACCTTTGCCTATGAATGATGTTGTGCTTAATCCAGCCGAGATTAGGTCGGCCAGTGAGTTCGCCCACATGAAGGATTTGGATAAACTCAACGAAGACGACTATCTTGAAAGTCTTGAGGCAGAGACCGCACTTGATAGGAGAAACAAGAATAAATAGCAATTATAAATATTTGAATATGAGTATATTTGAACAGGTAAACGAAGATATAAAGAAGGCGATGCTTGCACGTGAAAAGGAACGCCTTGAAGGTTTGCGTGCTGTTAAGGCTGCTTTCTTGCTGGCTAAGACCGATGCTGGCAATGCAGAACTTACTCCTGACAAGGAGATGCAGATAATCCAAAAATTAGTTAAGCAGCGCAGAGAAACTGCTGACTTGTACAAGTCGCAGAACCGTCCCGATCTTGCAGATAAGGAACTTGCTCAGGCAGAAGTAATTGCTGGTTATCTTCCAAAGCAACTTTCTGAGGACGAGGTGAAGTCTGTTGTCGCAGAAATTATTAAGGAAACTGGCGCAAGCACAATCAAGGACATGGGCAAGGTTATGGGTGCTGCAAGTGCTAAGCTAGCCGGACAGACCGATAACAAGACGCTTTCGGGAATAGTGAAGGCTATGCTAGGATAAGGCATAGAACCTTTTTATACACTCGCATACATATAAAGTCTCAGCTTCACTTATGCTAGGCCATATTGGGAGGCTGAGAACTTTTTTTGTAGCTATTTGAGCATTGCTAAGGTCATGTTTTAGGAATTTCCTTCCGTCTAATATTTTCTGTTCGGATAGGAGAGTGGGATAATGAATTTTTGTTTCTATACCATTTTCTTTCAAGAAAATACGGAGTTCATCACGCTTTTCGGCTTTGATAACAAACTTGTGGAAGTTGGAGTAGGGGCAATGTTGAGGCTGTGCTATTTCTTCGATTCCATCAAGCATAGAATAGTATCTTTTTGCAACTTCTGTTATCCTTGAAATTGTCTGTGGCAGTTTTTCTATTTGTGCTAGCAACATTGCCGCCTGTGTTTCCGAAATCTTGCTGTTGTATCCTGCAATCTGTGGAATACCATTTTCAAAGCCGTGGTTTACAAGTTTTTTCAGCATTGAATATTCAGCTTCATCATCTGTAAGGACTGCTCCGCCAGTTCCGTATGCCGATACTATTTTTGTCGGATCGAAGCTGATGCAACTTAGGTTGCCGATTTTTCCTGCTGGTTTTACACCAAGAGCCTGTGCGGCATCTTCTATAAGAGGAATGCCATGTCTTTGGGCAATATTGCGGATTTGTTCTTGCTGTGGATGGCGGTTCCCAAAAAGCTGTACAAGGACAATTGCTTTTGTGCGTGGTGTAACTGCTTTTTCAAGACTATCAATGTCAAGCATGAAATGTTCTGCCGAGATGTCAACGAATACTGGAGTGGCTCCGCAACGCAGTACCGAATCCAAAGTAGCCACAAACGAAAATGGCGGAAGTATTACTTCATCGCCTTGCTTTATGCCGGCGGTTTGCAAGGCAAAAAACAAAGCATCTGTGCAAGAACCCGTTGCTACGGCATGCTTCCTATCGCATATTTCGGCAAGTTTTTGCTCTAATTTTCTGGTATATTCTCCATTTACATACTGCCCCGACGACATTATGGCATCGAGTTCCGCCATCATTTTATCGCGGTTTTCTTTGAAAAACCAGTCGTATCTGAAGAATGGGACTTTCATTTTTACTTTTCGCCGGCAGTTTCAGTAGCCACTTTTTCTTCCTTCTTTGGCATGAGTTTCTTGTAGAAGATAATCATAATGAATACCGAAATTGTGATTGCAGAGTCGGCTACATTGAAAATAGGACGGAAGAAAATATATTGGTCTGGTGGAGTTCCCCATCTGATTACGGGACAGTAGAACATATCGACAACATTTCCTGCAAGAAATCCAGCATATCCGCCACCATCAGGGAACATTTGTGCCACTTCGCCAAAGCTTTCGTTGAAAATAAGTCCGTAGAATGCGCAGTCGATTAGATTTCCAGCCGCACCTGCTATAATTAGCGAAATGCATGAAATGACAAACAGGTTGCTTCCCTTGCGGATTAATGTCACCAAGTACCAGATAAGTCCGCCAACTGCCAGTATTCGGAATATGCTAAGTGCGAGTTTGCCCCAGTTGCCACCGAATTCCATTCCGAATGCCATGCCTGGATTCTCAACGAATTTAAGCATCACTCGGTCTCCGAAAATATGAACTTCCTCGCCGATTACCATGTGCGTTTTAACCCATATCTTAAGTATCTGGTCAATGAGCAATACGCCGATAATTATTATAATTGGAACTATTACCTTTTTGTTTTTCATTCTAATGAAATTTGTCGCAAAGTTACATTATTTATCGGTTTCGAAGAAATTAATGTCTATTTCACTTCTATCTTCTTGCTAGCCATTCCGTTTTTGTCGCGGACAACGACAATGTATGTTCCCGCAGAGAGATGCTTGAGGTTCAGTTCCACATCGGATGCTTTTACTTTCTTGTGCAACAATTCCTTCCCGTTCATGTCGACGATAGCAACATTGCCGTTGAAAACCGAACCGAATGAGATGTTTATGATTTCATTGGTGGGGTTAGGAAATACAGAGAACGATGATTCGTTGAGTTTGCGAATACCATTGTATCCGTTGCGGATGGCAAGTGCATATTCGCCGTCGGCAAAATTATCAATCGTAAAACGCTGCATGCCCTTACTGTATTGAGCTGGTATTACTCGCCAGTTTTCCGACCTGTCGCGACGATAAACCAATGCTATTGAATCAAGGTCCGAATTAGAAATATGTGCATTTTCCCATCCTGCTGCATCCATGCTGTTGAACGAAATCTTCATCTGTGCTGAAAAGACAGAAGGTCGCAGACTTTCTACAAGCCAATATCTGCTAGGTACAATCTCCAGACCTTCAACTGGTTCAATGAAATTGTCGGGAGCAACAAAGTTGCATGTGGTACGCACCATTGCCTCGCCATCAATTTCAGAAACTACCATCGAACAATCTGTTTTCAAGAAAGTTACGTTCATAACTGTATCGACAAATACCGCATCGTCAACAGTCGCATCGGAAGTATGTTCGTAGTAGTCGCACATTACAAGTGCAGGTTCAAATGGAATGGTAAATGTTTGGCTGCCAGTTTCTCCCGAGAATTCAAGCACTTTTGTTTCGGTAGTAAAGTCCGATTTCATGAATGTAATTTCTATCCTATTTGCATTGGTAAAATTCTCGCGTTCAAGCATTTTCTGACGGATATAAACTGTAACGTCATAATTATTGCCATTTGGAGTAACAACAGTTGAATCAATAGAATAGTGCGGAAATCCCTTTGTGAAAACCCATGAATCGAAGAACGGTGTCATGTTGATGCCTGTATGCTGGGTAAGGAAATCGCGGAATTGGTATGATGTAGCGTTTTTGTACGAAAATTCAGCAAGGTAAGCCCTGATTGTTTCAAAGAAAACATCATCGCCCAAATAATGGCGCAAAGTATGAACTACAGAAGCTCCTTTGTCGTAAACCGTTGATGAATAGGTGTTTTCAACTGGGAATGGTGTTAGCGGATAATAGCCATCGTCCCTATATGTTTTTGTAAGCACCTTGTAGTGAGCATTGTGGCGGTATGTGCGACCATCATTGGCTCCGCAGACGAATTCCTTCCAGATGGTTTCGCAGTAGGTTGCCCAGCCTTCGTTGAGCCACATATCTTCGGCAGTGGCGCAAGTTACCAAATCGCCAAACCAATGATGCGAAAGTTCGTGGTAGTATAATGTTTCGTAAACCCCAGGTCCTGATGTTACAAATGTACGCCCAATAGAAATGTTACCTACATGTTCCATAGCACCTGCCGAGAAGTTAACAAGCACATAACCAATACGTTGCCAAGGGTATTCGCCGAACAAGTTTTCGTAAACACGCAATGTTGTATCGAGGCGGTAGAACGACCCAGCAATCTTTGCGCTGTCGGTAGGATAGCCGTATATGTCAACAGGAATATCGCGCGAAATGCCATGATATACATGATGATGGTGATAATATGGTCCTACTGCTACCGATTGCAGATATGTTGGCACTTCCTGTGTCAGATTCCAGTAGTAGGTTTTTTTGCCAGTCTCTTCATCTATTTGTATTTCATTAAGTTCCCCGCTCGAAATGGCGGTGTTTTCCGTCTGTGTTGTAATGATTGTCGTATATTTTGCCTTGTCGGTAAAGTTGTCGTTGCAGGGGAACCACACGCGACCGTAGTTGTGAGGCACATCCTGAAAACCGCATCCCATATTAAACGCGTAATCTCCAGAGAAATAGAATCCTCCCCATCCCGACGGGTCCTTCTGCGGTGCACCGTGATAATATACATCCAGATCGAATGGTTGGTCGGCTGTTGGTGCCGTTTCAAAGTTTATGGTTATTATGGAATCGTTGTACGAAAACGATGAAATACCGTAGTCGTAGCATACGATCGAATCAATATTCAGCCTAAGCAGATAAAGGTAAATTGTTGAAACATTGTCCTCGGTAGTGGAGAGGTTTAGAATCGTTTTTCCCGAAATGGTCTTTCCTGTGAAATCGCTGATGTCGAGGTCAATTGTGTAGTGTTTTACATCGATAAGACCTTCGTAATCGTGCTGGGCAAAAGTCAGCAGAGGCAAAGCTGCAAGTAATATAGACCAAACAAAATTCTTCATGTTTTGATGTTTTATGATTTCAGTAATTATTTATCGGATTTGTGTTTATTTCTGAGTGATATGAAGCAAAACCATCAGATTTTTTTGTGACGATGTCGTAAAAAATTTCCTTTGTGAACTGTTCGCTTTCGTAGTGACCGATGTCAAGCAACAGTATCTTTCCTTCGGCGAGGAACCAGTCGTGGTATTTTATGTCTGCAGTAATGTAAGCGTCAGCTTTCATGGCTATTGCCGTGCGGATATACGAAGCTCCGCTGCCACCGCAAACTGCTACGCGACGGATTTTCCTGCCAGTCTTCGCGCTATGACGAATGTTGCCCACCTTGAATGTCTGCTTTACGGTTTCAAACAACTCGTCCTCGGTAATTTCCTCCGCTAGTTCGCCAATCGCACCAAGTCCGACCTGTTCCCACTGGTTTTCAATCTGATATATATCGAATGCTGGTTCTTCGTACGGGTGAACTTTTAGCATTGCCGACACAACTTTCGCTTGCAAGTACGAAGGACAAATTACCTCAATTTTTACCTCGGCTTCGTGATGCTGTTTACCGATTTCACCCACAAACGGATTGCATTTTTCGCCAGCGCGGAAAGTGCCAGTGCCGTTTACATTGAAACTGCATTCGTCGTAGTAGCCGATTGTTCCTGCACCTGCCAAAAACATTGCCTTGCGAACAGCATCGGCGTGGGATTCGGGTACAAAAACCGCAATTTTGCGAAGCAAATGCTTTTCCGCATCAATGACGGTGCAATTTTTCAGTCCAAGTTTTTCGCACATCTTCTTGCTCACGCCGTTCTGCGCCTTGTCGAAGTTGGTATGTCCGCAATAAATGGAAATATTGTTCTGCAAAGCCTTGATTATAGATTTTTCCACATTGTTGCTTCCCGTAATGCGCTTTATGTTCGGAAAAATCAGCGGATGGTGCGAAACTATCATATTGCAACCCTTGGCAATCGCCTCATCAACGACCTCTGGGACGACATCCACGCAAATAAGTACACCATTGATTTCCGCATCGGGAAAACCGACATTCAGCCCTGCATTGTCGTAGCTTTCCTGCAGGCACGACGGAGCAAAACGCTCAAGTTCGGATACAAGTTCTTTTACTTTCATTCTCTATGTCTAACAGACTTACAGGCGAACAGGCTCACAGACTAAAAAACTAAAAGGTCCAAAGGCAATCGACTGCTAGACCGTTAGCCTGTTAGCCTGCTGGACTGCCAGCCTTCTTTACATCTCGTTCTTTATTCCCACAAGCATTTCCTTGATTCCCTCGAGTCTGCTCACGATTTCCATATTGGTTTCCACATCGGTGCGGTTCTTCGAGAGGCGTTTGCTGGCGCCGTCGAGTGTCATTCCACAGTCCTTCACCAAGTATTTTATCTGCTTCAGCACTTCGATGTCCTTCATTGTGAACTGGCGGTTGCCTTTGGCGGTACGCTGCGGCTTTATGAATGCCTCGAACTCCTTTTCCCAGAAGCGGATGTTCGACTCGGCAATGTCAAGATATGATGCCACTTCGCTAATCGAGTAGTAGAGCTTATTGGGGTTAAATTCGTTTGTTTTTTCCTTTGCCATAATATATTGCAATTTATGTTGCAAAAATATGCTTTTTTCGGGAAATCACAATCGGGTTGCCAAATGTTCAAGCAAATTTATTGGACGGAAGTGTTGTCTGTTAACGAATAGTTTGTACTTCGGCCACCTTCTTGGTTTTTGACGAGTACTCCCTTATCAACCAAATCGTTGATGTCGTTTAAGGCGGTATCGGACGAACATTTTGCAATTTTTGCCCATTTGCCAGTCGTCAGTTTTCCAAAGAATCCGTCGAATAGCATATTGATGAGTTTCTTTTGCCTAGCGTTGAAATTGGTCTCGGAATGCACATCCCAGAAATGTGCCTTTTTCAGAACCGACGACAATGTGTCTTCGGTGGCAAGCAGCGATTTCTTCATACAATCCAAGAACCACAAAATCCATTCGGTGATGTTGCCGTCGCCTCTTTGTGCGCGTTCTAGGACATTGTAGTAATTTTTCTTGTCGGTCTGTATCTGGTTCGACATACTGTAGAAACGCATCGGTGTCCCGTCGGCTCTCGACAGCATCATTTCGGTCAAGGCTCTTGCTATTCGGCCGTTACCATCGTCAAATGGATGGATTGTGACGAACCACAAATGCACAATTGCAGCGCTAAGTACTGCATCGGTCTTATTGTCAGAATTTATCCATTTTATAAGACGGTTCATTTCCATCTTTACTCTGCTATGTGTAGGTGCTTGATAGTGAACTTTCTCGTGTCCCATTGCACCGGAAACTACTTGCATCTCGTGAGTGCGGTACTTGGCAACATCTATCCTGTACAAACCGCTCATTCCAGTGGGGAACAAAACATTATGCCATCCGAACAGCCTTTCGTCAGAAAGCGGAGCAGTGTAGTTTTGGGTTGCGTCAATCATCATTTCCACAACGCCGTCGATGTATCTTGACGATTTCGTTGTTCCTGCCACAGGGATTCCCAGCCTTTGTGCTATTGACGACCTAACCTGTTCAAGATTAAGCATTTCTCCTTCGATTTCAGATGACTTTACAATTTCGAGCGACAAGTTGGTCAACTGGGCTTCGTTCTGCTGTGAAAAACCTATAGACGATAAATTTCCGAGAACTTTCCCTTGCAACAGTCTCACTTCCGCAAGTTTATTAATTACGGACGCTGTGTCATATCTAAATTTCCACCAGCCTGTATGTTCGTGCAGGTACATATTGTAATTTTTTGCAAAGGTAAATCTTTTCGGTAAATAAATGCTCTATTCGCCGAAAATTTTTCGGTGAATAATATCACTAATCGCCGAAAATGCTTGTAAAGAAAAAAGACCACATCGTTTCAGATGCGTTTTGATGGGGAACATTTGAGCAAGGCACTGACCTTGTTAAACTCTTGAAAATTAAATATTTATTACCCCCATTCCCTTTCCAAAATCCTCTTTTGCCAGCCTACGGCCATTGTATGTAAGCGTATCGGCAAGGCGGATGGAATGTTTTTTCAGTCCGTTGCTGAAATACAGGTAGATGTTGAGGTATTCTTTTAGGAATGTATCAATGTTTTCGGCAGTAACGGTGATTTTCGCCTCGATGATGGTGGAAATTTCCTGCTGGAAAATCGGATAGTTGCCGCGCTGACCGAAAACGCTGTAAATGCCCTCGTGGCGGACGAACGCCGACTTCAGCGGCTGGTTGGTCTCCTCGAACAATGCCGACGGGAAAGCAATTTCGACCTTGTAGTCCTTTTCAACGATGTTGCCTGCATTGCGAATCATAAACTTGGGATAGAAGTTCATCGATGAGAACTTTCCTCCCGACAAGGTCGGAATGCCGTTTATATTTGTCACACCAAGGAACTCCAGATTGCAGGTGCTAATCTTCATGTAAGCCGTACGGATTTCCGATTCGTTCATAACCAAGCATTTGCCTTTGCTCCAACGGTAGAACTTGCTGTCGGAGAACTGGTGCGGGGCATTGTTGTTGGCAGGGATGTGGATGTGGATTATCTTTCCATCAGAATCGGGAATCGGGCAAATTTTTACGGAAAGGTCGTCAACCGGCTTGTCAATCTGCGACTGAATCTCGTGAAAAATCCACTCCTCGCCCTTGTCGAAGCCCTTCACCGGCTCGAAAGCTTCGGCACGAGAACGCTTTTGTGCAATGCCGAAAATAAGTTCGCCGCCACCGCTGTTTGCAATTGCCGATACCATCTTCGCCAACTTTGCCGACGAAGCCTGCACTGCGTTCCACTGCGCACCGCCGACAAACCACAACGAATCGTGGCAATGAACCTTGTCGGCAACCAGATTGCGGTAGTAGTCAATATTGTAAGTCCCTTCGATTTGCATGGCTACATGTCGAAACTTGAGATGAACTCGTCGTTGATGAAATTGTCGTAACTGCAGCAAACATGGGTTGCAAAGCTAATTGCACAGTAGATGACCTTTCTCCACACTTCGAGCGACATATTTTCGAGGTCGGATGCGTAAACATTCTGCTTGATAAGTCCGTAGATAAGTCCTGCATTGAAGCTGTCGCCTGCGCCAACGGTAGAAACCGGGGTTATGCGTGGCACATCGAACACCTTGTGGAAGTCGGGAGTGAAAAGGTTCACGCCGTACTTGTTGGCGGTATAGATGAAATTGTGGCAGCCGTATTGCTTTACAATCTCGTTGGTGTCGAGAGCGGAATTTGAATCGAAGATAAGCTGGAAATCCTCGTTGGAGCCTTTTACGATGTCGGCAATTTCAAGGTTTTCCTTTATCAGCGGAAGTGCACGCTCGCGGTCTTTCAAATGCGAAGGACGGAAATTCGGGTCGTAGATTATGATTGCCCCAGCTTCCTTTGCCTGACGCAGACAAGCCATAAGGTCATCGCGGACTTCGGCCTTTATCGAGGTGAACGAACCGAACAGTACTATATCGTCTTGCTTTACTTCGGGGAAGGTTATTTTTATTTCTCCGTTCACACGAATCTTGTAGAAACTGTATGCTGGCTCGCGCGTATCGTAGAGGAAGGCGAGCGCCACACGCGACTTTGCATCGTTGTACAAGGTCAAATATTTGGTCGAAACATTGTTGTCCGACAAGAAGTCGGCGATAATGTTACCTATAGCATCGTTGGCCTGGTCGCCTACGACATATACCTTTTCGCCCATACGCCCCAGCGACACCGAAGTGTTGAGGATTGGTCCGCCCGGACAAGATTCCACAGCTTTACCGTTACGGAAAATGATGTCGTAAACGGTTTCGCCAATACAATATATCTTTCGCATATTTCTGTCTTTTATAACATTATATATCTAGCATTGAGTGAAACAAGCTTCACTGCTGTAAATGCTGTGCAAAGATACATTTTTATTGGAATATGGGCAAGGTAATAATTTACAATACACACTTTGGTGCGATGGTGGTGCGATTTGCCCCAAAAGAAAATGCAAGTGCTTTAAAATTAAACACTTGCATTTTTAGGTGGTTGTCCCTGGAGGAAAAACACCATGATATTTTGCGATATTTTTTTATAATTGTATTATATTGAAAATCAATAGTGTAATAGTACTAATGATTAAGTTTGATTTCATTTTGATTAAATAGTGTGTAATTATTTGGGGCAACTTTGGGGCAACTTTTGAAATTTTATTTTACCTTTGCTCCGTAAAAAAACATACGGAAATGGAAAGGGTAACACTTGTTCTAAAGACACAAAAAAAGACTGGTTCGATACGGCTTAGATTTAGGCTTAGAGATACGAATGTTGAGATTTACCATAAGAGCGAAATCAGCGCGGATATTAACGACTTAAAGAAAATAGACATCGAGGGTAAAAGATTGCCGAGGGTTACTTTGTACAATCAGAAACTTTTGGATGACATCAGAGAAGAAATTGATTTAATCCAAAAGGCATATAAGACGATGATTGAAAAGGGCATTGTCATTACTTCCGAGAATTGGGAACAAGAAATAATTAAGGAACAAGAAAAGCAGAACCAAAAGAAAAAAGCAAAACCAATCACTCCTCCAAAGGTCAAGGGCGAACCGACACTACTGGAGAAACTTAAAAACTACATAGCAGAGGGCAAATCCCTAAACATATTCGGCACGGCAAGGGAAAAGGTTTACAATGTAATGTATAGCATTTTGGAACGATACCTATCTATAAAGGGCAAGTCGAAAATTCACGCATCGGAGTTCAAGTCTAATGAAATAAAAGAGTTCTACCGATTCATATTCGATGAGTATCTTTATGTTGAGGAACATAGTGAACTGTACGAAAACCTTAAATCGTCAAGTGTTCCCAAACAGGCAAGGCAACAGAATACGGCTGCCAATTACCTAAAGGCACTACAAGCTGCATTTCGTTCATTCGAGGGAGAGCATAATCCGTTTGATGACCTGCCACCTAAATACAGGACTGCAATGTTAAAGGCGGAATACGATGAACCAGTATGTTTGACGAGAAAAGAGTTTGCTCATATATATAATATGGTCGTAACACAGAAACTGGAAGAAGTTAAAGCCGTGTTCCTTCTCCAGTGCGCTTTCGGGTGTAGAATTAGCGATTTTGCAAAGCTATCAATGAAAAATGTTGCAGTCGCAGATGACGGAATCCCATATTTGCATTATCTACCACAGAAAACACAAAGGACAAATTCAAAGCACGAAGAAATTGAAACCCCGATAATGCTTTACGCACTTGAAATAATAAAGAAATGGAAGTTCGACTTCCCAATTTTGAGGAACATATCCGGACATTCGGGCTACAATGCAAGGATAAAAGAACTACTGCAATCCTGCAACATTGACAGACCAGTAAAGGAGTTCGATGAAACAACAAATGAATTTGTAGAGCGACCACTATATGAAGTCGGGTGCAACAAGTTGTGCAGGAAAACCCATGTCAACATTATGAACGAGATACAGATTGACAAGTACGCTGCTGGACTGCATAGTGCAGGAAGCAATGCCGTTGAAAGGTATATAAGCAATAGCCGAACACAGCACTTTATTCTAATGTGCGCTGCTTTCGAGCAACCTATCTATAAGGTGGATAAGGATTTGAATATTATTACTAACAATTAAAATACAGAAATTATGCTTGAAGATTTTATTAAAAAGGTTGACAAAGTAAAAAGGACTATTGAAATAATAGAAAAAGAAGAATTGCCATGCAATTGGAAACAGTGGTTATTAGAATCATTAAAAGACGAAGAGATTTGTGTAATAGTAGATTTACTAATAGGTATATATAAGAGAAATGGATTACGAATGCTTCAAAACAAGGAAGAACGTAAGAAGTTTGTAGAATTCGTAAAAGTAATATTCAAATCATTAGAGGATGATGAAGGGAAAAAAGAGAGTGAGTTTTGGTCTTTATACAGAAACGAAGTGAAAAAGATTAACGAAGAATGCGGCAAATATATTATAAGTGAACTTGAGCATAAAGGATTGGATTGTATATTCAAAGACCGCGAAACGATATATTTTTTCTATCAGCAAATAGTGAGTAACGAAGTAAAAGCAATTACTCCTTTTATTGCAAAAAATATCATAGCCCTTAATTCTCTTCATAAAATAGACGAAGGTTTTAGGATAAGTGACATAAAAGATAATAAGGGCATAAAAGATATGGATTTATTTCTGGAAGCGTTCATTAAAGAAGAAATAGAAAGTGGTCTTGAAATTCCCGAATATAAACTTGGATTTCGAGATTATATTAGGAATTATAATGCAGCATACTCACAATATGTTAATGAAAGAATAAAACCTGACGATGAACTTTATAACGTAGCGAAAGATATTGCATCAATAAAAGAATCATACGAATGGGCTTATGAACACGGAATGTTTAAAGAGTTAATAGAGAACATTGCCGATGAGATTTTTGATGATGAGTATGAAGATGAATTTGATGATAAATTAGATTGATAATTGTCAAATTTGATGTTTTTAAAGGCGAAAAGATTTTTTAGAACTTTTCGCCTTATTTTTTGTCTTGCATAAACAAGTATAATATTTGCAATAAAGTGTACCAATTGAGAACTTACTTTGCAAAATAACCCATCTTTCTTGCAGAATATTGTTTTAAACATACTATATTCTTGCAAATACTTAATAATCAATAACATACAATAAAATAGCAATACATTTGCATCGCATGAAAATCATGCACTGCCCTTGATTTGTCATGGGCGGTTATGTTTAACTTTAATATTATAAAAAAATGGAAACACAACAGTTTCTGACAAGTCCAGCGACAATACCAATGTATGTCATTTCGGCAACGGACTTAAAACAAGCAGCCGAAGATTTAATTTCGAGCGTCATTGAACGCACGAAAGACCGTGATTCCGAAACCTACCTTTCACGCAAGGTAGTATCGGAGATGTTGGATGTTACCTTACCAACTTTGTGGCGGTGGGAAAGAGAGAAGTATCTTTTGCCAGTTCATGTGGGAAGAAAAGTCCGCTATCGCAAAGCAGATGTAATGCGTATCTTAAAGGAGAAAGGAGGTAGCCATGACTAAAATCTGCCCAGTCTGTAACAAGGAGTTTGAACCAAGACGTGACGACCACCTGTATTGCAGTAACGCTTGTAAGACAAAAGCGTATCGGCAAAGGGCTGGCGTATCTGTAACGGCTAATGCTAATCCGCAGGAAACCAATGAGTATAACCGACACGACACCCACGACACACAACAAAAAGGTAACGACACCTATAATAATTATAACGGTCTTGGTTTGCTTGGTGCTGTACAATTGGAGAACGCACGGACGGTTGCCGATATGGAAAGGCGCAATCTCGTTCAAGATTACGAAAACAAACTGCAACTTCAACAGTTTACAATGCAGACAAGGATAGATTCTCTCAACAAGGAGAAATTGTCTTTACAAGAGCAGGTCGCAAAGTTGCAGTCCGAAAACAAGGAATTGAGTGACAAACTCTCTGATGCCGAGGATGAATCCAACAGCCTTGATGAAGAACTTGCAGAGTTGAAGAACTCACAGCAGAAAGATTTGCTTAGGGGTCTGATGGTTGCAGCCCAAGGCATTCTTGCAAGTAAGGGAGTAAACACTGATGGGCTTACTGGATTCATAAATGCTTCGTTTGCAGAAGAAAAGAATGAAGCACAAGCAGCATTGCCAGAGGTTGAGGTTGACACAATGCCCCAATACAACGAAGATGTCTTAAACCTTGCAGAATGGCTGGTAAATTTGCCCGACCAAACGAAAATGTTTACCGCAGATATTCTACACCGCATCGAACTCAATCCCGATGTCGCGCGTAAAATATGGGTAGCATTAAACCGTCCAAAGCCAAAAGCAACGCCCACTGCAACGACTACTGCAACGGAGGAA
>JAEEGH010006559.1_pt1 | contig 28423 bp, 23 predicted proteins | sample 9134181 | NCBI WGS metagenome assembly JAEEGH01 (sample SAMN16246544, study PRJNA631951) | gut metagenome | biome: gut microbiome; feature: rumen; material: DP-attached | host: Bos | place: Iran: Karaj | collected 2018-10 | reverse complement strand
AAACCTCGTAAATGGCTTAACCAAGCCGTTTACGAGGTCTGAGAATTGGTTGCGGAGATAGGACTTGAACCTACGACCTTCGGGTTATGAGCGTTTACTTGGGTTCATTACGATTGATTATAATCGCTCAATTCCGCTTAAATACGCACTTTGGAGATTGTGATTTTTATGAATTTATAAAATTGTGGGTTAAAAGTGTTGCGTAAATTGTTGCGCATCGTTAAATGCTACTAATTTAGGTGCTGATTATCAAAGAAATATTATCTGTTATAATCACCGAAAAAATTTGTAGCATATAACAAAATTAAAACAGAATTTCAGCTTATGCCTGGGACATTTGCTGATTTTATAAAAAGCAAAAGATTTGTGCAAAATCAATAAATTATCAGCGCTGATTTTGTTAATTGTTACAAAATTGTTTTTGAATAGTTTTTGAAGGTGATTGTAGCTTAAGGTTATTTAAGTTACAATTTTTTATTTGTCCAGAACATTCTTCCATACGGATTTATAATAGATGATAGTATTAATTTCGGTTAATCTCCCGTAAGGGATTTAACTGCGCGGCAAAGTTAGCTACTTTTGGGGTAGGATTTCCTCTTTCCCCTACCCCGCGCTGCGTATTTAAGATCAGTGAAAGAGGAATTAATATTACGGAAAGAGGTTATCAATATGAAGTCAATTGCATTTTACAACAATAAAGGTGGGGTCGGAAAGACAACATCGGTAATCAACGTTGGGTATGAGCTGGCGCGTGACAACAAGGTACTTGTCATTGACCTTGACGGACAAGCTAACTGCTCTCGTTTCTTTACTAATAAGCAGAAAGCGGGATTAGACAAGATACTGACCGATACGACAGTATCTCCCGAAAAAGCTCTTTGTACGACAAGATATGATAATATAGACATTATTACGTCAACTTCCGCACTTAATCGGACGATAGTCAAGTTCGAGAAGTTATCCGGAGAAGAACAGACGGGTATCGCTCAGAAAGTTCTTTCTTTCGGCTCTGAATACGACTTTGTTCTGCTTGATATGCCGCCCGCACTTTCTAAAATGACCGAAACACTTGTTAGCGCTTGTGATGTGGTATTTATCCCGATAGAGCTTGGCTCTTTTGCTATACAAGGCGTTCCTATTGTTACAGGAATACTGACAAGCTGCGGAGCAAAGTTTGGTGGCTGTTTCATAAACAAATACGACAAAAGCAATTCGGCTGACGCTCAACTACTTGAAGTTCTGAAAGACACATTAGGCAATAAAACGCTCAACAGCATTATACCTATAAGTAAGGTAATTAAAAATTCTATAAGTGGCGGTATGACCGCAAGTGAGTATATGGGGTGGACGAGTGCCGCCAAAAGCTATGCGAAACTTGCAAATGAAATAATGGAAAGGTCGTGATTATATGGCAAAGTTAAAATTTGACAGCACTATTATCACCGATTTAAAGACCGCCGCTTCTGACAGCTACATAGACAGTCTGCGAATGATCGAGATCAACAATATTACCCCGAACGAGGATAATTTCTATGAAATGACCGAGATCGAGGAACTTGCAGACGACATAGAAAGACAGGGATTGATGAGCGCGCTTGTGGTCGCAGAGAATGACGGGAAGCTAATACTTGTAAGCGGACATAGGCGGCTTGCCGCGATAAAAATGCTTATTGACGAGGGGCGGCGCACCAATACAACCGTTCCCTGTTATGTAAAAAGCGCAAAATCCGATGATGAAACGATGCTTGATCTGATAATGCTTAACGCTACACAACGAACATACACGAATGCGGACACAATGCGGGAATATGAAGAATTACAAAAAGTATTCAAGGCTTTGGACGCTGCGGGCAAACCAGTCAAGGGAAAGATACGCGAACACATAGCAAAAATACTGAATGTTTCGGTTGCACAGATCGGTAAGATCGACAACATTAAGCATAATGCTATACCCGATGTTGCGGAGGCAGTTAAATCGGGCGAAATGTCTATATCTACTGCTAATGAAGTTGCAAAGCTCGCTCCTGAACAGCAGAAAGAGATCATCGAGAAACAGCCCAATATCTCACATAAAGAAGTCAAGAAAATGCAGAAAAAACCTAAACAGGAACAGGTTGAAACGCCTGTTACTAACGTTGAGAATATCGACATTGACGAACAAGGTATCCTTGACGGTCCTGGGAACAAGGAAGAAACAATCTATAAGCACGACAGCGCCGCGGAGAAAGATACCGACGATTATGATGAACCTGAAATGATACATCGGTTTACAGAGCCGTTCGTGCTTTCGGAAGATGAAGCAACTGTGCTTGCAAAATATATCTCAAAACTTGTATCAGTTGCAAGTGATGATGATTGCGAGGTCATTATAAAAATTGTCGATAGGCTCCGGACAAGTTAAACAAGCCTACAACTGAATAGCAAAAAAACCGATTACCGTAAAAAGTAATCGGCTTTTTTTATGCCATTCTGAAAGAGGAAAAGAGGAATGGATTATGTCAACTATATTCAGAATTGAAAAGAATAAAAATTTTACCATAATGTCAAACAAACATTTGAAAGATCGTCGGCTCTCCTATAAGTCAAAGGGGCTGCTTTCTGTCATATTAAGTTTGCCTCCCGAATGGGACTTTACGATCACGGGACTTGCGGTTATTGCTGCCGACGGTAAAGACAGCGTAAGAACAGCTATCAATGAATTGGAGAAGAACGGATATTTGGTGCGTTCACAGCTCCGTGATGAAAACGGTAGAATGACAGTAAATGAATACCTTGTGTATGAGGATCCGGCACAAAATCCAGCTTATCATTCAGAAGAACATACGGAGGATAATTCAGAAATACCGGAAAAGAACGGTTCTTTTTTATCACCGTCAACGGATAATCCGCCAAAGGAAAAACCGTCAGCGGAAAATCCGACAACGGTATCATCTAAAAAATCAAATAAAAAAATATTCAATACGCATAAAGAAAATCACTCAATCACTCGCGCAAGGGCGCGTAAAAAAGACGGAGCGAATGAACGAAGGAGTGTTCAGAACGCGAATAATGCAAATAATTCTGTACACTCATCGGCTGAATGGCAGTATTACAGCGATCTGATAAGCAGGAATGTTGATATTGAGGGACAAAATCCGTTGATAAGAGATGAGGTCGAAGAAATGGTTTCGATTATGACAGATGTGGTATGTTCTAAATCAGCGACTATCCGCGTTAATCGTGAGGACGTTCCTCAATCGAGAGTAAAAGACAGATTTCTTCATCTGACCGACGCTAATATCAGCTTTGTTTTGGACGCAATGAAAAAACGGTCGGGATTGATAAGCAATGTACGTTCTTATCTGATAACAACGCTGTATAATTCTGCAAACACAATGAGTAATTTTTATTCTAATCTTGCCCATAACGACATACGGGGAGGGTTGATATGAAAATTGGCTTACACGACGGTGACGCTGAACATCTGACAGCGCACGGACGAAAGAAAACATTTCCGAATTATGCTCTTATGAAAATTTCAGCTTACCACAAGGCAAGAGATGATATTGTGGATTGGTGGACACCCGCTGAAACGTATGACAGAGTATATTCAAGCAAAGTTTTTGACTTCACGCCCGAAAATAAGTATCTTCCTGATAATACTATAAAGGGCGGAACAGGATATGGGATATACACTGAATTGCCTTGTGAAATAGACGATATGTTTCCCGACTATTCGCTCTATCCCGAATGTGATTATGCTATCGGGTATCTGACAAGAGGCTGTCCTAACCACTGCCGTTGGTGTATAGTTCCGAAAAAAGAAGGTGCGATCAGACCTTATCGAAAGTGGCAGGAGCTTGTCCGTCCGGATACAGATAAGCTGGTACTTATGGATAACAATATACTTGCCTCGGACTATGGTATTGAACAGCTTAAAAGTCTAACCCAAACCGATTATCGAATAGACCTAAATCAAGGAATGGACGCAAGACTTGTGACTCCACCTATTGCTGAAATATTGTCACAAATAAAATGGATAAGACATATCCGCTTTTCGTGTGACAGTATAGCGCAGATCAAGTCAATTACCAAAACTGCCGAATTGCTTTATCATAATGGTCTAAAACCGTACCGCCTTTTCATCTATCTGCTCGTTACCGCTGACCTGGAAGACGCGGCATATAGAGTGGAACAATTGAAAAAGCTACACGGGATAAACATTTATGCTCAAGCGGAGCGTAATGAGCGTATCGGTATCAAACCGAACAAGCTGCAATTGGAGTTTTCTCAACGTTACATATATAGCGGAAAGTTTCGCAGTTGCTCGTGGGAAGAATATAAAAAAGCAAAAGCATTATAACATTGCATAGTGAAGAAATGAAAGTTTATGAATGAGTTATTATAATCTCAATAGAACAGGAGAATACTTTTATGAGTAAAACAATCACATCTAAAATAATCGACGGCAGAGCTTGGACAATCAACGATGAATTTACGATTGTAGATATACCCAGCATTGAACTCGATACAGTTATATCGTGGATAAAGCTGAACATTATTCCCAATGCTACACCGTTTTACGAGGTAAGCAGCTATGATCTTGCTGTCGCACTTGAAAAGGAGACAGGCGTTTATATCACAAACAATCAATTCAAGGACGCAATGCTCGAATGCGGGTATTATCCTGCGGATGAGGGCGAGACAAATTGGAACTTCTGTATAAGCTCGGTATCTCCGGCTATCAAAAATTGCCCAAAGCACAAAACGTACCGTGTGAAAGAACACTTGACTTTTATGGAAGTATTAAAAGACAGACGACTGTCATTGAGTGAGATAGGTATTATGGCAATCGTCATCAAATGTTTTAAGAACAAGGCAGCTTTCAAGGCAGAGGATTTCGGGAAGTATTCGTATGAAAATATTGAATACATAAGGACGTACTTGAAACTCCTTGAAAAATACAGATACATTTTCCGTGTATGATCTTCACGGCGGTGCTACATATAGCACCATAAATACAGTTTATGAAAGCCGATTACTGATGTGGTCGGCTTTTGTTTTTCAGGGAGGTGATGAATTGAGCAAACTGAGATACAATCTTGTTTCCTTTTCGGGCGGCAAGGACAGTACAGCAATGCTGTTGGGTATGATCGAGCGGAAAATGCCGATAGACTGCATTTTGTTCAGCGATACTGGACTTGAATTTCCCGATATGTATGACCACATTAACAAGGTCGCTGAACGGGAGAATATCACTATTACACGCATAAAATACAAATTCAGCTTTGAATACCTCTTGATAGATCATCGTATGAAGTGCAGAAACTGTAATAAGATAAAACAAGGTTTCAGTTGGCCTGGTATCAGAACAAGGTGGTGTACATCAAGACTGAAAAATTTGCCCCGTGAAAGGTTTTTAAGACCTTTGCGCGAAAAATACGAGGTCTATGAATATGTCGGCATTGCTGCCGATGAACTATATCGCCTTGACCGAAAAACAAATCAAAATCCTTATCATATCCACCCGCTTATTGAATGGGGTATGACGGAAAGTGACTGCCTGAAATACTGTTATGAGTGCGGATATGATTGGAATGGACTGTATGAGCATTTTCACCGTGTTTCCTGTTGGTGCTGTCCATTGCAGTCAATAGCGGAGCTGCGGAAACTGTATAAACACTATCCGGAACTATGGCAAAAGTTGAAAGAATGGGACAGTAGGACCTGGCGGGAGTTTCGCTTTGATTATAACGTCCAACAGCTTGAACAGCGGTTTATCTATGAGAACGAGCGTTTAAGCAACGGATTATCCATTACAGGCAGAGATTTTTATCGGGAAATGCGGAGCAGGATAAACGGAGGAATAACAAATGAAAAAAACAGTTGATGATCTCAAAGTCGGTGACTTGGTAAAGAGTTTCAGTCAAACCTGGAAAGTGACCGAGATCAATGGCGATGTATCCATAAATTTTAAAAACCTTGATACATCATCAAATCTTGCAGATCAAGCGCTTATCGGACGTTGGAAGGAAAACTTCTACAAACAGGGCTTTGAAATCGTGGAAGACAATGAAAAGTCGTAAAACAATCACAAAAGGGGGTAATCATATATGTCTGACGAAATAGCGTCTGCCACGCTTACAACAAGTCAAAAAGCTGTTGAAACTGCATTGGAGCTGATAAAAATACTTGCTCCGATGATGGAAAAACTTCTTTCAGAAATATACCATAAGTCTGTTGACGGTATAAATTTTGCAGGAAGTAAGGTTTCAAGTATAAAAGCAACAGGTACTATTTCAAGTAAAGGACTTATGGTAGAAGCGCAAAAAGCTAATTCTCCCATATCCGTTACAAGTAATATTCTCGCCCGCGATGCTGAACTTTTCGCTCAAAGGGCGAAAGAATACAAGATACCTATTGTTATTGTTGGGAACAATGAGAAGCAGACAATAGAGTTTCTTGAACGTGACAAGGCAGTTGTAGAGCAGATAAGTAACGAGATCGTGCAGGAGCGTCTTAAAAATGCTCCTCAGTCGGTCAAGTGCTTTTCCCTCGGTGAAAACAACGTGTCCGCAATAAAAGCTGAATTTGAGAAGAACGGCATAGAATGCCAATTCCTCGGCGGCAAGGACGGTAAAGTGTCTTGTGTTTATCCGGCTGAAAATGCAGAACAGGTCGAGATTATAAAAGAGGAATACAAGAAAATCTATGAGGAAGTAAGAAATAGCTTTCAAATCGAACAGAGAGCGCCTGAAACCGAACATCAGACTGAACTGAAACAACAGATAGATGAATTGGTGGAGGAACGCAACAACAGTATATCGGAGGCTGTAAGCGACGAGGAAAAGGAAGAATTGCAGGCTTACTATTCACAGGAAATATCAAAATTGCAAAAGGAATTTGACGATGAAACACGACAGAACTTTGAGCAGTCAGATACTAAAATCGTAACTATAACCGATACTGAAACCGATAAAACGCTTTCTTTCAATCTTACTGATAACATCACGAAAGATAAGCTGACCGAAAAACTTCGTGATGAATTTGGTTATTCAGCGTCAAAAGCTGAAATAGCCGCAAATAAGTTCTGTTATGATCTGACATTGGACAAGGAAAAATTCTTTGCAAAGCCTACGCAATATGACAACCTCAATGCCCTGAAAACAAATATCCGTTATGAAAGTGATGATATTACCATACGCGATATGCGTTTTGACGCGGTAAACTTTAAGGACGGAAATGATACGCACATCATCATAAAGAACGGTGCCAATGCGATAGCCCTGACCCCTGCAAAAATGACCGCCGATGAGATGAAAAAGCTGTGTGTCAACGAGCTGCAAATGTCGGAATACCAGGCAGAAAGAGCGACAGCAAAAGCCGTGAAGATCGAAAGTCAAGTCCGTTCGCAGTTGGAAGAACGAGCCGTAGCGAAAGACGGTATATCAAAGGAAATGCACATTGAGCGAAAATCAGATCAGTCGTTCATCGTTAGTATAGGCGATATGTCAAAGTCATATAACTTCGGGACGATCAATGTTGAGAACAAGATCGCGCGAGACTTTGACATTCCACTTGAAAATGCTAAAAATGCAGTAAAAAAAGCACATAATCAGAGTGTTCTTCAGAACAAGATCAACAACACGCTGAAAAAGAGGAAAAAGCCCGTTATCCCCGAAACAGATAAACCGAAAATCAAGGTTGGTAAGGGGTTGAAGAAGCATTGAAAAAGAAAAAAGCAGACCCATTAATGATAGCGATATATGCTATGGTAGTAGTCGCGGCTCTGTATATTGCTGCTGCTCTTGGCGCGGCTATGGACTTGTCCGTGAACGATAGCGGAAAGTTGGATTTTAGTGTGTTTATGTCCAATATCGAGATAGCGTTAAGTTCCCCCGATATAGTGTTTGAGCATTTGCAGGATAAAACGGGATATAGCGGAAAACTTACATTTCTTGTTGGTATTGGTATAGGGATTTATGCCCTTATGGTAAACACATCGAAAAAGCGATTACACCGCAAGGGTGTTGAACACGGCTCGGCAAGATGGGCAACGGAAAAGGAAGAAAAATTCCTTGCCGATAAGCCCGAAAAGATCAAGATGAATGAGCCTGTTACTGATAACGACGGTAACGAACAGTATTCAAAGCTTAAAATGCAAGGCGAAAACTGTTTTATAGTAACAATAGGCAAAGTCCAAAAGACTTACAACATAGGTGATGTAGGTAACGAGGATAAAATAGCCGAAGATTTTGATGTTCCCCGCAAGGCTGCCCGACACATTGTAAGCAAGGTCAAGAAATGCGTCCGGAAGAGCTTTCAGACAGACAACAACATTCTATTGACACAAGAGGTGCGAATGTCCCTCAATACCCGACAGCACCGTGAAAACCTGAATGTGTTGGTTATAGGCGGTTCGGGTTCGGGTAAATCCCGCTTTTTCGTTAAGCCTAATTTAATGCAGTTGAATACATCATACGTTGTTACCGACCCGAAAGGCGAGCTGCTGCGGTCGTGCGGCAGACTTCTTCAAAAGGCTGGCTATGAAATTCGTGTGTTTAACCTGATAGATATGTCGCACTCCAACAACTACAATCCGTTTCAGTACATATACGACAAGGACGGGAACGTGAATAAGACCTATGTGATGAAAATGGTCAACTGTCTGATGAAGAACACAAAGCAGGAAGGCAGTTCGGGCGGCGATCAGTTTTGGGATGACAGTACAAAGGCACTCACACTTGCTATTGCGTTCTATCTATTGGAGAAAAAAGACGCAAAGGACGCTAACGGCAATTCTCTTGATCGTAATTTCAGTACAGTAATGAAACTTATGAGATTAGCTGAAATATCGGAGCAAGACGAAAACCATCGCTCCCCTCTTGATGATTTGATGGACGAGCTGCGCGAGGAAAATCCTTTGAGTATGGCGGTATCATATTATGCGGACTTTAAGAAAGCTCCTGCGGAAACCGCAAAGTCAATCCTTATATCCGCGGCTGTTCGTTTTGCGGCATTCAATCTGCCTGAAGTAGCGGACTTAACGCATACGGACAATATACACCTCGATACGCTCGGTGACAAGAAAACAGCGCTGTTCGTTATCATTCCGTCATCGGACGCAACATTCAACTTCCTTGCGGCAATGATGTACACGCAGTTGTTTGATACACTGTACGATACCGCGAATTTCAAGTACGGCGGCAGACTTCCCGTACACGTTCGCTGTCTGTTAGACGAGTTCGCCAACATCGGAACTATCCCCGATTTTGACAAGCTGCTCGCTACTATGCGATCTATGGAAATAAGCGCAAATATCATCATTCAGAATTTGGCTCAGCTCAAAAAAATGTATGATAAGTCCTGGGAGATTGTTACGGGTAACTGTGACAGTCTTTTGTTTTTGGGCGGGCAGGAAGCAAGCACATTGGAGGCTATATCAAAATCTCTCGGCAAAGAAACGATAGATGTCGTATCTCAAAACCGTACCAAAAGCCACAAGTCCCCGTCAACATCAGAGAACAACAGCATTATGGGGCGCGAGCTTATGACCCCTGATGAATTGAAGGTAATGAAAGCGAACGAGTGTGTCCTGATAGTGCGCGCTCTGCACCCGTTTTTCTGTCACAAATTCGATATTGAAAAGCACCCAAATTATAAATTTTTGGAGGATAGCAACAAGAATTATGCTTACAAAATAGACGGTCTTATTACGGAAAAAGCTCCGGATATGTCTGCAAACTTTATGGAGAAAATACCGGCGAAAAAGCCAGTGCCGCCTATTGACAATGAGAAAGCGATAACGGATATTGACTTTCCGGCTGACAGTTCGGATTATGAGGGAGAAAATGACAACATAGATGATGAGTTTATTGTTGTAAGTGAAGAAAGTGCGGCAGAACTTAATGCTGTTATTGCTATAAATCAAAGACACGAAGATGATATTAAACTTTCAAAGGAAAGAGAGGTGACGGGCAGTATGACTGTATTCAACACAAACGAAAGTGTCTATTTAGAGGACACGGAACTTCCTTCCGCAGAAGAAGCAGCTCCGCTTGATCTGTCGGAAAGCAAAATTTATGGCGAGGTGGATTTTTATGAAATTGAAAAAATTGGTAATGACGGATTTAACGAAATGGTCGATGCGTCATTTATGTTCTAACAGGATACTTCCGCATTATGCGGTTGTAAATAAATTTATAGGAGGTTTTCTATTATGGAAAACAACATCACCCGTACTGCTGTGGGTAATCAGCAGAAGAATAACACACTTGTAGCTGCTCTCTCTAAGCTCAATGCTAAGCGCAAGAAGATCGTAGCATCGCTGACTGCTATGGTTATGATGTCCGTTATGAGCGCTGTCACAGCATTTGCCGATGACGAAGGCGGCAGTGTTGACGGTGAGGCAGCTTTCAATGAGGTGGTCGGTTTCTTTGCGACCTGGCTGGGACGTGTCGGTCTTGTTGTAGCCTTTGTTGGCGGAATTATGTTTGCGCTTGCAATTAAGAACGATGACGCAGAAGCAAAGACCCGTGGTCTTATGACCCTTGCATCGGGTTTCGTAGTCTTTGCACTCACGCTCTCCCTTGACCTGTTCGGCATAACAGGTGCTTCCACCACATAATCTGCCCTTTCTGAATTTTTCGTATTAATTATTTTGAAAAGCGGTGCTATATATAGCACATTTTATTGTAGCGTATTTCGATGCACCGCTTTTTCTTATTTTTCAGTAAGGAGGCTTTATGTGGGGTTATGGACAGTGTATGGACACCATACACGATATTGTGTTAAATCTGAACACTATGTTCAGTATGCTCATCGAAATGCTCACTAACGACAGCTTACTGCAAACAGCCACAACTTCACTTCCTAATCTTGTTTCTGCTATAAAAGCGACAGCAATCACTCTCTGTGTGATGTTCTTCCTTATTGACTTTTTCGCTAAATCAACACATTTCCAATGGGTGACGTGGGAAAATGTGCTTGTCTTTGTTGTAAAACTATTTGTAGCGAAGATATGCGTTGACAATGCTGAACTTTTTACAACGATATTATATCGCGGTTTTAATGGCTTTGTTGGCGCGATTGCAGGAACAATAACACAATACAGTTTCATTGACGGCGATGATATGACAATTGCCCAATACTTCGTATCAGCGTCGCAGGCATCGCAAATTATAAATAACGTTGACGCAGGATTTCTGAATTTTCAGCCTGTGATACTTAACTTGCAGATTTCAATACAAGGTCTGATTATGAAGATCATTATGATACTTGCGAACGTGGTCGTTATCGCCCGATTGTTTGAACTTACGGTATATACAATGGTTGCACCTATTCCTATTTCAACATTTGCTTGCGATGGTTTATCTGACGTAGGAAAAGGTTTCTTAAAGTCGTATGCAGCTGTAAGTCTGCAAGCTATTGTGTTGGCAATTATGTTTATAGCATATTCTGCTGTAAATCAGTCGTTAATTGCAGGAAACATAGGAAGCTACAACTTGACACTCAACGGATTAACTGGATTGATAACGACGCTCACGCTCGGTATGGGTGTAATGAGTTCGGGTTCCTGGGCGCGTAAGATATGTGGTGCAATGTAGGAGGTGTGACGTTTGATAGAAATTAAGATACCAAAGGAGATAACTGAATATAAGGAAAAGTTTCTCTTTGGTCTTACGGTTAGGCAGTTAGTATCTGCTGTTGTTGCTCTTGCAATTTGCGTCCCTCTTTTTATATTTGGAAAAGACTTCATCGGTGAAGATTTGGTCGGTTGGCTTATTATTATTGTTGCTGTACCAATTTTCGCATTTGGTTTTTTCCGTTATGACGGTATGCCCTTTGAAAAGTTTATAGGGCTGCTGTACAGACAGAAATTTGTAGAGCCGCAGAAACGCAAGTATGAAGAACTACCAGTCTTTTGGGTATGCCGCGAGGAAATAATCGAAGATCGCATAGATCATCAGCTTGCGGAGATAAAGGACAAAAGCAGAAAAAGAAAACGAAAGGAGAGCGTGAAATGAGTTCAAAGAAAAAGGCTTTATCCGAAAACACGGCGCGTGAAATTGACAAAGCGCGCATTTCAAAGATGAAGAAGCCGAAAAAAGCCAAAAACAAAGCAGAGGTAAGAAGGGTGTCCCGCACGGTGCAGGACACCATACCTTATGAACACGTTCACGGGAAATATATCTTTGAGGTAAGTAAAAACCGCTATTCCGTGACGTATGAATTTACAGACGTTACTTACGATGCGGCTGATGCTGCTGAACAGGAACGAATATTCCTTGCATACGGAGATCTGTTAAATTCTTTTGATACAACAGACGATATTCAGATCACTCTGCACAACAATGTTATCAACAACAAGGAATTTGCTCGTAAGATACTTCTGAAACCTACGGGTGACGGGTTTGATGAATACCGTGAGGAATACAATGAAATGCTGCTTGAAAAAATGCAGCAGGGACAGAACGGTATCACCACAAAGAAATACTTCACCGTCACGGTTTCGGCGGCAAATCTTGAACTTGCCCAACAAAAGCTGTCGGCAAACGAGCTGGCATTAAAGACATACTTTCAGAAGATTGGGTCAACGGTAGAAAAGCTCAATGCGAATGAGCGTATCCGTATCATTGCGGATATATTCAGAGGTGTAGATCAGGAGATAAGACCGATAAGCACTTCGCAATTTATGCGCGGAGCTGAAAAGTCTCTTTGCTGTCCTGATTACTTTGAGTTCAAAAAAGACTACTTTATGTACAACGACAAGTTTGCAAGAATGCTCTATTTAAAGCATTTGCCCTCATCGCTTGTTGACGATCTGCTCAAAGACCTGTGCGAGACTTCTCTGCCGATAGTAGTAACCGTGAATATAGCTCCTGTTGACCCGTCCGAAGCAATAAAGGTAGTAAAAAGACAGCTCACTGCTATGCGTTCCAACAAAATGCAGAAAGAGCGTAAAGCTGCGCAAAACGGTGTTTTTTCTGATGTTATCTCCGACGAACTGAAACAATCACTCGAAGAAGGCGAAGAATTACTCAATGACTTACAGAGCAAAAATCAGAAGATGTATCTGCTTAATCTTGTTGTTATGGTGACCGGAGCAAGTTTTGATGAACTTGATAACAACACTGACAAGATAGAGTCGGTATTCAGAACAAAGGTCTGCACTACTTCCCGCGCCAACTATCAGCAAGAAGAGGCTTTGGCAAGTGTACTCCCACTTGGTAACTGCCGTCTTAAAGTTCGCCGTACTCTGACTACGGAGAGTGCTTGCGTATTTATGCCGTTCAATTCTAAAGAGCTGTCGCAAAACGGTGGTGTGTACTACGGCTTAAATCAAACTACAAACAATCTGATAGTCTTTAACCGCGCAAGCCTTATCAACGGCAACGGATTTATTCTTGGTTGTCCTGGTGCGGGCAAGTCGTTCTCGGCAAAAATGGAAATGCTCACCATATTTTTATCTACGAATGATGAGATCATCATTATTGACCCCGAACGTGAATATACAAACCTTGCCCGCGCTATTGGTGGAGAGCTGCTGTATATCTCGGAAGGCAGTCCGACACACCTTAATCCTCTTGAAATCTCAATAGAGGAATATAAAAAGGGCGAGGACGTTGTATCTTCCAAATATGACTTTTTCCTTTCGTTCTTTGAAACGATAATGGGAAAGAGCGGAATATCGCCTGAACAAAAAACGATCATAGATAATTGTCTGCACGAAGTTTACCGCGATTTTCTTCTTGGTAAAACAACGGAAATGCCGACACTCAAAGATTACTATGATATTCTCTGCAAGGAAACATCGGAAGAAGCAAAGCCGCTGTATATGTCACTTGAACTTTATGTAAATGGAAGTATGAAAACTTTTTCCTATCCGTCAAATGTTGACGTAAACAATCGTGTTGTCGTGTATGACATAAAAGATCTCGGAAAGCAGTTAAAGCCGCTCGGAATGATGGTCGTGCTTGAAAACCTGTGGGATAAGATAGTTCGTAACCGCGAGCGCGGCATAAGAACACGCATTTATATAGATGAAATCTATCTTCTTTTCAGAAATGAAGAAAGTGCAAATTTCCTCTTTGAACTGTACAAAAGAGCGCGTAAATGGGGTGGTATTCCAACGGGCATTACACAAAATGTTGAGGATTTGCTTAAATCAGATACCGCACGTTCTATGCTGTCAAACTCTGAATTTATCCTTATGTTAAATCAGGCGGCTTCAGACAGAGATCAGCTTGCAAGAATACTAAAAATACCTGACGCGATGATGAAATTCGTCACGGGCGCACCCGCAGGAAGCGGTCTGATCTATTGTGGTCTTAACGGTTCTTTGCCTTTTAAAAACGACTTCCCGACAGATACAAAGCTCTATAAATTGATGACAACAAAATTCGGTGAGTGACTATGAGAGTATTAGTCGCTTGCGAGGAAAGTCAAAGGGTCACATCAGAGCTGCGGCGGCTCGGTCACGAGGCGTATAGCTGTGACATTGAACGATGTTCGGGAAAACACCCCGAATGGCATATACAAAGTGATGTTCTTCCTCTTATCAACGGCTTTTGTTCCTTTTCAACTATGGACGGAACTTTACACACCATTATGGGAAAATGGGATATGATGATCGCGTTTCCGCCTTGTACATATTTGACAATAGCGGGGACGCGGCATTTCTCCGAAAAGTGTAATTCTCCCGAACAGTTATCCGAAAGGAAAATGCTCCGCGATAAAGCCGCAAAGTTTTTCATTCAGCTTGCAAATGCCGACTGCGACAAGATAGCGATAGAAAATCCCGTAGGATATATGAATACCCACTATAAAAAGCCTACGCAGATAATTGAACCTTACTTTTTCGCGGACAACGTGAACGACACTGAAAACTATGTGACAAAACGCACTTGTCTATGGCTTAAAGGACTTCCAAAGTTGAAACCGATAAATGAACTCCCTCGTCCCGCTCCATACGGTAATTATCTTGCGGAGTGCGGTAAGGTCAAAGGTATCTGCTGGGTAATGAAAGTAAGTGCAGGAAACCGGAAAGAACGGGCGCGGCTGCGTTCAATGACATTTAAAGGCGTTGCAAAGGCAATGGCTGAACAATGGGCGGGAAAAACAGAAAATACAGAGAAAGGAGGATAAACGTCTTGAAAGTTGTTAATGACAGGGGTATGAAACGTACCCACACGATCAATGACAAAGCTGTCATATCACACGGAGTTGAAGCGAAACAGGCATTATCAAAAAAACAAAGCGGCAAACTTGAAACAAAGATGTCACGTTCTGTTAATGGAGACAATAACAGGCGGCAAAACGAAGATAATCGGAAATATGATAGATACAAAGGCAATCATAAGGGCGGCGGTCATAATAAAGGAAACAACTTCAACAACCGTTCTTCGATAAACAATACAAGCCGTTCAATAAGTTCGGGGGCTGCCCGCGCCGCTCCCAAAGCTCCCGAAATGCAGAAAAGACAGCTTTCGGAAAAGCAAAAAGCGTTTACAGAACAGAAAAAGACGCATAATGCGCCGAAAAGCGTTACTGAAAAAGTATCGGTAAGCAAAGGCGGCTCTGAAAACAGAACGGTGAATAACGCTCGGTCTGTAAGCAGTATTCAGAAAGATAAGACTGTTGAAAAGCAGTTGACACGCTCGTTGAATAAATCTGTTATTCCTCAAAAGCCGCAGCTTGCACCAACAGCCTCGGAAACACACCGACAGCGTTTTGCCAACAGACAGTTAAGAATGTCTCCGCATAAAAAATACCTTGTCTTAAAAAATGGTACAGTAGATAAGAACGGTCTTTCTAAAAAGATGACGCGCACTATTTACAATAAAATGCCGCCTAAAATGCGTAATGAGCGCCTAAAACATATTCACAGAAAGATCACAAATGTCAACCGCACAAATCCTGTTGTAAATACCGCGGCAAAACCGAAGATAGACCCTGTTGTTGCCAAAGAAGTAAACAAGGTCAAAAAAAAGATAGCGGGAGTTGATAAAGCCCCAAAAGTTGTGTCTGAAACCACAAAGAATGCTCAAAAAGCTCTGAATAAGGGCGGTATGCCTGATCTGAGGTCTTTTTCTTCATTAACGAAAGCAAGTCCGATCGGCGCTGTATCGACTGTCATTACAAAGCCTGTCGGTGCTGCAAAACAAAAGCTGTTATCTCAAAGACCCAATGTAAGCAAAACAGATGATACCGGCACAGAGGCAGTCAAGTTCGGACTTCAAATGGCGGACTACGGTGAACGAGGTGTTAAAACCGCAGTCAACACGGGAAAGAAGGCAGTTGACAAGACACGGAAACTTGCAAAGCAGGTAGAGCGTCGTATCAACAAATCGACTTCAAAGAGTATGCAGCGTGGTTTACAAAAACGAGTTGTCCGTAATTCTGTTACAAAGGCCGCAAAATCAGCTGTTAAAAAAACAATAAAGGCGGTGGAAAAGCCAGCTCGTAAAGCTGCGGTGAATGCGGCGAAAAAGGCGGCTCAATCAGCATATAAGGCGGCACAAGTAGCAGTAAAAGCTGTTTCTGCTGCTGTCGCAAAGGTCGCAAGTCTTATTGCAAGCACTATGCCGTATAGCTTGATAGTTATCGGAGCGATAGTCTTGATCTTGCTTATATTCCTTATGTTTGGTTCAATGTTCGGTTCCATAGGCGGTTCGGTAGGAGGTAGCGGATCCTGGCTTGTTGATGATAATACCATTCAAACCCCCGAAGAAATCTATGAGGATTATAAACAGTTTATAGAACAGGCAAAAGAAGTTGTTGATACGCAAGTCAAGGACACTCTTAAAGGTACTGTTACAGCATTTTGTGAGAGTGATACAGCTACTCCCCGTAAGATGATAGAATACCACGACAAGAATAATTCAAGGTTTTTCTATCCCGCCAATGGCGCGGACACAACAATAAATGCTTTGATAGATCAATTCGGTTATGACGAGTACGCTGATTATTTATCCCTGTTATTCGTTCTTATGACACGCGAGAAACAGCAGGCAGACGGAGGACAAGACGGTGACATATACGACTTCGACTTCACAAAAGAAGATTTTGAGGAATTTATAAAAACTGTCAACGATAATACTTGCCGATGGGGACAGACTTTTATGATAAAGACAGCAGTTGAAACAACAGGTAACGCTTGCCCTGGGGAGAGTTGCAGAGTAAAGTCCATTTCCGGCTGTCAATGCGGGTCTTATACCGATGATAATGGTAATGTTCATCATTTTTGTAAGGGACACCCTTATTGTGAACACGATCATACAAAGCTCTCGGTAAACCTGTACACTATCAAGGATTACTACAATATGGACTATGATAGTATCTACAATTTTACCGATAACGAAAAGGCAAGATATGAAGCGTCAAAACTGATTATTCAGAGTATGCTTGATTATTGGGAGGTACATTGATGATTAGAAGAATTGCTGCCTATATAAAAGGAAAAAGCGTAAAACAGCGCATATATATCGGTATTGTGCTTGTGGTTATGGTTACGCTTATAGTTTTTACGATAAAGGCAAATTTCTTTGATGCTCCGACAGCGGACAGCTCTGCCGATACAAGCAGTCTGCCGTCATTTCACATAAGCCTTGTTGATATCGGAGTGCTGCTTGCCGTGGTAACAGCGTATTTGATACACAAATACCGCGAACTGAAAAAACAGAGGAGGATGTAATGAAGCCCATTAAAGAAAGGATAGATAAGTACAAAAAGGAGCTTATCGCAAAACAGAAAGTGCTTGAAAAGTATTATAAGTCATACTCAAACATCAATCAGAAAATCAAGGATACCAAAAGCTCCATAAGTGACCTTACAAACAAGATTAACAGTCTTGAAACGAAGATGCTTTCCGAAATGCTTATGAAAAAAGGCATAAGTATTGCTGAAATATCAAAAGCGGTTGAGAAAGGAGCATTTGATAAGTCCGTTTCTGAAAGAGAAAATGATTATGGTGCTATATATAGCACCGATACCGATAATAATTTAACCGAAAAGGAGAATGAAGATGAGATTAGTAATAGCAGAAAAACCGTCGGTAGCGCGTGATATAGCTGCTGTTATCGGTGCAACAGAAGTGATTGACGGGGCAATACGCGGTAACGGATACATAGTAACGTCCGCAAGAGGTCATTTAGTCCGTTTCAAAGAGCCGCAGGAGTATGACAGTAAATACTCTACCTGGAAATTGGAAGATCTGCCGATAATGCCGCCTTTTGAGTTTGTGCCTATTGAGGACGCAGCTGATGTGCTTGACAGGCTCACCAAACTTATGAACAGCAGTGAAGTTGACGAGATCATCTGCGCTACAGACGCGGGACGTGAGGGTGAGTGCATTTTCAGATACATTTACGATTACATAGACTGTAAAAAGCCTTATAAGCGTTTATGGATTTCATCACTTACAGCGGAGAGCATTAAAAAGGGATTTGAGCATTTGCTCTCTGGCAACGAAAAAGACAAAATGTATCAGGCTGGACTTACCCGCGCCAAAATTGATTGGCTGTGGGGTATGAACTTAACACGACTTTATACAAAGCACCTTGACGCTATATGCACTATCGGGCGCGTACAGACCGCTGTTGTCAATATGATAGTACAGCGAGACAAGGAGATAGCCAACTTTGTGAAAAAGTCGTTCTATAAGCTAAAACTTGAAAACGGTGCAGAATGGTTTGATAAATCAAGGGACAGTTTTATCGAACGTTCAGAGGCAGAAACGGTCAAAGGTAAATGCAGTAATACGGATTGCAAAGTTATATCCGTAAAATCGGAGAGAAAAAAGGAAAACCGTCCGCTGTTATATTCGCTTACATCGTTACAGATAGACGCAAATGATAATGTAGGTTTTTCTGCGGCAACAACACTTGCGGTAATGCAGACACTTTATGAAAAGAAACTGCTTACCTATCCTCGCACTGATAGTAACTATCTTACCGACGATATGACTGAGGTTCTTGCTGATCGTGTAAATGCTGTTATGTCTGTTGACGGCAGAGCTTTGGACGTGGTCAAAAACGGTCTGAACATAGACAGCAGGATAATAAATAACAACAAAGTTTCCGATCATCACGCTATTATCCCTACGGAAAATATAGCAACGGCGGCAGATATGGAGTTATCAGCAGACGAAAAGACAATTCTGAATATGGTAATAACACGTTTTCTCGCCGCGCTGTCGGGACAGTATGACTATGAGGAAACGGAATATATCTTTGAAGTATCCGGCGAGACATTCAGATGTAAGTCTAAGGTTCCTAAAAATCTTGGTTGGCGTAGATTTTATGATGAAAATAGTGACAGCGAAAATGTTATGACCTATTCAGAAGGAGATACATTCAAGATAAAATCGCCTGAGATAACTGAGGGTGAAACACAGCCGCCTAAAAGGTATTCGGAAAGTATGTTGCTAAAGACAATGGAGAACATCGACAGGCGCATTGAGGATAAAGAGCTTGCTGAATATGTGTCTGAACGCGGCATAGGTACTCCCGCTACCCGCGCGTCTATTATCGAGCATATCATAAGAAAAGGATATGTTGAGCGTAAGGGTAAACAGCTTATCCCGACAGAAAAAGGAAAAATGATAATGGATATACTTCCCGATGAAGTAAAGTCTGTCGAGATGACCGCAACAATGGAGCTGCAATTAAAGGCAATAGAAAACGGTACTGTCAAAGCCGAAGAAGTTGTTGATAGCATTTGTAAGAAGATCAATGACATTATCGAGCTTGAGCGTGGCAAGGAACACATATCACTTGCGCCCAACCGTGAAGTATTCGGCTGTTGTCCGAAGTGCGGCGGCAACGTATATAAGTACGCAAACGATAAAACCGCTGTGTATTATTGTGAATATTCTCCGGCAAAGTGCTTTTTCAGACTGTATTCTGACGATTACTTCTTCACGTCCAAAGGCAAAACACTGACAGACAGCATTATGAAAGCACTTCTGTTAAGAGGAAAGACAAAGTTAAGCGGTCTGAAATCTCCGCGTACAGGCGGTACTTATGACGCGGTAATATCATTCAAAGATCGTAAGGATAAGAACAACAAGACCAAAGTCGGTTTTGATATGACTTTTGTGAATGATAAGAAGTCGGTGAAATAAAAGGAGGGTTTTGACTTGTATTTCTTTCGTATAGAAATTTACAGCTTTGACGACGCGGCAAAAACATTCTATATCGTCCCCGAACAGAATGCCGATGAGAAAGGTGTTCCGTTTGATACGAAGTTCGTTATACAGACGACAGAATATAAGCAGTTGCTAAAAGATACGCAGACAAGCATAGTGGACGGTAACTATATCGAGTATAAGACTGATATGTTTACCGAAACTATCACGCAGGAGCAGTTTGAACAGCTTGAAAATGACAATAAGCTGCAGGAGATAGAAACGAACAATTTTACGATACAGACAGGTTTCAAGTCCAAAAAGGGCGGCAGGCTTGATATAAAGATGATACTTATAATCGGTGCTGCTGCGGTTCTGGGTATCGGCGGTCTTGCTCTCACCTTTTCAAAGGACATCGCCCCAAAAGAGCAGGAAGTTACAGAAACATCGGAAACTACTGTCATTCCCGTTCTTGTAAGTGAAACGACAGCAGAGACAGAAGTATCCGAAGTCACAACGGAAGATACCACCGCCGACACGACAGAGCCGCCTACCGAAAGTACCGAGGAATATGTTGACGAGCCTGTGGAAACGGTTGAAGAAGCCGAAGAAGATACCGACGAAAGCGGCTACACACGCGGCGGTTACAGCGGACGTTCTACGAGCAGTTCAAGCAATTCAACCGGAGAATATACGATCACTTTCAGCTTAAACGGCGGTGAGGGCATAATAGAGCCTATCACTTCAAAAGCAGGACAGTATGTAACGCTCCCCCTTGCTGAAACAGTGTCAAAGACCGTATCGAAAAAAGGACACAAGCTGATAGGGTTTTCCGATAACACGGAAATCGCGTATCCGCTGTACGACTATAAAATGCCGTCCGAAAATGTGACCTTGTTTGCCGTATGGGAGCCTGATACATTCATCGTCACATACAATTCCAACGGCGGTACGGGACAGTTATCCCGCGCAGAGGTCAGATATGGCTCGGAAATTCCTCTCCCGACAGACGTTTCGGTATATAAAAAGGACTTGTATTTGTCGGGCTGGGCGGAAACCGATAATGCCAAATCAGCGTTAAAGGCTCTTAAAATGCCGGCAGAGGACATCACTCTATATGCAGTATGGGACGAAAAGCCGCCTGTCGGCAGGATAACACTGCACTATGACGATAGTATGCAGATCGTAGAAAAGGAGATCGGCTCAACTGTGGATATGCTTGACAGTTTCGGCATATTCAAGGACGGATACTCTGTCGAGGGGTGGTATTTTGAAAACTCGCCCGTCCGCATTGAAAATCTTTATGTTGACGGAGACTGTGATCTTTACGCAAAATGGCAGGAAGCGGAATATATAACAGTCACGATAGACAGGAGCTATCTGAACGCAAAGCCTGAACAGTACAAGATACCGCTCGATATGACGGGAAAAGGTACATTAAGACTACCCGCGGTGGATAACAAAGCGGATATATTCAGCCACGTTGAGGGCTGCACTTACGGTTACTCCGATAAACCGCAGACAGAGGAATACGGCACGATAAAGTATTTCGGCGATACAGAATGTGAATTTACTCACGATACTACGCTGTACCGCGTTCTCAATGTTTACGGCGGCGGAAAAGGAACAAAAGAAAATCCGTATATCATCAGCTATTACGATCAGATCTTACGGCTTGCGGAACAGGGCGCAAAGGGATATTTCATACAGACGGAAGATATATCATTCCCGTCCTCTGCCGAACGAAAACCGATAGATACAGTAAAGCTCGGACGCGGTTATGATAATAAAAACTATGATCTGTTCGTATATGACGGTCAAGGTCATACTGTTAAAGGTCTTTCCGGTGAGGGTGGTCTGTTTGGTGAGATTGCCGGATCAACTATTAAAAATGTTGTCATAGAGGGTGCAAGCATTAAAACAGGCAAATATCAGAATGTAGGAATTGTATGTAATTCCGTCTATTCTTACTTTTTTAAATCTTCGGACGATACATCGCTTTATGGTGTGGGTAATTCCAAAATAACTGGCTGTACAGTAAAAAACTGTAAGATCAACGGCGAAAATGCCGATAACGTAGGCGGTATCGTTGGTTATGGTGGTATAATATCGGATTGCTATGCTGAACAGGTTGAAATAATCGACGGAAAGACTGTCGGCGGTATAGTCGGTAACGCTTGTACTGTCAATGGCTGTATCACCAAAGGTATTACCGTTTCGGATAAGACCACATCTGCAGGCGGTATCGCGGGTACAGCTTACGGAACGCAGATCTATGACAGTGGTGAAAAACCGTTTTGGGCGGGCGGCACTATAATAGGCTGCGGTGTAAGAACATTCGCGTCAAAGGCTGTAAACAGCGGCGGTATAGTTGGTACAGCTACCTCGGACGGGAAATCAGCGTATATTAAAAGCTGTTATGTAGCGAATATCTACCTTAACGGGAAAAATAACGGAGGCATAGCAGGAGCAGACGGAAATAGAAAAGGTCACCGTATCGCTTACTGTATCTGCGATAATACCAACGGTTATGCAGTGATAGGTGCAAGAATAAGCACCGCCAGTAAGACAATGGTGCTTGCTGTACCCGCTGATAACAGTATCACGGTTGACGGGGTGCTTTCTGTACTCAACGCCGCGGGAAGCGGTTATGACAAATGGAAACGCTCTGACAATATAAACAGCGGTTATCCATACCCGCTGAACATTTTATTTTGAACAATAGGAGGAACAGAAAATGAACAAGGAAACCAAATTTGAGCAGGAAGAAAAAGCTAACGTAAATTGGCTTATGAACAAGCTCCGCGCTGTCGAGGCGGAACGTGACAAACTCGTTGACCGCATAAACAGGCTTGAGGAAACAAATGTATGTCTGCGTATCAAGTTGCAGGCTGTCAAGATCTATGTGCCTAATGAGGTGTATATAAAGAAGGTTATAATCCCGCTTGACATCGACGATGATGAACCGGACGAATACGATTGTGATGAAACATCATTTGAATAAATGATAAGGTGGTAATAGTATGTATAATAATGTTACATTAATGGGCAGGATTGCAACCGCCCCAACGATAAAGACAACAAAGACAGATGTGAAGTACGCAACTTTTCGTATAGCTGTGGACAGACATTACAGGACAAAGGACGGTAAGCGCGTCACGGACTTCCTTAATGTTATCGCTTGGCGCAAGACTGCGGAATTTATCTGTGATCACTTCTCAAAGGGCAGACTTATTCTGATTGACGGTGAATTACAGACAAGAGGATATTCCGACAATAACGGCAATATACAGTCGTGGACAGAAGTGGTAGCTAATCGTGTATCATTCACTGGCGAACGCTCCGACGATACACGCAGAGATGACGAAGAAATCCCGCCGCCGCTTATGCCTCCAGGCGACGGAGAAAGGTACATATTCGATGATGATTACCTTGAATATTAAGGCAAAACAGCAATTAGAACATAACCGCAGTTGTCTGACTGGCTCTGCGGTACAAACTATGGCAGGAGGACAAAATGAGTACAACATTTGATGTATCAAGTATGACAAAGTTGGACGGTCCTGGAAATCTGAAAGCTATCGCTAATGTTGTGATAAACGGAGAGATCGCCGTGAATGGCATTAAGTTAGTTGAAAGCGAAAAAGGTTTATTCCCGTCAATGCCCACAAAGAGTATAAACGGCGAGTATGTGGAAATGGTACACCCTATTACATCAGAGGCGAGCCAAAAGCTCAAAGAGGCGGTCGTGGAGTGTTACAAAAAACTTGTGGCATCGGGAGAAAAGACCATAAAGAACGATCTATCCTATGAAAAAAACAAGCCTGTTTCTTCAAAAATAGATATTAAGCTCCGAGAGGTCGATAATTCCAAATTCATCAAGGCTGCCGGACAGGTCACTGTTGACGATTGCTTTGTAATCAAAGACGTAAAGGTCGTGAAGCCGGCAGGTAAATCTGAATTTCCGTCTATGCCTACATATCAAAATTCAAGGGGTGAGTATGTGGAGATAGCAAATCCTATAACAACTCCTATGTATGAAAAGATAAAGGACGGCGTTCTCGACAAATTCAAGAAAATGGAAAAGGTTGAGTATCGCGGTGAAAAGTATGAGAGTCTCGGCAACAAGGACAAGGGCGAGATCACTGAACTCCGTAATCAGAACAATGCTTATGCCGAAAAACTTATGACAAAACTTGATGCGGCAAAAATCCCATATCACGCGCGTATCGGTTCAAAGAGCGGTACAACAATATCGGTAAATATAGCCAACAAGCCTGTGCTTGATGCTCTCAACAAGCAATTAAAAGAGCAGCTTGCGCCACCACAAAAGAACGCTACAACGCCGAAACACGGCAGATAAGACACCAAACCTAAATTATCCCCTGTTCTTCTTTGGACAGGGGTGTATTTTTACAAGGAGGAAAAACCTATGTTCTTTAATATATCACAAAAGGAAAAAGTCGATTTCTTTAAGGTTGACTACAACGGGACCACGATGAAAGGAGCGGAGCCTGAGGATACGAAGGTAATCTATCAAGCAGTACAGAACGGTGATAAGCTATCCGTTGACCATTACGGTCACGTTTATAATTCTGATGGAAGATGGATTGCTAATGTCATTGGAAGATGAGTGCTTGTCAATGACCGCAGATTGAGTTCAAATTGAGCAGTAATCCGTATTTGGTTTTTTTATTGAATACGAAAAAAACGCTTGACTTTTACGCTTTAATGTGATACAATTTACACAAAGGAGGAAATACTATTGGCACGGATAGACAGAGTGCGGGATAACTACGAAAACATTACAAACACGCTTTTCAGCGATAATGAGAAGTTTTCGGAGTATCTGAAATTCGCTGGCAAATTCTACAAAATGCCTACGTCACATAGTATGACGATATTCGGCTCAAAGCCAAATGCCACAATGGTCGCGGACTTTGACACCTGGAAGAAGTTCAATCGCTATGTGAAGCGCGGTACAACATCAATAGCTGTACTTGATAATGGGAGTATAAAGCATTACTTTGATATTTCTCAAACGTCCGGAAAAAGAGTTCCGTATCAGTGGGCGCTTGATAAAGGTACAGCAAATACGCTGATTAAGGACAGCGGCAAGGATTTGAAGTCCTTTTCGGGATACATAAACTATGTAGGCTCGGAGGGTGCAAGGCTGACCGTAGGAATGGCGGCAAATGAATTCAGAATATCTGCGGAGAAACGTAAGGATTTTGAAAAGTCATTTACTTCAATGGTTCAGTACCTTATTGCCTCACGGTGCGAATTGGGCGGCAAATTCAAGTATAACGGCAATCTTGACCTTTCGGCGCTTGATATGTTAAGCACCAAAGCCGAAAAGGAAAGATTATGTGAATATGTACAGATCACTGGAAAATCGGTATTGTTATCAATGGAGAAGTCCATAAACGATATAGAACTAAAAAGGAGGAACGAAGATAATGAGCGAAGTAAAACAGATATGGTGCGAGGAGGACAAGAAGTTCTACCCCGAAACCAAAACGGAGAACGGCAGGACTTACAAGCTCGATCCGACGACGTTCGTGTACTTGGAGCAGATGGATTTAGGGCTGACGGAGGAAGAACAGAAGCTGATGAGCGAGCCGATAGGTCATTGGGGCAGGAAGTGGCAGGAGTATATGACGGAGAATTATCCGCAAGTGATACCGTCGCTCGAAGGTCGGCTGAAATGGGAACTGATACCCCGTCAAGTGGACAACGAAGCTTGGGAATATCGGGAGCTGCTGCGGGGACAGTACGCGAAAGAAAATCCCCGTCCGACAACATTCAACGAGATACGGAAATGGGAGAACACGTTGGGGCTAATGGTGGACAGAGCAATTTTGACGGACATAGTTCAGCAGTATCGGGATTGACCGATAATTACGGTGCTACATATAGCACCAAACATAACGAAGAACAGACAGCAGAGGTTGATACCCCTGCTGTTTCTTTTACTTCCGAACTTCTGACCGCATTGAAAGAACATCGAACCGTATATATTGAGGACGAGCCTGAGCAGATGATCGCAGACGCAAGAAAGAACAGTTTTACAAACAGGCGCATCGAATATGATAACGACGAAAAAAAGTACATTATGTACGCTGACAGTAATAGGTACGGGCAGATAATCAATGGTGCCTGGCTGTATGGTACTGAAAGCGCAGAGGAAATAGCCGATTACCTTGTACAGAACGGCTATAAAATTAGTAGGTATGAAAACATATCAGAAAGCAAGACAGAAACTGACAAAGAACACGATAGAATTACCAAACTGATACGGGGGTTTCTTGAAACTAATGATAATCCTATATTCCCGGTAATTCGTGATGAAATGAACAGCGGTAACGAGTTTGCCGACACGGTTTACGGACAAGTCTATGCGGTGTGCTATGAGGATAAGATACCTATGAGTGAGCTTTCCGATAATGAGCTGACGGATATAATACGGGAGACGGTCAATAAAAAGGTTGAAAGCGTACTCGGCAGTCTTGAGGAAACAGACAAATTCTATGTCAATGAAGAAAACGAAAGCGTAACGTGGGTGTATTTTAATCCCGACAGTTCCAGCGGCGGACAGCTTGTTTACAACACCTTTACTTACGATCAGTTATTTGACGCTGTTATAACAAGTGACGCTCTTGACTATCTTTCATCGGTATCAAAAACGACGCTTGTGGATATTGATACGCCCGAATTTCCTTTCAGAGTGCGGGACTTTTTAGCTGACGGAGAAACTTTCTCGACGAATGATAAAGATTATGAAGATAAGCTCTCTGCCCTTATAGAGCCGCGATATGCGATCTTTCAGTTGGGAGAAGGGGAAGAATTAAGGGATTACCGTTTCAGCTCCATTGCGGAACTAAAAAAAAGAAAGCTGTATGTTGACCGCGAGAACTATACCCGTGTTTACCGCGGACGATTGAAGCCCGGCGAAACGCTTGAAGATATTTATACGCGGTTCAACATAAACAGACCAAAAGATTTTTACGGTCATTCGCTTTCTGTAAGCGACATAATCACTATCAAGGACAGCGGGAGGGTATCCGCGCACTATGTAGATAGAGTTGGCTTTGAGCAGATACACGACTTTACTCTTTCCCGCGAGGAACGTATTGCCCGCCGTGCTATCACCGATAAACTTGACGAAATTGCAGAAAGTATGCTTGCAAGTGATGAAATGGACGATCTTGGTGATAAGCTGTTTGACTACGAACACGCACCGAAATACAGCGGCTCCGGCAATAGCTGGCTTTTCGGAAACGGTATGACTGCGGACAAGTTTGAAGAAATCACCACGAGATATAACAACGGCGAAGATATACGCACAGAACTTGCGAAAGGAGTATATCCCTTTGTCACCGGAACGGTGTCGTTCAGCTTTAATTATGAAAGACAACCTTATGATAAAACCGGATATGTAGATATAAAGGCTGTAGGCTCCGATAGTGGAGTAACATTTATTACAAAAGGCGGCTTTCAGAAAGAATATACTTGGGAAGAATTAGGCGAGGCGGTCATTCAGGCTGCGCGCAAGGAATTTGACAGACACGCGGAGCTTGACAAGCAATACCGTGAATATTATGCAGATAAAGTTCAGAAAGATGAAATCGAGATTATTTCTGACTTCAAAGACCGTACAAGAGAGAGTTTCATCGGTGTTAATGGTCGGACATCAGAAGATGTTGAAGAATTGGCACGGGAGTACATCAACGGTATCCTGGAAGATAATCAGATCGAGGCAAAGATCGTAAACCTTGCTCTGACAGGCTCACGGAGCCGAGGACTTGAAAACAACGGCTCGGATATTGATATTACCGTTGAATTTGATACAGATATGAGCGAGGACGCTCTTTTCAACATTCTGCACGAAAGTCCGTATGACATTGACGGTATCGAGATCGACATAAATCCGATAAGAGCGCAGGAGACGGGTACTCTCGGAAGTTATTTGCCGCAAGTCGAAAAATACCTTTCAGAAAAAGCTGAAATAAATCAAAAAAACGAAACCGATATTCATTTTGGTTTGCTCGGAAACGGTATTACCTGTTATGACACATCGAAAACAAATTCTGAAACAAGGGATTATCCTATCGTAGCCCACATTTCCGAAGAAGGTATTGTAAGGTATTATGACGAGAGCTTGAGAGCAGAAGATAAACGCCGTATAGAGGAACAGGCTGAAGCACAAAAACTGAAATTTATAAGCGAATGGAACAGTCTGCCTATCGAAACCCGATACGGTAAACTATATGACGCTGCAATATCCGATGAACATTTCTCCGATTTTTCGCGCGT
>JAEEGH010006558.1_pt1 | contig 28427 bp, 31 predicted proteins | sample 9134181 | NCBI WGS metagenome assembly JAEEGH01 (sample SAMN16246544, study PRJNA631951) | gut metagenome | biome: gut microbiome; feature: rumen; material: DP-attached | host: Bos | place: Iran: Karaj | collected 2018-10 | reverse complement strand
ATGCATGTGCTGAGACACACATTTGCCACAAGGTGCATTGAAGGCGGTATGAAGCCTAAGACACTGCAGAAGATTTTAGGACACTCTAATATTGGCATTACCATGAATCTATACGTACATATTACGGAAGATGAAAAACACAGAGAGATTGATCTCGTGGCTGACGCGTTAAAAGTGATATAAAACTTAATGCGAAATCAAAACAGATGGTGCCCGATGTGGTGCCCGGTCAAAATCGCAAAACGCGGAAAGCCCGTAAAATAAAGAATTTTTAAGGAGATATAAAATATTATGAAATTAGGAATCGTAGGTTTACCAAACGTAGGTAAGTCAACCTTATTTAATTCACTTACAAAGGCAGGTGCACTGGCAGCGAACTATCCTTTCGCAACCATCGATCCCAACGTGGGCGTGGTAGCTGTACCGGATGCACGCTTGGAGGCACTTGGAAAACTTTACAATACAAAGAAAGTAACACCCGCCACCATCGAATTTGTGGATATTGCAGGTTTGGTAAAGGGGGCCAGCCAGGGTGAAGGTCTTGGAAACCAGTTCTTGGCAAATATTCGTGAGGTAGACGCTATCGTTCATGTGGTTCGATGCTTTGAGGATGGAAACGTAGTTCACGTTGACGGAAGCATTGATCCTGCCAGAGATATTGAAACTATTAATCTGGAACTTTTATTCTCTGATTTGGAAATTATTGACCGTCGTTATCAGAAAATCCACAAGCAGGCAAAGATGGATAAGACCCTTGCCAAGGAAGTGGACTTGATTGAGCGTTTAAAAGCACATATGGAAGACGGAAAAATGGCAAAGAATTTTGAAGTTTCCGAAACAGACGAAGATGAGCAGATTTGGTTTGATTCCTACAACCTTTTGACCGCTAAGCCGGTAATCTATGCTGCAAACGTAGCAGAAGGAGATATGGCTGATGACGGAGCGAACAACAAAAATGTTGCAGCAGTTCGCGAGCTTGCAAAGGCTGAAAATTCAGAAGTTTTTGTTGTTTGTGCAGAAATGGAGCAGGAACTTTCTGAGTTGGATGACGAAGAAAAGAAATTGTTCTTAGAAGATTTGGGTGTAGAATCTTCCGGATTGGATAAGCTGATTGCAGCAAGCTACTCATTGCTTGGACTTATGAGCTTTTTGACTGCCGGAGAAGATGAGTGCCGTGCTTGGACGATTAAAAAAGGAACAAAGGCACCACAGGCAGCAGGAAAGATTCATACCGACTTTGAACGTGGATTCATTAAAGCAGAAGTTGTAAACTACCAGGATCTTTTGGATTGCGGCTCTCTTTCAGCAGCAAAAGAAAAAGGAATTGTTGGTATGGAAGGTAAGGAATACGTGGTTCAGGACGGCGACGTAATTTTATTCCGTTTCAATGTTTAAATAAGAAGAAACACCTTTCAAATCCTCAAAAATCCGCAGAAAATGCGACTTGATTATTTGTTGAAACTTGTTTATACTAAATATTGTACTTGTAAAAACTAGCAACGCATTATTTTGGGGATATGGAGGAGTAATCATGAGATGTCCATTTTGCGGAAGCGATAACACACGCGTAATTGATTCTAGACCGGCAGACGATAACAATTCTATTCGTCGTCGTAGAATGTGTGATGATTGCGGAAAGCGTTTTACTACATACGAAAAGGTTGAGACCATACCGCTTATTGTTATCAAAAAGGATAACGTACGTGAGCAGTATGACAGAGCAAAGATTGAAGGCGGTATTTTGCGCGCTTGCCACAAACGCCCTGTTTCAGTGGATACCATTACCAAGTTAATTGACGAAGTTGAGACTGAAATCTTTTCTTCCGAAGAAAAAGAAATCCGTTCCGATCGTATCGGTGAAATCGTCATGGAAAAATTAAAAGATATTGATGCTGTAGCGTATGTGCGTTTTGCTTCAGTATATCGAGAATTCAAGGATGTAGAGACATTTTTGGATGAATTAAATAAAATGTTGAACAAATAACAAAAAAGGGTTAAGTTTTTTCGTTGACCGTCGATATATAATGTGAGAGGAAATATGACGTATTTATAACGTGAAAGGGATTTCAAGTGCATGAATATTTCAGGAATTAGACCATATTCAGGTTTCTACAATATAAATAACGTCTCAAACGTTCATAACAATCGACCGGAAGAAGTTTCTCAGCCTGTAGAGACTAAGGAAGAGGTCAAAGAAGTTTCCAAGGAAGCTATTGAAGCTGCAAAGAGTAAGCAGACATTTGGAAGCTATGATTATGCGGACCAGTATCGTCCTACAGAGAACTTTGAAGTAAAGTCTGAAAAGAGTGACCTTCGTTCTTTGGACGTTGAAAAGGCTCTTTCCGATATGAGAAAGGACCAGGCGATTCAGCAGTATCAGGTATTTGTTGGAGAAAATGCTGAACCGGAAGCAAAGGTGGTTCGTGGAGCAGAAGACTTCGTATTATAATTAAAGTTCAAAAGACAGTTCGAAAGGACTGTCTTTTTTTTATGCTTCAAATTTCAAAGGATTGAGGGTGGCTTACTTGTAAAAATTCTGCTATAATGCCCTTTGGTGTCAAAGAAGAAAAGGATATCATATGAAAAGTTTACTTTATCCGGACGATTATATTTCGTCCATTTATGATGCAGATATAAAAAAATTATACGAAGAAGGGTATCGCGGCATAATTTTTGACGTGGATAATACCTTGGTTCCTCACAATGCTCCCGCAGACGACAGAGCAAAAGCGTTTTTTGCGGAATTAAATGAGCTGGGATTTCAAAGTCTTTTGCTTTCAAACAACAAGGAACCCAGGGTGAAAACCTTCCAAGAAGCTTCCGGGGCCAGCGCTTATATTTTCAAAGCCAATAAGCCCTCTGTAAAAGGATATGAAATGGCCATGGAAAAGATGGACACCACGAAAGAAAACACACTTTTTGTGGGAGATCAGATTTTTACAGATATCTGGGGAGCCAACCGTGCCGGCATTCGCACCATTATGGTAAAACCGGTTTTAAAATGGAAAGAAGAAATCCAGATAATTCTAAAACGACTGGTAGAAGCCTTTATTTTGCTTGGCTACAAGCATTATGTGAAAAAAGGTGGAGAGGTCCGAAAGGTTCCTATGAAAAAATAGGATTTGGACAGCTTGGAAAAAAGATGAATCATAGACTTAGATAACAATTGTTAGGTAGTAGAAAGGATACATCATGAAAATTGCCATTGGAAATGACCATGCGGCCATCGAATTAAAGAAAACCATTAAAGAGTACTTGGAATCCTTGGGAAATGAAGTTGTTGACTTAGGAGCCAACGAGAACAAAGGAATCAGTTACACCGTTTTTGGTGAAGCGGTAGCGGAAAAAGTCGTTGCCAAAGAAGTAGATTTCGGAGTATTGATTTGCGGAACAGGTGTGGGCATCTCCATTGCTGCCAATAAAGTACCCGGAATCCGTGCTGCAGTTTGTTCAGACCCTACCACTGCAAGATTGGTAAAAGAACATAACAATGCAAACATTATTGCCTTCGGTGCTCGAATTGTTGGAAGCGAAGCTGCAAAGGATATTGTGGATGCTTATATGAATGCCACTTTCCAGGGCGGACGTCACGAAGATCGTGTGAACATGATTAGCGATATAGAAAAGAAATATTCAAAGTAAAATTCTATTTGCCCCTGTAGGATGGGGATGAAAAGGGTAAAACCCTGCCTTCTTGCATTTTGCCGTACTATCGTGTAAAATGTTAGAAGTTATTTTGTGTATTTAGGAGGAATTAAGAATGATTACAGCCGGAGATTTTAAGAACGGTGTTACTATTGAGTACGATGGAAAAGTATGTCAGATCGTTGAATTTCAGCATGTAAAGCCCGGTAAGGGAGCGGCTTTCGTTCGTACTAAGCTTAAGGATATTGTAAACGGTGGTGTAGTAGAAACTTCTTTCAGACCTACTGAAAAATTCCCTACCGCTCACATCGATCGTAAGGATATGCAGTATCTCTACTCTGACGGCGATTTATTTAACTTCATGGACGTTGAAACTTACGACCAGATCGCTTTGTCTCAGGATGACATCGGTGATTCCTTGAAGTTTGTGAAAGAAAACGAAATGGTTAAGATTTGTTCTTACAAGGGAAATGTGTTCGCTGTAGAACCTCCTCTTTTCGTAGAACTTCAGATTACTGATACAGAGCCCGGATTTAAGGGTGATACAGCTACAGGTGCTACAAAGCCTGCTACTGTTGAAACCGGTGCTGTTGTTAACGTTCCTTTGTTCGTTAACCAGGATGATGTTATCAAGATCGATACAAGAACCGGAGAATACTTATCTCGAGTTTAAGGAAGGGTTTTATGGATTATAAGAGCCTACCTCTTTCACAGATTCTTAGAGAAAGAGATATTTACGTTATTTTTGATGAAGAATTTCAAAAGGCAAGCTGGTTAGACTTATCGGCGCTTCAAGCTTCTGAGAGCACCATGGAGGATTTATACTCCGACAACATTTTGCCAAAGGATGTGTTAGACAAGATTGACGAACGCATCAAAAATGAAATTACGTTGAAAGAATAGCAAAAAGCCATCGACTTATTTGTCGGTGGCTTTTTTTCTCTAGTATGATATAATCTTTTTATACTTATCAAGTTACTTGTATCAGGGGGAAAAAAGAGTGAATGATTTAACTCGTATCAAATATTTCAATGATATTTTTGAGATATTTTCATCCAAAGAGGATGGACATTTTACTTTTTGGGCAGACTATAATGAAGGAAGCGTGTATTGGAGCCGTGATATGATGGAGTATTACGGGTTTCCGGAGCAGTTGGTTGCAGAGGATGGAGCGCTGGAGTTTTATAAAAGCCGTATTCATCCCGATGATTTACCGGCGTACGAACAGCAGGTGGATGACATGTTTTCTAATCGAAATGAGTGGATGCATTCGACCTACCGTATTTTAAATAAGGATAATGTCTATGTTACCTGCACTACAGATGCGAAGCTCTTCCGCGGAGAAGAGGGAAAGCCTATTTTCTTTGCCGGAAAGGTTGTCAATCACGAGGTTTCTGAAACCATCGATCCGATTACCGGCTTGTACAATCGTACAAAGCTCGTCACCCAGATGACAAAGTATGAGAATGCCAAGCGTTCGTATTACCTTTTGGTTATCGGTATTCGAAATTTCGTTTCTATAAACGATTCCTTCGGTTACCGTATGGGAAATCGTGTATTAAAAGAGATTGCCAACTTTGCACGAAGTTTGCGACTGGATGGCCACGTGTACCGTGTGGAAGGCACGAAATTTGCCTTTACATTAAAGGCAGATCGCCACACCAAAGAGGAGATTATTGCGATTTATAATCGTTTCCAAGCTTTCATGGAAAACGAACTTGTGGTAGACGGGAAAAAGATTTCCTTGAATGTTTGTGGTGGAGCGCTCTTAGCAGAAGCTCCGGACTTAGAGCACAATCCTATTTTAAATTCGGCTCTTTATGTAATCTCCAAAGCAAAAGAAGAAAACCTTACAAATCTTTTGTTTGCGGATGAGACACAGACCTTTGAAAGTCGTCATATGATGGAAGTGCTCTCTGCCATTCGAAAAGACATGATTGGAGAAAAGAAGCATTTTTACCTGGTATACCAACCTATCGTGGAAGCTATGACCGGAAAGACAGCGGGTATGGAAGCTTTGCTTCGCTGGTCTTCCGATTCTCTTGGAAACATTCCTCCCAATCAGTTTATTTCCTGGTTGGAAAAGGATGGCAAGTTTAATGAACTGGGCCGATGGATTTTTCGCCAGGCTCTTCGGGATGCTGCACCTATCATCAAGGAGCGCCCTGACTTTATTGTAAATATCAATATTGCCTACCCGCAAATTCAAAGAGATGAGTTTATTGATGAAGTGGCTCGCATTTTGGAAGAAGAGGGTGTGCCTGCACAAAATGTCAAATTCGAGTTGACGGAGCGTTGTAAATTATTAAACATGGAAATGCTTCGCAATAAGATGATATCCGTTAAGTCCATGGATGCACAGGTTGCTTTGGATGACTTTGGAACGGGGTATTCTGCCCTCGATTTATTAATCAATCTTCCGGTGGATCAAATTAAAATCGACCGTAGTTTTGTTATGGATATTCAAGAAAATCTTGAAAAGCAAAGCTTGCTTCGCGCCATTACCGGCTGTGCCAAAGAACTTGGTAAAACAGTTTGTGTAGAAGGTATCGAAGAAGAAGATTTAGCGATTTACTTACAAAAGAATTTCTATGTCAATTTATTCCAGGGTTACTATTACTCAAAACCCATTAAAATTGACGAATTCAAAAAATGGCTGGACAAACACTAAAGGAAAAAAGATGAAGATTAAAGATGAAGCACACAAGATGAAGCTGGTATCTCCAAAGATGGCAGCTTCTTCTTCGGAAACAAGAAATTTGGCACTTTCCAATATTGCCAAAGCATTAAAAGAAGAAAAAGAACAAATCTTTGCGGCAAATCAATCTGATTTGGCAGAAGCAAAAGAAAATGGGGTTTCACCCGCAGTTACCAAACGACTAAAATTTGATGAAGCTAAGCTTCAATCCGTAATTGAAGGATTGGAACAATTGCAGGGCTTGCCGGATCCCATCGGAACCGTGCAGATGAACCGTCAGCTGGACGAGGGCCTGGTATTAAAACGTATTTCCTGTCCCATCGGTGTGATTGGCGTGATTTTTGAAGCACGCCCCGATGCCTTGGTTCAGATTTCCTCTCTTTGTATCAAAAGCGGAAACTGCGCAATTTTAAAGGGTGGAAAAGAAACTGCAAATACCAATAAAACCTTATTTCAAATTATCAAAAAAGCAGCAGTGGATTCAGGTCTTCCTGAAAACTGTCTCCTTCAGGCAGAGGCTCACAGCGAGATTGACGAGCTTTTAGAGTGTCACAAGGACGTGGACCTTTTGATTCCAAGAGGTTCCAATGCTTTTGTTTCTTACATTATGAATCACACAAAGATTCCGGTAATGGGACATGCAGACGGTATTTGCCATGTTTACGTAGACAAGGATGCAGATTTTGAAAAGGCGATTCCCATCGTAGTTGATGCAAAGACGCAGTATACCGCAGCTTGCAATGCTGCAGAGACTCTGTTAGTCCATAAAGATATTGCAGATGAGTTCTTGCCCAAGGTTGCCGAGGCACTTTCAAAGGCAAATGTTTCTATCTACGGAGAGGGCAAGGCAAAAGAACTGACAAACGCAGAACCTTTAACAGAAGAGGGCTTTGCAAAAGAATATCTCGATTTAAAACTTTCTGTTAAAATCGTATCTGATGTGGAAGAAGCTGTAGACCACATCAATGCCTACGGCTCTCATCATACAGATGCCATTATTACAGAAAACAGCGAGACCGCTGAATACTTTATGCAGATGGTGGATTCTGCCGGAGTATATCAAAATGCCTCCACCCGTTTTGCAGACGGCTTCCGATATGGATTCGGAGCAGAGGTGGGGATTTCCACCGGAAAGATTCATGCCAGAGGACCGGTTGGTTTGGAAGGCTTGATGACCTACAAATATAAGCTTTACGGCAGCGGACAGATTGTGAACGACTACGCCACCGGAAAGAGCAGTTTTTCTTTTAAAGATTTATAAAAAAACGGAGGCCCTTTGGCCTCCGATGTACATTTCTTAATCTATAATTTCATAACGTTTGAATACTTTATCTTCGCCGCAGACCTGTCGGGTGCCGTCGATGTCGGTTACGATGTAATCATCTTCGCCGATAAAGGTGCGCCCTCTGCGATGAAAGATAAACGGACAAACATATTCATCATTCTCATTTTTGATTTTAATCAAGGATTCTGTATTAATCCATCCTTTTGTGACCACATCGGACCACAGTTCAAATCCATCTTCCATACCTTTGTTTAACTCGTATTTTTCGACGGTTGCTTCTAACGGAATACGTTTACATCGCATACTATCACGTCCTTTCTCTCCCTTTTTTCTCATTCTAATGGATTTAAAATAAAACCGCAATAACAAGATATAGTGGAAAAGGAGGAAACATATGATGAAAAAAATCACCGGAAAAACAGACCAAATTTTTTGGAAATATATTAGAAAAGATCAGCTGGACACTGTAGAAATTTTAGTTGGAAAGGAGCATTATTTTTTGCCAAACATTTTAGCAGTGAAGAAGGTTTTTGAAGGAGGAATTGTTTTGGAAGAACGGGTGGAAGGCGTGAATCTGGAGGAGTATCTTTTGAGAGAAAACAAAGAGTTTTTGGAAGAGGAAATCTTAGAAATAGGGATTCAGCTTTGTGATGCGCTGCATTTTTTACATAGTAATCGACCACCCATTATTCATGGGGATGTGAAGCCACAAAATATTATGATTTCTATGGAAAAACCTCTTCGTATCCGTTTGATTGATGTGGATGAAGGTGTGGTTTGGCGGACAAATGAAAGAAACCGCTATAGCCGTGGAACAAAAGGCTATTGCAGTCCGGAACAAAGAAGGGGCGAGGCTTTTGACGTAAAAAGCGATATTTACAGTCTGGGGAAAACATTGGAGTTTTTATACTTTGGATGTGAAAAAAAGTGGAAAAATCGTCGACTAAAAAAGGTCATAAAAAAAGCAACGGCTACGAGGCAAAAAGATCGCTACGTAACCGTTTTGGAAATGCAACAGGACTTGCGTACTATTTTGTACGGGCGTTGATATAGTTGCTTTTGTATTTGGAATAAATTATTTTTTGACTGCTGTAGAGTCCGTAGTATCCGGAAAGCATGTAGCTTAGAGCTACGGCCAACAAAAAGTAGGGGGCGCCTTCCATACCAAAAAGTTCTAAGCAAATGATGAAGGCTGTGATGGGAGAGTTGGTAACTCCGCAAAAAACCGCACCCATGCCGATGGCCGCACATAGGGAAGGGGAAAGTCCAAGGATGTTTCCGAAGAGGCATCCAAAACTTGCGCCAATGAAAAAAGATGGCACGATTTCGCCTCCCTTATAGCCGGCAGCAATACAGATGGCTGTAAAAATAATCTTGAACAAAAAGGCAAAGGTGTCGGTCTCGCCCGCCATACAATCTTTGATATATTCCACTCCGGCGCCGTTGTAGGTCTGATTGCCTTCCCACATTGTCAGAACAAAAATCAGGGTGCCGCCAACAAAAGCACGAAGATAAGGGTTCTTAAAAAGCTTTTTGGACCAGGCATCGCTTTGGTGTAAGGCAACGCAAAACAAAATACTCACCAATCCGCAGAGCATAGCCAAAAAGGCGGTTTCTGCTCCGGTCATTAAATTAAACTGAGGGATGGACTCGATTTCGTAGGAAGTGTTTGGCGCACCCAGATAGGTGGCAACCCCACGGGCAACCAAAGAAGCGATGACACAGGGAACCAAAGCGGCGTAGTGCATGATTCCTACGGAAACCACTTCCATAGAAAAAATAGCAGCGGCCAAAGGTGTTCCAAAAAGCGCAGAAAAGACAGCGCTCATGCCCACCATAATCATGGTCTTTTTCTCTGTGTCGTTGAATCGAAACAGCTTTCCAACGGAGTTGCCGATACTTCCTCCCAACTGCAGGGCGGCTCCTTCTCGTCCTACGGAAGCGCCTACGAAATGGGAAAAAATCGTTGAGATAAAAATCAGTCCCGACATACGTTTGGGAATATTGTCATCGGACTGAATGGCAGAGAGCACCAGATTGGTTCCACCGTCGTTGTCATAATTTGCCAAATGATATAGAAAACGAATCAAGACCGCGCCAAAGGGGAGTAAGAACAGCACCCAACCGTGGGACAGTCGATATTGGGTAGCCAATCGGATGCCGTGATAAAAGAAGGCTCCGATAATACCCAAGACAATTCCAACCAAAAAGGAAAAGACAATCCACTTTAGCGTTGTCAGCATTCGTTCTTTGTTATGATTTAATTTGTTGATGATTGTATTTTTTTCCATAATCCACCTCTTATGAAACTCTATCATTTCCTTATTTTAAAAACAAGAATTCTTTTCTATGTATATAAAGTATGGTATGATACAAACAGTGAAAAAGTCGCATTATGTGAGGTGATTTGGGGTATTTATGGGTAGTTTTTGGGAACAATTCAATATAAACAGTGTGAGTCACAGTGAGTTTCATAAAAACACTGTTGAGTATATAAATGACAATCAAGAGTTTGTAGGACGTTCAAATCGAATGATGCTGATTCGTGTGTCCTTTATCATAGAAATTCTTTTGACAATTTATTTTTTCCTGTCTTTAAGTGTATTTAAAAGTTGGAACGTAACGGATATTTACGCCGCCAACATCGTTATCAACGGTATCGCTTTAGGGCTTTTTCTTTTGTTTTTTTGGAAAAAAGAAGTTCCGGTAAAGCGAACGGTTCTTGTCTGCGAGATTTACCAGTTTTACATTATGATGTTTTTGGTAGTCATTAGTTTGGCTCCTTTGGAAATGGATAGCCCTGCGGTTTATTTTGCCTCCTTGGGTATCGTTTTTGCAGTGGTCTTTATCATTCCCTGGTATCAGATGGTGATTCTGTTTGCTGTAGAATGCGGCATCATGATCGTTGCCAGCTATTTCTTAAAGTCAGCAAATATTTTTTCCATCAATTTGTTTTCTTCCGTAGTGGCATGTTTTGTATTTGCCTACATTGCCAGAAACCTTTATGAGTTTCGTATTTCCGAAAGCATTGCAAAGGCAAAACTAAAGGATATGGCGGGAATCGACAAGTTGACCGGACTTTACAATAAGGGCAACATGGAAAATCTTTGCTTGGATTATTTCAATCACCATGAGGAAAACGTGGCGATTATGATTATCGACTTTGATAATTTCAAAGTGGTAAACGATACCTTTGGTCATCAGCAGGGAGATCAGGTGCTGAAAGCCTTTGGCTCCATTTTAAAGAAAAACGCCGGCGAAGCTGATTTGGTAGGACGAATCGGTGGCGATGAATTTATGATTATGGTGACAAATGTGGTCTCAGAGGAGGCTGTTTTAAAAATGGCAGATGCTATTGTGGAACAAACCCATGACATTTTGGCCAGTGAATTGGTCTTTGCCTTTTCTTGTTCCATCGGTATTGCACTGCGAAGCCAGCAGGAGGGACTTTCCTACGATATGCTCTTTTCTTATGCGGACCGTGCTCTTTACAATACAAAGAACAACGGTAAAAACGGCAAGACTCTCTTTACTATGGATATGTTGCAGCAGGATACCTTCAAGTCTATTTTGCTGGTGGATTCCTTAAAGGTTTCCCGTGCTCTTTTGGTCAGCTGCTTAGAGAGAAGGTACCATCTTTACGAAGTAAACAATGGTATGCATGCCTTAAATCTTTTACAGGAAAGAGCCACAGAAATGGATACGGTAATCATTGATGTGGATCCCAGTAACAGTCATGTTCAAGAACTTCTTGATTTGCTAAAGGCTTATGAAAACGCCAAGGATAAAGTGGTATTTTTGGTAATGAGCAAGCACCAAAAGATCGAATACAACTTAGAAGGATTAAACGTAGAATATATCATGAAACCCATTGATACCATTGAGGTTTCAAAGAGGGTTCGTGAAATCATAGGATAGTGCTACGGGAGATGGGAGGAACTATGAATCAGGTTTACGAAAAGCTGACAAAGGCTTATGAAAGTTTGAGAAAACAAACGGATTTTGAACCGGAGGTTGCTTTGGTTTTGGGATCCGGTTTGGGGGATTATGCGGATTCCATGAAGGTGGAGTCTTTTGTGGATTATAAGGATATTGAGGGGTTTCCGGTTTCCACAGCGCCCGGTCATGTGGGACGCTTTGTCTTCGGATACGTAGGAGACAAAAAGGTGGTTTGCATGCAGGGTCGTGTCCACTTTTATGAAGGATATGATATGGAGGATGTGGTGCTTCCTATTCGCCTTATGAAGATGATGGGAGCAAAGGTTTTGTTTTTGACAAATGCATCCGGCGGTATCAAAACCGGATTTAAGGCCGGAGATTTGATGCTGATTACCGACCAGATTTCCTTTTTTGTTCCTTCGCCGCTTAGGGGTGAAAATATCAACGAATTGGGAGTGCGCTTCCCGGATATGAGTCATATTTACGACGAGGATTTGCAGGAAGTTTTAAAAAAATGCGCCTGTGATTTGGGCATCACCTTAAAAGAAGGGGTTTATGTTCAGACCAAAGGCCCGAATTACGAATCGCCTGCTGAGGTAAATCTTTGCAGAATGCTTGGCGCGGATGCAGTAGGTATGAGCACCGCCTGCGAGGCTATTGCGGCAAATCACATGGGCATGAAGATTGTGGGAGTTTCTTGCATTTCCAACTTGGCTGCCGGTATTTCGCCTACCCCTCTGACAGAAGAGGAAGTGATTGAAGCAGGGAAGTCGGTTTCCAAAAAATTCAGTGCTTTGGTAACAGAAGCAATCCAAAGATTTTAAGATATTTTGACGAATTGGGGGATTTGCCATGAATATTAAATTTAAAAATGCCAGGATTTTAAAAACGGATATTGCAAACCACAGCTTTTTCATTGAAAAAGGAGAACTGTGGGTGAAGGATAACACCATTGCCTATATTGGGGACGGAAATGATGTGGATTCCATTGCAAAAGAAGGGGAAGTGATTATTTGGGAACGGGAGATTGACTGTCACAACAATCTCTTAATGCCGGGATTTAAAAATGCCCACACCCATACTGCGATGACGTTTTTGCGTAGCTTTGCTGACGACTTACCTTTGCAAAGCTGGCTGTATGATTCAGTCTTTCCAAAAGAGGGACAGTTGGTGGAAGAGGATATTTACTGGCTGGATATTCTTGGGATTATGGAGTATTTGACCTCCGGTATTACCTCAAATTTCGATATGTACTTTTTCCCTCCTACCAATGCAAAGGCTTCGGTAGATACGGGATTTCGAACGGTTCAGACTTCGGGATTAAACAATTTTGGTGGAAGTTTGGAAGCTTTAGAAGAAAACTACAATGTGGTAAACGATATGGGGGAACTTGTCTCCTTTATTATGGGATTTCATGCGGAGTACACCACTTCCATGGAATTGATGGAGGGGATTGCAAAGCTTTGCGAAAAGTATAAAAGCCCTATGTTTATGCACAATTCTGAAACAGAGTTGGAAGTAAAAGAATGTATAGAGCGTTGGGGAAAGACACCGACGCAGCTTACGGATTCTTTGGGGATGTATCGCTATGGCGGCGGTGGATATCACTGTGTCTGGATGGATGACAAGGATTTTGAAATCTTTAAAAATCGTGGCCTTTATGCAGTGACGAACCCCGGTTCCAATACCAAGCTTGCCAGCGGCATCGCACCTATTACCAGATATCTGAAAGAAGGAATCCATTTGGCTTTGGGTACGGACGGACCTGCGTCCAACAACTGTTTGGATATGTTTAGGGAGATGTTTTTAATGACGGGATTGGCAAAGCTTCGTGAAATGGATGCGGCTACGGTTCCTGCAGAGGAAGTCCTTTACGCCGCTACCGTGGGAGGCGCCCACGCCATGAACCTTGGAGATTGTGATTCTTTAGAAGTTGGGAAAAAGGCAGACTTAATCCTTTTGGATTTAATGCAGCCCAATATGCAGCCGGAAAACAACATCGTAAAAAACATCGTTTATTCCGGAAGCAAACAAAATGTAAAAATGACCATGGTAAATGGTCGTATTCTTTATGAAAACGGGGAGTTTTTCATTGGATTTGATCCAAAAGAAATCTATGGAAAAGCAAACCAAATTATTGGACGGATGAAATAATGCTAAAAGTAACCTTTGTACATCACAGTTGTTTTGTTGTAGAAACAGATCATCATATTCTTGTATTTGACTACTTTCCCAAGGAGGCAGTGAAAGAGTGTAATTTTACCGGAGAGCTACCGAAGCTTCCTTCGGACAAACCGATTTACGTGTTTGCAAGTCACAAGCATCGGGATCACTTCTCTTTGGAAGTGCTTCGGTGGGCTTCGGAATATGAGAATATTACCTATATTTTTTCAAAAGATATTCGCCTGGGACGAAATTATCTTTTACGAAACGGTCTCGAGCCTTCTATTAAAAGCCGCATTAAGTTTGTGACTGCCATTAATTCCTACGAAGTGGGAGATATAAAAGTTGAGACTTTAAAGTCTACTGACGAGGGTGTTGCCTTTTTGGTGGAAGTAGACGGCTTGCGGATTTACCATGCAGGGGATTTGCATTGGTGGAACTGGGGCGAGAGAGGCGAGATATATTGCGAAGCCATTGGAACCGCATACAAACGGGAGATTCGTCGTATTGGCGAACGTCATGTGGATTTGGCTTTTGTGGTTTTGGATCCTCGTATGCAAGAAGATGGATACGCCCTTGGACTGGAGTATTTTTTAAACCATGTATCCTGTGACTTGGTGTTCCCTATGCATCTTTGGCAGCAGTTTGATTTGATTCAGACCTTCAAGCGTCGCCCTCAGATTGCCAACTTTAAAGATAAGATTGTAGATATTGACCGGGAAAATTTGATTTTTCAAATTGAAGAATAGAAAAAGATTACAATAAAGGAAAAGGTGAAAACATGACTGTGGAAGAACAGTACAATCTGGCTTTGGAAATTGCCACCAAGGCCCATGAAGGTCAGCTGGACAAAAGCGGCGTGGCATATATTGAACATCCCAAAGCCGTGGCGTCCTATTGCAAAAATCCCAAGGCAAAAGTGGCGGCATTGCTCCACGATACCATTGAGGATACCTATGTGACAAAGGAGGTTTTGCAGGAAGCCGGACTGGACGAGGACATTATCGAGGCTGTGGTTTTGGTGACCAAATGGAAAGGCTTTGACGAGGCAAAGGATACCCGTGCCTATCTTTCCGGGATTAAACAAAATCCTCTGGCCAGAGAGGTGAAAATGGGAGATCTTCTTCATAATATGGATCCTCTTAGAGTGATTCCCGATATGGAGTTAAAAGAAAAAAAGACCCGGTTTTATTACCGGGAATTTCTCTATCTCTATTTGGATGATGCTACTCTTGCAGATGAGATGCTCTAACTTATTTTAAAACTTTCACGGTGTAATCGCTGGTAAAGTCATCAGCGATTCCCTGAGAAACATAGATGGTGTCATCTTCCGTAATTAAGATAACATCAAATAAATCCTTGTGGTCCTGCCAAAAGGCTACCGCTTCATCAAAGTCCATTACAAATAACGCCGTGTCATAACCGTCGGCGTCCACGCCATTTTTTGTGACAACAGAAACGGACTTTAAGGAACTTTTTGTAGGACAACCGGTGGAAGGGTCAAAGATGTGGCGGTATACGGTACCGTCTTCTTCAAAATAACGTTCATATCCACCTGCGGTAGTAACAGCGCAGTCTGATGCGGAAAGAACGCCTACGTATTCACTGTCGGAGGCGTCTTTGTCCGGCTTTTGGATGGCAACCTTCCAATCACTGCCATCGGGTTTGGTTCCCACCAATTGTACATTTCCCCCTAGATTAATAAGTCCGTTTTCGATTCCATATTCTTTAAATATATCTGAAACTTTTTGGGATGCATAACCTTTTGCAATGGTTCCCAAATCAATCATCATACCTTCTTTGTCAAAGGTTACGGTGGAAGTCTCTCCATTAGATTCCAAGTGCATCATATCGCTTCCAACAAGAGGCAGGAGTTCATCGATTCGTTCCTGAGATGGAACCTGATAGTTTTGGGTGGTGAAACCCCATTCGTAAACCAAAGGGTAGACAGTAATGTCGTAAGCTCCCTTTGTTTCCTCATAGTATTCCAAAGATTTTTCAATTAAATAAGCGGTATCTTCAGAAACTTCCCCACCACCATTTGCATTGATTTGCGCAATCTCCGAAGTTTCAATATTGGTGGAAAAAATCTGCTCTAATCTGGTGATTTCTGCAGCGGCTTCTTCAACGGCAGCCTCGGCATTTTCTCCGTAGGCAGTTAAACTCATGTAAGTATCCATAGCAAACAAATCCTTGGAATAGGAGTTGTCTTCCGCAGTGCCCGGAAGGGAAATCTTGCTACATCCTGTGGTACAAAGAATCATGCCCGCTGCAAGAAAAAGGGCGCAGTATTTTTTTATGGATGGAGTTCGTTTCTTTTTATTTACTAACATTGTTTTTCTGCTTTCTTTTGTTTACTAGCATTGTTTTTTTCTTTCTGTATTTATTAACATTGTCGTCTACTTTATTCTATCTCAACGAATCGTATTATAGTCTATCTCTAAAACATTGTTAAGTTTGTTCTTCTTATGAAGTCAGTTCACCATCTCCCTTAGAACGGTAGGTCTTGGGAGAAACTCCGTAGTACTCTTTGAATTTCCGATGGAAGTAGCTGGAGTTGTCGTAGCCGATGGCCTCCAAAATCTTCGCCGTGGATAGGGTGGTATTTAAGAGCAGATAGGAGGCCTGCTCTAATTTTCGCTTTTGCAAAAGCTCCTTGAAGTTCCCGCCGGTGTATTTTTTTAAGAGACGACTGATAAAGTAGGTGGGTTCGTTGAGAGACTCGCAAAGTTTGGAAAGGCTACCCTCTTTGTAGTTTTTGTCGATGTATTGCAAAGCGGACAGCACCAGCTTTTGCTCGTAGGAATCTTCCTCCGAAACCTGCACGTCCAATGCAAAGGAAGAAAGGTTCATCAGCACCAGACCCATGGTGGTTTGGTTGATTTGGTTGGTTTCCTTTTTGTGTTCCGCCAGATTCCAAATCATATTTTCCATGAGATTTTGCACTGGAAGAATGTCCTTTGCTTTAAAGTGCAAATAGGAAGTGACTCCGTCGGCACCGGTTAGAGTGGAAATCAAAAAGGAACGCAAAATATTGTCGGAACCCATCATGGATATCGCCTGTTTGAAAAAGTCCGGCAGCATAATAAAGTTGACCGCAATATCATTGGTGCCGGCGGGAAGAATTTCCTGAATGGCATTTTGATTTAAAAACAAGAGGTCCCCTTCCTCCAATACCAACTGCTTTTGATGATTGATAATGTGGGTGGTGGAGCCGCTGTACATGTAGACCATTTCCACGTAGTTGTGGCTGTGAGGCGGAAAGTGTACATAGCGGGTGTTGGGCCGGATTTCAATGAGACGGCCTTTTTCCAACAGCCGGGTGGAATCCACCACAAAGTTTTCTCCCATGGGGGCTTCCTCAAAGGTGCCGGGAGAGATGTAGAGGTTTTGATCCACCTCTTTTTGTCCGTTTAGAATATTTTTTTCTTCTTTGGTAATTCGTTTTAACTTTTCCAGTAATTCCTGATTCATAGGAAAAATCCTTTCAAAACAATAATTGCAAAACGTCCTGAAATATTTGGATGATCGGTTTTTATCATTGTTATTATTATAACAATTTTATCCGGCTGTGCAAATAAGGTCCTATTTTTTGCTATACCACGACCTTATAAATCTTTTTGGCGGAAAATATACTAAAGATAGAAATGAAAAGATGCCAATGTTTTTGTTTGGTTATAATAAATGGTTTTGGCATGGGAGGTTATAGATGAGTCAAAAATATTATTTGGCAGTAGATATTGGCGCGTCTTCCGGAAGACATATGATTTCCTGGTTGGAAGACGGAAAAATGAAAATGGAGGAAGTGTACCGTTTCCAAAATGGAATGGTAACACAAGGTGATAAAAAACTTTGGGATACAAAGAGTCTCTTCCGTGAAATCGTAGCCGGTATGAAGGCTGCAAAGGAAGCGGGCTATGTTCCATCATCCATGTCCATTGATACCTGGGCTGTGGATTATGTTCTTTTGGATGAAAAGGATGAAGTGCTGGGAGACACCTACGGTTATCGCGATAGCCGTACCAAGGGTGTGGATGAAGAAGTATACAAGATCATTCCTGAAGCAACCCTTTACAAAAGAAGCGGAATTCAAAAACAGATATTTAATACGATTTATCAGCTCTATGCAGATAAGTTGCAGCGCCCTGAGGTGCTTGCAAAGGCAAAGACCTTTTTGATGCTTCCGGATTATTTCCAGTTTTTGCTTACCGGAAAGAAAAAGTCCGAGTATACCAATGGTTCCTCAACGCAGTTGGTAAATCCCAATACCAAACAGTGGGATTTTGAGTTGATTGATATGTTGGGACTTCCAAAAGAGATGTTCCATACATTGCAAATGCCGGGAACTTCTTTGGGACGATTGACACCGGCGATTCAAAAAGAAGTGGGCTATGACTGTGAAGTGATTATGTGTGCCAGCCACGACACCGCATCAGCGGTAATGGCTATGCCAAAGACAGTGGATGGGCTTTATTTAAGCTCCGGAACCTGGTCTTTGATGGGTGTGGAACTTCCCGAAGCTCTTCGGGATGAAAACTCCCATGAAGGAAACTTTACCAACGAAGGTGGTTACGAATATCGCTTCCGTTATTTGAAAAACATTATGGGACTTTGGATGATTCAGTCGGTTCGCCATGAGACAAAGGATGCCTATTCCTTTGCGGAGATTTGTGCTATGGCTGAGGAGTGCAATGACTTTTCCTCCAGAGTGGATGTAAATGATGATTGCTTTTTGGCACCGGAAAATATGACCGAGGCCATCAAAGACTATTGTAAGAGAACAAATCAGGCGGTGCCCGACTCTCTGGGAGAAGTGGCTACCGTAGTATATCAAAGCTTGGCGGAGTGCTATGGCAAAACTGTAGCGGAAGTAGAGCGAAACATAAACAAAGAATTGGAGCGCATTTACATCATCGGTGGTGGTGCCAACGCAGCTTACTTAAATGAGCTTACCGCAAAGGCTACCGGCAAAGAAGTCTACGCCGGTCCTACAGAGGCAACTGCCATTGGAAATATTATGGCGCAGATGATTGCTCACAATGAATTAAAGGATTTGAAGGTCGCCAGAAAAGTGGTTCGGGAGTCCTTTGAAATCAAGGTATATAAATAAGGTGTTATAAAGGAGAATCAGTATGTTAGTAGAAACAAAAGCAAAAGTGGGTGTGTTTTCCATTGCTTTGGGAGCATATCTTCCTCAGTTTCCGTCTTTGGTACCGGAATTTGAAAAGCAGTTTGAAGACTTTAAAAAGAGTATTCCTGACACGGTGGAAATCATCGACGGTGGTGTGGTGACTACAAAAGAGTTGTCACAGGCAGCAGGAGACAAGTTCCGCGCTGCAGACGTTGACTTGGTATTTATGCAGCTTTTAACCTATGCAACTTCTTACAATATGCTTCCGGCGGTAAAGGATTTGGATGTACCGGTAGTACTTGTAAATGTTCAGAAGTTGAAGGCTTTGGACTATGATACTGCAGGAACCGCAGAGTGGTTGGGTGAAGCTTATGCCTGCGGTGCAGTTGGTGAAATGGTAGCGGACTTGAACCGTTACGGAAAGCGTAGCGCTGTTATTACCGGTGTGGTAGAAGGCGGCGATGCAGCGGTAGAAAAAGAAATCAAGGAATGGTGTTTGGCAGCTCAGTGTAGAAGAAGATTTCGTGATACCAACATTGCTCAGATTGGACGTCCTTATCCCGGAATGATGGATCTTTACATCGATGAGTCCAACCTCTATCGCAGAATGGGACTTTACACCAAGCAGTTTGACTGGGAAAAAATCTGGGCCATTGCAGATGACATTTCTGACGAAGCAGTGATTCGTGCAAAGGCAGAAGATATTTTGGATACCTTTGATATTGTTGGCGGCGGCACCGTAGAAGACGTATGGGAAATGGCTCGCTACGTAGTTGCTTTTGAACAGTGGGTAAAGGACGAACAGCTTGGCTTGGTGGCTTCTCATTACGACGGCTACGCAAAAGGTCAGGCCGGCGTTGTGGACAGCCTTTTGATTCCTGCCTTTTCTATGTTGATCAAACAGGGAACTGCATGCGCGGTAGAAGGTGATATGAAGGTGGCTATGGCCATGAGTATCTTAAAGACCATTTCCGGTACCGGCCAGTTGGCTGAGATGTACACCATTGATTTTAATGATGACGTTACTTTAATCGGACATTCAGGCTCCGGTGATTATCATATTTCTCAGGCGAAGAAGCCTACCATGAAGATGATGGATGTCTTCCACGGAAAGACAGGCGGCGGATATTTGACACAGTTCTATCCTCCTACCGGCCCTATTACTTATTTGGCAATTACCCAGGATGGAGAAGGTCACTTTAAGTTTGTGGCAGCAGAGGGTATGAACGAAGAAGGAAAGATTTTGCAAAACGGCGATACCATGATGCGTACCCGTTTCTCTTGCTCCGCTTCCGAATTTGTTACTCGTTGGAGTGAGACAGGCCCCACTCACCACTTTGGAGCAGCTGTGGGACATCATATGGAAACCATCAAAAAGGTTGCAAAAGAATTCGGCGTACCTTTGGAAATCGTAGTTCAGTAGTTTTTAGATAATGATAAAAGAACATATTTGTTCTGCAAGGAGGATATTGTAATGAAAATAACAGACGCAAAATTCGCAGAAGGATTTATTCGCATGGCAAATGACGGATGGGAACAGGGCTGGCATGAAAGAAACGGCGGAAACCTTTCCTATCGTATGAAAGATGAAGATGTAGCTGAAGTAAAGTCTTTGTTAAAAGAAGATGGCCCTTGGAATGAAATCGGAACCAGCGTTCCGGATTTGGCTGGGGAATACTTTATGGTAACCGGTTCCGGAAAGTATTTTAGAAATGTAATCTTGGATCCGGAAGATTCTTGCTGCATCGTAAAGTTGGATGACAAGGGTGAAAAGTATCAGATCCAGTGGGGATTAGTAAACGGTGGTCGTCCTACTTCCGAGCTTCCCAGTCATTTAATGAACCATGAAGTAAAGAAAAAGGCAAGCGGTGGCAAACACCGTGTAATATATCACGCTCATACAACCAATGTCATCGCTTTGACCTTTGTGCTTCCTTTGGAAGATGAAGTATTTACCCGTGAACTTTGGGAGATGGCAACCGAATGTCCTGTAGTATTCCCTTCCGGAATCGGCGTAGTAGGTTGGATGGTTCCCGGCGGAAGAGATATCGCGGTAGCAACTTCCGAACTTATGAAAAAATATGATGTTGCTATTTGGGCTCATCACGGAATGTTTGCTTCCGGTGAAGACTTCGACTTAACCTTTGGATTGATGCACACAGTAGAAAAATCCGCAGAAATCTTGGTCAATACCCTCTCAATGTCTACCACCAAGCTTCAAACCATTACTCCTCAAAACTTCAGAGACTTGGCTGTAGATTTCAATGTGGAGCTTCCTGAGAAGTTCTTGTATGAAAAATAATATTGATTTTACAAGGGTGTTGGAGTATTCTGTTATACGGAGCTTTTGTGCTCAGATTTATTTTAGAGTAGGAGTGTTCGTATGAAAACAGTAGAAGATTATATCCGTACGATTCCGGACTTCCCGGAAAAAGGAATTATGTTCCGTGATATTACCACGGTACTTGGAGATGCAGACGGATTTCAGCTTGCTATTGATGAGATGACTAAATTATTGGAAGGTGTAGAATTCGACGTAATCGCCGGAACAGAGTCCAGAGGATTCATTTTTGGAACTCCTTTGGCTTACAACTTACACAAACCTTTCGTATTGATTCGTAAGAAAGGAAAGCTTCCTTATAAGACAGTATCTCAGGAATACGATTTGGAATACGGAAAGGCTGAGATCGAAATGCATGTAGATTCTATCCAGCCCGGACAGAAGGTAATCTTGGTTGACGACTTAATCGCAACCGGTGGAACTATGGAAGCTGCAGCTCAGCTTGTGGAAAAGCTTGGCGGCGAAGTAGTAAAAATGTTATTCCTTTTGGAACTTGCAGGATTGGAAGGACGCAAGCGCCTTTCAAAATACGATGTGGGATGCGTAGTAACCTATCCCGGAAAATAAAATTCTTGCCTCTCAAGCGCAGCGCTTGGGAGGTTTTTTATTGCCCTTTTTTCCAGAACTTTTGGAGAATAAAAAAAGAGCCTCCAAGGGCTCTGGGAAAAAAGTTCCTATAAAAAGGAAAAAGGCAGTCTTTCGACCGCCCTAAAGAAAAAAGATTACTCAACATTGACTGTTCGAATGTATTGTACTAAAATGGTGCCATGAAGTAAAGTTCAAGTTTTTCATTTGAAAGATGAAAGTAATTCAATACATAGGGAGGTAGTAAATGACTTTATTATCATATGAAATTTTTCAGAGCATTATTGACAATGGCTCTTTTGCAAAAGCGGCTTCTGCACTGCATTTAACTCCATCAGCAGTTAGCCATTCGATTTCAGGAATGGAAGAAGAAATCGGATTCCCGCTTTTTATAAGAAGTAAAAACGGTGTACAGCTTACATCTGCCGGAGAAGAAATCAGTCCTTACATTCAAAAGATTGTTTCTTCCAACAACAGTTTGTCTCAGGCAATTGCGCAGATGCAGGGCCTTCAAACCGGTACCGTTCGTGTAGGATGTACCAATACCGTTTGCTTGACCTGGATTCCTCATATCTTGAAGTCTTTCCAGGAAGAGTATCCTCAGATTGATGTTGAGATTTTCCAGGGAAGTTACGATGACGTAATTGTTTGGATTAAAAACGGAAATATTGATTTGGGTATTGTGTCAGAGGAGGCTTCTGAAAAGTTACCTTTCATTCCTTTGTATAAGGATAGTTTGGTTTGCTTGGTACCAAAGGGATTTATGCCCTCCACCACTACATTTATGACACCGGACGATTTGAAGGGACAGCCCTTCGTAATCCAGCAGGATAGTTGCGATATTGATATTATGAATTTCTTAAATAAGTATCGCTTGTCCATTCGTGCCAACTGCCATATTTTGGATGACCAGTCAGCCATTGCCATGGTAGAGTGTGGCGCCGGTATTTCTATCATGCCGGAGTTGATTATGGAAACAGCAAAGAGCAGCGTGGATGTATATCCCATTCAGCCAGAGCAGCACAGAACTTTGGGTATTTGCTCTCAGAACAGAGATTTTATGTCACCGGCAGCAAAGGTTATGTTGAAGCATATTAAAAACTATGTCAGCACCTTAAAAGGCAGCTTGGTGGAAAAAGAGAAATAAGGAAGATTACATGATAAAAGCAGTTTTGTTTGATATGGACGGAACCATTACGGATACGGAGCGTGTGTACAATGTTTTTTGGGCAGAGGCGGCTCATGAAACAGGATGCATGGAATTTACCAGAGAAGACGCTTTGGATTTCCGTAGTTTGAATCATAAAGACGCCCGTATTTTAATGGAAAAGAAGTTTGACGGTCGGGCAGACTATGACAAGATTCACATCCTTTGCGGCCAAATGGTAAAAGACTATTTAAAGGAAAATGGTATTCCCAAAAAGCCCGGTGTGGATGAGATTTTATCCTATTTAAAAGAAAAAAATTTAAAGGCTGCTGTGGTAACGGCAACCGCATTGGAACGGGCTCTTCCCAGATTGGAAGCGGTGGGACTTTTGCACTCCTTTGATGAGGTCATCAGTGCCCATGAAGTGCCTCAGGGAAAACCCCATCCGGATCCTTATCTTTATGCCTGTGAAAAATTGGGCTTACAGCCCGATGAGTGCATCGCCGTTGAGGATTCTCCAAATGGTGTGCTTTCCGCATATCAGGCAGGCTGTCCTACCATTATGGTTCCGGACTTGACGGAGCCGGATGAAGCGTTAAAAGAAAAACTTTTTGCTACCTGCAAAACATTGGCAGACATTATTGAGGTCTTGGAGGAAAAGAGCAGCAACAATGGATAATGTCTATATTTGCGATTTATACGAAAAATTTCACTGCCTGGCAGGGGAGTGTCCCACCAGCTGCTGCAAAGGCTGGGTGCTTCCGGTGGATGATGAGGCTTATGAGCGTTATGAAAAGCTGGAGGGGCTTTACGGAAGGCATGTGAGATCACATATTACAAAGCACAAAGGGATACGTGTGATTCGACGTCAGTTGGGTCGCTGTCCCTTTTTAAATTCCGATAAACTGTGTCAGTTCCAGGCAAATGGTCATCCGGAACTGATGCCTTTGGTGTGCCGTACATATCCTAGAGAGACGGTAAGTTTTGATAAGGAAGCCAGATCTACATTGGTTCTTTCCTGCCCGGCGGTAGCAAAACTCTTTATTGAAAATCCCGGCAGACGGGAGTTTCATAAGGCGGATACCAAGGTGGAAGTCTTTTGGGAGTTGAACAACGAAGACGACGCCATGTTTGCCTTTTTGAAAGAGGAAGAAGAAAAGCTTTTGGACTTTTTTTGGCAGGACGATAGGGAAATGCCGGAAAAGTGGCAGGCGATGTATGCCTACGTTTACCGCAAGCATGATTTGATTATCCGGGATCGGCTGAAGGAAACCGTGGACATTCCTTTGACCTACGACAAAAGCAATATGGGAGAGTACGCCCTTTTGAATCCTCCTACCTATTGCTTCTTTAAAATAGAAACCATTGACCATATGGTTTTGAATTGCATCAACTACGGTGCCCTGTCGGTTCGGGAGCCGAAGTTTTATCATTTGATCAAAGGCTATTTGGATATCTTTGGAAAGCAGTATTTGGACTGCGTGGACAATTACTTTGATGAGCAAATGAGAAAAATGCTACGGGAGAATCCTGAGGCCTATGAACGTTATCGGTCTTATTTTTCCTGGTGCATGAACGAGTTGTTCTTTTTGGCTTTTGAAAATTACAATATTATACGTCAATACCTGTACTGCGTGTTGTATACTCAGCTTTATATGATTTTTGATTTGGTGGATTATATGGAAAAGGGTCCAAATCGAAGCCAAGAACGTTTGGCGGAAGTGCTCTATATTTGCGAGCAGGGAATCCAGCATAATCCCTCACTGAAACACAATCTGATGGAAGTGATTCGGAGAGAATTTTTGTAAAGATTTTTCTCTTTAAAACTTTAAATTTTGCCAAAATGGGTGTATAATGTCAATGTATCTGCGGTTCGCCTTTTTTTAGGAAACGCAGTTTTTTAATCTATTTTTGATGTGTTTTGGTGTTATAGAAAGTTATGGTGAGAAGATGAGTGATTACCAAGTCGGTGACTATTTAATGCATGAGAGTTCCGGCGTTTGTCAGGTTGCAGAAATCTCCGAGAAGGCCCTACAGGGGAAAGGCTCTGAGAAAATGTATTACTCGCTGGACCCTGTATTTCAAAGTGGCAGTCAGGTGATAACCCCTGTTGCTTCAAAGGTTCGTATCCGTGACGTTAAATCCAAGGAAGAGATGCAAAATCTTTTGGACAAGGTTTTGGAGCTTCCTGTGATTCGAGAGCAAAACATACGCGCGCTAGGAGACATTTTTAAAGAGAAGATGTCTGAATTTGATCCGGAGCCGTTGGCTACCGTTGTAAAGACTGTTTATCTTCGTGAGCAGATTCGTATGGCAGCCGGCAAAAAAGCCATGTCTTCCGATGAGAAGGTGATGGCAACAGCAGGACGTAAACTATTTGAGGAAATGGCCTTCGCCTTGGGCGAGGATATGGACACAGTTCGGACAAGATTTTTCAAAAACTTGAAGACGGAAAAGGATTTATGCATTAAAACACTGGAAATTCAATAAGAATTTCATGGAACCCGGGTGGATTTTCTACCCGGGTTTTTGTATGATGGAATGAGAGTTTGAGGAGTTGGAATAATGACAAAGGCAGAAAGAGAAAAACGAAGAAGAATGAGACAGCTCATTCATGGAATCATTTATGTTTTGGCGGTGATAGGTGCAGTGACGGTAATCGTACTTATGGTATCTGCATTAAAATCTTTGATCAATACAAAACGGGTGGTGACGGAAGCTCCGGAGATTACGGAAGAGCTCTTAACCCCAAATGAATACTCCAGACCGCAAATCGCTTTGGAGGAAGTAAACGGAATTGTAATTCATTACACCGCAAACCCGGGAACAACGGCGGAAAACAATCGCAGCTATTTTGAAGGATTGGCTGCCTCAGGTGAGACCTATGCCAGCAGTCACTTTATTGTGGGAATTGACGGAGAGGTCATTCAGTGCGTTCCTTTGACGGAGATTGCCTATGCATCCAATGAGAGAAACAGCGACACCATTTCCATCGAATGTTGTCACGAGGATGAAAGTGGAAAATTCAGTGACGATACCTATGCCACCCTCGTACATTTGACTGCATATTTAATGGGACAATACGATTTGGAAATCGATGATGTCATCCGACACTATGATGTTACAGGAAAGGACTGCCCCAAATACTTTGTGGAACACGAGGATGCCTGGACCCAGTTTAAGGAAGACGTAGAAACCTATATCAGAAAGAACGGAGAAAAAGTTTCAAAATGACCGAAGAACATTTCAAAAAAATGACGGAAAGCATTAAAAAGAGAAAGGGTATTGTCTTTTTGCTAAATGGCTTGGACAAAATGATTACAGGAATCACATTTTTGTGTTATCCTCTTTTGCTGGGATATTTGTTTATGTCAAAAGATCCTTTTTTGCTTGCGGCAGTTATGGTGCCGGCGGTGTCCTTTGTTATTGTCACATTGTTTCGAAAGATGTATAACGCAAAGCGGCCTTACGAGGTATATGATTTTGAACCGGTGATTCAAAAGAACACTCTGGGAAAGAGCTTCCCCAGCCGACATGTGTTTTCTATTTTTATCATTGCCATGACCTTTTTCCAGGTGGAGCCGGATTTAGGGGTTTGGTTTATGCTTTTAGGTGTAATTCTTGGTGTGCTTCGGGTTTACGGAGGCGTCCATTTTATAAAAGATGTGTCAGTAGGAGCTGTGGCAGGAGTCGTGGCCGGACTGATTGGCTACTATATCATATTTTAAGGGAGTAACGAATGAAAAAAACAGCAAAAAGAATAATGGCAATATTACTTTCCTTGGGCGGAACCCTTTTGGCTTTGTATGTAGGTGGATATTGGCTTTTGTTTCGACCGATTCATAACCTTTACTTGGGTTATGTGAGACACGCCATCTCTTTGGGTTTGTTGTTAAACAGTTTTGTCCGCATCTTCTTTTCTGCTACGGTGTTTGGAAGTATCTGGTGTATTTTTGATATCTTGGCCGGATTTTTCCGTGATGAGGAAGAAGAGAATTGATTTTTTCCTGTTTTTCTTTATAATATGGATAAACAAACCGATAAGTATTATAAGAAGAAGTTGACATAGAAAGAAGGTGAGTCCATGAAATTTACAAAGTTAAATGAAAACTCTATCCGTTGCATTATCTCTCAGGATGAGATGGTGGAATACGGAGTAAATTTAGATGATTTAATGGACGACCGTGAAAAGGCGGAGGATTTCCTTCGCGTTATATTGGATGAAGCAAAGACAGAAGTTGATTTCCATACTTCCGGAGAAGCGTTAAACGTCCAGCTATCCATTATGCCGGACGGTGATATTGCTTTGATGATTAGCGATGACCAAAATGCCGCAATCCGGGCTATGCTTTCTCAGTTCAAAGATAAGCTGAAAGATTTCTCAGATTTTATTACAGAAGAGAAACAGAAAAAAGACAACGTTCACAAAAAGGGTACCGCAGAGGTGAAGCCTTACGAGCCTACTCCTTTTGATCAGGTGGTTGAGACCACCAAAGAAGTATTGGAAGCAGCGGCAGAAGACGATCCTTTGGAAATGACTTTGTGGGCAGAGTTTAATGCTTTGGATGATTGCATTCGCCTGGCAAAAGCTTTGCATGCTTTGGGAGATGTGGATTCAAATCTCTTTAAGTTTGATGATGCATATTTCCTATCTATGACTTTGGTTCAGACCAAGCGTCAGATGGCCAAAAATGTTTTTGCAGTAGCGGAGTATTCCACTCAGGTATTCAATGACGCATCATTGGCTGCCAGATTAAATGAGCACGGTACATTGATTTTAAAAGAGCATGCTCTTCAGGATTTAAGAGAATTATAAATTACATGAATTCGAGTATCATCGGACTCGAGTTTTGAATTAAGTATTTTGAGTTTTAAGACCTTCCATTATGGAAGGTCTTTTTTTATTTTGTTTGCAACAAATTACGGGTTTTACTACACTTTATATATAGAAACACATAAATCCGAGGATTGATGGGTGAGTAAATGGAAAAAGAAGTGTTTTTAAGAAAATATGAAGAAGTGTATAAGGATTTGTATCGTTATGCACTGTTTGCGCTTGGACATCCACAGGATGCAGAGGATGCAGTGTCCGAGGCGGTGATGGACGCCTACAAAGGAAAAGACGGTTTAAAAAATCCGGAAGCTTTTAGGGGTTGGATGTTTCGGATCCTTTCAAGAAAGTGCAAAGCAAAACGGAAAGAATATGCAACGAAAAAGGTGCTGCCATTGGATGCGTCTGTTGAGGAAGGTAAATCGTTGGAGGAACGACAATCATTTGAGGATTGGAATTTTGGATCCTCTATGGAGGAGTCGGAGCGGGTTCTGCTGCGCCAAATGTTTCTTTCTTTAAATGAGGAGGAGCGAAGCATTATCGGTCTTCATATTTTCGGCGGGTATACCAGCAAGGAAATTGGAAAAATTCTGGGACTTCTGCCGGTGACGGTTCGTTCCAAGGAACATCGTGGACTGGAAAAGCTTAAGAAGGAAATAACT
>JAEEGH010006555.1_pt1 | contig 28430 bp, 26 predicted proteins | sample 9134181 | NCBI WGS metagenome assembly JAEEGH01 (sample SAMN16246544, study PRJNA631951) | gut metagenome | biome: gut microbiome; feature: rumen; material: DP-attached | host: Bos | place: Iran: Karaj | collected 2018-10 | reverse complement strand
ACAACCAGGAGTTGGATGCCTATGTATTTGTCTGCGGCCTGATTCGTCAGGCAAAGAAAAGAATCGTACTTGTCGACAGGTACGTGACTGAAAAAACGTTGACCATGATGCTCAAGCGGGAAAAAGGCGTTTTCGTGACTATTTACACCTACGACAAGAGCAAGGTTCTCGAGGTGGACTTGGCGACTTACAACGAACAATATCCCGACAGCCCGATGCAAGTTCTGCCTAGTTACGGAATGCACGACCGATTCCTATTCATAGACGATACGGCTTACCACTTTGGGGCTTCGCTCAAGGATTTGGGCAAGAATACGTTTTTCTTTACGCAGGAAGATTTTACCCTAGAGGAGGTGTTGAAAGAATCGCAAAAGATTCAGGCAGAAAAAGAAAGTTAGGCATTACAAGATGACAAGTTCCGTAGCCAAGGGTGCCGTAAACCAGCATCTTCTTTCCATCGACGATCCAATGGAAAGGTTCTTCTATGAACTTGAATGTATCAAGGGCACGTGGAGCGTGAAAGAACTTCACCGGCAAATCGACACGAAACTCTATTTCAGGAGCGGGATTAGCAAAAAGCCAGAACTCTTGCTACAAAAAGTGGAAAAGGGCGGAGCTGATGCCGTTTTGTCGGTCAAGGACGCGTATACTCTCGATTTTTTAGACCTGAATGCCAAGGATGCGTTCTCCGAAAGCGAATTGGAACAGGCTATTATGAATCATTTGCAGGAGTTCCTGTTGGAGATGGGCAAAGGGTTCTGCTTCGAGGCTCGGCAAAAACGCATCATCATAGACGACGAGTATTATTTTATTGATTTGGTTCTTTATAATCGTCTACTGCACTGCAATGTAATCGTGGAGTTGAAGGTTGGCAAATTCCGCATTGAACACGCGGCTCAACTGAATGCCTACATCTCTTATTTCAAGGATTGCGAGATGATGGACGGGGATAATCCCCCGATCGGGATTTTGCTCTGTACAGAAAAAGGACCAAAAATGGTTCAGTATGTTTTGAACGGTATGGACGAGAAGTTATTTGTCTCGACATACAAGTTGCAGCTTCCTGACCGGGAACAATTGGAAAACTTCTTGATTAAGGAAGTGAAGGAAATGGGGCTATGACGGCTTTATTTTCGGCTTTGCCCTTAAACATCAGCAATCTTTCTCAAGAAGAAATCGCCCTGTTCAAGATTTAGTGTAAAACTACCGCATCGGGAATTCTTCGAAGGCCTTGCTGTTCGCCTGCAGGTTGCTACCCTTCCAGTCGAAGAGCGCGGTACCCCAGGCGCCACTGAGCGTCGGTTCCCAGAAGAACGTGCCTATCCAGCGGTCCATCCCCTTCACCATCTCGTTCGTACGCTTGCGCGAACCGTCAAAATTGTAGTGGTTCTCCGCATCGCCGCCGTTGTATTCTGCGACTATGAATTCCAGGTCCGGGTAACTCGAGACGAGCGACTGGAAAAGCGATTTCCAGTCATCGGGCGCCTTGTCGCCGTAGGCCGTGTAAGCGGAGAATCCCATCACGTCGGCAGGGACCTTCTGATTCTTGAAGATTTCCGTCATCCACCAGTTAACGGTATTCGGCTTGCGGATGCTCTCGATGTGCAGCACGGTCTTGGTATTCGGTGAAACATCCTTGACGGCCTTGATGCCCGCCTTGAAGTACTTCGCCGCGTTCGCCTTCCCCGCCGTGGTGCCCATGTCGCCGTTGATGGCGGTAGAAGCCTTGTCTACATTGTTTCCCCAGCAATCCGTCTTGCTGTTCGGCACGTGAACGAGGATGCCCGGCGTTGTCTCGTTGCCTATCTGCACCATCTCAGGCGTCGCGCCTACATTCTTGAGCGCATTCATCAGGTCAAGCGTGTAGGCATACACGGAATCGGCGAGAACGTCGGAGCTGTTCACCTTGCGCCAGCGCTCGGGAATAATCTGCTTGCCAGGATCGGCCCAGTTGTCGCTGTAGTGGATATCGAGCAAGAACGCCATGCCCGCAGCCTTAATCTTTTGCGCGTAGGCGACGATGTGGTCCTTGTCGGCGTAGGCCTCGGCATCGTGGTCGCAACCCGATGCGGCATAGCCGTACTGCGCCTTCGGGCTTACAAAAGTCTTTAAACGGATGGCGTTGAAGCCGTGATCCTTGAGGAGCGTGAAGATGTCCTTCTCGGTTCCGTCAACGTCGAAGAACTTCGCGCCAAAGCGTTCGTATTCCTGCACGGTCGAGATGTCGGCGCCGGTGTAGAAGCCGAAACTGAGCGGCGGTTCGGAAGCGGAGGACTGCGAAATTTTAGACGAGGACGAAGGCGGAGGTTCATGCGCCGAGGAGCGCGGAGGTTCCACGCCCGAAGAAGAACGCGGAGGGAAACGGAAAGAACTGGAACTCGGATACGGATCCCATAAAATCGAAGACGAAGAAAGAGGCGGAGGCGGTACAGAAGAAGAGAGCGGCCCTGCGGACGAACCTGCGGGGGGATTGTCGGAAGACTGCGGGACATCCGAGGATGACGAGATAGACGCGACATCGGAGGAGCCACCCAAATCGGGCAAGGACATGCCCGCAGAGGAATCCCCCACGATTTCGTAGTCGTAACCGGTACCGCTGCCGGAATCACCACCGCATGCAACGAAAATAGACCCAGCCGCAGCCATCGCCGCGACACACCCAAAACGGCACAAGTGCCGCACTCTAAAACAACCCTGTTTGTATCCCATACCCTAAATCTAAACTAAAAGTTTGACAAGCGATGCGCCGGAGCCCATAAAATCGTGCAAATAATTTAAATTTACACCATGCAACCATGGGATTTGCTCGCATCTGAAGGCGTCCAGGGCTTTATCGAAGAAGCCCTTACGCGCAAGTGGGATGCGTTGCAGGTTTCGACCGCGCTGAACAAGCAGGGGTACAGCAACGAGGAACGTGCGGCCATCATGGACTACATGGCGCTCGTACCCAAGTTCCGCGAGAAGTTCTGCTCCGGCAAAAGCGCAAATAACGAGAACGCCCGCGGGATGTTCCTCCTGTGCGACAAACTCGCGCTAGAACAGAGCACCGCACAGGATATCGGGCGCTGGAAGGCGAACCTTTGGCCGCGCGGGAACGACGCAACCGTCGATACAACTGAAAGTGCGACCGGCGAAGGCGCGAAAGTTCATGACCTGTGCTGCGGCATGGGCGGCGACAGTTTTTACCTGCCTGCGGGCCTGAAAGTGACGGGCGTAGACCTGGACGAAAACCGCCTCGCGATGTACAGGCACAACCTGCAGGCGTTCGGGAAGGCCGCGGAGACCATTTGCGCCGACGTGCGCTCCATTGAAGGCGCAGGCAACGGGATGCGCGCGAACTACTTCACCATCGACCCGGCCCGCCGCGCCATCGAAGGCGAGAACCAGCGCGACCTACGCAACCTCACGCCCACACTCGAAGAAGTCGTAGAAATCAGCAGGCATTACAGGGGCGGCATGGCGAAACTCCCGCCCGGATACCCGCCCGCTGAAATCCCGGACGGCACCGAAATACTTTACCTGGGCGGACACAGCGACTGCCGCGAATGCCTGGTACTCTTCGGGGAACTCGCGAAGCACCCCGATACCGTCCGCGCCGTCATCATCGACAAGAACGGCGAAACCGTCGCCGAATGGATCCGCAGGCGCGACCGCTCGCTCGAGACCCTCGACGACGACCTGCAGGAAAAACTCGACCGGAACGACAGCCTCGAAGGTAAGGACCGTACCTACCGCACGGCGACGAGCCGGAGCGACCTGTCCCTCGGGGAGATTGGCAAGTACATCGCAGAACCCGCGCCGGTACTTATCCGGAGCCACCTCTTCAATGCGGCGGCCCTCGCCCACGACCCGAATGCTCACCTGATTTCGGAAGGCATCGCGTATGTTTCGAGCGACAAGATGCTCCCTGCGCCCGCATTCACGAGTTACGAGATTCTCGCCCACGCCGAAATCGCAACGGGAGCCGTCCGCAGCATGCTCAAGGAGCACGACATCGGGAAAATCACGCTCAAGCTGCGCGGCGTGAAACTCGACCCCGATGCCGAAGCAAAGCGGCTCAAGCCCAAGGGCAAGAATTCCGCCATACTCTTCTACACCCGCTTCCGCGGCGAGAAAATCGCCATACTCGCGAAAAAACTATGACCGTAAAACTTGAACAATCCTGGCTGAACCTGCTCTCCGACCAGTTCGAGCAGCCGTATTTCAAACAAATTAAAGATAAGCTCTTACAGGAGAAGGCGGAGCATCACATCGTGTACCCGCCCGGCTCCAAGATTTTTGCGGCACTCGACTACTGCCCCGTCGACAAGGTCAAGGCAGTCATCATCGGGCAGGACCCCTACCACAATCCGGGCCAGGCACACGGGCTGTGCTTCTCGGTGCCCATGGGTATCGAGCCTCCCCCGTCGCTCGTAAACATATTCCAGGAACTCCACGACGACCTCGGCATCACGCCGCCCCCGCACGGGAACCTCGAAAGCTGGGCGCACCAGGGAATCCTGCTCCTGAACGCATCGCTCACGGTCCGTGCCCACATGGCGGCAAGCCACGCCGGCATCGGCTGGCAGCAGTTTACCGACACAGTCATCCAGCGCCTCTCCGAAGTGCGCGAGAACCTTGTATTCCTGCTCTGGGGCAGTTTCGCCATCAAAAAGCAAGCGCTCGTCGCCCCCAATCGTGGTCACCTGATACTTACGGCTCCACACCCGAGCCCGCTTTCGGCCTACCGCGGGTTCTTCGGCTGCAAGCACTTCAGCAAGGCGAACGAATACCTCAAGAGCAAGGGCCTCGAGCCCATCGACTGGAGCATTAAGTAACAACAAACGAACGTCTTTTTTATATATTTTCGCATATGACTACGAAAAACAACTTTGGACGACTCCTTCTCTTCATCGTACTCGGCCTTATCATCGGCGGAGTGCTTGGCGAATGTCTCGGGCTCCTCTTCGGAGAACTCGGCGAACTCATGAATGCGGGTGGTTACGACAACATCGTGCACAACTTCTTCGTGAAGTCCTTCTCCCCCTCGTTCGGGTTTAACGGCGACAACGCGAGTCCCATGGTCATCGACCTCTACATGATCAAACTCGCCCTGGGAATCAGCTTCAAGTTCAATGTAGTCAGCGTCATCGGTATGGCCATTTCGATCTACATCATGAAGTGGTCCGGAGGAAATAGGTAATGGAAACCATCAAGAATTTGAGCGCCAAGCTCGCCAGCGGCGAGACCTCGGCGGTCGCTCTCGCGCAAGAATCTCTCGCAAAAATTGAATCTACCAAGAACTTGAATGCATACATCAGCGTATTGAACGAACGCGCACTCGCGAAGGCCGCGGAATCGGACAAGCGCCGTGCCGAAGGCAAGAGCCTCGGCGCACTCGACGGCATCCCCGTCGCCGTGAAGGACAACATGTGCCTCGAAGGTACGCGTACCACGGCCGCATCCAAGATTCTCGATAACTTTGTTGCCCCCTACACCGCTACCGCCGTCGAAAAGCTCGAGGCTGCAGGTGCAATTATCGTGGGCAAGACCAACATGGACGAGTTCGCAATGGGCTCGAGCAACGAGACCTCGTACTACGGGCCGGTGAAGAACCCGCTCGACGAGACCCGCGTGCCGGGCGGTTCCAGCGGCGGTTCGGCCGTAGCCGTGGCCAGTGGCACGGTCGCCTGTGCACTCGGCTCCGACACCGGTGGTTCTATCCGTCAGCCCGCCGCCTGCACAGGCGTCGTGGGCTTAAAGCCCACCTACGGCCGCGTGTCCCGCTATGGCCTGCTGGCCTATGCAAGCTCCCTGGACCAGATTGGCCCCTTCGGCACTACCGTCGCCGACTGCGCCACTCTCCTTAACGCCATCTGCGGCATCGACCCGCACGACAACACCACGAGCACTCGCGAACCCGAGGACTTCGGCGCGAAGCTCGACGCAGGCGTGAAGGGCAAGGTCATCGGCGTGCCCAAGGAATACTTCGCCGAAGGTCTCGACCCGGAATGCAAGGCCGCTATCGAGACAATGCTCAAGAAGATGGAAGCAGAAGGCGCTACGCTCAAGGAAGTGAGCCTCCCGCACATCGGTTTCGCGGTATCGAGCTACTACATCATCGCAACCGCCGAAGCGAGCAGCAACCTCAGCCGCTACGACGGCGTGCGCTACGGCTACCGCAGTAAGGAAGCCCGCAAGCTGTTCGACCTGTATGCCAAGTCCCGCAGCGAAGGCTTTGGCAAGGAAGTGCAGCGCCGTATTCTCCTCGGCAGCTACGTGCTTAGCGCAGGCTTCTACGACGCCTACTACGTGCAGGCCCAGAAGGTGCGCCGCCTCATCACGGACGACTTCAGCAAGGCATTCGAAAGCTGCGACGTGATTGCAAGCCCCACGATGCCGGGCCTCCCGCTCAAGTGCGGCATGAACGAGTCCGACCCGATGGCGGTTTACCTGAGCGACATCTACACCGTGAGCCTGAACCTCGCCGGTCTCCCGGGCGTGAGCGTGCCCTGCGGCATGGCAGGCGGGCTCCCCGTCGGCCTGCAGTGGATTGGCAAGCCGTTCCAGGAAACGGACCTGCTCAGCGTCGCCGCCGCGACCGAAAAGCTTGCAAAGTGAGTGTCGCACCGTCAAGTTTACTTGACGGTATGACCGAACGCAGCAGCGGACGCCAAAGGCGTCAAAAGCTGAACAAATAGTCTTTGGCTCTGCAAGGAGATCCCCGCCTTCGCGGGGATGACAATACCGCAAGGATGACATTTATGCAAAAAGACCTGCCCTGCGGCAGGTCTTTTTTCATCATACTTTTTGCGCAATTGCGCCTGCTATTAGTCCTTTATGCAGCGGACTCCGAAGAAGTTATCAGTCATTTTTTCAAGACTAATATCATCAACGTACATTCTCTGTTCTGCAACTTTAATCAAGAGATAGGAATACACACTTTCAGAAACAGCCCACGTTGCCGAGTATAGGCCCTTAGAAGTGGACCTACCATTAACATATTCCCCCATGCCAACGAAAGAAAGTCCATAAACATCGAGCCCGGGAGCAATTATCTTTACCCCGTCCCCCCAGCCGTTCGCAGACCTTACATAGTCAAGACGGTCGTCCACTGCCCAGTCAAAATAATACATCTCTTTCCAAGAAGGGATATGCCAGCCGTCAGGACAGATTCCCTGAACAGGTTCATCACCCAGATTGCAGACTTTACCTGGAATACATGCATCATTATTCATCGCCGCAGTACGGTTGTAGAATCTACCAAGCAGTTCACAATTCCGTTCATCGTTATCGTAGCAATGGGTATTCCCTTTTATCACAGTACTCTTTGTAGAATCTGCATAATTCAGGTTCTCTGCCATCCAGACCTGTCCATTGAATTCTATGGTCTTGTACTTTTTACCGTCGCGCGGGTCCGTCATTTCGCCATAATCGATTTCCGGATTAAATATATCGTCTTTCGTCGCGATGTTAATTTCAATTGCGGAAGCAGGCTCATCGGGCGGGTTATTGCTGCTAGAAGAACTGACACGCGAACTGCTGGAGCGGATATTTTCGCTCGAGGAAGGCTCTTCGCTATCCGAAGATTTTACGCTACTGGATGATTTAACACTATCCGAAGATTCAACGTCATCAGCCCCCTGTTTTCCAGAGACCGGAGAAAAACTATCATCATCGCTACACCCCACAAGGAGTGCTAGGCCAAAGGCAAGAGCGGCAATGCCGACTATTTTGCTCTTAAAAAAGCGGTTCATATATCCTCGTTAACTCCATTAGTCCTTCACGCAGCGGACAGGATAAAACGGGTCATACTCGGCATCATCCATGACCGCTATGGTACCGTTTCCCGATGCGCTTTTTCCTACATCCATCAGATACCAATTTTCATTCGGGGTCGACGCGTCGTAAACCCACAGATTGGTATAGTTTCCCTTTCCCTTAAATCCGACAGAGCCGGTTTGGCGTTGATACACACCGGTTCCTACAAGGGACATGCCCGTAGAATTGTTGCCTCTACGGTCTGTAGCCCACCCATAGGACGAATTCAGACTACTAGCCTGATTCCCGTTCAAGTTCGCCAGTTGTTCCGCCTCGCTTTTCGAAGGGATATGCCACCCGCTGGGGCAGATGCCCTGAACATTGCCAGACATCGAGGGGCACGATCCATTATAACAAGTGCACCTGCTGTCGTTCAGCGCTGCCTCCCTGCTGTACAGGCGCCCAAAGGCTTCGCATTCGCCCGGGTCATCGTCATAACAGCGGTTGTTCCCCTCCAGGATGGGGAGTTTCGAAGAATCCGCGAAGTTCAGGTTTTCCGCCATCCAGGTATGCCCCGCTATATACAGCGTCCTGTACGTCTTGCCGTCACGGCCATCCGTCATTTCACCATAACTTACCGCCGAATTGAACAGCACGGTTTTATCAAACGAACTCGAAGACTCTTCGCTCGAGGAACTTTCGCTGCTCGACGAGACTGTTGACGAACTCATACTGCTAGAAGATTTCGCACTGCTCGAAGACACACTTGACGAACTGAACGACGACGAACTCACGCTACTCGATGATTTCACACTAGACGAAGACACGCTCGAAGACGAACTTTTCGCGGAACTAGAAGATGCGGGAGCCTTGTCTGCTATGCAGCGGACGGGAAGGTGTACCGGGAAGGTGGTAAAGCCGCTGACGGATACACTCTCCCCATTGACAGAAAGGTAGGAACTGTTTGTCGAAGGCTCGTAAACCCAAATAAATCCAGCGGTACCCATACTCTTGAAGCTGGTGCCATTATTCGGCCAAAGAGCTCCCGTTCCAACGAAGGATAGCCCGTAGATATCTGTTCCTGGCGGGACGGTCGGCTTCCAGCCCTTAGCGGACCTTAGTGCGCTGGATTTTCCTTCCACAAAATACGTCAGCGACAGCGCTTCATTATAGGATGGGATATGCCATCCGGACGGGCACACGCCCTGGACAGGCTTGCTTCCCAGTTCGCATGGGAATTTATAATAACACACGGAGGTATCCATTGCCACATCTCGGGCATAAAGGCGGCCATACAACTCACAATACGCCGTATCCATATTGAAGCAGAAGGATTCCCCCCCCCTGTGACGTGCATAGTTCAAGTTCTCCGCCATCCAGGTCTGTCCGTTAACGACGACTGTTTTGTATACTTGGCCGTCGCGCGAGTCCCTCATTGTACCATATTCGATGTCCGGGTTAAACTGTTCGCCCTTTTCTTTCAGGTAAGGCTCGACATCCATCTTGGAGTATCTTTCCGATGAACTGCTGGTGGGAAAAATGCTGAAGGAAGAAGAACTGAACGAGCTGGAGCTGACTCCGCCGCTCGAAGATGAAATGCTCGAAGATGAAACGCTCGAAGAACTACGGACACTTGATGACAAAGAGACTACATTCAGCGTGTCATCCGATACACAGCGGACAGAAGCAAAAAGATTGTATGAAAAACCAGAATGTATAATAATATCATTACCCGACTCTCCGCGGAAAACTAGGTAACTCAAATACGGTCCTTTTATATATGCCCAAACGATTCCAGTCCTTCCAAGATTATCAAAATCTTTATTATAGAAATTGAGCCCCCCCGTTGCCGGCATCGAAAAGCCCGTGGTATTACCCCCTTCGTTATAAAAGGACCAAGTTTTTGCAGACCGGACTTCTTCAAATTTATCGCCAAATGCGTCTACTAGAGCCGTAGCCTCGTCGCTAGATGGAATATGCCATCCCTTGGGACATACACCGCGAACCAAGGTATCCCCGATATCGCAGGAAGATCCAAGTTTGCAGGCGATGTTGTCCATAGTTGCTTCACGTGAATACAAGCGGCCCAGCAGGGCGCAGTTATCATCATCGAAATTAATGCAAGCCGAACGTTCGAGCACTAGCGGATAATCGTCGTTGCCAGCAAAATTGAGGTTCTCGGCCATCCAGACTCTGTTTCCAATGACAACGGTCCTATAGACCTGGCCATCGCGTTCGTCCGTCATTGTTCCGTATTCGATTTCCGGGTTAAACAATTCGTCCTTAGAAGTCAGGGTAAAGGGGATGGACGCCAGTTTGAAATCGTCCTTATCATAAGACCAAGTGATATCAAAATCAAAACTTGAGGAACTGTACAGTAAACTGCTTGAAGATTCCGCCCGATGAAACTCGCGACCTTCCGCAGTTAGCGTATCGTCGTAGCCCACCCAGATGTAGACGGAATCGGCGCGGTCAAAGCGGCACTCGTAACGGTCCTTGTCTCGCCCGATAACGGCTTCTCGGCCCTCGCGCATCTCGTTGCACGGGGTTTCCGACAAGCCCTTCGCCGTCGTGTACGCATAGTCGTAACCACGGTTTTTCGCGACCGGAGAAAAGTCGTCATCGTCGCCACAGGCGACCAAAAAGAGAGCAAAGAGCGTGCCCGCAATAAAAAGCGAGCCATGACCCGGCAGCAACAGGAACTTTTTCATGATTTCTCCTTTATCCCACATATCCCAACAGGTACATAATATAGATTTTTTTCTTTCTCCCCGTAAAAAGTGTATATTTCTAGTATGAAAAAACCGGAAGTAGACATACTGACCATCAAGCACCGCAACATGTGGGGCGAGTGGACCTTCAAGTTCGAAGGGAACCTCCTGTGCGGGCTCCGGTTTACCGGCGCAGATGAATCGATTGTGCCAAGCACGGTCAAGGCCTGCGCATACGCAAAACCCGACAGCGACGAAGCTCTCCCGCGCGCCACAGCAAGGGTTTACAACAACGTTGTACGCGAACTCAACCAGTACCTTTCGGGCAAACTCAAAAAATTTTCCATCCCGATTAAGTTGTCCGGCACCAAGTTCCAGATGAACGTCCTCGAAGCAATCATGGATATTCCCTACGGCAAAACGTGGACATACAAGCAGGTTGCCGAAATTATCGGGCACCCGAATGCAGTCCGTGCCGTCGGGAATGCGCTCCACAGCAATCCCCTGCAGGTCATAATCCCCTGCCACCGCGTGGTCACGAGCCGCGGGCAGATTGGCGGTTACGCCCTCGGCACCGATTTGAAAAGGCGCCTCCTGTGCATGGAAGGCGCCATTCAGAACGAACTCGAACTGGAATAAATCCCGCCGTCATCCCCGCGCAGGCGGGGATCTGCGAGCATTCTTTTACTTATTCTTATTCACGATAAGCGTTTTCGCCTTAAAGGTCTTCTTGTCAATCCACTTGACCATGAGCGACACCTTGTTGTCCTTGTTCAGGGCGGCCCAGTATTTTTTGAGCGTGTCTTCGGCGTTGTCAAAAATCGGCATCAGTTTCGGAAAGCCGTTGAAGCTGGGAATCGGGCTTCCATCGGTTTCATAAGTGCTGATGAAGTGGCCGAGACCCGGCAAGGCCTTCTCGTATTCGAACGTCATGCGTTCGCAGCCGGCTTCTTCGCTGTTGTTACGGCTCTTGAGGATAGAGAGCTTGTACACGGCGGGGCTTGCGTTCTTGTAGTGGATGCCGGAAATACGCGGCGTGAAGTTCGGGGCGTCGTCTTCGTACTGGCGCGTGCGGAGGGCACTTTCGAAGGTGCCGCCGAGCTTGATGGCGTCGTAAATCGTGTCGGTCTGGTCGCCGTTCGTGATAATCTGGACGTCGGCGGTGTGACGTGCCGGATAGTAGATAATCAGGTGCGGGTCCGTGAGCTTGGATTCATCGAAGGCCTTCGTCTTCATGAAGCCGGTCTTGGGTTCAATTTCGAACACGCGGTTACGGCTATTGACGCTACGGCCCATGATCCAGTACACCTGCACGTAGGACTTGCCGTCGGCGCTTTCGCCGAGGATAATGCCACGGCCAGGGTAAGGGTTATTGGAGAGGGCCTTGAAATTCTGTTTTGCTTCGTCTGTGTATTTCATGGCCCGAAATATAGAAACTATTCCACTATCAGGCGCATCTTGTTGCCAAGATTGGAGCTCGTGCCGTCGTCATAGACCAGCAAGGTCGCTTCTTTATACAGGTCCAACGCCTTGATATTGAAACTGACCTTCGACGTGCAGAGGCAATCGGCCTGCGGGAGCGAAGTATCGTAATGCGGAGTCACGTAGAGCGTGGAATCCTTCATCTCAATTGCAACGCTCTCGAATATCGTTCCGCAGGTAAGCACGACTTCTTCAATGACTATCTGCGCAGAATCGCCGTTCACGTACATGTGCGCCACGGGCGGCAAGGCGGCATCTACCATCGGATCGTCCGGACCGCTCTTGTTACACTGCGCATCGGCCTTTTCAATCTTCTGGTAGCCCCGATCCGGCTGATTAATCAGTTTATGTCCCAACTCAAGCGGAGGCCTGTTGTTCTCAAACGCCGTATAGCCAAATCCGGCATATTGTTCATCAAACGTGAATTTCACATCGGCCGTGCAACCGCACTTATACTCCACGCCCTTCTCGTCAAATCGTTTGAAGTTCACGAAGAGCGTATCCCCTATGACGCTAGCCACGGTATTGCCTGCGTTCAGACTATCCCAAAAAACCTTCTGCGATGCGGAATCACAGGCATACGACAAATCAACATTAAACAATTCAATTTCCGCAAAGCTGTTAGAGATACCGAGATACGCCCTGGGCGGCTCAGGTTCGGTCGGAACATCTGTCATTACCCGTTCTCGGCAGGTCGCCGAGATGGTTTTGAGCGGTACGGGGCCGTTGTAGCTCGGGCGCGAAGAGGAACTCGGCGGCGTCACACTCGATGAAGAACTTGGCGGAGTCACACTCGACGAAGAACTTGGCGGAGTCACACTCGACGAAGACTGTCCCGGCTGCACCGCGGACGACGACTCGGGCACAATACTAGACGAAGAATTATCCACTATAATCGTAATCCTCTTCCTCTCGGGGATAGGGCCGGAAACCACTTCAAAAACCTGATTGTACAACTTGAAATACTTGATGTCGGCATCGGCTGCAGGAATATCAAACCGATGGTCCGAATAGCAGACCCAGTTTAACGAAACCAAAGTTCCTTCTTGTTCAACAAGCAAGGTATCGCCATTGCGTTTGACAGACAATTCATCTCCATGCCATTCGTTGTTGACATGCATATCGGGAATGACAAGCCGATAGCCTTCGCTTTCGTTGCCCTGCAAATAGGCCTTCTCCTGCCCCACCAGGTCAGACCCCAAGTTGCATTCCTCTATAGAGGCAACAACCTTCTCGCCAGGTTCTCCGCTGGACGGGCCCGCGGAACTCGATGAAGAATCGTCCCCGCAGGCCAAAAATGCAAGCGATAAAGACATGAGCGAAAACGTCGCTGCAGTAGCAAGAATCTTTTTCATTTTTTTCTCCTTTTAAAACAAGTTCAAATATCAGTTTTCAAGAACGGACGCAGTCTCCGTAGTATCGATTTTTTCAGGGAGAAGCGTATTGCTAGCCATCGCGAGCCTTCTAGCCGTTTGCCTATCGTTCTTGCATTCCAACTTAATGTCCTTCGCCTGCTTGTGCCCCGTGATATCTCCAACAGAAATCACGTCCATGTCGATAATTTCCATGATGTTCGGATTTGAACCGGCAACATTGTTGAAAACGAGAACTGCCGCATGCGAGTAGGCTTCATTGTTTTCCACGGCAAAATCCACCTTGGAATTACAAATGCACCTCTGCGCATTCGTGTTGTCGAATTTAGCCTTCACGTAAACCGTATCGCCGGACACATCAACATCGAGCGTATCGACTACGACACCGCAGGTAAGCGAAAGATTTTCAATAGTAAAACCCGTCCGTTCGGTACCGACATAGCGGTAGACAACCGGAGGTAATTTTTCATCGCCGTCGACAGATCGGCTCGCACCAGTATCCGAACCGCCATCCAGCACAGGATCGTCCCCCATGCCCTTCGCAAGACACTGTGCGCTTGCATCCGTAATTTGCTGGTGCGGGTCCACAGGAACAATCACCGACGAGGACGATTCGACCGGAAGCGCAAAAGAAGAGGAGGACTCAGGCGTTTCGCTCGACGAGGGATCCTTTGCCGAAGACGATTCGCTTGAAGAGGAACCCTTGCATTCAGGCACAGGCCCCTGCACAACTTCATAGCCTTCGTCGAAGAACTTAAAATACTTGACATCGGAATATTCTTCAGGAATATCGAACCGGATATCCGCATGGCAAGGTTGCGCCATCGATATGGTTCCATCTGATTTTTTGAGATCATCCCAGATATGCAAGGTATCCCCAGAACGTTCAGAATAGAAATCCGCCTCAATCCAAGTGCTACGCGGGAAAGACACCGAAGGAACCACTATCTGATAGCCATCATCACCAGAAACTAGGTACGCCTTGTTTCCCTCGCCCAGTTCACAAGGATTCTCAGTACGGCATTCTCCTGCATGGTAGGAATCCGCCACATTCGTCTTCTTCTCGCCACCAGTTTGTCCAGGACCCGTCGAAGACGAATCGTCCCCGCAGGCAATGAGCATGAGCGACAGAGCCGCAGCTGTTGCAAGTAACTTTTTCATGATATCCTCCTTCTTTTAATTTTCCTGTACCGGAAGGGTTTCCTTCTGGTCAAAAACCGTGTAGTTGATACCGGAATAAGCCTTGTCGAGCGTGAACGTGGCCTTCGCCGCACATCCACAACCGTAATCCCAGCCCTTGCTCCGGCTAAAAGCCACATACAGCGTATCGCCTTCACTACTGACAACCGGGTGGCCTTCGTTTACGCCCTGCAGGAACTGCTTCTGGGCATCCTCCTCGCAAGGGATAGCGAAATAGACATTCTGCAAGACAAATTTCACGGAGTCGCCCTCGATATGCTTGAACGCCTCGGGGCCACCGACATCCGATGCGACGGCGGAATCCAATTTCACATAAATGACGTTTTCCGCACACTGGATGGAAAAATCGCTCGCATGCACAATATCGCCATCGCGTAATTCAGAAGACGAGGAGACGGGAATCGGATCGTTAGAATTTCCGCAGTCCTCGCACGAACTGTAGCTTTCCATAGCGGAGCGGTCACTCGAACTGCTTTCGATTCTTATGGAATTATTGTCTCCATTCGGAATTTCAATCGGCGAATCTATTCTAATATCGACAGACGAACTGCTGTTTGCCGCGATGGTATTGGGATCGATGGTACCGCCCGCGATATCGCTGGCTTCGTCACTGGAACATGCAATCAAAAACACCGCGAAAAGAGACCCTATGGCAATGGAGAATTTCTTAAGCATGGCGAGCCTCCTTTACCTTGTCCGTAACCGGGAAAAACTGGAAATTGACTCTACAGACCTGATCCTGGTCATTGTATTCGTTCGCGATGGAAAGCACCCTCCTGCAGCAGGCGTCTAGCTCGTTTGCTATCCTGCCGTAAGCCTCCTCGTTCACGCCAAGTGTCACCCCGGTAAAATGTCGTTCATTTGGCGCATAGCGGTCCACGGCGCGCGCGGCCATGTTCGCCATCTCCTTGTGCATCGCGCGGATTGCGAGCGGCAGCGCCTCCTTCGAGCCGATGACGGTCTGTTCCGTCTGCGAATAGGCCTTGTCCCCCTCCTTCTTCAGGAACCCGGCCTTGACCAAGAAATCCAGCACGTCGCGAACGTCTTCGGCGGACACGTGCTCCTTGCAGGCATCCGCTATATCACGGGGATTCGCGCCCGGCATCATCGGGATAAGTTCGCGTAGCACAGGGTATTTCCAAGATTCATAGTACTGGAATGCGTCGCCGTCAACAACGCGCACCTTGTGCTCCAGCGCAATCTTCTGCATTTCGAGCAAGGCGGCCTTCTTCACGGAATCTTTTTTCGCATTCCCGAACGCAACCATCTCACGGAAATAGTCCTTTTCGTAACCGACAAGCCCCATCGCGTTTGCGACATTCTCGATTTTCGGTTTGCCCAGCTTGCTTTCGCCCTTGCACACCAACTGCAAAAAATTCGGCGATGTAAAACCGGCGCTCTTGCAGAACTCACGCCACGAGAACGCACCCAAGCGTTTGCGCTCGTCGTAGTAGTCCTGAATGTACAGGCGGTAGTCCTTATATTCAAGTATCGGTTTCATGTCTATTAATATACGTTTTTATTTTCCGAAAATCAATAGAAAATACTATACAAAATTAACGTTTTATGCAAAAATATAGCGTTTTTCATAAAAAATCAAAAGCAAAATTCAAAATACTATACACCGTGTATAATACAAAGGAAAGCCCCCTCAAAAAACAAGGAGGCTCGGCACAACGGCTGCGGCTATTAATTTGTATGTAGTATAAATGCTACCGTTTCGGGTTGTAGTTGTTCATGAGCACCATCGCGACGGCAACGCAGAGCATAATGACGCTGCCGACAACAACCTGCTGCTTGTGGTCGTAATCGCGCTTGATGTACTTCGGGTCTTCTTCGTTGAGTTCCTGGAGGGTCGGGCCCTCGGCGAGTTTCGTGGAATCGATGCCGCAAATTTCAGCAATCTGCTCCTCGGTCATGTTCAACGTGCTCACGCGCAGGCTGTCGCACTTGTTTGTGACTTCAGCGGCAGCCGCGGGAATCGCGAGGAACAGGGCAAGGAGAACAGCAAAAACAAGGCGCTTCGGCGAGCTCAGCGACCTTGTTATCAATTCCGAATTCCGAAATCCGAACTCCGAATTATCCATTATTCCTTCGCGAGCTTGTCGAGGATCTGGTTCACGAGGCCCGGGTTGGCCTTGCCGCCGGACTTGCGCATGGTCATACCCACGAGGAAGCCCTTGAGAGCCACCTTGCCGGCCTTGAATTCGGCGAACTGGGCGGCGTTGGCGGCACAAACTTCGCGGACCACGGCTTCGATAGCGGCGGTGTCGGTCACCTGCACCAGGCCCTTTTCCTTCACAATCGCTTCGGGATCCTTGCCTGTTTCGAACATTTCGGCGAAGACCGTTTTTGCAATCTTACCGTTGATGGTGTTGTCGGCAATCAGGTTCACAAGCGTGCAAAGCTGTTCCGGCTTAATCTTGAGGGCAGAGAGACCGCCTTCCACATCCTTGAGCTTGGCCAAAAGTTCCGTGATGACCCAGTTGGCGAGCACCTTGCCGTTCTTGCAGTTCTTCGCGGCGGTGTCGTACCATTCACTCACGTCGCGGTCTTCGGTAAGCACCATGGCGTCGTATTCAGAAACACCCATGTCCTTCATGAAGCGTTCACGGCGGGCATCCGGCAGTTCCGGAAGCGTGCGGCGGATTTCTTCCACAAAGGCCGGGTCGGTCACAAGGCGGACCATGTCCGGTTCCGGGAAGTACTTGTAGTCGTGGGCGTCTTCCTTGGAGCGAATCACGATAGTCTTGTCGGCGTTGGGGTCGTAACGCTTGGTGCACTGTTCCACTTCCTTACCGGCATCGAGGGTCGAGGCCTGCAGGTTCATTTCGCAGTACAGGGCCTTCTCGAGGTTCGTAAAGCTGTTCAGGTTCTTGATTTCGGCGCGGATACCGAACGGAGCGTCTTCGCTCTTGCGCAGAGAAATGTTGCCGTCGCAGCGCATATTGCCGTTTTCCATGTTGGCGTTGGACACGCGGGTGTATTCCAGCGTCTGCTTGATCTTCTTCAGCACGAGCACCGCTTCTTCGGGGCTACGGATATCCGGTTCGGTCACAATTTCGCAGAGCGGAGTGCCGCAGCGGTTCGCGTCAAAGTGGGATTCGGTCGGGCTCATGTCGTGGATGAGCTTGCCGGCATCTTCTTCCATGTGAATACGGGTAATGCCCACGCGCTTCTTGGTGCCGTCTTCCTTCACGATTTCGAGCCAGCCGTTCTTGCAAATCGGGTGGTCGTACACCGGAAGTCCGCCCGTCTGGGTAATCTGGTAGCCCTTCGGCAGGTCCGGGTAGAAGTAGTTCTTGCGGGTCCACATGGCGTTCAGGTCGATTTCGCAGTTCAGGGCTAGCCCTAAGCGAATGGCGTATTCCACCGCCTTCTTGTTCGGCACGGGCATGGCACCCGGCATACCGAGGCAAACAGGGCAAACGTGCTTGTTCGGGGTCGTATTCACTTCGATTTCGCAGCCGCAGAACATCTTGGTTTTAGTCGCGAGCTGGCAATGGATTTCAAGACCGATAACAGGACAATAATTGGACATAAAAACTCCGTAATTTTACGGGTGAAAATGTAGCATTTTAGAACTTAGAGCTTAAAACACAGGCCTTAAAGATGCCGGAAAAATAGGAATCCGGATGTAGGAAATAGGAAAAATACTGACATTACGTCACCCTCTTCGTAAAAAAAAGATTATTTTAAAAAGCAGCCAAATATTTTCCAGGAGTACTGCCATGAAAACGCTAAAGATTCTTGCCATCATTGGAGCGACGAGCCTGTTTATCGGATGCGCCTCCATGCCGAGAGAACTTTCGGACCACAAGGAAATCCCCGGCGGCGAATACACCGGCGAAGCGCAGAACAACCGTCCCGAAGAAATCAAGTACCAGAAGCTCCCCGACAACATGCAGTACGTGCGTGCAAGCGACTCGCTGGTTATCGCAACTTACAACAAACTAAAAGAAGACCTTTCCGTTGAAGAGGGCAACTTGCCCATCGCAGACTACCTGTTCCTGATGCCGGGAACCTGGGAAAAGATTTCTAGCACCGGCCAGAACGAGAACTTCAACAAGCGCAAGAATACCTACACCGTCGAGGCGGGCCCGGAAAAGTTCAAGTTCAAGTACGCAATCCCCAAGACCGACAAGTCCGCAAGGCACGCCTGGGAGGGCGTCCGTAAAGAAATCCGCCACCCCGCCTTCTACACGGCACCCGAGGGCAGCGAAGAAGCAAATGCCGTTGGCGAAATTTCCATCCGAGCCATAAGCACCGAAGAAATGGCGACCATCGTGTGGTTCAGCCCGTTCAAGATGGTGGAACCGCTCTTCATAGTGAACAACACCTACATGCTCGGGTTCAACAAGAAGGGTCAGTTGGAAGTCATCGACGAACTCCCCTACTACCTGCCCTATGCCGAAAAAATGAAGGCCATCATCGCCGATTACGAGCGGCAGAAGCAGGAGTATGAGCGACAGAAGCAGGAATACGAGCAGAAGAAAAAGGAGTACGAAGAGGCCAAGCGGAATAGCAAGTAGCCTAGACCGGCCTACACTTCGTCAAGCGTAACAACGAGCGCATCCGTGAGGGTGCGGAAGTTCACGCATTCCGTGAGAATGCAGTCGGCTCCGTTCACAAATGCCGTTGCAAGGCGAATCGACTCCGCTTCGGTAATCTTGTGGTTCGTGCGGGATGCCGCAGCATAGAGTTCGGCAGCCTTCACGGAGATCTCGGAATCCACGGGGCACACCTTCACGTTCCTCGAATGCTCGAAGAACTCGCGATACTGGCGGGCAAGCACACCCTCATTTGCACCGAACGCTTTCTGGCTAATTTCAAACAAGGTAACAGGAGAAACAAGAACCTGCACGTTCTTCTCGTACACCATGTCGAGCACGCCCGACACTGCCGGGTAAAAATCCGGGTGCATCTGCAATAGCCGGACCAGCGGGCCGGAATCCAGAAAAAGAACGCGGCTCTGTCCGATTTCCCTTATCACTCGTAGATTTCCATGTAGGCGATATCGTAACGCATGCCGGCACGCACCATCTTGAAGCGTTCGGCCTTCGGGTAGTAGTACCAGATCATCCACTCGCCGCTCATGTCCGTTCGCTTGGTCTTGATGGCGATGGGCTTTTCGCCCTTGTAGAATTCGCGCTTGTGCGGAATAACGTGTTCGAACGGGCGGTAGGTATGCACTGTCTCGCCCGCCTTGCGTTCAATAAAGCCCTTGCCGCCCTTGCTCCAGGTAATGAACACCGGGCCGTTTTCGTCCTTCATCTCTTCGCAGCTGTCAAAACCGCTACCGCACCAGAGGAATTTCTTGAACTTGAGTTCCACCTCGGGCATGTTGAAGCTTACCACCTTGCGCGTGTTGCCCTTGTAGGTCCCATAGTCGCCTTCAAGCTTGTACTGGCCCGCATTGTACTCGTTACAGCCGCGCTGTGCGACCTTCACCCTGCGGCCCGTCACCGCGATATCTACCATACAACCGTCTTCCTGGTAAGCCAGGCGCGCGTTGCCGTTGGATTCACGAATTTCCAAGTTGCCCATCTCGATTTCGGCACGGTTGCCCTCGGGGCCGTTCTGGATAGTCACGTCGAACCGCTTGGGGTTGTTGGGGGACTTTTTCAGATAAACGCTGCCCGTCGCAGAGGCGTACTCGCCGCTCAAGTCAAGCGCTTCCTGTTGGAAACGTGCCAGTTCTGCACGGCGCACCCACACAGTGCCCATTTTACAGTCAATAGGCACGTATGTCGGCGGTTCCTTCGGATCCTGTTCAACCCAGGTCACCACCTTCTTCTTCTTGGTCTTCGTCTTGACGCGGCCCTTCTTATCCTTTACCGGGCGACCCTTCTTGTCGGTCACCTCGACGGTCTCCTTGACCCAGCTAACCTTCTGCACCTTGTCCTTGGGAATCGGCAGTTCCTTTATCCAGTCCGACTTGGAAAGCTGGCCTACGGGAGCGGACTCATCTACATCGTTTTTTACTTTCTTGTAAACGGGAAGTGTTTCCTGCGCGAGCGCGAACGTTACGAACAAAACGGCAATAAAGCAGAAAATTCTTTTCAAATTAATCCTCATGGCACGAAAAATTAACTTTTTTTGCAAAAGCAGAAATAATTCGTTCATTATTTTGCTAAACTTTTGGCATATTAATTACCAAAGGAGAATTCCGAGATGAAAAAGATGATCCTCGCTTCTTGCATTTTGGCAGCGGCCGTATTTGCCGCCCCTGATGCAGCAGCAACTGCCGCAAAGGCAGACTCCGCACAAAAGGAACTGGACAAGGCTACAGCCGAAAAGGCTGCCCCCGCAGCTGAACAGGCAGCACCTGCCGCTGAAGCCGCAGCCCCCGCAGCCGAACAGGCAGCACCTGCCGCTGAAGCCGCAGCCGCTCCTGCCGAAGCAGCACCTGCCGCCGAACAGGCCGCACCCGCTGCCGAAGCAGCTCCTGCAGAACAAGCCGCCGCCGAAGCAGCACCCGCTGAAGAAGCCCCGGCCGCTGAAGCCGACTTCGCCGAACCCGCGGCTGCCGAAGAAAAGGTCGCAGCAGCTGACAAGCAGAAGCCCGCCAAGAAGAAAAAGCGCCGCAAAAAGAAAAAAATGATCCAAAACGCCGTGCTCGAAACCCCGAAGCTCGCATTCGACATCAATGCTGACTTTGAATTGGAAGCCGGCAAGGTCTTCTGGACCAGCGAAGACGACGAATACTCTGATAACCTGGAAACCTGGAACGGCGAAGCCAACTTTGCCGTGCTCGCCGAAGGCGAAGACTTCAAGGGCAAGATCGCCGTTGCATTCTACCCCGGTGACCTGAAGGACGAAGGTTACGCAACCAAGGCCGCCAAGAAGGAAGCCTTCCGCAATGGCCAGAACGGCCACGAAGACGACTACTTCAGCCTTGACGAAGCATGGGCCTTGCAGGAAACTGACTTGTTCAGCTTCAAGGTCGGTCGTTGGGACAACACCGACAAGAACGGTGACTACTTCGGTGGCTACATCGACGGTTACCTGACCGGCTTCATGTCTACGCAGGCCTCCGAGAACCAGTTGCAGTTCGGCTTCACCCCGTCCGAGACGATGGACATGTTCGTGTCCTTCATCAGCCAGTCGGCCAACCTCAACAAGGGTGACCTCCGTGCCGTGTTCAACTTCCACAACCTCGAAGCGCTCAACAACATGAAGATCCAGCTCGGTTACCGCAGCAACATCTTCGATGTTGTCTATGACTCCGATGCTGAAATCCAGCACAACGTGTCCCTCAAGGTGAACGTTCCGCTCATCAGCTCCCTCAGCCTCTTCGGCGAAGTGGCCCTCATGAACCTGAGCGCCGATGACGACATGGTCATGCCGATTACCGGCGGTATCGCTGTCGAAACGCCCGTCGTTGACCGCATCATCCTCGAAGCCGAATACGTTGGCGACCGCTACGAACATCCTGAGTTCGTTTCCGGTGGCAAGCACGTGAAGGACGTTCTCGGTGCAATCTACCTCGAGAAGGCCTTCACCGACCGCTTCAGCCTCTCTGCCGGCTTCCACAGCTTCGGCAGCACGAAGGACTGGATGCTCTCCGGCAACCTTGTCGGCCGCATCAACTAAGAGACCGAGCACTCGACGTCTCGAGGATAAAACCTCCGGTCACTCGTGCTCTCTCGCAACCGCCCTCGGTTAACACCCGAGGGCTTTGTTGCTCACGGAGACCGCTCATTCGAAGGTTTGAATTTTGCGGAGCTCGCCATTCGGCGGGCCTTTTTTTCAGTCATCCTCCGAAGGAGGACAATATCCAGGATGATTTTTTTTACAGCGCTGGGACTGCCGCGACCTGGCGTTCGGGCAGGTTCTTCCAGTAGCGCACCGGCAGGCAACGCTTGAGCAGTTTCGGGTTCTCGCGCTCTTTGATGGCGATGGACTTGTAGTAGTCCTGCCACAGCTGGGTAAAGCCATCGGACTGAATCGCCTTCACGAACGATTCCTCGTCGGGGAGCGTAACCACCTTGCTCTCCCCCACACGGTCGTGCAGCAGGGCGTATTTCCTCTTGGAATCATATATGATCCACTTCTCGAACGCAAACCTGTTGCGGAAATGCGACTCCATCATCAAAAGGATATCGTACTTCGGTTCAATCTTTGCGATGTAGAAGTTGCCCGGCCCCTTCGAAAAACGCACGATACCGAGCATGCCGCCCGCCTCGCGGCGAACGGAGCCCGCAATCTTGTACAACGGGAGCATCTCGAGCGATGCAGGGTTCTTGCCGTAATTCGGGTCGTCGCCCGCAAACAGCTTGCGCAGGTACGCGAGCACCTTCATCTCTATCCCGCGCTCCTCCGAGAGGAAGGCTGTCTCGAGCAGGTTCAGCACCTCCTCGCTCGCCTGGTTCACGATGGCGCGCCTCAGGCGCATCGCGGAATCCTCGCTTGTCTCCACGCGGAAATTCTGCTGGAACAAATCTGCGGGGGCATCGGTATCACGGTCAGGGATAAAGCTTTCGACATCGAGGTGCTGGGAATAAATTTCGAATACGGCGGAAAGGAAGCCGTTGAAAGAAGAATCGTATGAAATGCAAATAGACATAAAAACAATTGATGATTGATAATGGATGATGGATAATTGATGATGCAGGATGTGTAATGTATATTGCGGGATGCGGGATGTTTTTATACGGCGATGGGCAGGGCAGGCATCGCTGGCGCCGGCGCAATTGTCGGCATCACGGGTGTCGGCGACGGCAATGCAATCGGGTTACTGTCGAACAGGTCGAGCTGTCCGGACTTAGGGCGCGGGAGCAGCAACGGCCGGATCATCTCGGGGTAAAGCCGCCGGAGCGATGCCGGAATATCGGGATGGTAGATGAAGTACTTCGCACGCTTCAAGACCACGCCCATCTTCTTCAGGTTCTCGAGACGCATCTTGCAGTAACGCCTTCCCGAAACAATCAGCTTGGCCGACTTCACGCCTATCCCGGGAACGCGCAATAGCATCTCGTAATCGGCGGTCTGGATATCTATCGGGAACAGTTCCAGGTGCCTAAGCGCCCAGCCCGCCTTCGGGTCCAGATACAGGTCTAGGTTCGGGTTCTTCTCGTCGAGAATCTCGTTGTACTCGAAGTTGTAAAAGCGCATGAGCCAGTCGGCCTGATAAAGCCGGTGCTCGCGCAGGAGCGGCGGCTTGGTGGTAATCGCGGGCAGGCGCTTGTCGGCGTTCACCGGAACGTAGCCCGAAAAGTACACGCGCTTCAGGCGCTGCTGCTTGTAGAACCCCGCCGAAAGCGTGAGAATCTGGAAATCGCTCTCGCCCGAGGCTCCCACGATCATCTGCGTGCTCTGCCCCGCAGGCAAAAAGTTCGGCGTATACCTCCCCCGCGAGCCACCGTACTCGATCTTGCGTTCGGCAAAGTAATTCATGGGAGCGTACACCGAGGCGTAGTTCTTGTCGGGAGCGAGATACGTGAGCGATCGCTCCGAAGGTACCTCGATGTTCACGCTAGTACGGTCGGCATAGAGGCCCGCCTCGTAGAGCAACTTCTCGGATGCGCCCGGAATGCTCTTCAGGTGGATGTAGCCCCCGAAACGGTGAACCGTACGCAGTTCCTTAGCCACCTTTACCAGGAGTTCCATCGTGTAGTCGGGAGAACCCACCACCGCAGAACTCAAGAACAGGCCCTCGATATAGTTACGGCGGTAGAATTCCAGCGTGAGGTCGATGACCTCCTTCGGGGTGAACGTCGCCCGCGGGATATCGTTGCTCCGGCGGTTCGCGCAGTAGGCGCAATCGTACTTGCAGGCGTTTGAAAGCAGGACCTTCAGGAGCGAAATGCACCGCCCGTCCGACGACCACGTGTGGCAAATACCCGCAGGGCAGGCATCGCCAAGCCCGCGCGGGGGCGCAGAACGCCTAGACCCGCTCGACGTGCACGAGACATCGTACTTAGCGGCAGCGGAGAGAATATTCAGTTTTTCGCGGACATCCATACTTGCCTTTTTGTTTAGTTGCACCTTTGTTCACTATAAATATAAACAAAACTGCTCAAAAAAGCAAGTGTTTTTTTGGGGAAAGTTCTACATCGCCATTAGGCTTGACAGAGCCTGGGGAAATAGTACTTTTTGGGGTGTAATGAGCTAAAAAGTACTATTAAACCACCATGGACCCCCCAATTGATACTTTCTCTGCTCTTCAGCGCACTTCCTCGCCACACGGGTATTGTTTGAACCAATCGATTTTTTGTTCGCGGGTGTGGGGTGTGGCGCACAAACCTTCATGGACCTTGGGAGCCATATCGTCGGGGCTAAAGAGGTAATCGAATAGCGCCCACGTGCCGTAACCCACACCGAGTCCGGTCAGAGCGCCAATAATCCAATAGCCCGTAACAGAGGCTCCTGTTGTAAAAGATGTCAATCCTAATATTGACACAGGTACCGACGCGATAAATGCTCGACTACTTGATTCCGTTTCTTCGCAATAATCTACGGAATCTATCGCTACAGGGTAAAATGCGGTCTCGTATTCCTGCATAAGCACTACTTGCTCCGTCTGCTTCGCATAACACACTCCCGTACTTGTCACCGCATGTACGGAGTCCGTAGGGTGGTAAATTTTCGAAGGCGATAGTGTAGAATCTGCGAGACTGAACCAGCGGCGTTTTATGGTGTGTAGGGAATCTAATTCTTTAGATGTAGCGGATTTTACGATGTTCTGGCTTTCTTCAAACTGTTTGTTCTTTACTTTCGCCCCGTCATTGCCACCTATACCTATAGAAGGCGTAATGCCCCAAATATCAAGAGTCGCCGTAAAACGGTTCCTGTTTTCATCCCAATCACGCCCATAACGCAATTCAAGAGAAACCTTTATGGACTTGAACTTGCGCGTCACATAAAATCCACCACCCGCTTCAGTATAGAACCTGGGACGGGGCCTGGGGAAAATGTCTCCACAAATCGTCATAAATCCTTCGCAGCCACTATTCACCTCGGTCGCATAAAATTCGCGTCCGTTCCTGGACAGGTGCTCCGTAAAGCCTATCGTCCACTCGTCGTTCAGCGGAATCTGTTCAATCGCCATGCCGCCGCCGGAAAGATGATTCAAGGAAAGGTTTTCGTCGGAATCGAATATCGGATTCACGAGCGTCCGCATGTCGCTCCAGGCGGTCAAGCCAAAATAGGGAGACACGAAGCCACCCTGCATAAACGGGGTGAACGTCTGCAAACCCCAGCCTAAGGAGAAGTAACCGCTACTAATGTAATTCGCAAGGGTTACGTCGCCCCACCATTCCTCGTGGCTATACAGCATGTAATCATAATCATCGTCACCGCTATCACGTTCACGACGGCCATTGTCCAAGTCTCCAAAATACATCGAAAGCCCACCACCACGGACAGCACCATCATGACCATAGCTATCCATGTATGGTGCGGCCGGAGGAGGCCGCATTATGGGACTGCACCCTGCAAGGATGACTCCAAGCAGCATCGCCATGTATTTTTGGTGTGTCTGAATAAGCCTAATCATCGTATCAAACTCAAGGACAAGGACCAGTAAAACATCGAGGACTTGTTCAAGCCCATTTCAACGGAAGCCAAAAAAGCACCATGATGATTCACCTTTCCAAGCAAGGGTATGTTGCTGTACCGCATGAAATCAAATCCATAATAGCAGACCCAATCTTGGGCATGGATTTCTCCACGAGATTCTGGATTTTCTCCTCTACCATTATTTTTTCCCGTATAGATAGACTTGCCTGCACTCACCACATGCATCTGCCGCACGCCACCATGCAAACCAAAGCCAAGTCCATGATTATTCATGAACACCATGGAGCCGCCACCGACATTCAAGGAGCCCGTAAAGAGCTTTGACGAAACAGAATAATCCGAATAGCCGTCCTCATCCTCGCCGACATAAAAACCCCAGGACAATTCGTACGCAGCCCCCACATAGACAGGCCCTAGCCATTGGACAACCATGGGAGATATACCCAATTCCGTCAAGGGTGTATAATGAGCGTTCAAAAAGATTCCGCCCCCAAAGCCATTACCCGTCCAGTTTTCGGAGCCCTTGGTATTGTCAGTACGAGGCCAAATCAACCCAAGCAAACTTACGTCAAACCGGAAATCAAAGCCACTCAATTCCTCGTCTTTATCTTCATTTTCTTTCAAGACCTCACAGGTGTCACAGGTTCCGTACAAAAAACTCAAGGAATATGAACGGGTAGTCCCAGGAGCAACTTGCTTCGCGAGCATCGCCTGCGGAGCAATGTTCGGAGCCCAGACAACGTCGTCAAAAGCGAAAGAAAAAGCCGCCATCACGAGACTTATTGCAATTGTAATCCTGAGGTTAAAAAATTGCTTCATTTGTTCCGGTACTCTCTAGATGCCATGCTAACTGGATGGAAAAATAAAAAAGGTGAAGCTGAAAAAGCGTAGAATTTGAAAAAAGGTGGCCCTTCTCCGCGCCATCCTTCGCGCAGAGCAGAAAGAAACATGTGCGTGTCACCGAGATTTTTCCACTTTGCTTGCTGTGGTCCACTTACCTGCTATGATTTCTACGGCAACGCCAATAGCGCCTCTGTTGGAAGCGAGCATATCTTTAACACGATTAACGGCGGTTTTGTAAGTATCGGTTCATCCAAAACCAGTGGAAGCGACCAAATGGATGGTTTCATGTACTACGCCTTTGAGCGCGAATTCATTGGCGAATCGTTCCGGGAATGGGTGAACGAAAGGGTGAAAAGAAACCAGTACGGCCATAAGGAAGACCTTTACGATTGGTTCTATGGAGAATCGATTATCGGAGATCCGATGCAAAAACTGGAAGTGCCAGAACAAAAAACGATTCGCATCCACAAAGTCAAAGCACAACAGAAACCACAAAAAAACGGCAAGCTGTACGACCTTTTGGGAAGAATCAAAGGCTTTTTCAACATCCAGTAATCATGAATTCAATACTCGAACTTAGCCCGTGCGGTCATCTGTGAGCCGTAGGCGGCTTGTATTAACAAGCCGTCGAAGGCGAGAGCGAGTGAGAAACCGGAGGTTTTATTACCCGAAACGACGAACGAGCGGTCATCTATGATGATACGGGTGGTTCTGCATCACCATCTGCACGCGGTAGAGCTGTTCTACCATAATCACGCGGGCATGGTCGTGCGTGAACGTGAGCGGAGAGAGCGAAAGCAGCAGGTCCGCAGTCTTTTTCAGGTTCTCGTCGATGCCGTAGGCAGAGCCAATCAAAAAGACGATATTCCCCGAAAAACGGTCACGCAGCGTGTCGGAGAGCTTTACCGTATCCATGAGTTTGCCCTCTTCAGACAAAACAACACGGCGATACTCCGACTTGGGGAACTTCTTTTCAAAGAGTGCCGCCTCCTGGGCGAGCGACTGCACGCGGTCATCCAATTTTGATTCCTTGAGTTCCACAACCTCGAGCGGGAACATTCCGCCCCGCAGGCGCTTCACGTACTTTTCCACCTCGTCCGCGATAAACGGCGAGCCGGCCTTACCAAAAACTGCGAGAACCCATTTCATACTAGTTATTAGTCATTAGTTATTAGTCATTAGTTTTAAGCCTGGCGGCTATGCCGCGATTATAAAAAAGCCAATGACCATTGACCAATGACTATTGACCCTTCTAATCTATCTGCCTACGCTCAGGCGTTCGATGAGGAACTCGGGCATGCCCGCCTTGCGCATGCGTTCCTGCGTCTGGAACACGTCGTATTCCACGCGGATAATGCGCACGCACTTCGTCTCGGTATCGAGCAGGCACCAGCTAGCACGGCAATCGCGGTCGCGCGGCTGGCCCACGCTGCCCACATTCACCAGCAGGCGTTCGGTATTCGCGATGGTGTACTCGTACTCGTCCAGAATCTTGGGGATAGCCATCGGGCGGCTCGCCACAATCACCGGGCTGTGCGTATGCCCGATAAAGCAGTAC